>Ga0118677_10015449_pt1 | contig 10611 bp, 9 predicted proteins | sample AliMusrvi5mmetaG_FD_86154 | JGI IMG/M metagenome (GOLD analysis project Ga0118677, IMG submission 86154)
GTTTCAGGTCCTGCGCATCCTCCACCGCAATGGTTATGATGGCGTGGTCATCCCCGACCACACCCCGCGCCTCACCTGCGCCGCCCCCTGGCACGCCGGCATGGCCCACGCCCTCGGCTGGATCCTCGCCGCGCTCCGCACCGTCGAACAGGAATCTGGAAAATAATCGGTTGACAAAGCGGCCCATGTGGTCATAAGTTACCACATGAGTTACTCGCTTGTCAGAACCAGTGTTTCCCTTGATCGGGGCACCTTGGATTTGTTGGATGCATTGGCCAAGAGATGGGCGGTCTCAAAAGCGGAAGTGATGAGACGAGCCATCCGCAGGGCCAAGGAAGATGCGGATTGCGAAGACAAACGGCCCAGTCCCCTCCAGGCCATGGAGTGGCTGCAATCCGGCGGCGGGCTCACGGTGGAGGAAGGCACTGAATTCAAGGCAGCCATCCGTGTCGAACGTCTATCAAAACGCCGCTGGTGGGAGCCATGATCCACCTTGACACCAATCTGCTTGTCGAACTGGTGACGATCGGGTCGCCCGGCACGCACCGGATTGCCGGTTGGCTGCATGTCGGCCAAGAGATCGGCACCAGTTCCATTGCCTGGTCGGAGTTTTGCAATGGTCCTCTGACTCGCGGGCAAAAGGATGCCGCCATGGCGGTGCTCAACCGGCGGATCAGCGACTTCACGTGGCAAGATGCCGAAGAAGCCGCGAGGCTGTTCAATCTTAGTGGGCGGCGCAGAGGTTCCCACGCGGATTGCATGATCGCAGCCACCGCCATGCGGGCAGGCGTATCGCTGGCCACCTGCAACACCGTGGATTTCGCACGCCTTGTCCCGTTAGGTCTGGTGCTCGAACCTATGAATGACAGCACTTGATCCGGCCTCTAGCGTGGGCGGGGTGGCAATCACTAATCAACGTTCAGTAGGCGGAATTTGTGCAAAGCCTCTTTTCACTAATGACCAATGACTGATGACTGATGACTGCTCACTTCCCCAGCCACTTCTTCCACTCGGCTTCAGCCGCGGCGGCATCGAGCGTGCGGTCCACGGCGAGGACCCGGTACTTCCTGTTAGACACGGCGGGGTGTTCGGCATCCAGCAGTTGGGCCTTGCCCATCACTGGGTTGAAGTTCACGAAGGGCGTGCCGTTGCCCATTTTCGCATCCCAGACCCGCAGGCGTTCCTGTGCTCCGGCGATGTCAGCCGCGGCGCTCATCATCAGCAGCGTGGCGGAGCCGGCGGGTGTCGGCCCGCTGACCATCACCCAGCGGGCGGGTTTGCCATTGGCTTCATCGCGCCCGAGCCCTTCGCTGGTGGTCATTTTGCTATTGTCCTTGTTCCATGAGGCGGGACCGCGCCACGAAAATCCGCTGTAAGTATAATTGACGATGGTCACCGGCTTGCCCGCCGCTTTCTGGGTTATGGAAACATCGACTGCGTTCGCATCCTTGCCCTGGCTGCTCAGCGTGACTTTCGCCGTTTCATGAATCACCGTGGATTGCGGACCATCCGCAGGTTTGACCACCGTTTCGTTAGTGAACTCCCATTCCACTTTGTCCGGCCCGGCGGACAGTTGTTTGGCCGTGCACGCCACATGGGCACCCTGGCCTTCCTGGATTTCCCAGGTATTGTAGCGTTTGCCATCGACTTCGACAAATTTCCACGGCCACCACAGCCCGAGATGGTGCAGATGATCCTTCGGCTGGATGGTGGTGCACTCGAAACCCGACGGGGTGCACAGCGGATGCAAAAACGCGCTGGCCGCCGCGAACTTCTCGCCTCCCGCAGGATGGGCCAACGGCGCTACCTGCCATGCCAGCATCAGGGTGTCTCCGCGCTTGGCCTCGACCCGGCCGTCGCGCTCGGCTGCCGACCAAGCGCCAGCCGAATCCGCTGCCAACGCGCCGCCTATTGTTAGAAAAACCGCCGCTATTCCGGCCATGGTTGACTGCCACCCGCGTCTGTTTGGTTGTGTTTTCACGTGATCCTCCTACGCTGCCGCGGTGGGCATTTTTGCAGTGGAGTCGCGCGATATTTGGGCGTTGCATCGGGATTGTTTTTTCCCGATAATCCGCGCAACCAATCATGAGCATGAAAACCAATGCCCTTAGTCTCATCATCGCCGGTTTCACCGTGGCCGGAGCGCCAGCCGTGCCGGTCCGTTTGATTACTCTGGATCCCGGGCATTTCCACGCCGCGCTGGTCCAGAAATCCATGCTCGAGGGCGTCGATGCCGTCGTCAACGTGTATGCTCCGGCCGGTCCGGATCTCGATCGCTATCTGGCGATGATCGAGGGTTTCAACAGCCGTGCCGAAAAGCCGGCACATTGGCAGATGAAAGTCCATACCGGCCCGGATTTCCTGGATCAAATGCTGCGGGACCGCCCCGGCAATGTGGTGGTTATATCCGGCAACAACGCGAAGAAATCCCGCTATATCCTCGAGTGTGTCAAGGCCGGGTTGAACGTGTTGGCGGACAAACCGATGGCCATCAATCCCGAGGGATTCAAGTTGCTCGAGGAAGCCTACAGAATTGCCGCGGAAAAAAAACTGCTGCTGCTGGACATCATGACCGAGCGCCATGAGATCACCACCTTGTTGCAGCGCGAACTGTCGCATTTCCCGGAAGTCTTCGGCGAGCTCGACAAAGGCACCCCGGACAATCCGGCGGTCACCAAGGAAAGCGTGCATCATTTCTCCAAACTGGTGAACGGCGCTCCCTTGCAGCGGCCGCCGTGGTTCTTTGACCCTGCCCAACAGGGCGAGGCCATCGTCGATGTCACCACCCACCTCGTCGATCTCGTCCAATGGGAGTGTTTTCCCGAGCGGGTGATCGATCCGGCCGAGGTGAAGATATTGACCGCACGCAGTTGGAAGACACCCATCACGATGGATCAATTCAGGAAGACCACCCAACTCGACGCCTGGCCGGACTATCTGAAACCGCTGGTGGATGCCAAGGGCGTGTTGCAGACACCCGCCAACGGTGAGTTCACTTACACCTTGCGCGGCGTGCATGTCAAAGTTTCAGTGCTGTGGAAATTCGAGGCGCCCGCAGGGGCCGGTGATACCCATGACTCGTTGTTGCGGGGAACCAAGGCGTCATTGCATATCCGCCAGGGTGCGGAACAGGGATACAAGCCGGTCCTTTACATCGAACCCACCGGCAAACCGGATCCAGCGTGGTCCAAGGCCCTGGACGCGGCGCTCGCGAAGCTCGCCGACCGCTGGCCGGGTATCACCCTCAAGGACCTCGGTGACCGCCGCGAACTCGTCATCCCGGGAAAATACAAGGTCGGTCACGAAGCCCACTTCGGACAGGTGACCGAGACCTTTCTCGGCTACGTCCGCGGCAAGCCGGTTCCACCATGGGAAGTTCCTGACACTCTGGCCAAATATCGCACCGTGATGGATGCTTGGCTGCTCAGCAGGTGAGCCCCAGGTGCTCGTGCCATACCCCACACGGTTAGGGCGGAAATGACGAGATGGCGTGGCGGCTTCTGCTTATCTTGACTCATCGTGCCGGTTCTCTCACAGTTTGCGCATGACCCACACACCCCAAGTCGGAATCATCATGGGCAGCGCGTCGGACTGGCCGATCATGGAACACGCGGCTCGCACACTGCGGGACTTCGGCATCCCCTGGGAAGCCGAAATCGCCAGCGCCCACCGGTCGTTGGACAAACTCACGGCCTACGCGTCGGGTGCCCGCGAGCGGGGATTGAAATGCATCATCGCCGGTGCCGGAGCGGCCGCCCACCTGGCCGGGGTGACCGCCGCCATCACGGACATTCCCATCCTCGGCGTGCCGATCGACGCCACCTCCCTCAAGGGCATGGACGCCTTGCTGGCAATGGTGCAAATGCCTGGCGGTATCCCGGTGGCCACCTTCGCCATCGGCAAAGCCGGCGCGGTCAACGCCGCTCTTTTCGCCGTGGCCATGCTCGCCAATGAGGATCCGGATATGGCCGCCAAACTCACCGCCTTCCGCACCCGACAAAACGCCAAGGTCAAGGCCGCAACGCTGCCCCCGCTCGATCCCATCGACTGACCTCCCATGACCACGAAAAAAAAGAAAAACCCAGCTCACCGCGTCACGCGGAATTTACCCGGCATTTACAGACAACCACCTGCCAATGGCTTATCACTCGCTGGTCAGGAAGATGCCACCCGGGCACCATCCGCTCCACCACCAGACCGCCCGCAGTCTGCCTTGCCAGCGGTGTCTCCTTTCAGCTATCATCATTCGCAACATGCAGGAAACCACCATCCTTGTCATCGAAGACGATCCCGCCGTGCGCCGCGGGATCGTCGATGTGCTCGAATACGCCGGCTACCAAACGCTGGAAGCCGCTGACGGCCATGCCGGCTTGGAGATCGCTCTCAAGGCGAACTACCGCCTGCTGCTGTTAGACCTGGTGATGCCGGGTCCCTCAGGATTTGAAATCCTCGATGCATTGAAACGCAAGCGCCCCGGCCAGGCGGTCATCATTTTATCAGCCCGCGGCGAGGAAAACGACCGTGTCCGCGGCCTCGTCAACGGCGCCGACGATTATGTGGTAAAACCTTTCAGCATGAAGGAATTGTTAGCGCGGGTGGATGCCGTGCTGCGCCGGACCTGCGAACGCGCCGCCCCGGCCGACGTGCGCAAGGTGCCCGGTGGTGCGGTGGACTTCCGCCTTCAGGTGATCGATTTTACCGACGGCCGGCATGAGGAACTTTCGGAACGGGAGGCCGCCTTGCTCCGCTACCTCATCGATTCGGGCGGCAGGCTCGTCACCCGCGAGGAAATCCTCCGCCACTTGTGGGGACTCAACCCTGACCGCACCGAAACCCGCACCATCGACATGCACATCATGCACCTGCGCGCCAAACTCGGTGACAAGGACCAGCGTGTGCTGACCACCGTGCGCGGCAAGGGTTATCAATTCCTAACAGAAGGTGCCGCATGAAACCCGCTCGCGGCTGGATCGTCTGGTCGGCCCTCGCGGTGTGCGCTGTGTTGGTCCTCGGGGCCATGACCTGGTTGACCCGCGGCGTGCTGGCTGCCGAACGCGAACGCGCCACCGCCGAAGCACGCGCCGATCTCGAGGAACGGACCCGGCTCGCCTTATGGCGCATGGACGCGCTCGGCGCGGCGATCATGTTGCGCGAAAACCGCTACCCCGCCGACCCCGGGGAAATCCGCGCGACATCCCAAACGCTGACCAACAATCCGCCGGAAGTGCTGCTGCGTTTCCAAATCCGCAAAGGCGGCGTGCCGACATCGCCAGAGCTTGACGCGATCCACCCCGAAGACGCCGCCGCGAACGCGCAGTGGATCGGCCAACGCAAGGAACGCCTGCAAAACCTGCGGGATCTGTTAGCCGCCAACCCGCTGCCCGGCGATGAATGGACCCAGCTCAACAGCGCCGCCAACGAAGGCCAGGTGTCATGGGCCAACGTGCCGAAAAACGCACCCGCCGGACAGAGTTTCAATGCCCTGCTGCGCCAGAACAAGACCGGCGACGCGTTGCGGCAGGACGCGGACTATCAGGAACACAACAGTGTCAGCGAACGCGCCCAGCGGGCCAAGGCCGTGGCGCAAACCGTGGACAACGGCGACCAGGGGGGGCAACAACAACTCGAGGCGGCTGTCACTCAACAACCGGCATCCTCTGCCAGCCAGCCGGTCGCCTCGCAGCCCGTGCCTCCGCTGACCCCAGCGCTGGCCGCAGTCAGCCAGATGCGCGGGGTCTGGGTCGGCGGGGAATTGTTCCTGTTACGGCAAGTGGTTTGGAATCCGCCGGAAACCCGCAACGTCCCGGGCCGCCAGATCGATCAGCCAAGCCGCCGCAAACAAGGCGTCGTGCAGGGCGTCTGGCTGGATTCGCGGGTGCTGCGGAAGATTCTGTTAGGCGAGGTGGCGGACTTGCTGCCGCAGGCGTGCCTGTCGGCGTTGGCGGATGGGCAGGCGGCCCAGGATTCCCTGGCCATGGTTGCGTTTCCCTTTCGTCTGGAACGCAACGAGTCGCCGGGTGCCGCGCGACTGCCTGGCTCATCGGCGTTCGGTGTCCCGTTGTGGGTCGCCTGGGCGGCGGTCACGCTGGCCGTGCTCACCAGCTCGTTGCTGGTGCGCGGCGTGATGCGCCTCAGCGAACGGCGCGCGTCCTTCGTTTCCGCCGTCACCCACGAACTGCGCACCCCGCTCACCACCTTCCGCCTGTATTCGGAAATGTTGGAAAGCGGCGCGGTCAAGGAGGAAAAACGCGGCGATTACCTCCGCGTGCTATCACGCGAGGCCGACCGCCTCGCCCACCTCGTGGAAAACGTGCTCGCGTTCTCCCGCATCGAGCGCGGCAACGCCCGCTCGAGTGTCAGGGAAATCACGACCGCTGATTTGTTGGAGAGTTCGCGCGAGCGCCTCGATGCCCGCCTCGCCACCGCCGGCCTGACCCTGGAAATGGCCACCGCAGACAGCGCCCTGCGGGTCCGCGTGGATACCGCCGCCATCGAACACATCCTTTTCAACCTGATAGACAACGCGGCGAAATACGCGTCTAACAGCATACCGCCGCAAGTGTCGATCGCTGTCCAAGCCGCAGGCCGCGCGGTGGAGATCGCGGTCAGCGATCATGGTCCGGGGATCCCGCCGGCCGAACGCGTCAGGATTTTCCAGGCCTTCCACAAATCCGCCCGCGAGGCCGCCGAAAGCCAACCCGGTGTCGGCCTCGGCCTGGCGTTGTCCCGCCGTCTCGCCAAAGCCCAGGGCGGTGAGCTGTTATGTGCCGATGCCGCCCGCGGGGCATGCTTCATCCTCCGCCTCCCCGCCGCGTGATGGCGCTTTGGAGTGCGGTGAAGCGCGCTTCACCGCTTTGGGGGAAATCAGCCACCGCGCGCCAGCGCCGATCCCATCACGCCGCGCCGGGAATCCGGAAATGCCGGTGATGGTTGGCACCCCCGGCGGAATCTATCAGCCGCTCAAAGCGGCGATGGCTCGCCGCACTCCAAAGTTCCCCACCCGCGTCGCCGGATTGACACCGGCAAAAAGGTCGATCATCTTCCGCACATGGTTGCAGCAAGGCCACTATCATCCGCAGGTGCGAAATCGCCGGTGTTCGCCCTCGCGTGCTGGGTCCTGGGGCTGATGGCTTTCACGCAGTTGTTAGTGGCCGGGATGGCCATGGCAACACGTTTGGAGAACGCCCGCCAGGTGCGCGTGGTGGAAAAGGAAGTAGTCAAACCCTACCTCATCCGGGAACCCGCGCTTGCCGCCCTGACGGCTCCTGCCGCAGCACCGGTGGTTTCACATCCGCCTGCCGCAACTCCTGCGGTGGCACCCACCCCGGTAGCGCCGCCGCCGATCGCCGTGCCGCGGGTCGAGCGCTTGGTCAACGAAGCCCGTGCGGCCCGCGTGGCGGGCGACATGGGCCGCGCCGTCGTGAAACTCGAGGAAGCGGAATCGCAAAGCCCCGAGGATCCCAGCGTGCAATACGAACTCGGGCTCGTCCACGAACAAATGGGTGTCTTCGATACCGCCGCGGCCCACTATCAAAAGGTCTTCCAAATGGGCGTCTCCGGCGCGGGCTCGCTCTACGAACAGGCGGCCGTCAAACTGCGCGATGGCTTCGAACAACCGACCGACATGCTCGGCAAATTGTCGCTCGGCCGGGTTCGTATTTTCAATGATCCGAACCACGATGGAGGCCAGCAGGTGATCTTGACCATTCCCGTGCAGAAGAACCCCGCCGTTGAAATCAGCAATCTCGATGACATCGAGGTGAAGGTGTTCTTTTTCAACCGTACCACCAAGGGCGAGATCATCCAACTCGAGGATCAATCCTGGGTTGCCCAAAAATGGGTGACCCTGCCCTTCGATTGGGCTGGCGGCGAGGAAAGCCTGCGCATGACCTATACCATCCCGCCCCAGGACAATCAAACCGAGCACCTGTTCGGCGCGCGTTCGTATTATGGCCAGGTCGTCTCGCTGCTCTACAAGGACGAGGTGCTCGACGTGCAGGCGTGGCCGCATGACCTCGCCGCCAGAATCCCGAAAGCCCCATCCTCACCTGCCGGGCCAGCGGGAAACATGCCTCCCGAATTCCAGGATAAACTGCCGCCCGACTTCGATCCGGATATCCCGCTGCTGCCGACTTTGCCCGCAAGATGAAAGTGCCTACTCCCCGAGTTGTTTCAACCCCATGAATCCTCACTCCGCAGACCGCCTCCTCGGGGAATACCGCCTCTTGGAACTCCTCGCCGAAAATGCCACCAGCCGGACATGGCTCGCCGAGCAAATCTCCGTCTGCCGGCGTGTATTGCTGGATCAACTGCGGCCCGAGCAAGGCCATCTCAGCGAGGCTTTCATTGCCGATGTCCGTGCCAAGGCCGCCATCGAACACCCGCTGATCGGCTCCGTCTATGAGGCGGTGGACGAACCGGGAATGTGTTTTTTCGCCCACGAATTGTTGCCCGGCGCCACCTTCGATGACCGCCGCAAAGCCGCCGAACCTTTCAAACCGGTCCGCCTGGTCCACCTGCTCCGCCGCATCGCGGAAGCCCACCTCCAGTACGAAACCCTCGGCCACGCAACCTCCCCGCTCCGCTTGGCCCATATCCACCTCGACGACCAAGGCGTCATCCGCCTCGACAACCTGGCTATTGCCGATCCGCACTCGCCGGAACAAGCGACCCGCGATATCGCCTACCTCGGGCAGGCCCTGCAACCACTGGTTGCCGATGGCCAGCCCGGCAGCACCCGCATGCTCACCCTGCTGGGCTGGATGCGCGGCATTGCGGTCGATGAACCCCTTTCCTGGGAACAGGTACGCGATATCTGTAGCCAAATCGAACAACAACTCGCCGACCCTCCGCCGCCTGCCTCCCCCACCAAATATGCCCCTCCATTACGAAAAAAATCGCCGCCTTACACGATCATGGTCGTTGGCGCGCTCGCACTGATTGCCGTGCTCACGCTGGCCCAGCGGGCACGCCTGAAATCTTCCACCGCTCCCCCTCCCTCCACCCTGCCCGATGCCATCCTCATCCCTGCCGGAACTTATCCAAACCGCGATGGTACCGAAGAAAAATCAGAACTCGAGACATTCCGCATCTCCGCCCACGAAGTCACCATCGGCCAATTCGCCGAATTCCTCGGAAAGCTCGAAACACTTGCCAAAAACGATCTCGAACACACCTTCGATCACGAAGACCAGCCACCCGAAAAAACCTCCCACCTCCCCGACAAATGGACCGACTTGTACGCCGCCGCCAAAGCCGGCGGATCATGGAACGGTCGCCCGGTTTCCCTCGATTCCCCAATCGTCGGCGTCGATTGGTGGGACGCCTTCGCCTACGCCAGATGGAAAGGAGCGCGACTCGCCACCCAGGAGGAATGGTACGCGGCCCTCTGCAAGGACGCCTCTCCTCCCGAATCCATCAAACCCTCAGAGTGGTGCCCGGTCACCGACGAAACCACCGACCGCACGTCCCAAGGATCCCAAGGAATACTCGGCATGGCCGGCTCAGTCGCCGAATGGACCTGCAGCCAAGCCAAAAACCCCGCCAACCCCCAAGGCGAAAGCAAGTGCTGGGTCATCATCGGCGGATCTTTCCTCAAACCAGGCAGCAATGCGCTCACCCGAGAGTGGACCGATGACCGGTCCCTCCGCCGCCCCGACCTCGGCTTCCGCGTCGTCTTCAAGGCCAAATGAACGCCATCTACTGAGGATGTAGTAGCTGGATAGGCGGTGGCTGGAGCATCCCGTTTGACAAGATGCCACACTGGCCGCGCGCATGCATGGAGTGCGGCGGGAAGCAAAGCGCCACGCCGCTTTGGCTGGAAACGCTCCCCGATACCCCACCCCGGGAAAAATCCGAAAAAAGTTTTCAAAATGTGTTGACGTGTGGGGTGGCGGGCCACTAGCTTCGCGGGCCGCCACGACCGAGGGCGGCCGAGAGACAGGATGTTGATCGAGGAGCGCAAGCACCCGATCGGCTTTTTAGTCCCCTCGAAGGAAGTTCTTTGACAGTGTGGCCCAGCACCAACCGTGCCTGAAACCGGAGGGGGAACTCCCCGGAGCAAGCAACAAGACGGCGCAAGGCTGGGAAGAGGAAAAAGATTGAATTGTGCGCTGCGCGCCCTTTTGAGGCGCGCGGAACGCGGGACATGGAGATGTCCCGCAAGGTCAATTTGGGAACGGACAAGCCGGCAACGGCGTCCGTCCACCGGATTTTTTTACGGAGAGTTTGATTCTGGCTCAGAACGAACGCTGGCGGCGTGTTTAAGACATGCAAGTCGCACGGGACAACATGAGTAGCAATACAAGTGTTGTTTAGTGGCGCACGGGTGAGTAACACGTGAATCACATGCCCTTCAGTGGGGAATAGCCCAGGGAAACTTGGATTAATACCCCATGGTCTCGCAAGAGTAAAGGCGGCCGCAAGGCTGCCGCTGGAGGATTGGTTCGCGCCCTATCAGCTTGTTGGCGGGGTAACGGCCCACCAAGGCGACGACGGGTACCTGGTCTGAGAGGACGATCAGGCACACTGGAACTGAGACACGGTCCAGACACCTACGGGTGGCAGCAGTCGAGAATAATTCACAATGGGGGCAACCCTGATGGTGCAACG
>Ga0118677_10015450_pt1 | contig 10611 bp, 10 predicted proteins | sample AliMusrvi5mmetaG_FD_86154 | JGI IMG/M metagenome (GOLD analysis project Ga0118677, IMG submission 86154)
GGGCGAGCAGTTGCGCCCACGCGCCGTAACGCTGGTCCATCGTGTCCGGGTAACGCTCAGCGTCGGCACGCAGCCGCTCGAACAGGCCGTGGACGGAATAGTTGCGGACATAAATGCCGGTGGCGCGTTTGGTCTTCGGGTCGGTGGGCACGATGCCCCGGTCTTCGGCGAAGAGCAGGAACACCATCCGCATGAGGACGGTGAGCAGGCCGGAGTAAACGTCGTCGGGGTTCTTCGCCACCACGGCGCGGAGCAGTTCGCCCTTGGCGCGTTCGTCGGCGGCCTGGAAGCCGCGCAGCAGCTCGTAAAGGGCGTCGAGGACCTGGCCAGCCAGTTGGGTAGAGACGGTGCTCTGGTAGTCACGGCTGCGGGCGAGCAGCGCGGGCAGGCGGGCGGTGCTGGGCGCGGCGGCGGAGCAGCATTCGCCCAGCAGCATGTGCAACGCGGCAAGGATGGGCCGGCCCGCCACCTCGGCCATGTAGCGAACGGTGAAGGTGATGTTGCCGGAGTTCTCGCCGTGCGGCGCGTAGATGAGGCGGATTTCCAAGGCGGCGGCGAAGAAATAATCGTGGATAAGGAAGTTCCAGCTCTTGAAGCGTGGATCGTAGGGCCGGTAATCGCCGAACGGGATATTGCCAATGGCCACGTCGAAAAAACCGTCGGCCAGTTTGGCTTCCTCGAAAGGCTGGTGCCGGATGTCGGCGTCAGGATAGAGCACTCTGGCGAGGCGGGCGGTCAGTGAATCAATCGCGATACCGGTGATACGCGAGTGCCCGTGCATCTCGTCCGGCATCAGGCCGATGAAATGGCCCAGACCGCAGGCCGGCTCCAGGACGCGTCCCTGCGTGAAACCCAGCCGCTGCAACAGCGCATACATGGCGCGGATGATGGCGGGGGCTGTATAGTGTGCGTTTAGAGTGGAGGCGCGGGCGGATTCGAATTCGTCGGGTGTGAGCAATTGCTCCAGTCGCTCGCGTTCTTCCTTCCACTGGTCATTCCACGAATCGAAAACCTGCGGTAATCCGCCCCATCCGACATAGCGAACCAGCACGCGCTTCTCGGCATTGCTCGCGGGTCGCGCCTCGACTTCGAGACGCTTAAGTAAATCAATGGCGGCCAGGTTGTCTCGGCATTTCCTCTTGAGCGACCCGACGCCAACCTGGTCGGTGTCAGTGATGCGGTAGTTGTTCTGGTTGCGGGGTGGCTCAGCCTCGATTGGCCTGCTGTCCGAGGCTACTCCTCCGGCGGAATCAGGATGTATCGTTCCCGGACGATTTCCCACGCCCGGTCGTGGGCCTGCTGCGGCGTCAATCCCTGCCCCATCAAGTGACGGCGCAACCCGTCCATTTCGGATTCCGTCTTCTCCTCCGCCTCCAGAAGCATCGCTTCCAGGCGGCCAGCCGCCTCCAGGGCGGCGACCATTTTCGGGCAGAACTCCCGCCAGTGTTTCTCGGCCAGGCAGCCGTAATGTGTCAGTGAGGTTTTCATAATTCGGTGCCCCCGTCCCAAACAACTCCAACTGAAAGTTTTCCTGTCCATTCCTGCCAAGTGTGCGCCCACACGTGCCCAACTTCTGCATCCGCCCTCATACCCGTGTTTGATTCCTTCAGCATCTATGACGGACGGTTGGATTAGTCAATGGCCTCGGCGCAACGCTGCGGCAGCATTGGTCATTTTCATGTGTCGCATGAAGCGCGTCGTCCCCAGCGCTGGTCGTAGGTCCGCCGTGCCACCTGAGGTTCTGAATGAAAAGTTTACCGCGGCTGCAAACTCGACCGGCAAGGGATTACGTCAGACCAGGAAAATCGGCTGACCACCCGCGTCGGCGAGTCCCGTGTCCAGGCTACCGTTCTTAAGAGTGAACAGATCCTTATTGCCCGCATCGAGAGCTGCACTGAGCTCCAACCAACTGGCCCGCACATTCTCCAAGGCTCTCTCGAACACGTAATCATAATCGACGGTGCTACCGTCAGCGATTCGCAGGCCATCGATATAACCCCGATCCACTTCCGCCAGCCTTGGGTAGCCGAAGCCCAAGTGTTTCAGGAAGCCATTACCCTTAGTGACCACGTTGTCAAAGACATTAACGTAGGTGGCATACCATACATCGGGCAGAAGCGATTGCTTCGGCAGACGCACGTATTCCTTCGTTTGCGAACGCGGGTACTGTTCCAAAATGTAAGTCCACAGGGCCTTAATCGCTGGGTTCAGGTGGTGTTGGTTGCGAGGAGCAGCGCAGTAGTCCAACTCGCTGATTTTCAGGAAATCCGAGGCAACAACCTCCACCCCCAACCGTTTGTTCGTGATGTAAACGTCCTGGTTAAGCTCGCACAACCTATGCTTCTTGCGGTTCTGAGCACTGGCCGAGTAGTCGCCGCACTTTCGACTGACCACCGGGTGGATGGTCATGTCGGTTACCAGGTGGGCGGTGTATCCAAAGATCCAAGCGATGCATGCACGTGCATCCGATGACCCGAAGTTCATTTCGTAAATTTTCGGGATGGCGTAGCGCACAAAGTCTGCCGTCCTGAGGTAATGCATGAAATTGGCGAATTGTGTGGCTCCGGTTGAGCCCACTACGTAGGGGCAATCAGGACCAACGGCGCCAAGCTTACTGAACGGTCTATAGTTCCTGAGTGCTTGCTGGATTGCCGTCGGCAGTTTGCTTATAAGGGCATCCTCTCGGCAAAGTGTATCCGCGAGGATTATGTGTGCAAAAGTTCCGGCCATGGTTTCACGTTTCGTTCACCGTCGCGTCTTATAGTGCAGACCGTAGCGGCATCGAGTCAACTGCAACGAACCACCTTAGCCGGCAACACTGAGGCGCAGAGCCACTAGGATAGGAACTAATCGCTTGGCCATTACGGTTTTTCGTGCGCCAGGGACGCCACGTATGTGAAGCGCGACCGGGGAGTGCTCCTGCTGTGAGACCCAAACTGCGCCTGAATCCCCCGGCAATGACAAGTCGTAATCGGGATCGAATCCCGAAGGCAGGCCAATGATCACATCATTCTCATTTACGCCCTCGACCATTCCTTCCATAACCCCAGTGGCAGCGCCGGATTTTATTACTCGCATTCCGATTTCAGGATCAAGGGGAATTCCAATCGCGCCTATTCCCAGGATTTCGCCGGTGATACTTACGCCTGCAACGATTTTGGCAGCCGCGCAGTCCAAGGCAACATCAGTGCGGAGTGCGTCAACATGAGCAGCGGGCAATACTGCAGACGCCGGCTGGAACACGCCCTCGCTCGCCGGGGGGACAGCCCCAGGCCCGCCAACCAGCACATGATAACAGCTGACCATCCACCGCTGATCCCCTCCTCCAAGATCCTGCGCTAGAAATCCCAGTGTTCCGACCTCATCTACACGGGGAACGTAGATCTCTACACCCCCGAGCAGTGGCCGATAGGCGAGTTGGTGGTTGTAAAGCGACACCTGCAGCGTTCAGTTCCAGACAGGATTGGCGATTCGTTCCACGCGCCCTACGTCTTGCCCGGGAAGTTCAGGATTGAAGTTTAAGCCCGTTCGCTGCTCGACCCATTCGATGGACCGGACGTAGTCATTGAATTTATAGGGTTGTGAAAAAGCGTTCTTCTGGTTCTTCATCACCAGGGCCGTCCCTTGCCATTTGCCCCCTTCATTTCGCCATAGAACGACTTTGAAGAAGTGGGTTGGCACTGCCACGCCTTTGCCGATTACCTGGTGCTCAACGTAGCCGTCTGCCGCTTGGGGGTCATCCTCTGCTTCATCGAAGAACATCGGGCCGGTTATGATATAGGCAGGGCCATTGGTGCGTGCGAGTTCACGCACACGCTCTTCAAACGCTTTCCATATAGTCTGGTTCAACTCGCCTGATTGTGGGGCCATGTTGGAGAGGAAATACGTCTCAGCTTGCAGTTTTCGTTCTACCGTTTGATCCGCTGAAGGGGCCTGGTGGCCTCGGTCATAACCACTCTTCCTGTAATCAGACAGTTCCGCACGACGTCCTTTGTCCAATTTGGGTTCGGGCGCGAACGGCTCGGGTTTTGGTCTGGTCAATGACCCGGAGACCTGAGCCGGGGTGACTGCCTCACAAACCCACAGCGGAATCTTGTCTGTAGCACTGTGCTCCAAGACGTAACCCTCGCGCACTATTAGCTTAGTCGGGCCGAAGTCGATCCCGGCCTGCTTCTTCGGCGTGCCGAGCGGACAATTAGTCGCAACCCATCCTTCCTCAACAGGACTTAGCCCCGCCTGCTTTCCATACTCGGTGTGGATGGCCTTCCGGTAAACAGTTTGAGGTTTTGGCGCGGCACAACCAGCAACAAGGAGAAAAGATACGGCGAAGGCAACTGCGGCTAAGCGAATTGATTTCATCAAGCACCTTTCGTTTGGGGGATATGCCAGTTCGCCCGCCGAATGGCAAGCTGGCAACGCAGCTCGGAGTGCCTATTGATTTCTTCTTGGGGGAGCTTTTCGTGATCTCTTCGGTTTCGATTCCGTTTGCTGAACCACAAACTCCTGGAATGTCTTGTAATTGCCGAATCCCTTGCTGCGGTTGTTCCTGCCCAGGGTTGTTCCGTCGATATAAGCCTTGCAGAAATTCGCCACATCCTCGAATCGTCCAACCGGAAGATTGCCCGCGGGACTTCCAAATTCGTGTTCGATTCTCTTCCTGAGGAAGCCGTAGCGAGGCCCGCGGAAATCGCCCCATGAGGCGCCTTTGTCCCGGAACTCGTCGTATTGCCGGACCAAATAACTGACGTAGTTCCACTTCAGCAGGTCGCTTTTCAACGAGCCCGGAATGACGTCGTCGCGGCCTTTGCCACCACGTCGACGACTCGGAGGCACCTTGATCGTGACGTTTTCGCCGGTTATCGAGGCGAATATCGTGCCACTGTTCTCACCGACGACGGAAACCTGAGGCAACGGAGCGACAACGTCCGTTCGTAATCTTTTCAACAGGGCATGAATTCGAAAGGCTAAGTGCTTCCGGAACAGCTTTCGGAATTCCTCGGTCGAAGCATACGACTGGTAAAGCCCGCTTTGCCGGCACTCGGTTTTGAACGCAAGCAGACGAAGTGCTTGCTCCGGATCCACCTGATTGGGGCTATAGGTCACGTCGGAAAAATAGAGCATCACTGGGCGGCCGCTTGCCACGCTCCTGCGTACCTCTTCTTCCGTCCCCGACTCGGCCATACCAGTCGGAGAACCAAAGCGTGTCCAGAAGATCGCCACGACAATATCCGCCGAATCCAGAGACTGCCGATTGATGATGGCTTGTGGGCGCTCCCCGAGTTCGGGAAAGGTCGAATTGCCCCAATGCTTCAGGTGCAAGGAAACGCTAAGCGCCGCGCCGTGAGTTTCGTTCCACTCTGTTATTTCTTCAAAGACAATGGTCCGTTCGGTGAGCACATCCCCGGGGGTGGCCAGGAATACTTCGATGCGCGTATCTGGTTTTGGCATGATATGATTTGATAGTGAGCACAGCAAATTTCGTCCAGCCATTCCCTTTTCGCAGAGGTGTCAGGCATACGACGCCTTCCGCACGAGAGCTCGAAAAACTCCCTGAATGACCAATTCTTGCGCGGGTATCAGATCGGCATACTTTGCGTTTTCTGCCCTCAGGAAGGGTTTGCCGTTGCGCCGTAGAAATGTTTTGAGCGTGGTCTGACCGTCTATCAGAGCTGCCACTATCTGCCCGTCACGCGGCTCCGCGTTGTGCTCTAAAATTACGATGTCTCCCGGAAGGATGTGCCGGCCGATCATTGAATCGCCCGTGACGCGGAGGGCAAAAGTAGTCCTGGTCGGCACAAATCCGATGGTCTCGACATCCACTGACACGCAGCCCGCAGCCTCCTGTTCCCGGTCCTGGGCGGAGCCGGCTGGAACAGACCCAAAGAGCGGGATGTTCACAACGGGGGATCGAAGCATATTGAGAGGGGATACTGGTTTTAGAGAACGGGCTTTTCCCTGCTCCCAGTGAATGAACCCCTTCTGCCTGATGGCAGCCAGATGGCAGGCCGCGGCCCGGTGAGCGCGAAATCCGAACTGCCGGGCAATTTCACGCAAGGTTGGAACAGGCCGTCCTGCGTCAGACTCTCCACGGATGAAATCGAAGATCTCTCGTTGACGCTTTGTTAATGAAGTCATACTATCCAGTTGGATCGTATCCAGCCGCCGTTGACCTGTCAACGGTTCCCTGTCGGATGCCGGCTATGCTTTGTCTAGCAGGAATGGCCGCCTGGATGCACAATCGGAGCACATGAATGAGTGACAATTCGAAAATCGAGTGGACTGACGCCACGTGGAATCCTGTAAGAGGTTGTTCCAAGGTCAGCCCAGGCTGCCTGCATTGTTATGCCGAAACTTTTGCAGAGCGCTTTCGCGGTGTCCCTGGGCACCCTTTCGAGCTCGGTTTTGACCTGCGGCTCGTGCCCGAAAAACTGGGCGAACCTTTTCGCTGGTCCAAGCCTAAGAAGATCTTCGTCAACTCAATGAGCGACCTTTTCCACGAACAAGTGCCGGATGAATACATTGAAAAGGTCTTCCGGGTAATGCTGGCCGCAAACTGGCATACGTATCAGATCCTTACCAAGCGGGCGGATAGGATGATGGAAGTGCTCCAGGGAAAACTGCGCCAAGCGGCTGCATCGCCACATATATGGTGGGGCGTCAGCGTTGAGAATCGCAAACACGGATTGCCGCGCATTGAACGACTTCGGAAATCGAAACCGGCGGTGGCGTTCCTGTCCGTAGAGCCTCTACTGGAAGACTTGGGCACGCTGGATCTGCGGGGCATCCACTGGGTGATCGTCGGTGGTGAAAGTGGCCCAGGAGCGAGACCTATCGAGGCGTCGTGGGTACGTAAGGTGCATGCCGACTGCCAGCGGCATGGGATCCCGTTCTTTTTTAAGCAATGGGGCGGCGTGCGGAAGAGCGAGGCCGGTCGCGAACTCGACGGGAGAACCTACGATGATTTCCCTGCCACTCATCAGAATGCCGTGGCGAGTTTACATCAGCGAACGGGACTGTTGGCCGCTCTTTCGGCGAGTTGATTATCATGGCCGAGGATTTTCACGAAAAGCCATACGATCCGGGAACGCTGACAAAGCTCCGCATCTTCGAACTTTACGCCCAAGAGTGGATACCTGTGTTCGTTGCCCCGCTCGCGCCGAAGTTCGATAGGGTTGAAATTTTCGACTTCTTCTCTGGACCGGGAAAGGATGCCGCCGGGGTGCTTGGATCACCACTTCGGATTCTCAGCCAGCTCCGAAGCTATCATCAAAAAGAATTGGCGGGCTGGAACAAGGTTTCGATAACGGTTCACCTGTTCGATGAAAACCGGGGGAAGATAGAAAAGCTTAGGAACATACTGCAAACGGAGGATTGGTCGATTCCCGGGGTAACGATTGACTGCAAGCCGATGGCTTTCAAGGATGCGTTGCTCGCGCATCAAGGGGTGCTCATGGATCGTGGAGCCGCCAAGCTGCTAATTATCGATCAATACGGGGTCGACGAGGTCACGGATGACGTGTTCAAACAGCTCGTCAACCTCCAGACCTCGGATTTTATCTTCTTCCTGTCTTCGTCGACGTTATATCGCTTCCGTGATCACCCGGCCATAAAGCAGAAGATCGAGAAGCCCGACGACTCTTACGACGTCCATCGCGCCGCCGTGGATTATTACCGCAAACTAATTCCAGCTGGTGCCGAGTTTTTCCTGGGGAGATTTTCGATTAGAAAGCGGAGCAACATTTACGGGCTGATATTCGGCAGCCGGCATCCGTTGGGCATTCACAAGTTTTTGCAGGTGGCCTGGGCCAACGACGAAATCGCAGGCGAAGCGAACTTTGACATCGAACGCGAGAATATTAGGCCCGGCGAAGGATTATTGAACTTCGACGTGATGCGGCCGAACAAGCTGCGTGAATTCGAGGAGGAGTTGAGCGCCGCTGTTAGCGCAGGCTCGATAAAAACGGAGGCCGATGTGTTGAAATTTTGCATCGAGGCTGGTATGACGAGTCGGCACAGCACGCCAGTCCTCAAGGAGCTAAAGCAAAAAAGCGTAATTTCATTGGATTTTCAAGTGCCCGATATCAAGCGACTGAAAGCCCCCCGCGCTGTCCGATTGATTCAATAAGTGCTCACCTTTAACTAAGGGGATGAGGCGGCTCGTTCGGAGATCGTGCAAGTGCTCGGAATCATTATTCACGGGATAATGGCGATTACGCCGTCTCAGGTTTGATCGTCCAGCCTGGCGCTCTCGATGCCCCACCTTAGCGGCCACTGAGGATTGAGTCTCACGCGGAATATTCTACGGCCCCGGAATCGGTGAGGGTTAACGAGGATTGGGAAGGTAGTGCAGGGTAGTCGGCGAGTAGGCCAAGCTAGCTTCCACGGCCTTCCTTGAACTTGGCCAGGGCCGGCACAGGCTTGCCCCGGCTGGTTCACGCCTCGACCGACCCCTCGACTTCCTTGGCGTCTGCTGGGAGACCCTTCGCGGGGTTGGCCTCAAGCCTGCTGGGAACCTGGTTCTTGGTGAGATCGAGTTCGTCTCCGATCTGTTGCTGACGTTGGACGTGGGAGGCGAGCCGTTCGGCGTATTCGAAGGGCGCGTCCATCTGAGCCTGAGCACCCGCCAGGCGTTTACGCGTGTCGTCGATATTGCCGGCGAGGCACTCGGCGATGTCTTAGAGGTGCTGGATCGTGCGTTGGATGGAGCGGATCGTCCCGTGTGCGCTACCGGTCACCGTGGCGGTACTGGTGGTCGGGCGTCCGCGCACGATCTCCAGCCCTTGCATCATAATATCGGGGATGTGGATCCGGAAGCGGGCGATGGTGCCGACCAACTAGTTCTTCCGGGGGGGCTCGCATTCGCTCGGCGCGCCACATCAACAATTCCCCCGCAAAGCCCCGCTCCCGAGACTCCTCGCCATCAAGAACCACCACGAAATCGTCCCCACTGGGTGTCCTGACGAGTGGCCGCTTGCGTGGGGTGCACGTGCCTCATAACGTTCGGCAGTCAAACAGCATCGCGCTTTACGAATTCCACGGGCACCAGTTTTTCCTCCATTTGCTTTTCGTACTGCTCCAAAGGCGGCAACGTCACGTGAGCCTTTCTTGCGTAAGCACGATGGACTGCCTTGCTTGTGTGCCCCAATGCCATTTGCGCGAACCGTTCGGGGTAGCCAGCGCGCTTAGCTCTTTCCGCCCAGGAGTAGCGATAGGAGTGGAGGGAAACCCCCTCGATGCCGACGCGACGGCAAGCTCGCTGAAATAAACTAGCACGATGCTTCTCATCCATGGCCGCGAGCCGGGGGAACAATTGCCCGGAACGGGGCAAGTCCCGCAGCACCGCGGCGAGGGCTTCGCCGAAATGGAGAACCTGGGCGGTTCCGGTCTTGGAACGGAAAAAGCTCACCACGTTGGCCTTCCAATCAACATCCTCCGCTTTGAGTCGAGCCACATCGCTCTGCGAACCTCCCAGATGCCAAGAGCACTTGTAGAACGCCCGCAATTCCAGGTTGTTCTCGTGGCTGACAATGAGGCTATGTTCCTCCGCGGTAATCGCTCGCTTTTCGTGGTAATGAATCGCGGGCCATTGGCGCTTCGGCAGCACCGGCCAGGGCAACCATCCCATATCGAGGGCGAAATTGTGGAACCGCCGGAGGTAGCTGTTGGTTGAAAGGGTTCCATTCTCCAAAACGCGCAAGAAGTGCTCGGCTCGTGTTTCCACCAATTGCAGCTCGCGAATGGGATTGAACGCTTGGTCAGCCACTGCGCGTTCCGACCGGGTGCGGTTGCTGTTCGTTTTGGTTTTCACGAACTCGGCCATGACCTCGGACCAATTCCGGCGCATGAAGTTCGAGTCGGCCGCAGCCAGGTAAGCCTTGGCGATCTGCAAGTTGATCCCCGGCTGGCGCAGGGCTTGGTTTTTGGCGTCGAGGATTTGCCTGGCCTCGTCTTGATTGCTTGTGGCGAGGCTGGTGCGCTGGCCGGTGACCTTGTCCACGCAATAGTAAGTTCCTCCCCGTATGCCACGGCAGATTAGACCATATCGTGCTTTCATTTGTTTCTCGAGATTACGAGGATAAATGAAGCCGCCTCCGATCCGTGAGCGAGCAGAGGGCGCGTTAGCGCAAGTAGTGCCCGAGTATCGACGGAGTACGAAAACTGGTGTCCGTTTTGGTGTCCGTTGGGACCCTCCCGGCCACCCAACCTGCTACTGCACAAGCAGTTAGGAAGTGGTGGCTGGGGGCGGAATTGAACCGCCGACACAAGGATTTTCAGTCCTCTGCTCTACCAACTGAGCTACCCAGCCAAAACCATCATTTACAGATACTTACGCCACAAACGCTACCGGTTATTTGACGTTGTGCTCGTAATTTTGCTAGCGTTGTGCCGTGCAAGCTAATGTGACACGATGCAATGCTCAAACTGGCGGTCAACGTCAACATGTTGGCGCACAATACTCGAAGGTCTTTGACCAGCGCAAGCGAAGAATTCGGGGCTTAGTGGGAGCGTGCGCATCTTGGATTTTTCAGTGGCTATAGCGTTGGATGATGCTGACGCAGGAGATGGGTGAGAGGAGAGCGGGTTAGGAGATCATCAATTGAGGGCGACTGA
>Ga0118677_10007558_pt1 | contig 10610 bp, 11 predicted proteins | sample AliMusrvi5mmetaG_FD_86154 | JGI IMG/M metagenome (GOLD analysis project Ga0118677, IMG submission 86154)
ATTCTGGGCGGCTATATCTCGGACAATTTTCACTGGGGCTGGATTTTCCTGATCAATGTGCCGGTGGGATTGCTGGTGACGTTTTTGTGCTGGCGCAATTTGCAAAGCCGCGAAACGCCGACCCGGGCGCTTCCCATTGATACGGTGGGGCTGGGACTGCTCATCATCTGGGTGGGTGCATTGCAGGTGATGCTGGACACCGGCAAGCCCGTTGGCTTTGGAGTACTCACCCTCGATGACGAGCAGCAGGGTCTCGACCGCGCCGGACTGCCCGATTCGAAGGAAGACAAGGGAGCCGAGGCTGCCATTGCCGCCCTGTCCACCGCGGTAGAAACAGCTTCCCCCACGGTGACCGCCACCAGCACGCCCACCCCGGTCGGCCCGACATGAACGCCCGCCGCGATGCGATCGAAATCCAGCGAGCCGGCCTCCCGCCCCAGGTACAGGAACATGGCGAGCAGGAACGCGGCGCCCAAGTGCGTCGCCACGAGATAGACCCAGCCCGCGAGGCGGACGTCCTTCTTCTCATGCTCGAAGGTCACCAGGAAGAAGGCCGCCAGGGACATGACCTCCCAGGCGACCATGAACAGCAGCGCCTGACGGGTGAGCACGACCAGCGCCATACCCGCCACGAAGATATTGAAGAAGAACCACGGCGGGCCCAAGGGTTTCCGGTCGCGATAGGCAAACATGTAGGCCGCGCCGTACACGGCCGCCAACGCGGCCAGCAGGAAGATTGGCACCAGGAAGAACGCGGATAAGGGGTCCAGTTGCACGTAGAACTCGCCGCCCGGCACGCACCAGGGCCACCGCCGCGATTCCACGCCACCCGACAGCAGGCCGCGCACCGCCGGCGCCAGCCCCACCGCGCATCCGGCCAGGGCGCTTCCGGCACCCAGGGCGGTGGACGCCACAGGACGCCTTCCCGCGAGCAACGCCGCAAAAGCCCCCAGCACCAAGATGCCGATCGCCACAAGGAGCAGCGTCATCGTCACCCCGCCCCGGTCGCGGTCCCGGCCTTGGCGGCCAGGGCCGCCTCCACGCGATGCGCCGCCTCCAGAATCTCGGCAGCCGGCGCCCGGCGTTCGAGGGCGCCCTTGAACCCTTCGTCTTGCAACGTGAAGGCCATGCGCGACAGCAGGTGCAGATGGGCACGGACAGTCGGACTGATCACCGAAAACAAGGCATAGACCGGCTTGCCGTCCACCGCGCCGAACTCGATGGGCTCAGCCAGCAGGCACAGGCTGATCATGGCTTTCGAAACTTGGAGCACCATGGGGTTGCGCACGTGCGGGATGGCGATGCCGTTGCCCATGCCCGTCGATCCCAGCGCCTCGCGCGCCAACAGCACGTCATACAGAAAATCGCGGTCCACATCCTCCGGCAGCGGCATGCGGTCAACCACCGCCCGCAAGGCCGATTCGCGATCGGTGGCCACGATGCCGTTGTGGACGCCGCCCATCTCGAGCGCGGCGGCAAAGCCGGGCAGGGCTGCCGCGGCACTGTCGTCCGGGCCAAAAATGTTGACCGGGATATTCATCTGGCGGGCCATGGCCCATTCCATCAGCTCCGTGCGGCTGAACCGGTATTGCTCGCCCACCCGCGTGGCGGGCATCTTGTCCTCTTTAATCCAGTGATAGACGGTCTTTTCCGGAACCTTCAACAGGCGGACCACATCTCGAACGGTTAGTTGCATAATAAACCGAGAATTACAGGCTTTTGGGAGTAAAACGTTGGAGCGCGCATTGTGGCGTCCTAGCCCAAAAATAGGTTTCAAGTATGAGCCAAGGAGGACTGATGTCAAGATGGATTCAAGTCGCAGCTCGTTTCCGCTTGACCATGTCCGGCGCGAGTCTACGATGACAGTGCCGAGTCGTGGCACGCCAGGGCTTGACAGCAAAGTGGCGACTGGGGACGCTATATGTCTCTAAGAAAGAAACTCACACTGCTCCTGCTGATGGCCGGGGTCGTACCGGCCATTGTGGTCGCTGCGCTCCTCTATCGCTCCGCGCGAGACATTATCGGGAACAAATGCCTCCACGAACTCCAGACCGTTACCTCCCTTAAACGAGAACGAATCGAAACGGTCTACACGATGGCGTTAACCGTCCTGAAGGACTTCCAGAACTTCCTTACGCTAAAAGAGAATATCCCCATTCTCCTGGCACATGCCGGCGAAACGAACCACCCGGCCTATCAGCAGGCCAGGAAACGGCTCGATGGACGGATGGGAATCTACCAATCGAACTACGGCTACGTGTGTGTGTTGATGTCGGACACGGCAGGCAACATTCTCTATTCGTCCAAACCGACACATCGCGTCGGCGAGCCCCTGCCTGGCGGACGCAGAACCTTCGAGCGCGGGCGCGAAGGGGCGTGTTTCGGCGAGGTATTCGTCGACACGGGCGAAGGCGGCCGATTCTGCATGTTGGGTGTGGCGCCGTTCAATGACAACGACGGTCGTTTCATCGGCGTGGTCGCCATCGAGATGGATATGAGCACAACCTACGCCTTCCTGCGGGAGAACCCCTGGCTGGGTCAGACGGCAGAGACGTACATCGGCAAATGCGAAGGGGACACGATCGTGTATCTGAGTCCCTTGCGATACGAACCGGGCGCCACCTTGCGGAAGACGATCCCGATGACCGGCCCTCAACAGATGCCATTAAGGCAGGCGTTGACGACGAAGACCGGCGGTGTGGGATACGAAACGGATTACCGCGGCAAACCGGTGGTCGCCGCCTGGGACTACATACCGATGCTGGAATGGGGATTGGTCACCAAAGTCGATGTGGAGGAGGAATTCACCCTTATTGAACGGATCCGCCGGCTGGTTCTTGTGCTGGGGATCGTCGCCGTGGCCACCGCCGTCCTGGTCGCGCTCTGGATCGCCCGCAGCGTATCGACGCCGATCAAGATCCTGGAGGATGGCGCCCGAATCGTAGGTTCCGGCAATCTCGACCACCGGGTGGGCACCAGCGCGCAGGACGAAGTCGGCCGTCTGTCGAGGACCTTCGACGACATGGTGGCGAACCTCAGGAAGGTCATGGCCACCCGGGACGAACTGCAGAAGGAAATCGGGCTCCGCACAGCAACCGAGGAACGATTGCGTGCCACCTTGCGGGAACTGGAACGGTCGAATCGCGACCTGGAGCAGTTCGCTTACTCGGCCTCGCACGATCTTCAGGAACCCCTGCGAAAGGTGGTCGCTTTCGGTTCGTTGTTGCGGGACGAGTTCGGCACGACGCTTGGAGAGACCGGGGCGGACTATGTGGTGCGCATGAGCAGCGCGGCCGAACGCATGCAACGGCTCATCAACGATCTGCTGACGTACGCCAGGGTGACGACCCGCCCCAACGCCTTTGCTCCCGTGGACATGAACCAGACGGTGCGGGATGTCCTCTCCGACCTGGACACGCGCCTGCGCGAGACACAGGGGCGCGTGGAAACAGCCGACCTCCCGAAGATCGAAGCCGACCCCACGCAGATGGGCCAGTTGATGCAGAACCTCATCGGGAATGCCCTCAAATTCCATCGGAAAGGCGTGCCGCCGCTCGTGCGCGTGTATGCCGAACCCATGGGCGCCGGGCTCGCGCGAATTGTCGTGGAAGACAACGGCATCGGGTTCGAAGAGAAATATGCCGAAAGAATCTTCGGCGTGTTCAATCGCCTGCACGGGCAGGACGAGTATGCCGGGTCAGGTATCGGGCTGGCCGTCTGCCGCAGGATCGTCGAACGGCATGGCGGCACGATCATCGGCAAAGGGGAACCTCAACAGGGAGCCCGCTTTGTCATCGACCTGCCGTTGAACCAGCCCAAACAATCACAGAACGGGTAAATCATGACCTGCGAATCGATCGACATTCTCATGGCGGAAGACGATATGGGCGACCAAATCCTCGTGCGGAAGGCATTCGCACGGTCGAGGGTAGTCAACAGACTGACCATGGTGAACGATGGCGAAGAACTGATGCGGTATCTGCGGCACGAACCGCCCTATGCCAAGGCGCCGTTTCCGGATCTCCTGATGCTTGACCTCAATATGCCGAAGAAAGACGGCCGCGAAGCACTCGCCGAAATCAAGGCTGACCCGGCCCTTCGCCATCTGCCGGTCGTGATTCTCACGACATCCGACGCGGATGAGGACATCCTGCGGTCGTACGATCTCGGCGCAAACTCCTACATCCAGAAACCGGTGACATTCGAAAAAATGGTGGATGTGGTCCGCACCTTGAGCGAGTACTGGCTGGGCATCGTCAAGTTGCCGTCCAATCGCCCCTGATCTTCCCGTTCGAGATTGCGCCGGCAAGCGTAAATGCGCTATCGTTCCGCCCGTCTTGGTAAGGCTCCCGCGACCGCGACGCGCAACGGATAAGCATGCATGAAAGATTTCGCAAAAGAACTCAGGGACCTCAAGCCGGAACACCCCTTCTTTATCGGAATCGATTCGGACGGCTGTGCCTTTGACACCATGGAGATCAAGCAGAAGGAATGCTTCTGCCCCAACAACATCAAGTACTTCGATCTCCAACCCATCGCCAAGTACGCCCGCGAAGCAACGGAATTTGTCAATCTGTACTCCAAGGAGCGGGGTAGCAACCGGTACCCTGCCCTTCTATCCGTTCTAAGCTGGCTATCCCGACGCCGGGAAGTGGTCGAACGAAGCGCCACGGTGCCGGATCTCAAACGGCTGCGCCAATGGGTGAAGGAAGAGTCCCGGCTCAGCAAGAGCGTCTTGCGTTCGCTCGTTGAACGAACCGGCGATGCAGAACTGCGCAACGTGCTGGCCTGGTCGGAAGCCGTGGATGCGGCCATCGAAGCCATCGTCAAGAATGTGCCGCCATTCCCCTTTGTGCGCGAGTCGCTCAAAAAGGCGTATCGAAAAGCCGACATCATGGTCGTGTCGCAGACGCCCCTGGAAGCGCTGGAACGCGAATGGGCGGAACATGGTTTGATGAAGTACGTGCGCGCCATTGCCGGGCAGGAACATGGCACCAAGACCGAGCACATCGCGCTGGCGACAAAAGCCAAGTATCCCGCCGACAAGACATTGATGGTCGGCGATGCACAGGGGGATTATCGCGCGGCCACGGACAATGGGGTCTGCTTTTTCCCCATCGTTCCCGGCAGGGAAGAGGCATCCTGGCAACGGTTCCTGAACGAATCCCTGGATAGATTCCTGGCCGGCGCCTACAAAGGCCGGTATGAAGCGGAACTGATCGAGGAGTTTGACGCGGCTCTGCCGGAAACCCCGAACTGGCAGGTGCTGCCGTGACATTACAGGAGGGAGCGACCGAGGTGACAACCCCGCGACCATCGGGAGAGAAACCGGTCAGCGCTCAGTTCCAGTGGTTTGTTCTGGTTCTCGCGGCAGCTTTCACCGCCTACCGACTCATTAGCGCGGTCGTCGCGCCGGAAGCAGCAAACTATGTCCCCGACGTCGTCCTGCTGGCCGTCATGCTGACCCTGCTCGTGTACCTGTGGGCGACCCAGGCCCGGGCGTTGTCGCGTCTCTCCAAGTCCGAGGCGGCGCTGCGGGAATCGCATGTCGGCATGCTGGCGGCCCTCGTCGAAGCCGTTGAAGCGAAGGACCCGTACACCCGGGGCCACTCGGAGCAGGTTAGACGCCTTTCTGTCGAGTTGGCGAAAGGACTGGGCCTGAGCACGAACAGCGTCAACGTCGTGTCGCGCGCGGCGGCGCTTCACGATCTGGGCAAGATCGAGACACCCGACGCCATCCTCCATAAGCAGGGCCCGCTGACGAAAGAGGAATGGGAAATCCTCAAGAAACATCCGGCCCGCACGGCAACCATCCTGTCTTCCCTCGACTTCCTGCGCGAAGAGGTGCGGGCCGCGGTTCTGCACCACGAGCGCTACGATGGGGCCGGCTACGGCGTGGGTCTCAAGGGATCGCAGATCCCGATCGAGTCGTCCATCATCGCGGTCGCCGACATGTTTGACGCCATGAATTCGGATCGGCCATATCGCACCAAACTGCCCCGGGAGGCGATTCTCGCCGAATTGGAGAAGACCCGGGGCGTCCAGCATCCGCCCGCCGTGGTCGACGCCTTCCTGAAAGTGCTGACCGAGCGCCCCGAACTGTGGATTCGGACGTAACGGGCTCACTCACCCAACGCGACCTTGACGGCCCACCTGGCTTTGCCTAGTCTATAGGTGTTAGTCCTATAGTGGAGCAACGCCAGTGCACGGGGTTTGACCCGAACGGCGCGGCGGGAAAGGAACCGGATCGATGCAATGGGGGCGGGAATTGGTCGGTGAAGCGCTGGGAACGTTCATGCTCGTCCTGTTCGGCTGCGGCTCGGTCGCTGTTTCCGTGCTATTCGGCGCCCACCATGGATTGCTGCAAGTCGCCCTGACGTGGGGGATTGGCGTGACCCTGGCCATCTACGCGACGCGGCACCTGTCGTGCGCGCATCTCAACCCCGCGGTCAGCCTGGCCATGGCGATGAGCGGACGCATGTCCGCCCGGAAAGTGCCGGTCTATCTGGGCGCACAACTGGCAGGGGCGACCCTCGCGGGCCTGCTGCTGTACGTGCTGTTCGCGCCATCGATCGGGGCCTACGAAAGCGTCCACCACATCATTCGCGGCACGCCGGCCTCTGTGCACACGGGTATGATGTTCGGCGAATACTATCCAAACCCGGGTAGTACGGCAGTGGTCTCGCTCGCCCTGGCGATCGGCGCGGAAGCGTTGGGCACGTTCCTGCTGGTCCTGATGGTTTTCGCGCTAACCGAAGGCTGCAACGTAGGGCGGCCGGACGGCACGCTGGCGCCCGTCTTCGTCGGCTTGACGGTGACGTCGATCATCTGCCTCGTCGCCCCGTTGACCCAGGCCGGACTGAATCCCGCGCGCGACCTGGGGCCCCGGCTGGTGGCCTGGGCCGCCGGCTGGGGCGATGCCGCGTTCCCTGACCATGTCGGAGGGTTCCTGCACGTCTACGTCCTCGCCCCCCTGCTCGGCGGAGCGGTGGCCTCGCAAGTCTTTGTACGCGTGCTGGAGCCGCTCATGAAAACCCCGAAGGCCAGTTGCACGTGCGATGCCGAACGCCCCTGATGCCGCGGAAGGAAACGCTCCAATGAACTTGAACGAATGCCCCTGCTCCGGGAAGACACTGGCGCGCTTGATTCAACCCGCGGTCATGGCCGTGTTGGCAAGCGAACCGCTCCATGGCTATGTCATCGTGCAACGGCTGGCCGGCATGAGTATGTTCCGCGACCACGGACCGGACACTACGGGCGTGTATCGCCTTCTCAAAAGCATGGAGAAGAAGGCGTTCGTCACCTCGACGTGGGAACTTGCCGCCAGCGGGCCTGCCAAACGGCGCTACGCGCTGACGCCGGATGGCAGGGCCTGCCTGACCCGCTGGATCGCAACCCTGCGCGTCTATCGCGCCGCGGTGGACGATCTTCTCGTTGCCGCTACCCACCCTTCCTGCCGGAGCGGAGCCGCTTCCGGCTCCGGTGGCTCGCAACGAGGAGCATCAGCGAAAAGCCGGCGCGGGAAGCCGCGCCGCTCCCCGGGTAACAGACAGGATCGATCCCATGAACGACGACGGGCTTGACCGCTATTTCGACTACGCGGCGGCGGCGCCGCCGTTTGAGGAGGCGCTCTTTGCCCAAGCCGAAGCGGCGCGCACCTGGTTCGGCAATCCCTCGGCCTCGCACCAGCCAGGCATGGCCGCGCACACCGAACTGGAACGGCTCCGCGGTACGTTCGCGGCGCGGTGCGGTTTCACGGGTGGACGGATGGCGTTCATGTCAGGCGCGACCGAAGCCAACAACTGGATCGTGCACGGCATCATGCGCCCATCCGGTTCCGACCGCGTTCTCGTGGCTGCCGACGTTCACGCCTCTGTCTGGAATGCGTGCCGCCGGTACGCGGATCGCATGGATGTCCTGCCGCTCGATTCCATGGGCCGCATCAGCCTGACCGCGCTCGCCACCGGCCTGCGAACCGGCACCCGACTCCTGTGCTGTTCGCATGTGGCCAGCGAAACCGGGGTCGTGCAGGACGTCGGCGCCATCGCCGCGCTCTGTGAGCGCCGGGGAGTTCTGTGCCATGTTGACGGAGCGCAGGCACTCAGTCGCATTCCCGTGAACCTCGACGCCATCGCCTGCGATTTCTACACATTTTCGGCGCACAAGTTCGGCGGCCCGCGCGGCTGCGGCGGCGTCTTCACGCGGTCGACAACGATCGCGCCTTTGCTCGATGGCGGCCTGCAGGAGCACGGGCTGCGGCCGGGCACAGAAAACCTCCCGGCAATCGCCGGGACCATGACCGCGCTTGAACGTTCGTGCGCGACCATGGTGCCCGAAACGAATCGTCTGCGCGAGTTGACACGGTCCGTGCTGGACGAACTCGAACGCTCGGGAACGCCAGTCCGAGTCAACGGCGCCCCCGGGATGACCGCGCCCGGATTCCTGTCGCTGAGTTTCCCGGGGCTGGACGGGCACGCGCTTGTTGCGGATCTCGCGGTACAAGGTTTCGCCGTCGCCGCCGGGTCTGCCTGCAGTAAAAACCGCCCGGAACCCTCGCGCGCAATCCTCGCGTTGGGTCGCTCGCCGGCGGAAGCGCTCGGGACGGTGCGGATCTCCTTTGGACGGTCAAGCCGACCGGAGTCGGTGAAGGCTTTCACGGAGGCTCTGGTGCAAACCATCAGGAGACATGCAGGACACAGGCGATAACTCATGAAGGCAAGACCACTCGATCCTCAAGCGTTCACGGCGCATCGGGACATCCTGAATCACCCGGACGAGGCCGCCGTTAGAGATGCCTTCACGCGCCTGCCCAAGCGGGCGTGCGTTGAACTTCACTGTCCGTGGAGCCGCCGCTTGGCGATGCAGAAGACCTTGGTAGATCTGGGCGCATTCGCCATCTGTCTGCGTCCAACGGCCGACTTTCAGGAGGTCCGGATCACGGCATTGAAGGGCAAAGTCGGCGCGTGCTTCGAAACGGGGCGAAGCGCAACATACGGCGGCGCCGCCCTGGCCGTCATGGACGACGACCATCACCTGATCGTCGGCACGATCCGGGTGTGCGAGAAGACCGGCGGGCTTTACACGCTGCCGCCGTACCGGGGCCTGCTGACCGTCACCGAAGGCGACGCCGCCCTGATCCGGCGCCTGGAAATGGATCCCCTTCCCTTCGACTGCAACACCTTCGAACAGGATGCCGATCGCCTTGCCACGGGCGCCTTTGCGCCCGCCCAGACCGGCGCGCCGTTCAGCGTCGTCTTTTACCCCGGCCCGTTCAGCCTCCTCGTCTTGCAGGACGGCTCGATTCTGCGTCGCGGAATCTGCGCAACGGTTCCGGCCCAATTCGTGAAGGATCTGGAACAGAAAGATGGCCTTCTGCCAGCGCCGCCTACGATGGCGGCGGAAGCGGAACACCCGACCAGCTACCCCTCTGCCTACCGGACACTGGGTGCCGGCTGCCTGCTCGACGAGCCCAAACTCGCGAAAGCGAATCCGGATGCGGCGGCCACTGTTGACCGTTCTGCCGAGCCTGCGCCAGAGGCGTTGACTGCGCTCCGGACGAGTTCTGAGGAAACCCAGCAACGGCTCCGCCGCCTCATTGACGGACAGGAGCCGTACTTCATTCTGACCGGCAGCGATCCGCGGGACGCGGTGGGTTGTTGCCCCAGCCCGGAGGTTGGCGAGGCCAATCGGCTGGTTGAAGCCGGGCTTCTCGCCTGCCACCGAACGCCGGCCCCGGCTGACGCCTGCTCCACGACCCTGTACGCGTTCGTCGGCGAGGTCGGCGTGCGCGACGACAAACCGGAATTCTCGATTAACGTCGTCGCCCGCCGCCAAGCGGCAGAGGTCCTCGGCAAGACGGCACGGGGACGCCAGGTCGGACGAGCCGCGCTGAAGACGGCACTGCTTCTGCTGGCTACCGCCAGCCTGCTGATTGCGGGAAGGCGCGCGTTGCCTGCCTTCGGCCCTGCGCCTACCGGCTTCGAGGCGGCGCTGGCCAGGGCCTTGAATGCGACCAACGACGACCGTCGGTTGTTCGTCTGTCTCTTCCACGCGCAGGAAACCTGCGACGCCTGCGAGGCCATGGGCCGGCTCTGCCGCCAGACCGTCGACTCCGACTTCGCCCTGCAACAACGCACGGGGCTCCTGGCGTATCGCCAGATTGCTTTTGACGCACCGGCCAATCGCAAGATCAGGGAACGGCTCGGGCTCTATTCCAGCACCGTCGGGCTGGTGTGGTACGACCGCGGCAGGCTGCGCGATATCCGGATGCTGACGCAGAAGGTGTGGAGTTTGTGGGCGGATGACGCTGCCTTTATCAGCATGCTGCGCGACAACATCCGAGCCCTGCTGCCGGGAAACTCATGAGATGAGCCCCGATGCCATTTCCACCTGGGGAGTAACCGGGGCCTTCAGCCTGGGAATCGTGGCCGCCCTTCACCCGTGTCCCCTCTCAACCCTGACCGGAGCCCTGCTGCTCGTCGTGGCGCCCGATTCGGGCCGGTCGCTGTGGCGGGCCGGCGCGCTCCTTGCGGGCATGGTTGTGGCGCTCGTACTCGCGGCGACGCTGATCGGCGGAAGCCTGATGCAGGCAAGGCTCTTCTCCACCGTCC
>Ga0118677_10015452_pt1 | contig 10608 bp, 10 predicted proteins | sample AliMusrvi5mmetaG_FD_86154 | JGI IMG/M metagenome (GOLD analysis project Ga0118677, IMG submission 86154)
TCCAGTAGGTATGGGTATGGATATCCGTGTGACACTGGGCGCATGTCACCCCTTTTTCCGCATGCACACTTGCGTAGTGTTCGGAATTCTGTTTTTTGTGGCAACGTTCGCACTGTACCTTTTGAACCTTGATCTCTTTTTTCATATGCTTGAGCAGATCGGTTATGTCGATATGGCAGCTGGTACAGGCGTTCTTACCATGAACGGACGCGGCAAAATCGTGAATCGATATCTTGTCGCTGTGGCACCCCAGGCAGGTGGCCGGGTCAATGGCCATTCCCTGTTCGGCGTGTGCGGGAATATTCCAGGCAACGGTCAGGAACGTGAGAATAACGAAACGGAAAAGATGAGAAGCCATGGACCAATCCTCCAGGTAGATAGATATTTTCACTGTATACACTAAATGTATTCATAATAACAATAAAAACGAAATATCCGGCATATGTTATTAAATTGTAAACTATTAATTTTTCTGATGACTTTTCTTCTGCGCAGGCAGTGCCAGCAGGTCCCGTACCCGCTCCGTAGTTGGGGGATGGGAATAGTAAAAGGCGGCATACGCAGGGTGCGGGAAGAGGTTGGAAAGATTTTCTGCGGCCATCTTGACCAGGGCAGAAGCCAAATCTTCCGGTTTTCCGGTAAGATCGGAGGCAAAGAGGTCGGCCTCCCGTTCGTGACAGCGCGAGCGCCATGCTGAAAACGGTCCAAGCGGGAACAGGGCCAGTGAAGCCACAAAGCCGAGTACTATCATTTTGGCCGGAAGCGAGATATCGGCGGGTAATCCCAGAAACCCCGGCAGCCCCGGCCAGCCGAGCAGTTTGAAGCTGAGCCACGATCCCGCCAACGCCAGGAGCTCCGCCCAGAGGAGCCGTTTCGGGATGTGCCCTTTTTTCCAGTGTCCAATCTCGTGAGCCAGTACGGCAACAATCTCTGCGTGGCTCATCTGCTTGATCAGGGTGTCGTACAGAACAATGCGTTTTACCCGGCCGATACCGGTAAAATAGGCATTGGAGTGCCTGCTCCGTTTCGATGCATCCATCTGCTGCACCTTTCCGACCTTCAGCCCCGCCTTCTCCATCATGACCCGGATGTCGTCCTCCAGTCCCTCCTCGGTGACCGGCTCGTATTTGTTGAAAAGTGGCTCGATCAGATAGGGAGAGACAAACATCATGAACAGGCTGAAAATCGCCATAAATCCCCACACCCAGAGCCACCACTGCTGCGGACTCCAGTTGATCAATGCAAAAACGGCGGTTATCAGAAAGGCCAGCAGGAGAACGCCGATGGCTTGCGATTTGAGAAAGTCCGCTATCCAGATGCGGGGAGTCGTGGCGTTGAAACCGTAACGGGCTTCGATACGGAACGTGCCATACAGATCGAATGGTATGCCGAAAAAGGTAGATGCCGCGCTCAACAGGAGGAAAAAGATGATGGCCGAAACGATCGGCGACATGTTCAGCGAGCGGACAAAATGGTCATAGGTGGTGATCATACCGCTGAAAAGGAAGACAATCAGCACCGTATTATCGAAAAGTGAGTCCCACAGCCCGAGACGGCTGGAGTCAAACGTATAGGCAGAACTGCGTCGCAGTTGTTCCACGTTGATGGCGCCTTCAAACCCTGCCGGCACCGTGGCGCCATACTGTTTGAGGTGATGCAGATTAATGTAACGCAGCCAGTAGGTGAATGCGGTAATGATGGTGAAGATGCCAAGCAGGGGTAGTTTCACGGTTTGAATCCTTCATGGTTCCGGAGGTGACAAGACGTCTTGTTCCGGAGCGGGTCTTTTTGGTGCGTAATCATATTCCCAATCAGCCGTTGACGCAATCCTTACGGGGAGATACACTGCACATCACAAACATATGTTCGCAAAAGGGGAGTTTCGATGCGCATAGGACATGGATATGACGTTCACCGTCTGGTAGAGGGCAGGAAGCTGATTATAGGAGGAGTTGATATCCCCTGGGAAAAGGGACTGCTCGGACATTCCGATGCTGACGTGCTGTTACATGCCATTGCCGACGGCATTCTGGGGGCGATCGGTGAAGGGGATATCGGCAGGCATTTTCCCGACAACGACCCGGCCTACAAGGGGGCAGACAGCCTGAAGCTGCTGGCCCACGTTATGGGGTTGGCCGATAAACGGGGCTACAAGCTCGGTAATCTCGATGCCACCATCATCGCCCAGATGCCGAAGATGGCGCCCCATATTCAGACCATGCGTAACAACATTGCCGGCGTGCTGAACGCCGACACTGCCCAGGTCAACGTAAAGGCTACGACTGAGGAAGGGCTCGGTTTCAGTGGCTCCGGAGAGGGGATTGCCGCCCATGCGGTTGTGTTGATGACAACACTATAGCCCTTTTATTGCCAGTGCTTCCACCAGCTTCTTCTGCTCGCCATTCAGTGTCTCCGGAATATGCACACCGATCTTGACATAGAGATCCCCTTTGGCGTTTGAACCAAGAGCTTTGATACCGCACCCCTTCAGCCTGATTTTGGTACCGGGTTGCATTCCGGCCGGCACTTTGATCCGTTTGTCACCTTCAAGGGTGGGAACATCCAGAGAAATTCCCAGGCAGGCCGCACTGAACGGAATGGAGCGTTCGACAAACAGGTCTCCTCCCTCGCGGATGAAGACCGGGTCGGGCAGGACATGGATGATCAGGAACAGGTCTCCGGCGGGGCCGCCTCCGTCTCCCTGAGCGCCTTTGCCGGAAATACGAATCTTGCTGCCGTTGTCCACCCCGGCCGGGATTTTGACCTTCAGCTCTTCCCGTTGCCCGTTCCTGCGGAAGGCGATCTGCTTTTCGGCGCCCTGGGCCGCGTCGCGAAACGTGACGGTAAGCTCCATTTCGTGGTCGGATCCTTTCTGCGGGCCCGCGCGAAAACCGCCTCGTCCCCCTCCTCGCCCGAAAGAACCGCCGAACAGGCGTGAAAACAGATCTTCACTCCCTCCCCCGCCAACACCGCCTCCCATATCCTTATAGGCATTGCCGAAGTCGAATCCACGGAAAATATCTTCCTGACTGTACTGTTTATGGAAACCGCTGGAGCCGAACGTGTCATACTGCTGTTTTTTCTCCGGATCGGAAAGTACGGCGTAAGCCTCGTTGATCTCCTTGAACTTGTCCTCTGCACCCTTATTATCCGGATTGCGATCGGGGTGATACTTTACCGCCAGTTTGCGGAACGCCTTCTTGATATCGTCCGGCGTGGCACCTTTTTCAATTCCGAGCGCCTTGTAATAATCGACCTGTGCCATGGTACTCTCCATCATTCATTATTTGACTACAATGTAAGCACTAACTGCCGGGCTGTCAACTCCATCAATGGCGTATGCCTTGACATGCCGTGATGCCACACGTACTATCGTGAAAATAAATCACTCCCGTACAATTTGAGGGCATGCCCATGAAAAAAATAATCATCATCGGTGGCGGTATATCCGGCCTGGCAACCGCCTGGCTGTTGCGGAACAAGGCTTTAGCCGCCGGAAAAGAACTTGCTATTACCCTGCTGGAGAAGGAAGAGCGGTCGGGTGGTAAAATAAAGAGTATCAAGGCTGATGGATATACGTGCGAATGGGGGCCGAACGGCTTTCTCGACAGCAAACCGCAGACGCTTGATCTCTGCCGGGCAATCGGTGTGGAGAACAACCTGCACCGGAGCAACGACAACGCCCGGAAGCGGTTCATCTTTTCCGGCGGTGAGTTGCACCAGCTGCCGGATGGCGGACCGGCTTTTTTCAAAAGCCGTCTGATCTCCTGGCCGGGAAAACTGCGCCTGGCCATGGAGCCGACCCCGTTTATCGCGTCGGCGCCGGCAGGAGTTGACGAAACGCTGGCGGCTTTCGGCCGGCGCCGCCTGGGGCAGGAGGCGCTCGACAAGCTGATTGCGCCGATGGTTTCCGGTATTTTTGCCGGAGATCCGGAAACCATGTCGCTGGTTTCCTGTTTTCCGCGCATTGCCGAACTGGAACGGGAATACGGCGGGCTGATCCGGGCCATGATCATGCTGGCCAAAAAGAAAAAACAGGATAGTGCCGCGGGCAAGGTGGTATCAAGTGCTGCCGGTCCCGGAGGAGTGCTGACATCGTTCCGCGAGGGGATTCAGTATCTCTCCGATGCGCTGGCGACCTCTCTGGGAGATCTGGTCGAGACGGGGAATCATGTGGTTGCCGTCGAGAAGAGACATTCCTCACCATACCGGGTCACGTGCGAGGATGGCAGCGACCGGGAAGCGGATATTATTATCATCGCATCCCCCGCGTTTGCGGCTGCCGGTATGCTTGACGGGCTTGACCCGGCCATGACTTCGATTCTCTGCCAGATCCCGTACGCCAGTATGACGGTAATCTGTTTCGGCTACAGCCGCGAGCGGATCAGTCGCTCTCTGGACGGGTTCGGCTATCTGATTCCGAAAAAGGAGGGGCTGAACACGCTGGGTACCCTGTGGGATTCAAGCATGTTCGAAAACCGTGCTCCCGAGGGGAAGGTGCTGTTGCGCAGCATGATGGGAGGAGCCTGCTTTCCGGAATATGTCCGGTTAAGCGATGATGAAGTAGTGGCACGGGTCAGGCAGGATCTGGCCGGAACGATGGGAATCGAGGCAGCGCCGGAATTTGTCCGGGTATTTCGTCATCCGCAGGCCATCCCGCAGTACACTGTCGGACATGGCGCGCGGTTGCAGGCGCTGGAAGAGTTGCAGAGGGCACATCCGGGATTGATCCTGACCGGTAACTCCTATCGCGGCATCGGGTTGAACGATTGTGTGGCGGCAGCCGAACGGGCAGCGGATGAGGCGCTGTTACAATAACCCCCGCTCCACGAAACTCAAGTATTCACCATCTCCCACGATGATGTGATCCAGTACCTTGATCCCCATGATCTCTCCGGCTTCCTTCAGGCGTCGCGTAATGGCAATATCCTCGCTGCTGGGGGCAGGATCTCCGGTGGGATGGTTGTGTATCAGGATCACGGCCGCTGCCGATTCCTTGACCGCCGGACTGAACACCTCGCGCGGGTGAACGATGCTCTGGTTGAGACTCCCTTCAGAGACCTGGACGCGCTTGATGATACGGTTTTTTCCGTCCAGCAGCAGGATAGTAACAATAAAAATGATGTCCGCACATGTCCATTTTTTGAATTAATATAATAATAAAAACGGTAAGTTAAATAAATATTAGTAAGCTATAATCCGTGGCTGTCCGCAGCTGTCGTCCTATATACGGTATAAAATGGGTATAGACAAAAGGGCTTCGTATACCCATTATTGCTACGTCAAATTTAATAAATGGAGAGGTAATATGGCTAAACTGATTGCGCCCCTAACAGATCAAAAAATAAAAAATGCAAAGAGTGCCAAGAAACAATTTGCATTGTTTGATGGCGGTGGTCTGCATATCATCGTGATGCCTACGGGGAAAAAATTGTGGCGATTTAAATACAAATATAACGGCAAAGGCAAACTGATGTCGTTGGGTTCTTACCCAGATGTTTCGCTAAAGGTAGCACGTGAAAAACACAGTGATTTGATGAAGTTGGTTAAGAATGGTTCAAATCCTGTGGGTGAGATAAAAATGTCCAAATTAATTATAGCCGGAACATTCAGTGATCTGGATAGCTTTGAAACGGTCGCCCGAGAATGGCATCGTAAGACCAAAAACACTTTAAATTGGAAACCTGTCTATAGTAATTTGGTTCTTAGGAGGTTAGAAATGGATGTATTTCCTGCACTCGGATACATTAAAATATTTAAAATCGAGCCGATCGATATTGTAAAGGTGCTTGAAGCAATAGAGAATAGAAATGCACCTGTATTGGCCCATCGAATACAAGGATACATTTCAAAGATATTCTGTCACTCAGTTGCTACGGCTAAAATAAAAATCAATCCGACAGCAGATTTAAGAGGGTTTTTACCACCTGCAACTAAAACAAACTACCCCGCAGTTACTAATCCAGTGGACATTGCAAGATACCTTCAAAGTGTAAATGACCCAGCATTAGCTAAATGCCGATTTGTAACAAAATGTATGTTATTACTTTGTCCAATGCTATTTATGAGACCAGGAGAATTAAGGAACTTAGAATGGTCGGAGATTGATTATGAAGAAAAACAAATAGATCTGCCAGCTGAAAAAATGAAGATGAAAATAGCGCATTATGTGCCTTTATCAAGACAAGCTCTTCGTATTTTGGACGGACTAAAGGGCAGGTCAGGTAATAGTAAATATGTTTTTGCAAGCAAAAAAGATAGCACTGTCCCGATATCTGATCACACAGCAACAATGGCTCTAAAAAGAATGGGTTTTCAGGGTGAACTTACTCCCCATGGTTTTAGAGCAACTGCGCGAACGGTTGGCAGAGAAAAGCTGAAAATCGACACTGAATATCTTGAATTACAATTATCACATAAAACTAAGTCACCTAATGGAACAGCATATGATAGAGTTGCATTCTTACCTGAGCGTCATGAAATGATGCAAGTGTGGGCCGATTATCTTGATGATTTGCAGACTGGCAGGCCAGCCAAAAAACATTGGCGAGAATACATTACTTAGACGCCAACGGGACCTACGTGTCGACTTGAGTCTTTATAGTTAATGAGAAAAGATTTCTGGATGAACGCCTTTGCAAAGAAAGAGTCTGCCTGCCGTTAAGTTATGTGAGATGATGGGGTGGTTTACGGAAACAGGATAAGGTTTATGAGCGCATCACTGTTGACATTACATCCTGAAGGCTACAAAGAATGTCTTAAAGAAGTCAAGGAGCGTATCCGGTCCGCCCACAACAGAGGAGGCCGTGCTTGCAGCTAACAGCGAGATGGTCATTCTGTACTGACAACTTGGGCAAGACATCTTGCATCTGCAGGTTTACCGGAGAACACTTTTGCTCACGTGGCTACTGTAGCATGATCGGGTTGGATGAAGACACCATCTGAGGATATGTAAGACTCGTCTTCTACAGTAGATTTTTAAAAACTATTCGATATAAACATGTTATAATACGCAATTTTGCCAGTGGCACTACACTGTCTGCTCTTTGAAACTTGAATTCTGCTTGTTTTTCTCTATGGCTGAACGGCTCTGATCGTCGGCGGTACCGCAACACCTATCGCCTTGAACACCTTGCCGCAGGTATTTTGGCATTCTGTTCTGATTGCTAATTTTGATCCGTTTTCTTCCAGGATTACTTCCTGAAGCGCTTTCAGATCCTGTTTGATATCGGCCCACTCAAGCTGGAGGCCTTGGTTGACCAATCTATCATCCAGTTCCTTTTTCAGCACCAAAGCCAGGAAGCTACAGAAGACATGGCCTCTGATGGTCTCATCCCGCTTATGAAAGATTGGTCGGGTGTCTATTGCTGACTTCATATCACGGAAGGTATGTTCCACCATCCAGAGCTCTTTGTACTTGAGCGCCACCTCCCGTGCCCTGAGCTTCGTGTTGGTAGTCAGCACCCAGATTCCGTCGTATTTGGCGTCGGCTTTGACTTTCTCTTCATCAAGGGTCACGCTCTTGTTCGTAATGGTGAGGAAACCGCGATACCCTTTGTTGCTGATCAGCGATGACGGTGCTTTTGCAATCTTCTCCTTCAGTGATTCGACAATGGTGTTGCGGTCGGCTTCATCCCGTCTGGCCTGTCGCTCATTCTTGCAGACAATGTAGCGTGTGCCGTCAACGACTACTTCTTTCACTTTAAGCGAAGACGGCTCTTTGCTGTGTATTCCTTCTGGATAGACCTCCTCGTACGGGGTTTCATCTGCGAGGACCTCGGTTTTCACTTCTTTCACCAGACGCATTCGGACTCCGAGAATATAGGAGAGTTTTTCCTCTTCGAGGGCCAGCATGGTGGCTTGGCTGATCATCCCACGGTCAGCCACGATGCAGAACCGATTAGCGCCGAAGCGTTTTTTAAGCCTTGTAACGACTGGAATAGTACTTGTGACATCCGCCGTGTTGCCAGGCCACATCTCACAAGCAATCGGTTTGCCACGGTCATCCAGCAAAGCGCCAACCACCATCTGGTTCAAGTCAGGGCGATGATCTTTGGAATGCCCCCGCTCACCGATGGTCTTGCCGCCTTCACCTTCGAAGTAAAGCGCGGTGGTGTCCAGAAAAACAAAGTCAAGCTCGGTGAAAAGATTCTTTCGATGGTCGAACATCCGCTCTTCGATCACATCTTTTGTGCAGCGCGGCGCGTGTGTCCGGTCATCCTGATCAGAAATCTCTTCACCCAGAAAAGCCATGGCACGATACAACTGGTGCAGGGCAATATCTTCCGTTCCAGCAATCCGATAGTCCCGTCGCCACCTCTCGCAGCCGCGGTCGGAACCGGATACAAAGAGGCGGTGCAGTACGGTCATAAACAGGGCGCGTTCAACTGAAAAACCGAATTTGCGATCAGTCACAAGAGAGAAGACAATGGAACCAATTTCCAGCTCTTTCCAGAGACGCTCGAAGATCAAAGCCGGACCGATCTTCTTTGCGGAGGCGGACACATTGCTCTTGTCGGACAGTATCAGCAGAGTTCTCTCGGAAAAGCGGGAAAGAGAACGAATCAGGGATTCGACTTCCCCCTTTTCAGACATCTGATCCAGACGCCCAAGGGTGGTGATAACCCGTTGGGAGACCCTACCGTTCTCGCGACGGTTTTCTACGATCTGGAGATATTGGTTGTTCCCTGATTTCTTGACCCGAGCAAACATGGTGGCCTCCTCTGATGACACCACCATTTTAGGCAACTAAAGCCATAAATCAAGCAGATTCAGCAGTAATTTAGGACACCACACTTTTTGACTTTTTTCGATTTTATCAAAGAGCGACAAAGTGATTTAAAATAGTTATAACGTTACTACCGCCAAAATCAGGCGGCAACTGTAGAAGAAAAGTAAGAGATCAAGAACACCTTGAAAAACAAGAGGAGCTGGAAATACCTAGCCCCTTTCAGGGGCTCAACCCCGCTATCCGTGTGGCAATAATTTGCAAAAACCACTTGTAAAATTGTCTTGGTATCAGATAAAGCGCGTAATGGAAACGATAGTGAATGGTATGCCCAGGCCTCAATCGAGGATGTATGGGCTTGCCTGTTCTCGTTCACCAGATAGAATCCGGGCTTTATCATCGACAGGGCAAAGCCATCACCAACTTTGACAAGCAGCTTCCCGCTCCCCAGTCAGAACTTGCCTAATTCCATTTCTAAATCAAACATGCTATAATACACTCACTTTCCCAAGGGGGTGTGGTTATGGCACGCACAGCAAGTGGTCTTCATTTGCTCGACAAGGCAAAAGAACTTTTGGCTAATGCCAAGACGGTTAAGGAACTGAGACAAGCGCAGTCGGTCATTCTTCCTCTGGAGTTAAAGCTGTCTCTTGATGAGACAGCGGTTGTTACTGGTATATCAAAGAAATGGGTTTGTCAGCTCCGCAATGAGTTTATTCACGCTAATGGCATTATTGAGCGCAAGACCTCTCGCGGGGGCCGACATCGTGAGAATTTGTCATTGACACAAGAGTCTGATTTTTTAGCACCTTTTATTGAGAAAGCCAAAACTGGCGGCATATTGGTTGCGAACGAAATCAAGGATGCTTTGCAAATCCGATTGGGTCGAAGCGTTGCCTTGGCATCGGCCTATAATCTTCTTCATCGCCATGATTGGCGCAAGCTTGTTCCGGACAAGCGGCATCCAAAATCTGATCCGGAGGCCCAAGAGGCCTTTAAAAAAACTCCCGGAAATGCTGATAGAGATCAGCACAGAGTGGCCAGGAGAAGGGCCCATAAGGCTGATGTTCCAAGATGAAGCCCGTTTTGGCCGCATATCGGATGTCCGGCGCAGTTGGTGTCCCAAGCCATACCGACCGATGTGCCAGGCAATGATGACGCAGGAATATACTTACGCATATGCGGCTGTTTCTCCTGCTGACGGTATCCTTGATACCTTGATTCTGCCCCACGTCAACACCGTCTGTATGCAGATCTTTCTGGATGAAGTCGCAACACGGCATCCTGAAGATCGGATCGTTATGATTACAGACGGCGCTGGCTGGCATAATTCAGAATCACTGCTGATTCCAGAAAACATGCGTTTGGTAAAGTTGCCACCATATGCACCAGAACTTAACCCGGTTGAAAGTAAACTCAATAAATGAGGGAGTCCGATACACGCTTTTTGAGGGTGTTTAATTACGATATTTGATGGACCTGCCCCCCTCCAGTGTTCTCTCCCTCACTCGTATGATTTTAGCAGCTCCTTTGCCTTTTTGTGGTTGTAGCCTATATCCTCTCGCGTTACATCGTAGATCCAGAAAGGACTGGAATAATCCAGCTTTTTTATCACTAATCCGCCCTTGAAATCAGTCACACTTGCAATAGACCCATGCTTTGTATTTTTGTCAAACCAGGTAGTATTTTCAGCTGTAACCTCCATATCAACAGTTTCCAATCGCCCTTTCTGTGGATTATAAACAGTTGTTTTCATATTATATAGTTCTCCTTTGTCGAGTTTGTGGTGGTGCAAATAGATCGAAGTAGAGAGACTCATCCATTCTTGGTAAATTTTTTTCAGCCGCTGCTGAGAGTAATTCCGCAGCCATTTGGTTCAA
>Ga0118677_10015453_pt1 | contig 10608 bp, 5 predicted proteins | sample AliMusrvi5mmetaG_FD_86154 | JGI IMG/M metagenome (GOLD analysis project Ga0118677, IMG submission 86154)
AGGGTGGGGTCTCCCCTCCCCTGAAGGGGTGGGTTAGAACTTAACCTGTAACCGGAGTGTGAGGGTGTTTTGCTTGATGGAATTGCTGTAATCATATGTACTGGCTATGCCATTTACCGTGTAGGAAGATGTGACATTTCCGACGCCCTTGGCATTTACTCCGACCTTTTTATTCATCGGGATCTCATAGCCGAGCATGATCTTGATGTTGTCGTCAAAGAAATAGGTATATGCAAGAGTGACTGTCGAGTAGGTGATATCCGCCAGGCCGCTTGTAAGCGAATTGGTCGTGGTGGTTTTGGTCTGGGCATCCTTTGCCACAACGGGATTTGTTCCTGAATAGCTGTAAACGTCGGTGGTTTTTGCTGCAACATTGCCATTCCAGTTGTTCACGCCGATAAGATCGGAGGAGACTTTGGTGTTAGGGTTGTAATAATCGTAGCGGGCTGCGATCTGGTGATGTTTGCCAAGGTTTTTGATCAGGTAAACATAATAACCGCTGAAATTCCGTTCGATCGCCGGGCTGTTGAGCGTAGCCACGGTCGTGGTGGTAGTGAGCCAAAGGGTATCATTTTTTGCTCCGCTCACAACCTGGGGTCCTGTAACACTCGTTTTGCTTGCATATCCGGGAGTTCCGTTCACACCAAAGAGATATTCACCTTTCAGTGCAAGACCGCCCAGGAGATCAAAATAGAGTTGGGCTTCAAAACCCACCCATTGTTTCTTTATCAGGTTCCCCACATTGCTGAGGGTGGTTTTGTAAGAATAATCGGAATTGAGCACATCCAGGGTATTGGCCTTGATCTTGCCGTAATATCCATGCGCGCCGATGGTCAGGGCACCGATGTTCCCAAGTTTGAAGCCATAGGTTACCCGGCCCATGAAGTCTTTGTGATTGTCAAAATCGTTGTTGAGCGGGTTGATGTTGACCCCGGCCGCATTGTTGATCACAAGGCCGTCGTTCCCGTTGAACAGGGCCAGTTGAACTTTCAGGGGTATGCTGGGGGGGGCAATTTCAAGCTTGGCGCCGGTGGCACGCTCATCGGGGTAAAGTGCACGGATAACGCGTGAACGTTCGGGCACTTCGCGGCTGCTGGATGAATATTCAACTTCGTAGTCAGGTCTGTTGAATTTACCGGCCCATAGCGAAAAGGTCTTCAGCCAACGGTCGTTCAACTGCACAAAGGCATCTTTGAGCGTAATGTTGCCTGGCTGAAAATCGGGCTGCAAAACGAATACAACACCATTAATGGGTTCATACTGAAATTTGATTCTCACGCGACGCAGCATGAAAACATTGTCGGGATAAGCATTGGCAGCCTCATAATTAAGGAATTGGGCCTGGATGTAACCCGATAATTTAATTTTTGTCAGTTTTGCGAGGTCGCCTTCGGCGGTTGCGACTCTTTCTTCAACACCACTGATCTTATCCCGCAGGGTACTTACATTTTCTTTCAGGGTATCCTGTTCTTTCTGAAGTTCGGCAACCTGGTTTTGCGCTTTGGTACCTGCCGGTAAAACCAGCATCGGTAGGATCAACCCGAGGGTTAAAAGAATGGTTGTAAATCTTTTCATGATTATGGGTTTTAATTTTCGGCAAAGGTATTTCTACCATGCCTTGCCAATGTTAACAAATGATTACCTTTAGGTTAAATAATTGTTAACGATGACTGAAAATTAAAACCAGCATGCTGATTCAGCGATGCAAACCAGCTTTGCTCAGGACTTGAAGGTAATGGTGAACATTGCGCCCGGGTCGTTCGCAACAAGAAGAGTTGCCTCAACCTGGGTACAAAGAATCTGCACCACCTGGAGTCCCATGGTCTTGAACTGATCAAGATCTCCCCCATGTGGCATCCCTATTCCATCGTCTTTCAGCACCAGGGTACTGAGGCCCTGATCGGGATCCATTGTAAAATGGATCTCTATTTTTCCGGCCCGCCCCTCGGGGAATGCATGCTTGTAAGCATTGCTCAGAATTTCATTGATGATCAGTCCGAGGGGGATCGATGCTTCAATATCCATCACCACTTCATCTGCTTCTACGGTCAGGGCGACATCGCGACGGTTATAGGTTCCGGCGATGACCGAGGCCAGCGACCGGAGATAACCCGGAAAGGATATCTTCTCAAAATCGTTCGACCGGTAGAGCATTTCATGGACAAGCGCCATGGTCCTGATGCGCAGCTGAAGGTTGGTGAGCGATTGAACTACTTCCTGGTTCTTTGTCTGGGCAATTTGCATGTTGATCAGGCTGACCAGTATGGCAAAATTATTTTTTACCCGGTGATGAATCTCCTTCAGGAGATTTTCCTTTTGTTTTGTTCCTTCCATAATTTCAACTTCTTTCGTTTTACGCTCCTGAATGTCGCGGGTTACCCCGACAATCCCTCTATACTCCCCGCTGATGGGATCAAACAGCGGCGTAATGATCGATTCAACCCAGAAAGTAGTGCCATCTTTTTTCAGTGCCTGGTAAATAAACTGGCGGGACGACCGGGTTTCAATCAACTCTTTGTAATTTGCATCCGTATATTCATAATAATCGGGATGCGTAAGGTCATGCGGTGTTTTGTTGAGTATCTCTTCCGGTTCGTACCCATAAACATTCAACGAGGCGGGGGAGGCATAGATATGGTTTCCCTCAGAATCAATATGTGTGATAAAATCAACTGAATTATCTGTAATGAACCTGTATTGATTTTCCCTTTCCCGGGTTTGCTCCTCCGTGGCTTCGCGTTCTTTGATCTCCTCCGACAGCTGGACATTCAGGTTCTGCATTTTTTTCCTGAGCCGGTGAACGTATAACAGCAAAAAAACAAAAACAAGCATGGAAAATCCTGCCAGCGACACCAATATCTTCAGGATAAATGATTGATAGGCGTGATATTTCACGTTCAGAGATTGAATGTCACGGATCCTGGCAATCTTTTTCCCAGATTGCTGAATCCGCTGAAGCCGCTGGATGGCTTCAAGAATTGCAATATTGTTGCGGCTTTGTTCATAGCTTAAGCCCTCTAAAGCCGAACTGTAACGGGCATAATAATCCAGTGCCCTCGAATAATTTTTCCGGTTGAGGTAATAGGTATAGAGATGTCGATAGCCATTTACAACGAGATCTTTGTAATCATGACTGATAGCCTGGTTCATGCCGGCAACCATGTAAACTTTTCCCGAATCAGGGTTCCCGAGATTGTAATAATCCCCGGCAACATTGATCAGAGAACTGGTGATCGCCACATTCCCCCGGTAGCGCCGCCTGGTTTCCAATGCTTTCAGGTTATACTTTAGTGAAGAGCGATAATCATTTTTCTGATCATAGGCGTGACCGAGGCGCGTGTACAGCATCCCCATCAGTTCAAGGTCGGATGTATCCGCATCATGCAACAGTTTGTTAAAAAAACTCAGTGCTTCATCATACCTGTGTTCATTAAGGTAAATACTCCCCAGGTGATTCTGCACACGGAATTCGTTTTTCCTGTCAGCAGCCTGACGGAACAAGGAAAGCGCCTTGTTGAAAAAAAACTTCGCTTTTAACGTATCATTCATGGCCTGGTATGTGAGTGCCATCTGCAATAAAAGTTGTCCGTTCATTGATTTGGCATTCGTCATAAGGACAAGTGACACTCCTTTTTGCAGGTACTCCAGCGACTTTGTATAGTTTGTGAGGGTGCGGTTCAGCTCTCCGGTGCGGAGCAATGCATTCACCTCTCCTGCTGTATCCCCGACTGACTGGTATATTTTCCAGGCTGCCAGGTACTGTTGGTGAGCCAGCATGAATTTGCGTTTCCTTGCATCGTAATCTCCCATCCGCATCCGCACCGTTGCTTTCAGGCTGTCGTTTTTTTCGAGGATCGAAATCCTGAAGGCCGAGACAAGATAGCTGAATGACTTTTCCGGCAAGTCACCCTGTATTATCTTAGCCAGTTGAAGATAAATAAGTGCCTTTTGAATCTGGGTCTCATGCGGCTGCGCCCGAAACAGGCTATCCCTGGTACACTTTTCCATCCTGGAATGCTGAGCAAATAATTTCAGGGAAATCAGGCTGAAAAAAAGGATTGCGGTTAGAAAACACTTTTGCATAGAGGGGTGTTGTCTGAAACAAACGCAGAGAATGAGCGGTGTTTGCAAAAATTATGCACTTAAAGGGATTGCGGCCAAAGATAGGAAAAATAATGAAATCCGGTCCCGGTCATTTATTTAATCAAGCCGCCGGGATCTCAGGCGCAAACTGTTGCTCACCACCGACACCGAGCTGAAAGCCATGGCAGCGCCGGCCAGCATCGGGTTGAGCATAAATCCGGTGAAAGGATAGAGCACACCTGCCGCTACCGGGATAGTGACAATGTTGTAAAAAAAAGCCCAGAAGAGGTTCTGCCGGATGGTCTTCACAGTACCATGCGAGAGTTTTAGTGCCGTCACCAGCTTCTCCAGATCCCCTTTGATAAGGGTGATCTGGGCGCTCTCAATGGCAATATCGGTTCCCGTTCCCATGGCAATGCCGATGTCGGCCATGGCCAATGCGGGTGAATCGTTGATCCCGTCTCCTACCATGGCAACCACAAACCCCTGTTCTTTCAAACGACTGACATAGGCTGATTTTTCGCCGGGGGTGGATTCAGCCTTAAAAAACCCGATCCCGGCTTCCGCCGCGATGTGAGCGGTAATCGCCACACTGTCGCCCGAAAGAAGGTGGACCTGAAGTCCCATCTTCTGAAGCCTTGCGACCGCATTTGCTGATCCGGGCTTAACAGTGTCGGCCAGGGCGACCAAAGCAACCACACTGCTGTTGCGCGACACGCATACAACCGACCGTGCCTGCTGTTTCTGCCTGGTCTCCTCCTGTGCGAACACTTCCGGTACCGTACATCCGCTCACGGTGATATACGATCTGCTGCCGATGTGGTACTGGTCCCCGTCAATCCAGGCCATCACCCCTTTCCCCGTAACGCTTTCAAAGCCTGTTACTACGCCTTCTCCAGCATCCTTGTGGGAACTGTCACCCTCCTTCTTAACCTGCTTTGAACTGAAAAAGTTCACCAGTGCCTGTGCGAAGGGATGCTCCGACATCGATTCAATGGCAACCACGGCTCCCGGAATATCAAGGCCTGATGCGGAAACCAGGTTTTCTGTTTCAGGATCCCAGATCACATCTGTGACCTGCGGTCGTCCAATGGTGACCGTTCCTGTTTTATCCAGCACGATGGCCGTGGTTTTGCAAAACATTTCCAGGCTTTGGGCATCTTTGACGAGGATGCCGTTTTGTGCGGCCTTGCCAAGTCCGACCATCAGTGCGGTGGGAGTTGCCAGCCCCAGCGCGCATGGGCAGGCAATGACCAGCACGGTGACTGCGGCGATAAAGGCAAACGGTGTGCCTGAAACTGGCTGCCAGACCGACCAGGCAATGAAGGTCAGCAGGGCGATGCCAATTACCACCGGTACAAACACCGCGGCGATTTTATCTGCCAGCTGCTGGATGGGGGCCTTGCTTCCCTGTGCTTCCTGCACCAGCCGGATGATCTGGGCAAGCATCGTTTCACTTCCAACTTTTTCTGCCATGACTTTCAGGCTGCCGGTCTGGTTGATGGTGGCGCCGATCACCGGTTCGCCCGGCCACTTGTTCACAGGGATCGATTCGCCGGTGATCATGCTCTCATCGATGGCGCTGAAACCTTCGACAACCCGCCCGTCAGCAGGGATCTTCTCCCCGGGCCTGATCAGCAGGATGTCGCCCTTTACTATTTTTGAAATCAGCATCTCCTTTTCCTCCCCGTTGCGGATGACCCGTGCGGTTTTCACACCCAGCCCCATCAGTTTCTTTATCGCTTCGGATGTTTTCCGTTTCGCCTTCTCTTCAAAATAACGGCCCAGCAGGATGAAGGTGACAATGACAGTGGCAGCTTCAAAATAAACATGCGGCGTAAAGCCCCGTTTTACCAGGAATTCAGGATAGAGGGAGTTGAACGCACTGAAAAGGAAGGCACTGCCGGTGCCAAGTGCAACCAGGGTGTCCATGTTGGCCTCCAGGTGAAGCATCCGCTTCCAGGCGATGATGAAAAATTCCCGTCCGAACCAGGCAAGCACCGGGATGGTGAGCGCCAGCATGATCAGGTTTCCATAGGGTATGTGATGGAACACCATGGCGATCAGCACAACCGGGATGGAAAAGGTTGCCGAAAGGATGGTGTTCATCCTCAGTTTTTTTAACCTGACGGTGGCCATGTCATTCTCTTCCTCCAGGGAGAGGTCGCGCGTGATGAGCTTGAAACCAAGGCTGTCAACGGTCTTTATGATCTGATCGAGCGTGATTACCGATGAATCGTACTCCACCATTACCTGTTCGGAGGCGAGATTCACATTTGCCAGCGTAATCCCCTCCTGTGCCGAAAGCATTGTTTGAATGCTCCCGGCACAGGAAGCACAGGACATGCCCTCTACGCGATATATTCCCCTGGTCGATCCCATATTGCTTCTTTTAAACCACTGAGGCACTCAGGACGCTGAGACACACTAAGTCGTGATTTTTCCTAAGTGTCTCTCAGTGCCTGAAGGCTTTCCCCGCTTTTTTCCACTCCTTCAGCAGCCGGATCCCTTCGACGGCCAGGCGCTCAAGCCTTGCGGGTGAAACATGTATTTCCGGGATATCTTTCAGGATCTCGTTGCGCTGATTTTTCCAGGTGCGGATTTCATCTATTAACCGCACATTGAAATGCGCGGTTAAATCCGGATATTTTGAACTGGTATGCAGGTACTTGACCCGTTTGATCGATTGCTCCAGCGTAAATCCGGAACCCGGGAGCTGGTTTTCAACCTGGCCGAGCAACTTTTTAAGTTGTTTTTCCATCACCGACGACAGGATCAGGGATGCCTCCAGGTAAAACTCGTGTTTCATGGCCAGTCCGGCCCTGGCCATTGGCTTTGCACCACTCTTCTTTGTTTCAGCTTTATTCTTCTTGGGTTTCATGGGTCAAAAAATTAATATGCAAATATCGGATATAACTTTATATTGTACTCATTTTCTTGCACTTATTTGTATCGTACTGCAGATTTAACAATAATTTCACATTTGTAAGGAAAAATATTTATAATTTTGCCATTGATTTAGTATAAATTAAACCTATTAACAATGAGCATCGAAAAGAAGTTATTAAAAGCAAAATCTGTTTGTAAAGTAAAATTTTCTCTCTCCGGAGATCAGTATAAATCAGCATCATCCATCCTGCTTGTCGGTGATTTCAACAACTGGCAACTTGGTGAAACCCCTTTAAAATTGGCCAAGACCGGCGTATGGTCAGTTTCCCTGGACCTGGCAACGGGCGTCACCTACCAGTTCCGTTACCTGATCGATGGCACTATTTGGGAAAACGACAGCGAAGCCGATGGTTTCATCCCAAGCGGACTGGGTTCGGAAAATTCCCTGCTCGCTCTTTAACGGTGACCTGGTTGTAGCAGTCAAAACACTACAATAACTCAACCACCCTTTCATTTTACCCGCTTCTCTTTTTCCTGGAACCTTATCATCTTTCACCAGACTTTCATTGGCTGTTTTATGCCCTGAATGCCTGGTGAAAGAGAATTGCGGCCAGTGAACAGGGAATTGTGGGCACTATCGGTGTCCGGCAAAATGCAAAAAACCGTCCCGGTTTCCCGGGACGGTCGATCCAAACGCCAAGTTGTCCCTCCCCATTTCCGCTCCCGATAATCGGGTACGGAATGAGTCGGGGGTATTATAATTTCACGATCTTTAATATCTCAGACCGTTCATTGGTAAATACATGAATAAAATAGATCCCCGGCGCAAATCCGGTTACCGAGAAATCATGTTTCCTTTCATTTGCAAGCATTACGGTTTGAACCTTCATACCGCTTATTGAATAGATATCCGCTTTAGTCATCATCACCTGGCTGTCGCCCTTAACCTCAACCGTGAAAATTCCGTTTGTTGGATTCGGGTAGGCGACGATTGACTGACTGCTGACCATCTCAGGAACTGAAGTTTCTTCCTGACCTGTCTTTGTATTCACGACCGGATTCAGTGGCTGACCACAATACTGTCCGTTGAGTGTGATATATCCATGGAGGTATCCACCCGTATTTACGCTTGTTCCAGGTATGAAAGTGATCTGCTGTCCTGCAACAAAGGTTGCAGACCCACCGGTCTGAATAGTAACTGGTGTTCCTGTTCCCCCTACTGTTATCACCTGGAGCGCACTGAAGCAGGTATCATGTCCTGAAGGAACTGTCACATTCTGCACCGGGTTGTTTGTCGGTACAAGTTGTGCCACACTTCCATTGATATGATTTGTCGGGATAAGATCATAGACCGCATTTGTAAACTCGGTAACCGTAAAAGGCAAGGCACCAGTTCCGCCCAGGTAGGTGAATTTAATCTCAAACAACGTGGTGCTGTCGGGAACTGAAAGGGTTCCTAATCCTGGTTCCTGCCAGTTTGCCGCCACGGTGTTGAAATTCCCTGAATAATACCACTGGGTTGCAGGCATGGCCGGGTAGAAATTTACCAGTGTGTCATAGTGCAATACAGCAGGATCATAGGTGATTTGAAGGTTTGCAGCACTGATCGGAGTTCCGGCACTGGTTGCTCCTTTTAACTTGACAGGGTAGTAGAGAATATCGCCAGGCATTGCAGCTTTATTCGGCAGCGTGACAAGCAGGGAGCCAACCGGATAGTTCACCGTCATGGTAACCGTATTTGACGTGTATATGCTGATCACACAGGGTGCATTGGAGGTAAGGAAACAGAAAATAACATCACCATTTGCCGGTGCATAGGTGAAGGTTGCACTGTTGGTTCCGGCATCTGAACCATTTACCTTCCACTGGAAAGTAGGGGAAGAACCGCCATTCACGGTCGTTGCGCTGAATGTAACTTGCGTTCCTGCCATAACCGGGTTGGCTGACGCCGAGATACCAACACTTGCCGTTTGCGGATTAACAGCCTGCAAAATCGTATTTGATATGGCAGGAGATCCCGTTATGCATCCAAGGCTTGAGGTCAGGGTACAGGTAATCACATCTGTAAAAGCCGGCAGGGCATTGGCAGGCGAGTAACTGTAAACGGCACTGTTGCTGCCAACATTGCTGCCATTCTTTTTCCATTGGTACACCGGTGTGGAACCGCCGTTTACCGGGGTTGCGGTAAAGGTTACCGGTGAGTTGGCGCACACGGGGTTTACTGAAGATGCGATGGTAACTGAAACAGGAAGAACCGGGTTCACCGTCACCGGTAAACTTGTTGTAACCGAACCGTCATAGGAAACGCTGATGCTCTGCGCACCAGCCATATTCCAGGTTACCGTAGCCATATTGTCATTGCCGGTTCCGCCTGAAGTGATCGTTCCCCCGGCGACAGTCCATACATAGTTGTGCATTCCAACACCTGTTGAGTAAATATTTCCGGCAGATCCGGCACAAACAGTGGATGGACCAGACAGGTTGGGTGTGTAAGGACCGATCGCTCCGTCGAGATGATTGGCCGGAATCAGATTATACGAGGCGTCTGTAAAATCATTTGTTGTAAACGGCAGTGAAGCGGTTCCTCCGAGGTAAGTAAATCTGATCTCATAAAGGGTTGTGCTGTCGGGAATCGCCACTGTCAGCAACGATGGTTCCTGCCAGTTCGCAGCTACTGTATTGTTATTGCCAGAGAAATACCATTGGGCGGAAGGTGTTCCTGAATAGAAATTGAGAATGGTATCATAGGCCAGAACTGCAGGATTATAAGCGATCTCGATACCGGCTGCACTGATAGGTGTTCCGGTTGCACTGGCACCTTTCAGTTTTACCGGGAAATAAACTTTCTGTCCGGGAATGGCCGTTTTCGTTGAAATGGTAACAAGAACAGGGGGAACGGTAACCGTCATGGTTATAACATTAGAGGTAAACGTGTTGTTATAACATGGCCCGTTGGAAGCAAGGAGGCAATATACCGCATCACCGTTCGAGGGAGTATAGGTATACGTGGAACTGTTTGTTCCAACGTCGACACTGTTTACTTTCCATTGAAAAGAGATGGCTGGTCCCTGATTGGCAGGAGTGGCAGTGAAAGTAACCGGGGTTCCGGGGGCAACGTTTGTCGCAGAGGCAGCAATCGAGACACTCGTCACCGGATTAACCGTAACCGGCAAAGTTGCTTGTGTGGCCCCCGTGTAGGAAACTTTTACACTAAAAGATCCTGCATTGGCTCCCCACGTCACAATAGCTACATTACTGCTACTGCCATTGCCTGATGTGAAAGTTCCCCCGGTTATAACCCAAACATAGTTGGTCTGGCCCGGATCGGTCGTGTAAACATTGCTGGTGGATGTTGCACAAACAGAAGTCGGTCCTGTAAGGGAAGCTTGTCCTGACATCACATCGCCATCCATGGCTGTTTTGTTGATCCTGGCAAGGGCATTTTCATTACTGTTTCGTTCTGCCGGTAAACTAAACTTTTTGCCCGGTGTTGCCATTACCTTTGTTGTGGTTATAATTAAACCGCCAAATCCGATAACAGACAACAACAGAAAAATAAAGGAAAGTTGAATTTTTTTCATATTGTTAATTTTTTGATTATTACGTATTATGAATACTATGAAGGCTTTACATTTG
>Ga0118677_10015454_pt1 | contig 10607 bp, 16 predicted proteins | sample AliMusrvi5mmetaG_FD_86154 | JGI IMG/M metagenome (GOLD analysis project Ga0118677, IMG submission 86154)
CTTGTCTCTCAAAAATGTTCTCGCCCCCTTGGGAGTCAATTTGATATTCTCTTCTGCGCAAATCCTTTCCAATGTCGTGTTTTTCATTCCGACGATCTTGGCGATGATAGTTCGCGAATATCCCTTGGCGATCAAATCAAGAATCAGGGCTTTTCTTTGCTTAGTCATTTTTTTTCTCGTAGTCAATTAAGTTTGACGAAAATATTTTTCCCATGCATAGATATTAAAGAATTCAGAAATTGAATTTTGCAAAAAGAATTCCCCATTGAGGGAAAATTTTAGGAGGAAAACGATGGCAACTTATAAGAACGTTACCGGGGCATTGCTGGTCGTGACTGATGAGTTCAATCTTCGAAAAACTTTTGACATCGGAGCAACTGTTTCTGGTTTGTCCACATATCTTGATCGTTACACAGACGCAGTGGTTTCTGGGGATGACATTCTGCTCAAGCGCGTGGGTGATAAGGACAATACTTATTCTTATCTTCCAGCTCCTGTTATTGAAGAAGAGAATATGGCAGTCCGTCCGTCTGCTCCAAATGAATTGACTCAAGGAGTTATCTGGGGAACGCCGGGTGGTGTCAGAACAGCCGATCTCGTGGCCGGCTACTCAGATCCGACGTCCAATACGGCAACCAGACTTCGCAGAATTGGTTTCAACACAGAGCAGGATACCAGAGGCAGACAGGTTGACACTCGTTTTCTTGACATCAAGCCTGCGGCTATTCTCGCAGTCAATGGAAGCCAGGTTTTTACCGCATCTGCGTTGAGCGCGGGCACGGGTGGAGACAGGGTGTGCACGCTCACCACGGTTCCGGCTGAGTATAATGGTCGCAGAGCGACGGCGACTGACGTGGCCAACGCAATCTACGGTTCGCTTGTAGAATTGGACGAGTATTACACGGCATTCGGCATTTTGACCTATCATGATAACAGTGCCAATGTTAGCACGACAACTGGATTCGCGATCACTGGAACGACCGTGACTTTGGTTGATGCCACTTTCGGTGGGGCTTGCACCTCGGTCGTCGGAGCGTTTGTCTGCGCAACCGGAGTCCTCACTCTTACCAGAACAGGCGGTCAAGCGACAGATACCATTGCTGCAACGGTATACTACGCCAAGGCTTGCACGACCGCGGCCACCGTCAACGTGCTGTATGATTCCACCGACAAGATTAGGGGTTGGTATGAGGTCAGTGCTTTGACGTCTAATGCTGGAGTCCTTTTGTTGACGGATTATGGCATTTATCAGTATTTGGCTGCCGGAAACACGATCACCGCTTGGAGTTAAAACGACAACAATTTTTGATTTTTTAGGAGAAAAAATATAATGGCAACTTATAAAAACGTTACTGGAGCATTGCTGGTCGTGACCGACGAGTTCAACATTCGGAGAACTTTTGACGCCGGCGCGACGATCTCTGGCCTTTCCACGTATCTCGATCGTTACACCGATGCTGTCGTTTCTGGAGACGACATTTTGCTCAAACGCGTGGGAAACAAAGACAATACCTATTCTTATCTTCCGGCGCCTGTCATTGAGGAAGAGAACATGGCAGTTCGTCCATCGGCTCCGAACGAATTGACTCAGGGCCTTGTCTGGGGAACACCAGGCGGTGTCAGAACGGCAGATCTTACCATGGGATTCACGGATCCGACGTCCAACACGGCAACCAGACTTCGCAGAATTGGTTTCAATACCGAGCTGGATACCAGAGGAAGACAGGTTGATACCCGTTATCTCGACGTCAAGCCTGCAGCCATTCTTGCAGTCAATGGAAGCAAGGTTTTTACTGGCGCAACTCTGGATCAAGGTGGCGGGGCAGTCAGAGCATTGACACTCACAACGGTTCCAGCTGAGTATAACGGTCGCAGAGCGACAGCTGCCGATGTGGCCAACTCGATCTACGGTTCGCTTGTGGTGTTGGACGAGTATTACACAGCATTTGGTACTTTGACCTATCATGACGACAGTGCTGCGGTCAGCACGACAACTGGATTCGTGATTTCCGGGACGACCGTGACCTTGGTTGATAATACCTTTGGTGGGGCTTGCACCTCGCTCACCGCGACTTTCGTTTGTGCGACCGGAGTCATCACGTTCACCAGAACGGGTGGACAAGGAGCCGACACAATTGCAGCGACAGTATACTATGCCAAAGCTTGCACGACTGCGGCAACGACCAATGCACTGTATGACAAAGCTGATGAAATCAGAGGCTGGTATGAGGTCAGCGCTTCAACTTCTCTTGCGGGAATTCTTTTGCTGACGGACTACGGCGTCTATCAATTCTTGGCTGCTGGAAACGCGATCGAAGCTTGGAGCTGATTTCTCACAAGATTGACTATTGTTTGATGAAGAGAGATGAAGGATTTCATCTCTCTTTTTTTTAATAAAGATTGAAATAATTATCGACGGTTTCATCCGTGAGATAATAGATTATCGGAGGAATGTCCACCAATTCTTGAATAAGTCCTTCGGCTTTCGTCAAATCATCGTCGATGGATTCAAAATCTATTTTTTGTTTTGCATTTGAAGAGTCGAGAGACAAGAATTTTTTGAGCCTGATCGACAGTTCTTGAATTCTTTCTATTTTCTCCAATGCTGATTTTTTGTAATCTTGTGGAGTCTTGTGAGTTTCCGAATAAGAAGAATACAAGTTGTTCCAAAGATCGCTGGATGATGATTCCTGAGTTTTTATCTTTTCAATTTGAAGAGTGTTGGAATTGACTCTCCAAATTTCATGTGCCGGAATTTCGATGGGAATTTTGTCTCGTAACAATCTTCCAAATCCAGATACTTGGACAGCACTGTCCCATATGTGTTTTGTCGAGCAAAAGACATATATTCCAAATTCATCTCTCAAATCAACGAAATGGATTGGGGTCGCGTAATTTCTGAACGCGTAGAAGAAAGGATTTTGTTCACGGAAATCGATCGAGAGACAGGCCATGGATCCATATCTTATTTCCTTGAATATTTCGTGAATTCCTGATGTCGCGTCTGTGGCCTGTTCCATCAATCTGATCAGAACTTCGCTGTCGCACTCACCCTTTAGGTCGATATTTTTTTTCTGCGCGATTGCGTTATAGTTGGAGATTATTCCGTTGTGGACGAGCGCGATTTTCATGTCCTCGGACATGTGGGGATGATTGTTGATCTCTTTCTTCTCTGTCCCGTGAGTCGTCAAGCGCGCATGAGCGATCAAGGCGATTGCGTTCGGGCATTGATTTTTCCAAGCTCGACACTTGACAAATTCGTCAGCCGGCTTGTCAATCTTGTACCAATCAATCAATCCGGCATCGTCGATGCTGTAGAATCCAGTCGCGTTCGTTCCGCGTATCTTCGTCTCTTTCAATAGATTGGTAATCAGTTCATAAGTTCGAGTTGGGTTGATAGATTTTCCAACAAAGCCCACGACTCCGCACATGCTAATTGCTCCGTTTCATTGTTTGCTTCGATCATTGTAAAGTAAATCACTTAGATCGCTACGGCAATTTTGGATTGAATGAATGCGTGGAAAGAATTGAGAATATTGAATACTTCGTCGAGAATTGCTTTCACGTCGCTTGGAGGGTTTTCGAATTCGTTCAATTTTCTTATCAGTTTATCGTATATTTTTTTGTACGCTACCTCGACGGCATAGTTAGAAATGTTCTTGAGAAGGTCAATGTTGAGAGAGGCAATATTATTTCTGAAATTCAACATTCGATTCTTTATCTCTTCATATTTGGCTTCAGGATTTTGCTGAATCCATTGCATGATCGAGTTGATCTCTTCCGAGAAATTGTTCTTCAATTTATATGTCGGATTTGATTCGATATTTTGAATTGCGTTGTCTTCTTCTTCGAGAAAAGTTTTGAAAGTTTTCAGCACCATGTTCTATTTATCACGGCGAATGTGATTTTTCATTCTATTATTAAGATAAAGGAACAAAGAATGAATCAAAAATTTGATGTGGTATTGATCGGTACTGAAAAGAACAGATATGATTATTTAGGTTCAAGAACTTTTCACGTAAAAAGCGTTCTCCAAAAAAATTTTCCCGATCTAAAGATCGGTGTGTATGATGTTTACGCCCCTGATGGTGAACGTCTTGTTCCGCACGATTGTGCGAAGAACATCTTGTTTCTTCCGTGGTGCGAGACGCTGGATCCCGGATGGTGCGATTTCATGATGAATGTTTCCGGACTGTGCAGAAAGATATTGTATACTGACAATTTTTATTGGTTTCAAACACAAAAAAATCGACTTCTCCATGATGGATTCAATCCGGAAAATATTTTCGACTACATATTCTTCTCAAGCAGAGAACATTCTGGGTGGTGGAACGAGAGAGAGTATTGCTATTTGGGAACGTGCATCTACAACGATCTGTTCAAGGATATTGATTTTGAATCTAAAAAAAGAAAAGAAAAGACTCTTTTCGTCGATACTCCTTGGACCTTGGACATGGCTCAGGAACCGTTCAACGCAATCAGGGTTCTTGATGAATGCATTCCTCAAATCAAGATCAAATACCCGGAATTGATCGTCGTCTCGCAGAATTGCGATCGAGAGTGGGTCGACATCAATCTTGAGAAACAAATTCCTTTAGAGACCATGATCAATGATCATTATTGTGCTGCCGACGCTTACATCGTCTCCCACAAAGAGACCTGTGGGATTGCTCAATTTGAAGCTAAGATGTGCGGAACAAAACTGGTGACGACAAAGAATTTCTCAAACAATTCTGCTCTTCTTTCTGGAACATTCACCCAAGAGCTTTGGTCGTTTGAGGAAGGAAATCAAAGTTTTGTCAAGGCTGTTGAGAATTGTTTGAAAGACTACGATAAAGAAGAGGTGAGATTTTTGTCGGCGCAGGCCTACGACGACAAGATTTTTGCCGATCAGTTGTACAAGTATCTTTGGAACGTCAATCCTTGATGTCGACGCCCATCTTTCGCATCTCGCCGTTGATCGCTGAGATCAAGGAATTTCTTTCTGCTTCTTTGTTTCTTTGAACGAATAAGAGAAGATCAACGACGAGATCGAGGTTCTTGTTGTCAGTCAATTCTTCCAATTTTTGAAAAAAAACAGTTTTGAATTCGACATCACGCAGAAATATCGTGTTAATCAATGTTTTGATCTTGATAATCTCATTCATTTGCGAACTCTCTCCACTCCTCTCTCATCTTGATTATCTTTGATTTCGGGGTAATTGGATGTTTCAAGAGTCTCATTCCGGCCTCTTCTGGAGTTTTGTTGGCCTTGAGATTGTTGCACTTCTTGCATGCGGTCACGATGTTCTCCCAAACATGTCCAGGAAAACTGCGATGGCTTTTGGGAATGACGTGATCTAAGGTAAGCTCGTTCTTCTCCAATGCCCTCGCGCAATATTGACAACGATGAGAATCTCTTTGAAACACGTTTTTTCTGTTCAATTTTACAGGTCTGAAGGGCACGTATTTGTAATTCTTTATTTTGACCACCACTGGAATGCCGATGATGTCGAGGCTGGGATGAAGAATCCGATCTCCCAAACATTTTAATATTTGAATTCTTCCAGCACAGTATTTCTTCAATATTTGTTGCAGGCTGGTGATTGACAGGATAGAATAATCGGCGTTCAACACCAAAACAGACTTGTTTTTTATGCTCTCTGTCATTTCATTCGTCATCGCCTTCGATTTTTATTTCTTTGATGGTTTTCTTGGCATCTGCTATCTCTTCTCTGACACCGTCAAACAAGCAAGAATTATATCCGTGGGTCGCGTAAATGTCGTGATCCTCGTTTATCAGAGTAACTCCGCAAACTCCAACAGCAAAGATATTATTCTTGGACAGAACGAACTTCCAATACTTCAATCTGAAAAATTTGAAGCTTTTTTTATACTGCAAATTTCTCAGACTGTTGCCGGACCAATGCTTGCATTGGAAACATCTGTTATTTCCAAAAAAAAACATCTTTTCATTTTCCTTTCACGATCAAGTCTATCAAAGCGACCAAGCTTGCGTTCTCTTTCTGGGACTCGGAAAGCTTTATGTTTTCAACGCGCATTGTCATCAGATCAGACAAATGTTTCAATCTTTCAGGCCAAACTCGATAGAAAAGATAGGTACTGTAATATACCGCTTCCCATTCTCTCTGTTTCTTGCAAGGACCATTGAAAGATTTTCCGCCCTTCATGTCGTTCCAATGCTTGAACTCGTGGAGAAGAGTCAGCACGGAGAATCTTCTTATTCTTATTTTCTTTTGATTAAACCAACAATCTCCGTCATTCGCTCTTGCCCATTTGAATCTTTTGTGATCTCTGTGAATCAAGAGTTTCGGAATTTCGATTGAGCGAACCATGCATAAATTGTTGAGCAGGGTCAGGAACTTTTCTCTTTTGCGTTCGAAAGTTCCTGACCATGGACTGCATCTTTTAAAGACTTCAATTATCTCTATGTCTTGTTGAAGGATCATAAGATTTATTATAACCACTAAGCATTGTTTTTTTTACTTGACTTCTTCGAACGCCTTCAAAATTTTGGCGATGATCGGATGGCGAACGCTTTCAGTCAACTCGATCATTCCTATTCCTTCGATTCTCGACAGTTTTTCTATGATTTGTTTCAAACTCTTTGTGTTGCTCAAAGGTTGGTCTGATTGATCGAAATCTCCGGTGCATATGATTTTACCGCCTTCATTGATTCGCGTCAACAACATTTTTAATTGACTTACGGTACAGTTTTGGATCTCGTCTGCGAGAATTATCCCTCGTAAATTTCGGCCTCTTAAATAGCTCAACGGCGCTATTTCAAACAAACCTTCCTCGAATCTTGCTTTGACAAATTTGGGGTCCAATTTGTCTTCTAAAAAATCCATCAACGGAATCATGTATGGTTGAATTTTATTATTTATCTCTCCGGGCAAGAATCCAAGTTTTTCACCGGCTTCCATCGCCGGTCTCGTAAGAATTATTTTTTCAAAATTACCTTTCAAGAATTCATGAATCGCATACGATATAGCCACATAAGTTTTTCCTCCTCCAGCTGGCCCAATCAAGAAGCTGATCGTATTATTTTTGATCAAATCGACCGCTTCCTTTTGCAGATCGTTCTTGAACACGATATTGATCTTGGACAGTCTGCTGCGTTCCTCGTCCAGAAGGACGATCTCATTTTGACGATTTTTTCTACCGGTGACTCTTCTCGACATCATTGACCCCTTTATAATGAAAATTGGAGCGCACATCCGTGAGCTCCATCTAATTCCATCGTTCGAACTGTTTTCGATCCGAAAGGTTCCATGCATCTATTTATTATCGACAGTTTGTTTTGTTATCGATATTTATTGACCCTGTTCACGAAAAGTTCGTTGAAACGCGCAACGTCATCAATCTTTTCTTGCTGGGAGATTTTTCCTGAACCGTAATGGTGAAGAAGACCCAGAGGAGAGGCCATGATCAAATCTTTTCCTATCTCTTGAAGTTTGTGCTGATATCCGAAGAACAATCCGACGTTGTCGCACTTGCTGTAAGGATCGAATTTTCCGACGTTGTCGAAGATGGATTTCTTGGTGAACAAGAAATTGTAATTAGGTCCCTCTAACATCTTTCCGCCTGGACCCGTGAATTGAGTGAGAGGACCGACACACAAAGCTCCAAATTTGGCGTTGCTGATCTCGTTCTCGATCATGAAATCGATCCATCGCTTGCTCAGAACAACGTTGTCTGAATGCGTGAAGATCAGGTAATCAGAATCGCCGTCAACAAGATCTATGCCGGTTATCAACGAGGCTGCGAATCCCTTTCTCTTCTCGTTTCTCACAGCCTTGACATTGCCCATCTTTTCCACGATCTCCAAGAAGCTTTTTCTCGCGTCGTCCTGAGAGTAATCGTCGACCATGATCGTCTCATAATCGTTGATTTCCGAGCACAGTTTTATTGATTGTGCCAACAAGTTTAGATGACGCGGCTCATTGTGATGGACGATGATGATCGATACTTTCTCACCCATTTATGCTTTCCTTACGATCTATCAAGTTTTGTCGGAACGATTGAGACGTGGCATTGGCATGCGATTCCGTTGACCGTGATGTTCTTTCCAGACAAATTTCTGAAAACCTCTTCAGCTTTGTTTCTGTCAACATAGACCGAGTGAACGTTTGTTTGGATGGGATTCATTCTTCTTTGAAGCGGGATGGCTGCGGTCAAAAGAACGTAGACGGTATCGGCGTAATCCGACAGATCTCCTGCCAATTCCATGCTCACCACGGAGGTGATAATTTTGCACTGCAAGCCATAAACGATCGAATCCTGATCGTGCAATTTCACGATGTTGGCGATAGTGTCAGCCTTGGATGCCCTGACGCATGCTGCCGAGACCTTGCTTGCCAAGGCATTGAACTTATCGGCCGTTGGAATGGCCGCGGAAACTACAACAAAAACGTTCATCGTATGACATAGCTCCAATATCCGGATTGACTTCTGTTCCAAGCCGGCGTGAAATCATCGTTGGTCTTCATTCCCAAGTCGTTGTTCAGATAATAATAGAACGTGCTGTCGTATTCGTTCGTCTGATCGACAGATTGCGTCGTGTTGCCGGAAACATATCCGGCCTTCTTCAAGATGGCCAGCAAGATCATCAGCTTGTCCACAGACGTGGTCAAACCCGGTTGATTGACGTTTCTGACATAGAAAATAGATTCGTTCTCGTTGATCAGATATACTGCTTGCTCGATTATCTGAGACAAGGAATCGCTATTGTCGTTACTTGTTGCCATGATGACTATCTATCAGCGAGTGAGAATAATTTTCCCTGAATTTCTTGGCGGCGCCTCGTTGAGATCGATTCCCATGGCAGCTAATTGCTCAGGAGTAGCCTTGATCATGGTCTTCATGGCTTCTTTCTTGAGATCTTCCTGCTTCTTTTGAATCCATTGAAGAACGGCGTTCTCCATGCTCTCTTCCACCGGACCGTCTTGGTCGTAGATCTTTCCTTCGGATTGATCGATGAAAACGATAGTGTGAGCCAACTCTTTCTCACCGTTCTCGTGTTCGACCTCCATGACGATTCTGAGAGGAGCCAACGGAGAAATGTCAAGCAGCTTGGCTTTGACGGTTGGATTTGTTTGTTCTGGCATGTCATTCTTTCCTTTTGTAAATTTCTATCATTTTATATTAGAGGAAGATCGTCGCATATTTTATAAATAGAGTCATCATGCGTCATTTCGCGGATTATGTTGCTAACGCCAAAACGATTAAATATGTCGTTGACAAGAGTTGTCGAGACAATTTCATCGAATTTTTGAGAGTTTTAAAAGATGATACCGGCCAAGAAATTTCTATATTGGATTCAGAAGAAGACTTGCTTGTTTCCGCCCCAAAATTTGTTCATGACAGGATTGACATAATATGCAAAAACTGAAAACTTATTCCAAATACCTCAAAGAATCGATTTTGGATCCCGGCCATGACGAGTTGTCTCTGGATCTTTGGACAAAAGAGAATGAGATTCAGCCCAAAGTTAAGAAACAGATCATAGATGTTCTCGATGCTTGGAAGAAGAAAATAAAACTCTCTCTCAAAGTCGATTCGATAAATATTGTGGGTTCGATGACCGGATACAATTATTCTGATGAGACAGACATTGACGTTCATGTTCAATTTGACACTGATGACAAGGAAAAGATCGAGAGATTGAGAGATATCATGCCAGAAGACGTAGTTCTCACCGGGACCAAACATCCTGTTCAGTATTATTTCATGAGAAATAACGAGGACAAGGAAGCTAGATATCATGGAATATACGATCTGATGAATGAGAAGTGGATCAAGAAGGTGGTCAAGCAAGAAGCGAATGCCGACGATCTTTGGGAGAGCGCGATCAATCAGGCTGTGTCCTGGGCAAGAAAGTATTCTCTGGACATCGACGAGCTTAGAAGAGATATGAAGGAATTGAAGATCTATCAGCATTTTCTTGCGATCGAGAATGACAAGATCGACAAGAAGAGGATCGAGAAGCAGATCGCGTCAAAGAAGATGGAGATTAAGTCGGATTATGACGTGCTGAGGATGAACAAGCACATGCTCAGATCGTTCAGGACCGAGTCTTATGACGGGGAGAATTTCGACTCAAAGACTGTGGAGAAGAAGAGCGATCCGGATGAATCTTTGAACAATCTGACTTTCAAAATTCTCGAGAAATTGGGATATTTTGATTTGGCGAACAAGATTTTGGAAGAATACGAAAAAGAATTTGAAGATAAATAATGAGAAAATTCTTACCATTAGATCAATCATTGACGATGGATGCGGCTTATCTTATAAACGAAAATAATTGGAATAAAAATGTTATTTTTGATTGGGAAAAACAAGCATATAATTGGTATTATCAATTATTCGGATATGCGACAGAATTCATGAACATTCCTTGTGCGCCTTTTCCAGAAGATGTGTATGTTTTAATGCAAGCATGTTTCGTTCAAGAACCTGATTATATCATTGAAATAGGAAGATGGAAAGGAGCATCCACTCTCGCCCTTGCATCAGCCTGTAAAATAATGAATAAAGGGCATGTTTTTTCGATAGATGTTCTTTCTCATGACTCTATCAATATTCCATATGGATTAGAAAAATAT
>Ga0118677_10015457_pt1 | contig 10606 bp, 7 predicted proteins | sample AliMusrvi5mmetaG_FD_86154 | JGI IMG/M metagenome (GOLD analysis project Ga0118677, IMG submission 86154)
CAGGAATACCTTCATTAAAAGTATCTTTTAATAATGTTTTCGGATATTATCTTGAAGTGACGAACACACATAAAGATAAAGTCCCGCCGGAATGGCAAAGGAAGCAGACTCTCGTGAATGCTGAGCGTTATATTACCGAAGAACTTAAAGAGTATGAAGAAAAAATTCTCGGAGCTGAAGAGAAAATACTGAATATAGAAACCCGGATATTTGATGACCTTGTGCTTGCCCTGAACGACTATATTGAACCTGCACAGCTTAATGCTTCTCTCATTGCACGGCTTGATTGCCTGTTGTCATTTGCTTCAATTGCCAAAAAGAACAAATACAAACGACCGGAGATCAATGATTCCTTTGTTATTGATATTAAAAAAGGCCGGCACCCTGTGATCGAACAACAATTGCCAACAGGAGAAGAATATATTTCCAATGATGTTTATCTGGATAATGAGAAACAGCAAATTTTAATTATTACAGGGCCTAATATGTCCGGGAAGTCAGCGCTGTTAAGACAAACGGCATTGATCGTTTTATTGTCCCAGATGGGTAGTTTTGTTCCTGTTGAAAGTGCACAGATAGGGCTAGTGGATAAAATATTTACCAGTGTTGGAGCCTCCGATAATATCTCTTCCGGTGAATCCACTTTTATGGTTGAAATGAATGAGACAGCGAGTATTTTAAACAATATTTCTGACCGCAGTCTTATTTTGCTTGATGAAATAGGACGGGGAACGAGTACCTATGACGGGATTTCCATCGCATGGGCTATTGCAGAATTTCTTCATGAACATCCGCTTTTCAGGGCAAAGACATTGTTTGCCACGCATTACCATGAATTGAATGAAATGGCTTCTTCAATGGAAAGGGTAAAGAACTTTCATGTTACGATCAAAGAGATCAATAATAAGGTCATATTCCTTCGCAAACTTGTTCCGGGCGGAACGGAGCACAGCTTTGGAATACATGTTGCCAAAATGGCCGGTATGCCTTCAAAAGTGATTGACACAGCAAATGAAATTCTTGTTCAACTTGAAAAATCTCACAGCAGTGAAGAACTCACAAAAAAAGCAAAAGAAATATCGAAGAGAAACCAACAGCTACGAGACTTTCAACTAAGTTTCATACAATTGAATGACCCATTACTTGAACAGATAAAACAGGATATTCTAAACATTGACATTAATACGCTTTCGCCGGTAGAGGCACTCTTTAAACTTAATGAGATAAAAAAATTGTTGGGACAATAAATAAAATAAAACACCGTTAAGTTGATTGAAAAAAAAGGAGATTAAATAATGTATGCAACCTACACATTGACGAAGGATGAATTAAACCTCGATTTTATCGAAGGTATTAAAAAGCTGTTTGGTGGCGAACAAATACACATCACCATTGAGAATTACGATGAAACCGAATATTTAATGAAGTCACCCAAAAACCATGAAATGCTTATGCGTTCAATTAAAAATGCCCAAAACAGAGAAAACCTGATAGAAATACCTATTGAAGAAATCGAAAAATATTCAAATGAAGTTTAAAATTGAAAATTGTTAAAATAATGTTTAATTTCCAATTTAATACAAATATTCAACCTTTAAAACCTTATTTTTCATAGGCTACCTTAGTAGAAAGGCGAGCCCCATCAAACTCACTACCTTATTATAAAATGTTGCGAAATCGAATAAGGTAATAAGGTTGGGTGTAACGAGAAGGACATTTTGCTATTAAGGTAGCCTTTAAAAAATAGGGTTTTAATTATATTGGGTTAGATAAATTTTATAAATTATAACCTCTTTTGTTTTTGTTTCTTAACTTTATAACTTTCAACTTTATAACTTTATAACTATTATGACAAAATACGCAATAGGCATAGATATCGGCGGCACAAACACAAGAGTTGGTGTTGTAACTCAGGATGGTAAATGTATTGATAAAAAATTAATACGCACTGATGATTATAATGATGTAAATCTATTTGTAAATGATGTTTCGGATTTAATTTCAATATTGAAAGATAATTTACCTGATGACAGCGAAATTATTGGCATTGGTATTGGTGCTCCAAATGGTAATTTCTACAAAGGTACCATTGAATTTGCCCCTAATTTGAAATGGAAGGGTATTATTCCCTTAGCTGATATGCTGAATAAGAAAACAAACCTATCCACATACTTAACAAACGATGCTAATGCTGCTGCTATAGGTGAAATGCAATTCGGCGGAGCAAAGAATATGAAGAATTTCATTTTTATAACTTTGGGAACAGGATTGGGAAGCGGATTTGTTGCCGGGGGTGAATTAATCTATGGCTCGACAGGCTTTGCAGGCGAATTAGGGCATACTATAATCTATCAGGGTGGTAGAAAATGCGGATGCGGGAGATTGGGCTGTCTTGAAACATATTGTTCAGCCACTGGCATTGCCAGAACAGTACAGAAAAAGCTTTTTATAGATAAAAGACACAGCATTTTAAGAAATATAAATATTGATTTAATAGATTCAAAAAGCATTTACGAAGCTGCCTTGTTCAATGATGAAATTGCACTCGAAGCTTTTGAATATACCGGAAAAATATTAGGTTTAATTCTTGCAAATGCTGTTGCTGTGACAAGCCCTGAAGCAATATTTTTATTTGGCGGCCTGGCTCTTGCCGGTGACTTAATATTCAAGCCAACCGAATACTGGATGAATTATTACATGCTTAACATTTTTAAGAATACCGTAAAATTATTGCCATCGCAATTGCCTGACAATGATGCTGCTATTTTGGGAGCGGCGGCGATGGTGTGGAAGAATGAGCAGAAATAACGGAGAACCTCCAATCTTTGGGGATTACATTCTTTTGTAAAATTTCAAACTTGATGAATGTAAGATACGTGTTATCAGAATCACCCATTGAATAATCTAAGATACCAAAATATGAATGGTCATCAATATAATTGGTTCTTGGTATATTTATGTCAATAATTCTCGTGTATAAAGCCCATTTTTTCTCTGGGTTTAGAATAAATACCAAATCATTAAATTTGTTTTTAGTAAATTTGTTATTACTCCAGTAAAAATACTTATCGTCTTTTTTTAGTATATCATCAGCAACATCTGCAACCTGCAATTTAAGTTCGTAAATTTTGACGTTGTCCATTTCTTTTCCATCACTTCCATTATTTTGTTAATCAAATATTTATGTCCACACCATTATTCACTCATCTTTTTGTATCATTAGCCGGTGGCTCTAAGTTAACTCTTTTTACTCCACCCTGACCTGCCCGTTCATTAGCATTGGCAGCAGCCAATCACGCAGGGAGGAGAGTTGTTGGTTTTCACGTATATTTAAAGTTATTTTATCAAAAATCGGATTAGCCAAACTACCAAATTGTTCAATAAGATGCTTGGGCGGTATTGTTAACTTTAATTTTCGTATGATTTCTTGTGACAAATTATCTCTGGCTGAACCAGTACTTAATGAAACTAAATAACGATACAGATTAGAAAAGAAAAAGTATAAATAGTTATGAAAATTATCTGATTTAGCTATAACAGCACATATTGCCTGATTAGTACAAGCGGGTATTTTCAATAAACTTACTTTGCCAGCGGTTGCTCCATATAAAGCAACCAAAATTGTATTTATTTGAAACAGCTTAGCACTTGAATTTTTTAATCCAATTTCAGTAATATAATTTGATGTGTTAGTTATTAACGAATTATTAAGTTCACCGCTATTTACCCATGGTATTTCACCATTAATATAATAACTTTGATTTGTGGATAGTGGTGTTCCACCTGACGAAGTATCGGCTATTTCGGTTAAATAATTCACTTCCCACCCCTCCGGAATTTCCCGTTTCAATTCCTTATTCCAAACCATTTTACCACCGCTGGTTTTGTAGGGCTTGCCTTCGTCATTTGGAAAATCGAACTGAACAAACCAATAATCATATACAGTTTTTGCCATTGCTTCCAATTCAACATTGATGCGGTTGTTAAGTTCAATTTTGGAATCTAAAGTAGAAAGAACGGTTGCAATTTTTTGTTGTTCTTCAAGTTCCGGGACTCTGATTTTATATTCACTTAATAAATCATAAGTAATCTGCGGAAATGAACAAATTCGATTCTCTGCTCTATTCTGTAAAATATTAAGCATTCCATCATTTGTAAGAAAATAATAGAAATATTTATTATCAACATTTGAGTTTATATTCCTTAATACCATTAATTTTGTTGATACAACATAGTCTTCAGTATCATCAAAATCTACATAAGCAAATCGTCTATTTTTTGGTCTTATCTCACTAAAGAGTATATCATTTTTCTTTATTGTTTTTTTTGCTTGTCCTTTTAATTCCGATACAGGCAAGTAATTTTTGTTTATTATTTTTCCACCTTCTATATCAGATGTATTTAAAAATAATAAGTGTGATTTATTGAATTTATGTGTAATAGAAACACTTTTTACAACTTCACTAATAGGAATGTTTTTACTCATCTCCCTACCTCAGCTTCAATTTCAAATTCAAGCATCCATTCTGTTAATTTTTGTTGTAGCAATAACTTATCCGGCAAATAAAGGCTGTACTCCGAAGCATAGATATTTGCATCTTTTGGCAGTGTTAGCTCTACTATTGCATTGTTTTTCTTCTTGCACAATAATATTCCGATGCTTGGTTTTTCGTGTTCCAGTTTCACGTAGCGGTCGAAGTAATTCACATACATCTGCATCTGCCCTAAGTCCTGGTGCACAAGTTCATCGGTTTTTAAATCAATCAAAACATAGCATTGCAGCAGCCGGTTGTAAAATACCAAATCGACATAAAAATGCTTCTCATCAAATGTAAAGCGTTTTTGCCGTGCTTCAAACAAAAAACCATTACCCAGTTCAAGTAAAAAGTTTTGAAGTTTGGATATTATGGCATGTTCCATATCATTTTCCGAATAAGTTGCTTTTTCCTCCAACCCTAAAAATTCTAATGATAACGGATTTTTCAGAATGTCCTCCGGCTTCTCGATTGTATGCCCTTCATTAGCGAGTTTCATAACTTCATCTTTATTCCGGCTCAATGCTAACCGTTCGTATAGGCTTGAATGGTATTGACGTTTGAGTTGTCTTTCAGACCAATTCTGCTTAGTTGCTTCAATTTCATAAAAACTACGTTCCTGTGGGTTATCAATTCTCATTAAAATCAGATAATGTGACCATCCCAAAGTAAAAGCAGGAGATTTGGCAGACGGTGTCTGCTGAATTGAATTTATTGTGTTTTCAGTGATTTGTAATTCGCTAGATGGTGTCTGCTGAATTGTGTCTTTTGTTTTCTTAGCATTTTTCAATTCGCTAGACGGTGTCTGTTGAATTGATATTTGTTCGTTTTCTTTGTTTTGTAAAATACGAGACGGTGTCTCGTAATTTGAATGTATCAAATTATCTTCATTTTTCAATTCGCTAGACGGTGTCTGGCGAATCTGTCTATCGGCATAGACTAAGAAAAATTGCCGCATATTCCTTAGATTTTGTTCCGAAAAACCCCTTCCGAATCTTTCATTTAAGCGGATTGATAAATCTTTAAGAACAGTTTTGCCATATTCAGCCCTTTCTTTTCCCTGCTGCTCATCTTCCACAATCATCCGGCCCACTTCAAAATAAGTATGAACCATTGTCAGATTTACCGCGGTTGCAACGGTCTTTCTTGCAAGTTCGATTAGCCCGGCAATCTTGCTAAACAACAAATTATCATTTATTATTTCACTGTTTTGTTTTGATTTTTTACTCATATTTCAGCCCTGCCAACTGTTTTTTAATTTCTTCCTCCAAACTTCTTGAATCAGAAAAGAATTTGTCGAAATTATTGCTGAAGGAATCCATTTTTGTGGTAAACTCTTCGGGGGTTATGTCAGTATATTCAATCTTTACCTCAAAATATTGACCGGCACTAAATGAGTAATTTTTCTCCCGGATTTGTTCATAAGAAACAACAACAGTAAAATCTTCCACTGCTTTATGGTTGTTGAAAGTAGTAATAATCAATTGCTCTTCTTCGGGTGACAGCAGTGTTTTTTGATTCTTGCCTTCCTTTACGGTAGTGCCCAGTTTGGAAGCATCCATCAACACAATATCACCCTTTGTATTGGCTTTGTCGATAAACAATACTGAAACATTAGTACCCGTTGTAGCGAAAATATTACTTGGCATTGATACAACACCGCGAAGCATTTTTTCATCAACTAATTTTTGACGTATTTTCTTTTCTATACCGCTTTGTGCCGTGATAAACCCGGTTGGAACAACAACAGCAGCTTTGCCTTCGGGAGCCAGTGAAAAAATTATATGCTGAAGAAAAAGCAGGTAAATAGACATTTTGTCTTTATCTTTATTCGGTATATTGGGTATTCCGGCAAAAAAGCGTTCATTGTTTTCCTTGCTGTCAAGTTCTGCATGGTAATCACTAAAATCGAGTTTAAAAGGCGGATTTGAAACAATTAAATCAAATTTCATTAATTTATTGCCGGTTTTGTGATAGGGTGCGGTTAGCGTATTTCCCTGTATAATATTCTGGATAGAGTGTACCAGGTTATTTAATATTAGATTTAACCGTAGCATAGTCGAGGACTTTTGCGATATATCCTGCGAATAGATTGTGCAGCGGTCTTCACCGATTGCATGTGCAAGGCTCATAAGCAGAGTACCGGAACCACCCGAAGGGTCATTACAGGTGACATTAAATAATGGGCAGTTAACCAGAATTGAAGCCATGATTTTTGCAACAGCATGAGGAGTGAAATATTCGGCATATTTACCACCGCCATCTTTGTTGTAATCTTTGATTAGATATTCAAAAATCGTAGAGAAGAAGTCGAACTTCTGATTAAATATCTTCTCGAAACTAAAATTAACAAGCTGATTGATTAAAGCTCTGCAAAAATCATCACGTTTGGAACTATCCGTAATAAACTGGCTGACTTCATCGAAAAGCTGAATCTTAGCTCCGGAATCAGTTTTCACCGAGAAAATCTCATTGTTGAAAATTGAAATATCACGCAAAGTATCATCAAAGAATTTTGCAAACTGCTCCTGATGCTGTCGGTTGAAAAGATTTGATAAATAGTGGTCACGCTTGAGCTTGGCACTATCGGGATTCATACTTAGCAACAGCATTTCGTAATCATCATCAGTATATCCGGCAATCTCCTGTTCCCAATTTTCTGAATTTCTCAACCTGTCATCTATCAGTTTTACATCATATCCAAACTTGTCATTCATAAACTTATACAAAAACACCTGAGTAATGATTTTAAACTCATTACCATCGTTCCCCAGGCCATAAGATGCACACACTCCTTTAAGGCTGTCGATTAGTTCTTTTGTATTAGCTGAAAATTCTTGTACTACCATGGAAATGTCCCGTTAAATTCGTTTAAATATTCTTTGACAACCAAGCCATTAATATACCTGGCTGAATCCGGCTCCAATCTGATTTTATTGCTACTAAAATTATCAATAACAATTTTCATCATAAACTGGTCGAAATAGCTTTCATTTTTTAACACATTGGTATTAATTAGTACCCGTTCGTCTGCAAGATGCTTTATATTAAGAAGAGTTTCGCAAATCTGGCTTTCCCTTTTTGAAATATTACCCTTCTCAACAATCCTCTTATGAACCCTTGCATACTTAACATCATTAGCAAATTTTGCCATGATAAGATTGTTTTTACGGTTAAGCTCCGAAACTTTGTCATAAATCTGCTGCAAAGAACCAATGTTATTCTTCATTTCATCCTGAGTAATTTCATCAAGGTTCTTTTTCTCGAATAATCGTTTTAGCTCTTCATAGAGTGTTACGAATTGAGGGTCATTCTGGTCGAAATTGTTTGACATAGCTTCTCGTGTTTTACGCAGAACATCTTTAAGTTTATCGGATATTACCAATTCCTCTTCTGATATTTTCCGGAACATAAAAACAATATTCTCAAGAGCAACATTAAGCAAATTGGTTGTATCGACATTGTTTTGCAATGAATCTTTCAGGTTGAGCAAATCCAAATGCCGGGATGTTTCATAATATAAATCATTCAGCTTTTTGAAATCAATAGTTTCCAATAAATCAAAATGCCCGACTAATCGAATGACATTGTATAGATTTCTCGCACTTTCCAGTGCCTTTTTAATCTCTAATATCTCCTTACGGTCTGATATTTGTGTTATCTGCTGCGAGAATATTTCAGCATTTTGCAGGTCGAAACGAAAGAGTTTTTCTTTAATATTTCTGATTTCTTCTTCAATCTCTTCCTTAGATATAAAGAGATTTGAATAGGTGTTCATTTCATCGCCGAGCTCCAGTTGCAATTCATCAAAATATGCTTTGTTGGTAGCATCAAATTCTTTGCGAATATCAGCAAAATCGACAACATAACCATATCTGAATTCTTTATAAGGCCTGTTAACCCTTGTAAGTGTTTGTAACAAGTTATGGTCTCTGACAATCCGGCCCATATAAAGTTTTTTTAATCTTTTGGAATCAAAACCAGTAAGAAGCATGTTATAGACAAACAGGAAATCAATTTTGCCTTCCTTAAAATCCTCAACTTCTTTTTTCCTGTCATCTTTTGTACCAATATCATGCAATATCAATGATGCTTTAAGGTAATTCTTTTTCTCCTGGGTTTCGGCAGAATACGCGATAAATGGTTCGGCAGCTATTTTATATTCGAGTACGGTTTCTTCTAATGTAATTTCTTCCGGTTTTATGTACTTATCATTGAATATTTCAAACATCATCTTTGCCTGTTCTGAACTATCGCAAACAACCATTCCACCAATAGTAGCGTCATTATAAGTATTCCGGCTCTTAATAAAATCATTAACAATATATTCAAGCATCGGCTCAACAAATTTTTTATGAGCATAAATTATTCGCCGGTCAGCATCACCCTTTAATAATTCTATCTTTTTGAGAACATCTTCCAAATGCAGTTTGTATTTTGTTTCGATACCCTCCCTAATCAATTTCAGGGTGTATCCATCGGCAATAGAAGCATTATAATAATACTTATGGATATAATCACCGAATGTATCACGGGAACGCCTGTCATCTCCGATTAAAGGTGTACCGGTTAAACCTATAAGGATTGCATCGCGGTCTGAATTAAAAAGATTAGCTAAAAAGCTGCCTGCCGGATTATAACTACGGTGAACTTCATCGAGGAAATAAATCCTTTGCCGGGTAATATCGTAGTCTTTAGTTTTTAATATATCAGATTCATCTTTAAATTTCTGGATATTTACAACAGTAATCTCACTTTTACCGCTTAATCCGTGAATAGCTCCCTGAAATTTAAAATCCCTTTGAAGCTCTTCTTTTGAATCAACAGTATGAACTATCAAGCCACGGCTTGTAAATTCACGCATTGCCTGAGTCATCAAATCAATACGGTCAACTATAAAATAGAACTTTGGAATAATGTTCTTCTGCTGGAAATAATCTGTAAGATAATGGACATTATAAAATGCAAGTGCAGTTTTCCCGCTTCCCTGAGTATGCCAGATAATACCCTTTTTTATACCCTTATCAATTGTTTTCTCAATAGCTTTAGTAGCGAATATTTGGGGATACCTCATTATATGTTTTTCGATACCGTGTTCACTCTTAACATAAGCGATACTATATCTCAGTAACATTGATAATCTGTCTTTACTGAATAATGAAGTCAGGATACGATTTGTTGGTGTATTAACATCCTTATTTGTAGCAAATTCAGCATTACTTTTAATAATAGCTAAGTTGTTATCCCTCAAAACAAAATTCTCGGTATAATCATCTTCGGGTGCAAGGATATTATAGAAATCAAATTTTTCTTCTTCACGAAAACAATTGAAATCGGCTTTATGATAAGATACTGTTGAATAAAAAGCTCCCTGAATTGGTACAATTGATTCGGAATCATATTCCATATTATTAGAGAAAACAAGTACCTGTGATATATTTATGAATTTTCTGAATTTCTTGTTTGGGAATCTCTTATTCATTCTATATCTTTCATCCAGAATACCTTGCTTGTTATTGGGCTTTTTAACCTCAATAAATGCAAGCGGCATACCGTTAATCAGAAGTGTTATATCGGGCCGGAATTCTTCGTCACCGTTCCTATATGGCAACTCGGTTACAACATGAAAAGAGTTGTTATCAAAATTTTTAAAGTCAATCAGCTTAACATCTGATGAACTTGTCAGCATTTGATAGAACACCTGCCCCAAGTCTTCATAATCAAGAACTAATGAAATGTTTTCATAAACTCTTCGGATTTCGTCAATTTCGATACCGGGGTTGATTCTTGCAATACTCTCTTCAAATATATCAGTGAATATGTTAGTACTTTCATCTCTCTTTGATTTCGACAATGAGATGTATTTATATCCAAGTCTGCACAGATGCAGTACAGCAGGAATCTTAACTCTTGTATTCTCGTTAAAAGCCATTAATTGTTACTCTCTGAAGTTTACAACATTATATATAAAAATCTATCCTATGTTGAATTTGCTTTGTTAGCAAAAATTCAAATAAAACAGAGATTTAATTCTGCACAAAATTGATGTAAATAATTATTATAAATAATTA
>Ga0118677_10008924_pt3 | contig 10605 bp, 9 predicted proteins | sample AliMusrvi5mmetaG_FD_86154 | JGI IMG/M metagenome (GOLD analysis project Ga0118677, IMG submission 86154)
GGTCAATGTGACCGTTTCCCGGCATAACATTGAAGAGCTGGCCTCTATTCTCGCCCTGGCACTTCAGCGCGGCGCCGATGCATTCCATCTCTTTGTGCTGGTTCCCGTGGGATGCGGCGCAGAAATCGGTGCCGATGCGCGTCTCTCACCCGATCAGATGGAGGCGGTATTGTGCTGGCTCTTCGAGCGGTCGGTTGAGCTACGCGGCAAGGTCCACCTCAAAGCCACCTGCGCGCCCCAGTACTACCGGATCATTCGTGAAGTGTCCCGCGAGCATAACATCCCCCTCGGGAGGCCGGGTCGGGGCATGGAGGCCATGACCCGGGGCTGCCTGGCCGGGACCGCCGTCTGTTTCGTGTCGCGAATCGGGGACGTGCAGCCCTGCGGCTACCTGCCGGTTGTGGCCGGCAATGTGCGCGAAACCCGTTTTTCGGATATCTGGCGTGACTCCACTGTATTCGGGACGCTTCGCAATCCGGCCGGGCTCAAGGGCAAGTGTCATGGCTGCGGATATCGCACGCTGTGTGCCGGATGTCGGGCCCGGGCTTTCGCGGAAACCGGAGATTTCATGGGGGCGGATCCGGATTGTGTTTACGTTTCCGCGGGTGCGGAGGCGGCGGGTGAAGTTGGTGCACGCGCTGGCGTGTAAAGGGCGGAATGGATGGGCGCATGACAAACGATGATTCAGTCCAACCGGAATTGCTTTTGGCCCTCCAACAAGGACTTCCCCTCGTCCGCCGTCCTTTCGCGGTCATCGGAGAACGGGTGGGCGCCGACGAATCCGTGGTTTTGGAATGCATCACCCGGATGATGCAGAGCGGCACGGCGCGCCGTTTTGGGGCCGTATTCGATTCGAAAAGTCTGGGCTACGACAGCACCTTGTGCGCCGTGACCGTGCCTGCGGCGCGCCTCGATGAGGTGGCGACGCGCTTGACGCCGCATGCGGGCGTGACCCACTGCTACGAACGCGAAGGCCAGCCCAATCTATGGTTCACGCTTACGGCGCGAAAAGACCGTTTCGATGCCGAACGAGCCGGAATCGCCCAAGACCTGCTCCCCTTCGAACTGCTGGATCTTCCCGCGCGGCGCATGTTCAAGATTGAAGCTGTGTTCGATACCCATCTCCTCGGGCAGAGGGATCCGACGCCGACGCACCGCGGCGAAATGCGTCACGCCCTGCCACGGGAGCTGAATCCCGCGGAGCGAGCGGTGGTGCGGCGACTTCAGGATTCGATCCCTTTGGTTCCGGAGCCATTTACCGCCTTGGGCGCTGAACTGAATCGGAAACCGGATGACTTGTTGACCCTGCTGACCCAATGGGAGCACGCCGGGATGTTGCGCCGGATCGGGCTGATCGTCAGGCACCGCAAACTGGGATTCGACGCCAACGGCATGTGCGTTTGGTCAGTGGGCCCGGCGCGGACCGTCGACGCGGGCCATGTGGTGGCCGGGTTTCCAGACGTAACCCATTGCTATGAACGTCGACCTCACGTCCTGTTCCCCTTCAACCTGTTTGCCATGATTCACGGCGGGAACCGGGATGAAGTGCGTCGGTTGTGGGGGCGTTTGACGGAGATGGCCCGACTGCCCACCGGGCAGCTAATGATGTCCGCGCGAGAATTCAAGAAAACCAGTCCCCGTTTTTTCGAGGAACCATGAAGACCGGCATTCTATTTGCCGTCAGCGTCAGCAACTCTGAGGAAACTCTGACAGCGTTATCGGCAGTCGAACGCCTCGCGACGAATCGCGCCTGGGGACATGAAATCCGATGGGGAGTCCTGGCCCCCCCTCGTGGCCAAGTCCCGTCTGGTGAAATTCACCCGGTCTGGTTGCCCGTGGCGTTGGAGCAGATGAAACGCGATGGTTTCACGCAAGTGGCCATTCAGCCGCTTCAAGTGGTGCGCGGAACCGAATTCGACCACCTGGGGGTGACGGTGGCCGAGACTCAAAACCCTTGTAAAAAGATCTACCCGGTTGCGGTGGGAGCGCCCCTTCTAGGGTGTTTCGCGGACTTGGACCGGGTTGCCAAGGCTCTGCTGGATGACGTTTCCGCAACCAGAAAATCCGGAGACGCGGTCATTCTGATCGCCCATGGTAGTACGGGCCATGCGGCTAACTTGGAGTATCTGGCCTTGTCCTGGGTGCTGAAACCCATGGACCGCCTGGCCTTCATGGGCTGTGTGAACGGAAAGCCGGACGTGGCCGATGTGGTTCGGCGTTGCCAGGACGCGCGGGTTAAACGCGCACTTCTGCTGCCGCTCACCCTGGCGGCCGGTTCAACGGTTCGAGCCGCGCTCGCGAAAACGGGGACGCAGTCCTGGGTCGCGGCGCTGTCCGCCGGGGGAATTGAAGGGATTCCTATCTTGAAGGGACTGGGCGCGAACGACACGGTCGTAGCGATCTGGCTGGATCATTTGCAGACGGCATTAGAGGGACTTCGGGAGGCGTCATGAACGATCAGCAGACCATTTTCAAAATGGGAACAAGGCTAAGTCCGCTCGCCCGCGCGCAGGCCCGGACCGTCGATTATCAATTGTCGACACTCCTGCCGAGGATCCGATTCGAAGAAAAAGCCTTTTCCTCTCCCGGTGATCGGGACCACAGCACGGACCTGCGGACCAGCCCGGGTGATTTTTTTACGCGCGATCTCGACGCCGCTGTGCTGGCCGGGGAAATTGACGGCGCCGTTCACAGCGCCAAGGATCTGCCCGATCCGGTGACGGATGGGCTGGACTGGTGCTGGCTGCCCTGGCGTGAGGATCCGCGGGATGCGCTGATTCTGGCACCAGGTCGCGGGTCGGCCGATTTGCCGGCTGACGCGCGCTTTGGCGTGAGCAGTGAGCGTCGGGAAGCCTGGTGCCGGGGTCGATTCCCGGCTGCGCGTCTCATGCCCATCCGGGGTAATATCGAGGAACGGCTTGCCCAACTCGACGCCGGGCAATTCGATGCGCTCCTGATGGCCGGTGCCGCACTCAACCGGCTGGGCCTTCAACATCGCATCACAGAATGGATCCCGGCCGAGGAACTCGTTCCGCCCGAGGGACAGGGGGTGCTGGCGCTGACATTCCGGGCCGGTGATCCGCGCTGGTTGAGCGTCAGAAGCCTGTTTGTGAAGGCGGTGGCGTTCGTCGGGGCCGGGACAAACGCCGGCTCCTGTACGCTCGAGGGGTACGACGCCTTGCGACGGTGCGACGTTTGCTTGCACGACAGCCTGCTCGACCCCGCCGTGCTGGACGCGCTCCCGCCGGGCGCGGTACGCGTGGACGTGGGCAAACGGTGTGGACATCACAGCGTAGGGCAGGAGCGCATCAACGAACTATTGGCCCTTTACGCGCGGAAAGGACTGCGAACGGTCCGGCTCAAGGGGGGCGACGCCGGTCTGTTCGGACGATTGGCCGAGGAGATCGATACGCTTGACGCGCTACACCTCCCTTATCGCGTGATCCCCGGGGTCAGCAGCTTGAATGCCGCCACCACGGGGACGGGCATGTTGTTGACGAGACGTGGCATCTCGCGCGGGTTCTGCGCCATGACTCCGCGGATCGCGGAGGGCGGGGTGGGCGCCGTGGATGGCGCGGCGCGGGCCCAACTGCCGGTGGTATTCTTTATGTCGACGGGAATCATCGAAGAAGTGGTCCATCAGCTTCGGGTCGACGGGATGGCCGACGATACAGCTGCGGCTCTGGTTTTCAGCGCGGGCACGGATTCGGAGAGAATCGTGCGAGGAACGCTGGCGGATATTGGAGAACGGGCCGCAATGGAAGAGAGTGCGCCCGTTACAGACGCACCGGGTTTGTTGATGGTAGGCGCCGTAACGGGGTACACGTTCAACCGGCAATGGGGCGCGCTCGGGGGACGGCGGATCCTATTGACCGCGAGCGACGCGCTCCAGGATAAGTCGGGCGCGTTGGTTCGCGATCTCGGGGGCATTCCGATAAGTCGTCCGCTGATTCGACTCCTGCCAATGCCCGAGGCGCAGTCTGTGCTGAAGCAGGTCGCGACTTACGATTGGGTGATCCTGACGTCGCCTTCCGCCGTGCGCTGTTTTGTGAGCGTCTTGCGGGAAGCCGGGGTGGATTGCCGGGCTGTCCCGCGGTTGATGACTTGCGGGCCTGGAACCGAGCGGGAACTTCGCTATTTCGGTTTCATCCCCGAAGCGACCGCTGAGTTCGATTTCGGCGCCGCGGGTCTCCTGGCGACCGCTTCCCGTTTCATCCAGCCGCCCATGCGGGTATTGCGATTGCGATCCGAGAAGGCCGGTGCCGATATCGTTGACGCCTTACGCAAGCGCAGGATCGTAGTCGACGATTGCATTCTCTACCGCAATGAGCCTGTGCACTACGATGTGTGCCCCGAATTCGACGCAGTGTTTTTTGCGAGCGCGTCGGCTTTTGAAGCGTTTGCCGGGATGTGGGGCGGGTCCCCCCTGGCGGGCAAAATGGTCGCCGCAATCGGCGGGCTGACCCTGACCGCGCTGAAAGCGGGGGGCGTGCCGGAGGTGATCACCGGGATGGAAGCCACCGTGGAATCCTGTTTGGCAGCCCTTGCTTCCCGGTGCGTTCGGATCGGGATTGAGGCCCCCGGAGTCGCTTGCTGCGCTGAATATTAACGCCCTGGACAGCGTTGAAATAAAGTCGATTTGGTGCTTAAATAGAGGTGAGGGAAAGGAAGAGAGGAGGCAGCCATGAATGAATATAAAGTGGTGGTGGCTGATGGGCTTCGTGCCCGGTTCTTTACCTTGGAAGGGGTCAGGGATCCCGAAATTGAATCCGGACCGAGACTTGTCGAGCAGGAGGCGTTGCTGAACCCGGCTAAAGCGTTTTCGGAAAGTGAGCGCACGGGTAACAGCACCAGCGGAAGGACACGCTCGCCCTCGGGCGGTTTTTACGCTTTCGACGATCACCGCAGCAAACACGGGCAACAAGCCTTGCGACGATTTGCACAACAGGTAGTCAACAAAGCCATCCATCAGTCGCACCCGCAGGGACCTTATCTTTGTGTGGTGTTCGCGGCTGAAAAAAAATTGCTCGGCGCGATGCGGGCGGAATGGTCTGCGATCAAAACCAATGGTTTGGAAATCCGTGAATGCGATCGTGATATCGTCGGTGAGACGCCGGTGAAAATCCAGGAATTACTGGCCCGGCGCGAATTGCTACCCGCCCTGCAAAAACCCACGCGCTCGGGGCGGAGATAAAGATATAGCGAAGTCGGGGAATCGTATCCCCGAAGGGGCAGGAGAGAGATTCCTTTCTCCTGCCCTTTAGTATTGCAATAACCCGGTTTTTTTCGCCTTGCCTTTCGCGGCGCAGGTCTCTACCTTCCCATTTTAAGTCAGTGTTTAGTCAGCGCTTTGGGATTGAATTCAGGAGTATCTAAATGCCAATGAAAATGAGACCGAGTCGGGTGTTGGAACAGTTGCGGGCGGGGCGTCTGGCCACCTGTTTCAAAATGAATTTTGCCGATGCCCGGGCGGTGGAAATCGCCGCGATGGTCGGGTTTGATTGCATCTGGCTGGACATGGAACATGTGGCCAACGATTTTTCCGTGATCGAAAAAGGGATTTGGGCGGCAAAGAGTCAGGATGTCGACGTGATGGTCCGCGTGGCACGGGGTGGCTACAGTGATTATATCCGCCCGTTGGAGCTCGATGCCGCGGGGATCATGGTGCCGCATTTAATGAGTCTGGCGGATGCCCGCCAGGTCGTACGTACGACCCGCTTTCACCCGATCGGGCGCCGTCCGGCGGATGGGGGGAATGCCGATGGCGCCTATTGTGGCGTCGATTTTACCGATTACATCAAGCAGGCGAATGAACAACGGTTTGTGGTGGTCCAAATCGAAGATCCGGAGCCTTTGGCTGAATTGGAGGCCATCGCCGAACTGCCCGGGATCGATATGCTCTTTTTCGGGCCAGGCGATTTCAGCCAGGGAATCGGTGCACCCGGACAATGGGATGATCCGCGCCTGATCGCGGCCCGCCGGCAGGTGGCGGAGGTGGCGGTGCGCCATGGGAAATTCGCCGGAACGGTTGGGGCGCCGGCCAATCTGCAGTCGTTGGTGGATCTGGGATATCGGTTTGTCAGTATGGGGGCCGATGTCATTTCACTGAGTAACTATTGCAAAGAAATCATGGCCGGGTTCAATCAGGTGACCGGCAAGGAGAAGGATCATGCCAATACGCGATCCATTTACGCTCACCGGTAAGGTGGCGTTGGTAACCGGGGGCGCCGGAATAGTCGGACAGGGGATTTTTCGCGCTCTGGCCGAGAGCGGGGCGACGGCGATCACCGCGGCCCGTACGTTGGAAAAAGGCGAGAAGCTGGCGAGCGTCCTGCGTGCGGAAGGGTTAAACGCTCATGCGATGATTTGCGATCAGGCTCAGGAAGCCTCGGTTCTGGCTCTGCGGGACCAGATTCTGGCGAAATGGGGCCGGATTGACATCCTGGTGAACAACGCCGTGACCCGCCCCATGAAGGAGGGGCACACGTCACCGGCCTCCACTTTTGCCGCAAGCATGGAGGTGAATGCCACCGGTCTCTTCATTATCACCCGGGCCTTCGGCGACGCAATGGCCGAGCGGAAACAGGGGTCGATCGTAAATATCGCCTCGATCCAAGGGGTGATCGGGCCGGATGCGACGTTGTATGAAGGGCTGCCCATGAATGGATGGTACCCCGATTATTTCTTCCACAAGGGAGGGATGATTAATTTCACCCGTTACGTCGCCAGTTATTACGGTCGGTTCGGCGTGCGGTGCAACGGCTTGATACCCGGGGGATTTGTTCAGGAAACGACTTCGCCGGAATTTGTCCGCCGCTATAGCGCCCGCACCTTTTTGGGGCGCATGGCCAATCCCGAGGATATTGGGGGAGCCGTGGTGTTCCTGGCCGGCGATGCATCGGCGTATATTACCGGCGCCAATCTGCCCGTGGATGGAGGATACACTGCGAAATGACCGCGCTCTCCCGTCTCACCCTGGGCACGGTTCAATTCGGCCTGCCCTATGGGATTGCCAACCGCAGTGGGCAACCTTCCTACGAGACCGCCCGGGACATTATCGCCTGCGCCTACGAAGGCGGAGTCAACTGCCTGGACACTGCGGCGGCCTATGGGGAGAGTGAAGCGGTTATTGGTCGGGCGTTGGCGGAGTTAGGCTTGGCGGAACGAATGCGGGTGGTGACCAAGGTGCCGCCCATTCCCAAGGAACTGACCGGCCCGGCAGTGGACCGTTTTGTGGAAACCGCCGTGCGAAAATCCCTGGCCGCCTTGCGACTTAAAAAATTATTCATCTGCCTGTTCCATCGGGAAGAGGATGCCGGTCACATCGGCGCGTTGGTGAAACTCCAGGGGCAGGGATTGATTGAGCAGATTGGGGTATCCACCTATCGGACGCCCATCACGGCGGGGATCTTGACCGAAGGCCGCGCGCAGGCGATTCAGATCCCAACCAACATCCTGGACCAACGGTTTATCCGGTCCGGAGTGCTGAATCAGGCCCGCCAACAGGGAGTGACGGTTTTTGTCCGGAGCGTCTACCTGCAAGGATTGTTATTGATGTCTCCAGAGGGGATGGATCCATTTTTTGCGCCGATGGTGGAGTTGCATCCGAAACTGGCGGAATGGGCCCAGGCGGCGGAGATGTCCCTGGCGGAATTGGCGGTGCGGTTCGTGTTAAGTCTCGATGGGGTGAGCAGTCTGGTATTGGGAATGGAAACCGTGGATCAGATGCGAGAGAATCTCCGCTTGTGCAGTCGCCCGCCTTTACCGCCGGATCTGGTGCGCGAGATTTTGAACGGCATTCCCGATCTGCCTGAACGCCTGTTGATGCCCCCGTTCTGGCCAAAGAAATAAGTCTACTTCATAAAACAGATCTGGATGACTTCGGGGAAGGTGGCGACAAAGTGGGGTTTCAACCCCTTTCGGATTTGGGCCGGGAGCTCATCGAAATCCTTTTTGTTTTCCTTGGGGAAAACCAAGTTGGAGATTCCGGCCCGTTTGGCGGCGATGGCTTTTTCCTTGAGTCCGCCGATGGGCATAACCAGTCCGCTGAGCGATAACTCGCCGGTCATCGCGAAGAGGGGTTTAATGGCGCGACGGGTCGCCAAAGAATAGAGGGCGGCCGCCATGGTGATCCCCGCGGAGGGACCGTCCTTCGGGGTGGCGCCCGCCGGCACATGCAGATGGATGAAATGTTTTTGGAAAAATTCGAGAATTTTCGGCTGATCGTTAAAATAAGAGCGGATATACGTATAGGCGATTTCAGAGGATTCCACCATGACCTGGCCGAGTTGGCCGGTTTGTTTGAAGCCCGGGCTGGTCGCGGCGACACTGCCGGCTTCGATATGCAAAACCACGCCCCCCATATTGGTCCAAGCCAGACCCGTAACCACTCCGACGCGCCGTTTTTGGAAAGGATCGATATCCGAGAAAAGGCGACGGCCGAGCAAGGTGGCAATATCCCCGGGTTTGACCGTGATGCGGGTCGAGGCATCGCCCACAATTTTCCGGGCGGATTTTCGGCAAATCCGTTTAATGTGATTTTCCAAGCCGCGAATGCCGGGCTCGCGGGCATAGCCGTCGATGATTTCCCGGAGTGCCGGATCGGTGATCTGAAGCTGGTCGGGTTTCATTCCATGGGCTGTCAGTTGCTTGGGAATCAGGAATTTGCGGGAGATCTGGAGTTTTTCCTCAAGGATGTACCCTGACAGCTTGATGACTTCCATTCGGTCCAGCAGAGCCGGGGGAATGGTGTCTGTTTGGTTGGCGGTACAGATGAACAAGACATGCGAGAGGTCGAAGCGCACATCCAGGTAGTGGTCGAGGAAGGATCGATTCTGTTCAGGATCAAGAACCTCCAGCAGGGCGGAGGCCGGATCACCTTGGAAACTGGCGCCGATTTTGTCGACTTCATCGAGCATGATGATCGGATTGGCGCTCTTGCAGACCTTGATGGCCTGGATGAATTTTCCGGGCAGAGCGCCGATGTAGGTCCGCCGATGGCCCTTGATTTCAGCTTCGTCCCGCATCCCGCCCAGGGAGAACCGGTAGAAATTGCGGTTGATACTGCGGGCAATCGACTGTCCGATGGAGGTTTTGCCGACGCCGGGCGGTCCGACGAACAGAATGATCGAACCTGAGATGTTGCCTTTCAGGATTCCAACGGACAGAAATTCTAGGATGCGTTCCTTCACATCGTCCAGCCCGTAATGATCCTGGTTAAGGATTCGGGCGGCTTTTTTCAGGTCATAGCTATCCTGGGTGAAGACGCCCCAAGGCAAGACGGTCAGCCAGTCGAGATAATTGCGCGAGACGTGGAATTCAGGGGAGGCGGGTTCGATGAGGCTGAGCTTATTCATTTCCTCTTCGATGCGTTCATGCGCCTCATCGGTAAGCGTCAGTTTTTTGAGACGTTCGCGGAACTCATCAATTTCGGATTCCTTACCTTCCTTGCTGAGACCGAGTTCCTTTTTAATCGCCTTGAGTTGCTCGCGGAGGAAGAATTCGCGCTGTTGTTTGGAAAGTTTTTCCTCAATTTGTTTGCTGATCTTGGCCTGGAGCCGGGAAAGATCAACTTCCTTTTTCAGGAGGAAAAGGACTTTTTCAAGACGGTTGCGAAGGGGAAAGGTTTCCAGGATGTCCTGCAATTCCTGCGCGCTGGAGGTGGTCATGGCGGCCGCAAAGTCGGCCAGTCGTCCCGGTTCCTTGATGTTGATCCGGGTCAGAAACAGATTGAGTTCCTCTTTGAACAACGGATTCAGGGGGATGAGATCCTTGATGGAACTGATGATTGAAAGAGCGAAGGCCTTCAGTTCCTCGGTCAGAGGAATTTCGCTTTCGAAGTTATACTCGACGGCTGCCACCAGGTGAGGTTGCTCAGAGACATAGCGGGTGACCGTGAACCGTTCAAGTACTCCGACCATGATCTGGATTGGTGCGTCGGGCGCCGTTTGGTTGGCCTGGAGAATTTCGGCGATCACCCCAACGGAAAAGAGATCCTGTCCCCGGCGCGGCCCTTCGTGGGGCGATTCGCCATCGGCGGGTTCGCGAGCCAGGATCAGGCCCACAAACTTTGATGGCAATTTGATGATTTCGGCGACGGATTCCTTGACCGAGGCCTCTTCGATCACCAGCGGCACCATCATTTTTGGAAAAATGGGCCGGTTGGTGAGGGGGATAATCGGCAGCGTATTGGGAAAAACCATCCGGGCGGGAATGATTTGCTTGCGATCCTCCCCGTTGCCGTTGTGGATGATTTCTATTTCGGGTTCTTTGTCGGGCATTTTGCGAATCCTCTGCTGGAGAGAGAATGCGATAAAATCAGTTTTTCAAAGCCTTTTGGCGCTCTCGAATATCCTGGATCCGGGCTTCCGCGACAGCCTGTTCGGTTTCGAAGTAACGGGCCAATTCCTCCCGTCGAACGGTCAGATCCTTAATCCGATTTTCGACGGCGGCGAATTCGTTTTCGTAATAGCGGGCCAATTCCTCGCGACGGGATTCGAGTTTGGCATTCAGATCGGCGACCAAATGTTCCCTGAATTTTTGTTGAGTGGCGGCGGCCTCGGTCGCGTGGTTGGCAAGGGTCTCTTTGAGGGCGCGGATTTCGGA
>Ga0118677_10015459_pt1 | contig 10605 bp, 4 predicted proteins | sample AliMusrvi5mmetaG_FD_86154 | JGI IMG/M metagenome (GOLD analysis project Ga0118677, IMG submission 86154)
CCTCCTTGGCCACTGAGGCCGGCCTCCGCCAATTCAAGCAGCGCCGGATAGATGGACGCTAACGGCACGCCATGTACCTGAAGTTCCTGCCGGCTGGTGAAATGCAACTGGCCATCGCCATAGCTACGCCCCACCCTGGCGACCGCGCACATATGCTCCGGCAACACCATGCCCGCCGGCAGGCGCACGCGCAGCATGTAGCTCTCATTCTCGCGCTGTTCATAGATGCCCAGCGGCACGTGGAAAGCCTTGAGGCTAGGGGCGTCGATTTCTCCCGCGATGAATTGTGTGATCATTTGCCGGAGCTGCGCTAAATCTTCCTGCTGAGAGGTGGGAAGGCGGTAGAGGCTATGACTGATGCTCATTTGGTCCCCTCAAGGCGGAACATGACAAATCCTTTTCGACCGACAATATAGACAAGATAACGGTGAATGGTAAATTGCGGGAATTCACGATGGATGTCTTCCGCGTAGCGCGTGATCTGCGCTACATCATCCGGCAGTGGAGCAGTAAGCTGCAGCAGGTTGGACGTGCGCTGCTCTTTCATGGAGACGTATTTGAACTCCAGCAAGAATTTAACATTCGCATATGCGGAATCTGGCTTACCGAGCATTTCCCAGTCGCTGCGCCCGGAGGGATGATTAACTTCCACGCTGAAAGTGAAATCGCGCGCCAGATAGCGTGAGCACAGTTCGAAAAAGGTGGTGCGAAAGAAATTCTCGTTCATCTTATCAAACAGTTGCGCCGGCAGTTGTCCGACATACACCTGCCAATAGCCTGTGAATAACTTTTCCAGATCCTGGTCAATGAGGAACTGACGAAAAAAGGGCACATACCCTTGCGAAACTTCAATGTGTGCCAGGGTATTGTAGTAATCGGCGAAAATTTCCCGCATCGTCTGGTTAGGCAACATCATGGTAAACTGGTCTTTAATAGTGAGCATGCCGAGGTAAAACAGGCTGATCGGGTAGAAATCACGCTCAAAAAATTTTTCCATGTTGAATTTCGAGCGTAACGATCGCTGATCATACGGGAGTTCTTCAGTTAACAGCACCTGTTCCAATAATGCTAATGCCTGCTCCGTGCCGCTCGCCAATCGTTTCATCCAATTCACATCAACGCGCAAATTATCATCGATGAGATCCTGGGGAACTGCCCCTTCATAGCGGACGATTTTATCGAGGAAATAGGTAATGACCGTCGAATTATACACACGTTCAGGCATCGTCGGCGTAAATGCATACCCGTTATAGAAGTCCCTGACGATATTGCGCACCTGCGGTTTGATCTCTTCCGCCAGCCCATACTCGGCAAAGACAACATTGAGATAGTCATCCACTTCCGCCTGTGTGAATCCCAACATCGCCAGCAGCGACGGTTCCAGTGTCACTATCTGGGCGATGTTAAATCCACTGGTCAGGTCATCAATGGTAATGGGCAGTACCCCGGTGATAAAGGCTCGTCCGATGGAACGATCCTCCATGCCGGCCTTAATGACTTTAAAGAAGGCACGCAGAAACGAATCGCCTGTGGTGATTTCGCGATACAATGCGTCTTGATGCGTGGTGACTAATTGATTGGTGAAATTATCGTATTCGTCGATGATTAGGTAGATGGGGGGCAACTTCCCGTTACGAATTTCTGCACAGAGATCGGCCAGCACATCGGCGGCGTTGTCATTCTTGCTGGAAGTCCTCTCCCCGAGTAGATACGCATATCGTGTCATGAAATCAGAAAAGCTACGCGCGCATTCATGGTTGAAATTTGTCCGCAACCCTTCAATATTGGATTCCACTTCTACCTTCGAGAAGTTGAAGCGCATTACCAGATAGCTATTCCGTGCAGGCGTGGGATCACGTCCGATGGCTAATTGCCCAAATAATGGCTCGAAACGTTCCCGCCGGTTGATATCATAGTAACATTCCAACAGCGAACACCACAGGCTTTTTCCGAACCGCCGCGGCCGGAGAAAGACGGGTGCCTTATAGGTTTCCAACTGGTGGAGATAGGCGGTTTTATCGACGAAATAATATCCCTCGTCGATAAGCTCCTCAAAATTGCCAATCGCATAGGGTATTCGGTGTTGCATAGGTATAGTATAACATAATCTGGGTATGCTGTTGACGGTACCAGACGCTATATGTAGTGTCTGGCCTTCTTCCAACTCAACCCTGAAGTTTGGCCATTTAAATCAAAAAAATTGTTTCGGATTATAGAGTCGAAAGGATACTCAGCACCGTTTGGAAGGGTGCGGAAGCCCCGCAGATCTTAATAACAGTGCAGGGAAAATAGTAAACTCATAGAAATTGTTCCATACCCCTTTTCACCCTTTATTCTTCACCTTTCTAGTCTGCATTATTCATAACTATTTCGAATAATGCACAGCTAGCCCGGCAGTCCTTATGTTTCGTGAATAATCCGGGCTAGCTAGGATTACTCATGACATGTAAGGATTGCCGGGTTAGCAGGGCTGTTATTCTACTCCCATTATCTTCATGACCTATTGGTGAGCGGGGCTTCCGCACCCTTCCAAACCGTGCTGAGTATCCATCCCCGGTCCGAAAATCATTCAGTTTTCTCTTTTTCAAAGGGCCAAACTTCAGGTGTGGGGTAGCGTCCGTATTACCAGTCAGCATGGGGCAGAACAATCCTGAATCCTGAATCCTGAATCCTAAATCGTGAATCCTAAATCGTGAATGTCGATTGTCAGCCGGAAGGCATTTTATCGCTGTGCTAGAATCATAACAAACAGAAGGAATACGGTATAAAGGAGATGTTCATGCGATACGATGGTTTATGGATGCTCGGATGGTGTATGGGAATTTTGCTGCTGCTTGCACCGGCATTGGTGGCGGGAGAGTTGAACCCGTCCGGATGGAAATTTATCGGTCCGAACGCCGGGGCGATGAAGAAGGCGGTGGACAATAACCTGGACACTTGCTGGGAAAGTGATGGCTCGCAGGCGCCGGGATTGGCGATGACGGTTGACCTTGGCAAAAGCGCCTATGTGTATCGCGTCTATCTCACGCCGGGTCGGGAAGTCTCAAAATTCCCCCGCTCGTTAAATGTCTACGTTGGCGAATCCCTCGACGCGTTGCAACTGGTGGCGCAGGAGCAGTCGTTATCCAAACCGGACAAGACGGCGTCCGGGTGGGAATCCCCTTCACTTCGCAATGAGACAGTCCTGCGCTTTCCGCCGGTGAAAGGGCGCTACGTGAAGCTGGAAATCGGCGCGAACGGCGCGGGGTTGCCATGGGCGATCGCCGAGATGGATATCCATGCTGCCACGAAAGATGTCGTGCCGGCGAAGCGCATGACGGTGGTGCTCGACCGGCAGTTTATGCAGACTGCCGATGGCAAGCCCGTGGCATTCAATCCGATGAAACTGGCGGCGGAGGAGTTGCAATATTATCTGATGGAGCTCACGGACACCCCGGTGGACATTGTCGCGTTGGAGGCGGTACAGGGCCGTACTGACTTGCACTTCACCCTGGTCACGCCGCCGGCAGAGCAGGTACCCGCTCCCGAGCCGGATCCAAAGAACCTGGAGGATGTTTCTATTGTACGTGTGGGCAACGATATTCGCCTCTCCGGGCTGACTCGCCGCGCCATACTTTTCGGCGTGTATGAATTCCTGGCCTCACAAGGCGTGCGCTGGTTGTATCCCGATCCACATGGCGATTCGGTCCCGGTGGGGAAGACGTTGAACTTGTCCGTCCTTCCCATAGCCTACCATCCCCCGTTTGGCGTGCGCGGACTGATCGGGCCCGGCGTCGTGGACATGTCCCCCGACCAGTTCAGTTTGTTTCAAGTCCGCCATGCTTTCAATATGCAGGGTGGGCATGGCATGCCCCTGGGCACGGTGCCGCGGATGAATTGCGGCTTCGGCTGGGCGCATACTATGGGCGGGCTGCTTGACGACAAAGTGCAGGCGGCGCATCCGGACTGGTGGCCGGGGCCGTACCGCAATGGATGGTACCATGTGCCTTCTACCGCGAATCCGGAAGTGGCCGAATTCATCCGGCAGAAAATCGAGGATACCATTCAGCAACGAATCAAGGACAAGCAACCGCCGCTGCAGGGATTCAGCGTCCACCCCAATGACTCTCCCTGTTTCAGTGAAGATCCACTCAGTACGAAGATGTTCGGCAAGCCCGAGCGCGTGGACCGGGATGGCGCCGAGGAATCCGCCGGAACGTGGAACTACTCCGACTATCATTTCTTCCTGATTAATAAGCTGGCGTTGCGCCTGAAACAGGATCATCCGGAATTGTTCCTCAAAACACTGGCGTATGCGAACCATGAGCGTCCGCCCAAGCTGATCGACCGGCTGCCGGATAACGTGCTGGTGGATATCTGTCCCTGGTGGCACCCGCTGCCGGTAGACGCGCCGCAAAATGCCGGTATCCGCGACAATCTTAAGGCATGGAAATCGCATTGCGCTTCCCTCGGCATCTGGAGCTACGTGCTGATCTATTCGGATACTACCTTCGGGAATCCGGCCGGTGAGAAAAACCAGGTGATTCCGAACGCGCGTGCGATCGCTGACCAAAATAACTTTTACCGCGAGCAGGGATTCCGGCAGGTATCTACCCAGTTGTATGGCCCGCAGAACCACTGGCCCTGGGCGTTATATACCTTCGCGCACACGAGTTGGCATCCTGACGCAAAGGCTGACACGGTCATCAAGGATTTCTTCCAGGGGTACTATGGCGAAGCCTGGGAGCCCATGCTTCAGTGGTATCAAACACTGGAACAGGCTGCACTCGCCAACAATATTGATACCAGCGCACCGGACCCTCGCCTGTTTGCGGGCGACCGGCTCCCGCGGTTGCGCACTCTGCTTGATCAAGCGACGAAAAAGGCGCAGAAATGGTACGTGAAGGAGCGCGTGGCGCTGGCACGTGCTGATACGGAATGGACAGCAGCCAAAGCGCAGTGGAAAACCGCGGCTACTCGCCCCTATCCGTGCTACCGCTTCAAAACACCTCCGGTGCTGGACGGCACGCTGAATGATCCCGTCTGGCGGAGCGCCCCGGAGATGGCTGGCTTCAACATTACCGCAACGCGAGTGAATAATGAGCGACCGGGTCGGATGGTGATGCAGAATCCCACCCGGTTTCGCATGGGATGGGATGACAAATTCCTGTATATTGGCATGGTGTGCCAGGAGCCGGGGATTGAGAAAACGCGGGAACTCGATGCCAAAGACACGAAATTTGTCTATCGCAACGTGGTAGAGATGTTCTTTGCACCGGAAGCGCCTCCCTATTACCGGCAGACGATTATCAGTTCAGCGGGATTTGCCTGGGGGCCGATGAAGATCCGGCAAGTCAACGCGAACCAACTCATCGAGGATCCGAATTTCGCCTGCAAAACTGCCTACACCGCGGATGGCTGGACGCTGGAAGCGCGTTTCCCGCTCGCTATGCTGGCCTCCGTCCTACCGACGGAGGGAACCTGTTGGCCGGCGAACCTGGTGCGGGTGGCCAATCAGGGCCGGGACACTGGCGAGCAGTACTCCTCCTGGTCTGAGATCCCGCGCTTTAACTTCCACGAGTATTATTTGGGCGCGTGGAGCCTCATCACTTTCCATGGCTCTACGCTGAGTGAGGCGGACGCCGTCAAAACGAGCGCGGCATTGAACTACGGTTATTTGCAGGCACGGCAACGATACGACAAAGACACTATTCAGGCGGCAGCTTTCGAACGGCAGGTGGCCGGTATAACCGACCTGAGTACACCCTCGTCTAAAGACGGTATTGCGCGAATGGGATTCGAAGGTGGCAACGCGGGCCGGAACCGCGTGTTTCAGGTTGTCTGGAGCAAAGCGCCGGCGACTTTCGACGCCGTGCGCATCGTCTGGAGCAACCGGAAAGTGACGCGCTCCTGGTACAGCATCGAGTATTGGGACGGAGAACGCTACCGCCTGATCGACGAGCGGCGCGACAACAACTTTGACGTGTCCCTGCACGAATTCGCGCCGATCACCGCGAGCCGCCTGCGACTCACCATCTGGCCCGACCTGCCAGGATGGACGGACGTGCCCTCCGTGAAAGCGATCGAAGTGTATAAACGGTGAGGACTAAGAATAGCAACTACTGGGGATAATCGCCTATACCGGTGTCATTTCACAGTAAGGTTGCCAGTCCCTGCCTTCTTAATCTAATACTTAATCTAATACTTAATTTGTATGTAGCATAGCGATTAATATAGATTAAGTATCGGATTAAGTATTAGATTAAGAGTGCATACAGCTCCACCAGTGGATATTTGAAAGGCCTTCTCATGTCGAATAGATCTATGCAAATACAAATAGGCGATGTGCGGCTGCTGCCGGAGATTTGTGACGGGTATCTGCAGAGCCTGGGAGCGGTGCAGGTTGGGGAAACGGCGCTGCGCAATCCGGCCACGCGTTTTCTGCCCTGGTTCGATAGCTACGATGGGGACATTTTCCGCCGTTTCGCTTATCTCGGTTGCGAGACGCATGGCGAGGTGACCGTGCTGGGATTGCAGGCGAGCAGCGATCCGGATGTCATGTTCCGCGAACGGCGCGATTCTTCCGGCGATCTGTGTTTTCGCAATGTCAACTGGGATGCTCCCGCGCTGGAAGCCGACTTTCGCATCTGCCTGCAACCGCAACAGACCAGCGTGGATGGGCGGAGCTTTACCGGGTTCAAATACTGGTACGAGTACCAGGGAGAGACCCCCATTCATCGTCTGGTCGACCGGCAGACATGGGAAGTCGGTGGTAACCTGGATGATGTCACCATTTGCCTGCGCAACTGGCTCACGCCTCCGCGCATGCAGATCGCGCGCGAGACTGTCTATTCCACCGTCGGTCTGGATAAGTGGGCACGGTTATTGCCGGGAAACTTGTGGAGCCGCTGGACACTGTTGCCTTCCTTCGATATGCAATACGGACGGCAAGGCATTTTGCTGGGCTGGTTCGATGAGGTGTCGCTCATTCGCACTGTTATTGAGAGTAACTCCGGTGAGGATTGCTTGCGTTATTTGGATATGCATTTGTTTGCGCAAGCCACCAGCGTGCGCACCAATGCAAAGAACATATTGTGGTCGCCAGAGGCGCCGGACGAGGTGGATGCGCTCAATCTGTGGACGCGCGTGTACGATCAGGAACAGGTTAAAGCTTGCCGCCAGTTCAATATTCCGCTGGAAGAACCGCCGGCGGTTGTCTTTGCCGAGAACGTGTGGCGGGGATTCCGTTTCGACACCACGTATGACCATGTACTCGATGTCGCCGCAGAGTTCAACGCGGATTATCTTTTTATCGATGTCATCTGGGAACACATGCAAGCCTACCGCGAGACGCTGAATGCGCTGCTGCCGGAAGCGCAGCAACAGGGAACTATCCTGGCGAAATTTCAACACGAGAGCATGTGCTCGGAGCTCGACTTTTCCGTAGCTGAAATACACGGCGGCGAAGCGGGGTTGAAACGGCTGTGCGATCGCGCGCGCGAGCAGGGGGTGAAGATTCTCTCCTGGATGGCAGTGCACGTGTCGCCCAATTCCGCGCTACAGGCAAAATCGGAGTTGGGCCATGGCGCATTCAGCATCTACGCGGCCAAGGAATCCGGACGACATCCGGACACCGGTTATGCCGCTGGCTGTTGGACGCTGAATCTCAACGCGCCTATTTTTGACTATGTCAAAAAGCAAATCTTCGGCGTATGCGCGCGCACCGGGCTTTCCGGTTTTCTGTGGGATTCTCTCAGCAACATGGGCTGGTGGCAAATTGACTATTCCGATGGGAGCATGCGCCCGCAATATGACAATATGGCACAGTTTTATGCCGAGATGGCGCAGGCTGGCCTCTATATCATGCCGGAAGCCATTTGCACCTTCTCCAACCATTCCTGCTGCGGCCTGCATGGGGGCAATATCTACGCCGGTGAGCTACTCGGTTATTCATATAATACCAATATCGGGTTGGACAGCAGCGAGTGGATCGATGGCGCGGTTGACTCAGATCTGCGCAACTATGAGGAACGCCTGATCAGCGGTCAGGAGTCGATTGACCTGTTCTTCCACTGCATCGCCCATAAACGCGTGCCCAGCCTGCACTTCCACCTTACCCCGCGCACGGCCTGGAATGCGCAGCGGGTGGGAGAGATCAAAGAGGTTCTCGCGCTTTACCGGCAACTGCGACCGCAGATGAAAAAACGCACGGTGCTGAAAGACAATGCCGGCGTGCTCTGGCACGATGACGCCGGCACCGCCCTGCTCTTCAGCTTCAAAGCGCAATCTTACCCGGGAACAGCCGTCGACGCAGCCAGTGGTGAGAGGGTGAATGACGGGCAATTGCAGGCGAATCGGGCGTATCGTATCCTGTAAAAACAATAACGCCCCCACTTGGATCGCAGGCGTCCCGCCTGCCCGGCGAATCTCCCGCGAGGGAGATTTTTTCTGAAGTTTGGCCATTTAAAAAGAGAAAACTGAATGACTTTCGGACCAGGATGGATACTCAGCACCGTTTGGAAGGGTGCGGAAGCCCCGCTTATCCATAGGTCGTGAAGATAATGGGGGTAGGATAGTGAGGGAATCCATCAAGGGTGAAGAGTTAAGAGTAAAAAGGGGTATGGAACAATTTCAATGAGTTCACTCTTTTCCCTTCACTGTACTAAGCTCTGCGGGGCTTCCGCACCCTTCCAAACTGTGCTGAGTATCCTTTCTGCTCTATCATTCGTAATAGTTTATTTAGTTTAAAACGGCCAAACTTCAGAGGCAGGCGAGACGCCTGCGCTCCCAGTAATAAATCACGCAAAACTCCCGTTGAACATCTCACGCACTTTCGCATCGCCGCCTGCGGTAACGGCTTCTTCGATGCGCGCGCGGCGTTTATCATCGGGAGTGAAGAGGTTCAATACTTCCAGTGCGATCAGGGCGCAACTGCGCCCCTCGTCGCGGATCACTCCCAGCAGGAAGTCGAAGGCCTCCTCACTGCGGGTGAGAGCGATGGCAAGCAGCAGCGTTTTGCGAAAAGTGAAATCGGTGCGCTGTTCCCAGCAAGTACGCAGGTAGGGGAAGGCGCCGTCAATATGGGATTCGCCCAGCGCTATTGCCGCTTGTTCGGCTAGACCTGGCTGTTCGGAGGTGAGGAATTCCGCGGTGAAAGGCAGTGAGTTCTCCGGCGCCAGCGCGAGCAGGCCGTTGAAGCAGGCTCCAAGCACTTCCGGCTCGCTGTCGCCACTCAACACTTTCAGGCGCAACAACAGCTCGCTGCGCTCATCGCCAAGATAGGCCAGCGCCTGCACCGCGGCGATGCGCGGCGGCGCGGCCGGATCGACCAGCAACCTTGTCAGCTCAAGGTGCGTCTCATAGTAGCGCATGCGCGTCAATGCTGTAGCGCAGGCAGCACGCAAGTTGACGGCAGTATCGGTGCGCCCGCCATAGACCGGTTCCATCTGCACGTGACGCATGCCGAGTAGCGGCGCCTCCGCTTCGTAATTCCCCAGCGCATCCAACGCGAGCAATATGGCTTCCTTGGCGCGGCAATTTTTATCAGCCGCCGGTGGCTGTGCCAGCAAGTGGCGGAAGGCGTCTACCAATTGTGGCACAAAATCATCGCTGCCGGAAGATGCCATCACCTGCGCCGCGCGCGCAATGGTGCGGAACGCGAGCGCCACCGCCGTGCCCGCCGCGCTCGCGCGCACTGCGCCGCAGCGGAACTGGCTCGACCGCGCCATTTCTTTTGTCGCTCCACAGGCCGGTTTGCGCCGTCTGCAATTCCGGCGTGCTCTGGCTGTCGCCGAGCGGTTCTCCTACGAAGGCGCCATGAAGGGCCGGCGCACCGGTGGCTGGCTCACCAGCGACAGCGACGCCAATCGTGAGACGCAGGGCTCGATGGTGTGGCTGCGGAACCGGGCCCGTGACCTGGTGCGCAACAATCCGTATGCTTCGAAGGCGCTGTCGGAACTGGTCGGCAATCAGATCGGAACCGGCATCCTGCCGCGAGCCAATACCGGCGACGAGAAGCTGAATGCCCTCATCGATGAGAAGTTCGGCGAGTGGGCGCAGAACTGCGATGCCGACGGGCAACTCGACTTCTTCGGCATCCAGTGGCAGGCGGCCCGGGCGGTCGCCGAAAGCGGCGAATGCATTGTGAGGTTCCGGCAACGGCGGCCGGGAGATGGGCTCGATGTGCCGGTGCAGGTCCAGGTGCTCGAAGCCGATTACCTGGATCACAATAAGACCCTCTCGCTCGATACGGGTAGCGTCATTCAGGGCGTTCAGTTCGATCAGATCGGCCGCCGCAATTTCTATTGGTTGTTCGGGAATCACCCGGGCGCGTTGACGCTCATGAATTGGCAAGCGGGCTTCCTTTCGAAGCCCGTGCCCGCCGATAGCGTCCTGCACATTTATAAGAAGGACAGACCGGGCCAGGTTCGGGGCACCACGTGGTTTGCGCCCGTGATGCTGAAGATGCGGGATCTCGACGAATACGAAGACGCCGAGCTGATCCGCAAGAAAATCGAAGCCTGCTTCGCAGCGTTCATTGTCTCGCCGGACGGCTCGATGATGAATCTGACGGAGACCAGCACCGATCCGGTCACCGACGAGCCCACGGAGTTCCTGGAACCGGGC
>Ga0118677_10015460_pt1 | contig 10605 bp, 6 predicted proteins | sample AliMusrvi5mmetaG_FD_86154 | JGI IMG/M metagenome (GOLD analysis project Ga0118677, IMG submission 86154)
AAGACATAATCTGGGACATCATCCAGTTTAGGCGCTCCGCTGACAACCAGGTAGGCTTGCAGGCCGGCTTCGATGGCACCCCGGACGTCCGTTTCCATCGTATCTCCAATTACGATTATAGTTTCTGGCAGGATCCCACCCGCCATATCTGCGAGCTTGTGGCGGGCGCGGTGGAACATATAGCCATTGGGTTTGCCAAGGTAGTAAGCCCGCCGACCCGTGCTGGCCTCCAGGAAAGCGGCAGCGGCAGCGGCACCGGCTCCGGGCCGGGTGCCGTCCTGGGACACCGGACACCAATTGTCGGGGTTGGTGGCCAGGAGCCGAGCCCCGTGCTCGATGAACGAGTGGGCTTTGGCCAGTTTCTCCATGGAAACCGCTCCCTCGCCGACCACGACGTAACTGGGTTCGATGGCGTCGCTGGCGATCTTGCGCTCGTGCAGGGCGTTGAGCAGGCCGCCTTCGCCGATCACGAAAGCCGTACAGGCCGGATGCGTCTCACTGAGAAACTCGGCGGTGTTTAGCGCGGAGGTGTAAAAGTGCTGAGGGGAAATGCCCGGCAGGCCAAGATGCCCGAGACGGACCGAGAGATCCTCGGGGGTTGGCGAGGAGTTGTTGGTCAAGAAGACAAAGGGAGCACCGCTGGCAATCAGGGCGGTCACAAATTCCTTCGCCCCCGGAATGAGCTGATTTTCCCGGTAAAGCACACCGTCCATATCAATCAAGTATCCTGTATTCAGGGATACCCTCCGGGCTGCCACGGTGGCGCCGGAGCTAATGTCGCTCCGTCCGGCGCTACCGGCTATTCCGGCCTGAGGGGCGGTGCAGTTACAGCGAGCCTGGCCGGCGGCCAGAAGTCGAGAAGGCGGTCGGCGGACTTGAGGAAGGAATGCACGGCGCGGGTGCGACGTTGCTGGAGGTGGCGGCAGAATGGCCGTAGCAACGGCTCAGTCTTGCTGTTCTCGTGGATAAACCTGGCAACGCACCGCCGCAAGACCTCGAGGTCCTGGATAATACCCATCCTGCGCTGGTAATGGGCCAAGGCCCGGAGCTGACGCTTGCTGAGACCGGTGAGGGCAGGCGATAGAGATTCCATCATGTAGCGGAAGCGTTTGAACGCCACCCGGGTTTGATGAATGGTTCTCGGGTCAGCCGGGTTGATCGCCCGGCGATGTTGCACGGCCTCGGCGAACGCATGGGCGGTCGCGCGCAGTACGGCTGAGGCCAATTGGCTCTGGGCCCGTGACCCACGAGCGTGGATGGTCAGCTCTGAGGCCATCGCAGCTACCCATTTTTCAAGCTTCCGCGTCCTCCAGCGGTTTACCTTGCCGGCGGCAGACCTGACTAGCCGGCGCTCACGGCGCCTGAGCCACGGGTGCAGCAACGCCAGCTCGGGAAACCTGGCGGTCTTGAGTTCGACGAACAGGCGCTGAACCTGCGTATCTCGCAGGTCACCCAGGGCCGCCAGGCGGCGCTTGAGGATCCGCCTCCCCTTTTCGAGGGAAGCACTCGGGGCTACGCACTCCAGCAAAACGAACTGGGCCAGCAGCCGCCGGGTCGCCACGCGCAGTTCATGGACACCTTCCTCGGTGAATTCCTCCCGGCAATGCCGCAGTTGCTTGCGATAGGTCTGCCAGCGGTCGTCAAGCGCCTTAGCCAGAGCCGGACCATACGCTGAGGGCACGAGGGAGGGGACCCAAGGCAGCCGGAGTGCGACACGATCACCGGGTTGGCTCTCCGTGTTCGAAGTTTGCAGAACCTCCCGGGGCAGGCGAGAAAGCGAAGGGGACGCCGCCGATACTGGGGCCTCCAAGAAAGCAATCGCCCCAGAAGCTTCCCGGGTGCCAATGCTTGATGGTGTCAGATAATTGGATTCCAAAGGCTCCTCCAGTAAAAAGTGCCTGGTCTTGGTCTAAAGCAGTTACAGCGTTACAACTTCCACAGGTGCAGCTTCTTGCACTTGTAACCTAATCGTAACATAAGCCCCCCGCGGGCGCAAGCCTGATTGTCTCGGCAGAAGGCAGGGAGCTAACGCGCGGCGCTGAGAAAGGGCCTGACTCTTGCGCCATTGAGCAATTGGCACACGGTTTCATAGGCCGGGCGGCAGTAGTCCCAGAGAGCGATACGCCGACCCGCTCTCGCTGTTTCTGCTTCGTAACCGGAGTGTCACCTGACCGCCGTTGTTTGATGAGCCCGCCTCGCATAGGCTGCCACCGCGATTCAGACCTATGAGAATCTTATTGCAGAGTTTTGAATCTGGTCTCTACCTCGATGCGAGTGGGGATTGGACGAGCACCTCGGACCTGGCGCGGAACTTCGCGAATACCAGGCAGGCAGCGGAGTTCAAAATCCACCGCCGCCTCGCCGGTGTTTTTGTGGTAGTGCTGCCCGAACCCACTCCCCCGGCAGATGCGAGCAACATACACGACGAAACCATCTGGGAAGCCCACGAATGGGCAAACCCGGCTTGCCGCCAGATGAAAGCGGTTCAAGCGACAACGACGAAGGCAGGCCGCTCGATCCAGAGAGTGTCAGCGGTAACAAACCATCAAAGGGTCGCGTGCCGGCGACCATACAACATCACTGTATGAGACTCCAGGTGCCGCGTGACCCGCTGACGATTGTTGAAGCCAAGATCGAGGTGAGGCTCGGAAACGCATTATATATCCGCGGTCAGGGCGACGGTCTGAGTTGGGACAAAGGGCAACCGCTTAGCCCCGGCTTTGGAGGAAGTTGGATTTGGAAGACCAACAAGGCCAAAGGTAAGGTGCTTTTCAGGCTCTTGTTGAACGATGAAATCTGGGCCAAGGGGGAAGACGGTCGCGTTGACGCCGGCAAGATGATCGAAGTTGTGCCGGTTTTCTAGCTCTCCAACGGGCTGGCTTACGCCGCCGATCGGCTCGGGCAGGAGGACTTCACCGCCACTGTGCCGCTCTGCAAGGGCGAGCGCAGCCGAAGGGTAAACCGGGCCGCCGAACTCCTGTGAATATTCCCCCAAAAGCTCGCTTACGGTGACGAGGACGGGGACGAACGCACCCTGCGTCGCGTTTGCTCGCGCGTCACCTGTTCGTTACATGCCTTTTACCATAACGTCATTTGCTCGCGGCTACGCTCGGCCCTAATTTGCCTTCAAGAAATGCCGGCGCATCAAGAACAATGTCGGTTGCCTCGCGAACAGCGGCCCAGGTCTTTGTTGGCCCTTGCTCTGGAGGGTTGCCCGTTCTCTGCGTCGGCCTTTCGAAGAATAGGTTCCTCATGCCAAACGGACAATTACAACTGGGTTTCGAAAGTCTGCCGTGCAGCGGGCCACCTCGGTCGCGCGCGCGGCAGTTGAACCGTGCGGACTGGTGGTTTGACCGCATGCGCCAGGCGGTTGAGCAACCCTTCGACTGGCCCTTGCCTCTGCGGTCTCGACGCCGCAAGACTTGGATGCCAGACGAAGCGGAGCCGCCGCAGGTGCCAGGCTAACCCGCGTGCCACCCTGACATGGAGAAGCGATGCCGCAGCGCAGATTTGCCAATCTGCCGAGCGGGGGGTGGGCTGCTTTGCTGGGCGTGCGGAGTGCAAACTCACGGGTTAAGAGCCGGTTAAGAACTCGTCCCCTAGCGTTGCCGAACCGTCACCGATTCGTCACCGATACGTTGCTGGTCAGCAGCCTAAACGTGCATACGCTGGCCTAAAACGTCTTTGGCAAACGAACTATGAAACCGCCTTACCCACAGAAGCTCAATGGCGAAACCAACCCGGTCAGTTGGGCCAACACGGTTCCCCAGGCCACAGGCAGGCGTTGCCGCTTCCAGTTCACGATGGAATCGGCGCGACCTTGTCTGGACGTGGGACGCTATCTGATGCTCATGCGCCAATACCATGCCAAGGGCCGTCAGAAGCCTTTTGGCGCTCCTGCGCTCCTGGCGAACCACAGCCTTCGGTTCGCCCCGAAATGAAACTCAGAGTTGCCTTGGCGAGACCTTTGGCTAAGGCTTGCCGGATGCAAGCTGTCGCAGAGCAACTGGCTGGCCTGAAGGAGAAACTCCTGACCATGGCCAGCCACGCCGAGTCTTCCGTGTATAGGGTCATCGAGGCACTGGGCAAGCGTGACTATGACCTCGCCCAGCGCATTGAGGCTGACGATACGGCCATTGACCTCTTCGAGGTGGCCGTGGATGACCTCGCGATCAAATTGCTGGGCCAGGCTCCCCGTGCCAGCGACCTGCGGCTCATCACGGTGGCAATGAAGATCTCACAGAACCTCGAGCGCGTGGGCGATGAAACGACCACCATCGCCCGCCGGGTGCAGGAGCTTTGCCAGGACGCTCCGCTCAAGCTCGCCCTGGACCTGCCGCAGATGGCCAAACTCGCCGCCCAGATGCTGAAGCACGCGCTGGATGCCTTCGTCAATCAGGACCCCGCCGCGGCGCGCGCGCTGATTCCGCAGGACAAGGAGGTTGACTTCCTGAACAAGCAGAATCACCAACAATTGGCAGATCAGATGATCAAGGACCCCAATTCCGTCACCCGCTGTCTGAGCCTGATGGTCATCTCCAAGAGCTTGGAACGGATCGCCGATCACGCCAAGAACGTAGCGGAGGAAGTGGTGTATCTGTGTGAAGCCCGCGACATCCGGCATGCCGGAGCGCAGGAACCAACGCCCGCGGCGGCGGCGAGCGTCACACGACCGTAACCTGTTTGTCACAGGACCGTCATTGTCGTTCTCCCGCGGGCGTGTTACCCCATTAGCACGTGAGATCGAGAATTCTTGTTGTGGATGACGAGCCGGAGGCGGTTGAGCTGCTGGAGTTCAACCTCAAGAAGGCCGGGTTCGATGTTATCGCCGCCACCGATGGCGCCCAGGCTCTCAAAAAGGCGCGCTCCGCCCTGCCTCACTTAATCGTGCTGGACCTGATGCTGCCGGAGATCGACGGTCTGGAAGTCTGCAAGATGCTGCGGCGGGATTCCGCCACCGCTCGCATTCCTATTATCATGGTCACCGCCAAAGCGGGGGAGGTGGACCGCATCCTCGGCTTGGAGCTGGGAGCGGACGATTATGTCACCAAGCCGTTCAGTCCCCGCGAGCTGGTCTTGCGCATAAACAAAGTCCTGCGGCGCGGCCAACCAGAACAGGCGGAGCCCGACAGCTTCAAGTTCGGGGAGCTGCTGATTGACACGCCGCAGCACCTTGTCAAGTGGCGCGGCAAATCGGTCGAGCTGACGAGCACGGAGTTCAAGCTGCTGGTGCTGCTGGCGAAACGCTGCGGGCGCGTGCAATCCCGGGAACAATTGCTGCGCGATGTCTGGGAGTACCACTCGATGCTCGACACCCGCACCGTGGATACCCACATGCGCCGACTCCGCGAAAAGCTAGGTTCTGCGGCAAAGCACCTCGAGACCGTCCGCGGCGTCGGCTACCGGTTCGTGGAACACGCTTCCTGAGCATGGAGCAAAATTCATGACGGAGGAGCAGCAACGCGCAGCCCTCGCGCTGCAAATTCAGCAGGAAGTCATCTTCGACAGCATGGTCGAGGGGCTTCTCCTACTCGACGAGCGCGGTCGGGTGCAACTGGCCAACCGCGCCTTTACGGGCCTCTTCGGCCTTACTGCCGACATCCGCGGCCGGACCATTATGGAGGCCCTGCGCCTGCACCAACTCGCGGACCTGGTCCGCTCGCTGGACACGCAGAAGCAAGTCCTGGGTTTTGAGATGAAGCTGCCCGGTCCCCACGAGCTTTGGCTCCAGATTAACGCCGCCGCCATCTTCACCGACCAGGCCCGCCGCCAGGGCACCGTGCTGGTCTTCCACGATCTAACCCGCCTCAAGCAGCTCGAAAACGCCCGCCAGGAGTTCGTTGCCAACGTCAGCCATGAACTTCGCACTCCGCTATCTCTCATCAAGGGCTACGTCGAAACGCTGCTCGACGGGGCCCGGGACAACCCCGAAACGGCCACCCGGTTCCTGCAGACCATTGACCGTAACGCCGACCGCCTTAAGCTGCTCATCGAAGATCTGCTCACCATATCCGAATTGGAATCCGGCCGCGTCCAACTCAATTTGCGTCCGATCGCCCTCGCCCCGATCGCCGCCGAAGTCCTCGAGGATTTCAAAGGCCGGGCCGCCGCCAAGAGCGTCACGCTGGTCAACCAGGCCCCGGACCTTTCCGTCCGCGCCGATCCTGACCGTCTGGAGCAGGTGCTCGGCAACCTCGTGGACAATGCCATCAAATACGGCCGCAGCCACGGCACCGTGACCGTGGGGGGCCGGGCCATTGAAGGAGGGCAAGTCGAGGTCTTTGTCCAGGACGACGGTCCCGGCATACCCTTCGAAGCCCTCGAACGAGTTTTCGAACGGTTTTACCGCGTGGACAAAGCCCGCTCGCGCGAGCAGGGCGGCACCGGCCTGGGACTTGCCATCGTGAAACATATTGTCCAATGCCACGGTGGCCGGGCCTGGGCGACTAGCGAGCCCGGCCACGGCGCCACTTTCTATTTCACCCTCCCCCAGGACTCGGGTACTCTCCAGCCAGGCCGGCGCTAAAGCAGCCTCTCACTTCCGCCTCCATTTGCCGCTGACGCCCCGCTGCGTTGGGGCTTGGAGTTCGGACATCTACGACGGGACTTCAAATCTTGCACCTTGCACGCTACCCATTGCATTTAGCACGTTCGCGAGGGCCAGATAGGACTTCAGAAGGCTTGCACGGATTCGCCAAGTCCTTTCCTCGCTTTATTCTAAATTCGGCAGTTGATTTAACCGCAAAGAACGCAAAGAAAGATAGTTACTGCCAAGACCGCGTGATAGACGACCCCAAGCAACCCCTCACCCCAGCCCTCTCCCCTTCCGAAGGGGAGAGGGAGCAGCCTCGGCAGCTTTGGGTGGAGTGTATGCTGCGGACTCCTCAGTATGAATGGATGGCATACGTCTTCCCTTCACCCGGCGGGTGAATCAATTCTTTGGCTCGGAATCATCACAAGCTACTTTCTTTGCGTTCTTTCCGGTTGATCCCAAGTGCCGTTTCCAGGTTCATCGGCTTTCTGCATTCTCTTTGCGTGCATCGGGGGGCACATCTGTTATAGGGTGTTCCGGTGGTATCCAGTAGCCATCAACTGCTGCCGTTGCTGAAGCAATACTTCGGCTTCAAGTCCTTTCGGCCTTTGCAGGAGGAGATCATCCGCGACGCGCTGGCGGGCAAGGACGTGTTCGCGCTGCTGCCGACGGGCGGCGGCAAGTCGCTTTGTTTTCAGTTGCCGGCGATGGCACAAGCGGGTTTGACGGTGGTCGTGTCCCCGCTCATTGCGCTGATGAAGGACCAGGTGGACGCCTTGCAGTCGAGCGGCGTGCCGGCAACCTTTCTCAATTCCTCCCTGGCGGCGGGCGAGGCACGGGCACGGCTGCGCGGCCTGCATACCGGGCAATACCGGCTGCTCTACGCCGCGCCGGAGCGGTTGATGCTCTCGGGCGTCATGGCCGATTTGCAGCGCTGGAATGTGAATCTGCTGGCCGTGGATGAAGCGCATTGCATCAGCGAATGGGGGCATGATTTCCGCCCGGAATACCGTCAGCTCGCCGGCCTGCGCCAGCTTTTCCCGACGGTGCCCATGATGGCGCTGACGGCGACGGCGACAGGGCGAGTGCGCCAGGACATCGTCACGCTGCTGGGCTTGCGCGAGCCGAGTTGCTATGTCGCGAGCTTCGATCGTCCGAACCTGACTTACCGTGTCTTCGCTAAGAACAAGCCCTATGGGCAGGTGCTCGAGTTCTTGCGCGCACGGCCCAAGGCCAGCGGCATCGTTTATTGCCAGTCGCGCAAGAGCACGGAGAGCGTGGCGGAACGGCTGAATGAAGATGGCGTGAAGGCCAAACCGTATCACGCCGGGTTGACGCCCAAGGAGCGCTCGCAGCACCAGGAGCTTTTCCTGCGCGACGAGGTGCGGGTGATTTGCGCGACCATTGCCTTCGGCATGGGCATCAACAAACCCAACGTTCGCTTCGTGGTCCACTATGACCTGCCCAAGAACATCGAGGGGTATTACCAGGAGACCGGGCGCGCGGGCCGAGACGGGCTGCCCAGCGAGTGCGTGCTGCTGTTCAGCGCTGGAGATGTCGTGAAGCAGACGGGGTTTATTGACGAGAAGCCCGACCCGAAGGAGCAACAGATCGCCCGCGCGCAATTGCAGCAGATGGTCCACTACGCCGAGGCCGCCGGCTGTCGCCGTCGCGAACTGCTAGGCTACTTCGGCGAGCAGTTCGAGGAGGACACTTGCGGCGGGTGCGATAACTGCCTGTCGCCGCGCGAGACCTTCGATGGCACGCTCGCCGCGCAGAAGCTCCTTTCCTGTGTCTATCGTATCCGCGAGCGGACTCGGTTCGGCGTGGGGCTCAACCACGTGATCGAGGTGTTGACGGGCGCTGAAACGGAGAAAATCCGCCGCTGGGGGCACGAGCAGCTCTCGACCTATGGTATCGGCTCGGAGCATAGCCGGGCCGAGTGGGGGGCGATTGGGCGTGAACTGGTGCGGCTCGGCCATCTGCGGCAGACAGCGGAGAAGTTCAGCGTACTGGAGCTGACGCCCGAGGGCCTGGCGGTGCTCAAGGAACGCAAACCAGTGAGGCTCACCAAACCGGTCAGCGCGCCGCAGCCAACGGCGCATCGAGCCGGGGAGATCGCCTGCGACGAGGTGCTGTTCGAGAGCCTCGTGCGGCTGCGCAAGCAACTCGCAGATGAACGCGGCCTGCCGCCGCACATCCTCTTTTCCGATGTCACCTTGCGGCAGATGGCGAGGAACTACCCAGCTAGCGAGCGGGAGTTGGGGCGGATCAGCGGCATGAGCGAGCGCAAGCTGCAGGAATTTGGGCGAGTGATCCTCGCAGTGGTCGCCGGCCACCTGGAGATGCAGCCGCGGCAGATATTTGCTGATGACTCGTTTGCCGCCACGCCGCCCATTTCAGGCCGGGCAACGCTGGGCGCAACCGCGCGGGAGACGCTGCGGCGGTTTCGCGCCGACCAATCCGTCGAGCAGATCGCCACGCAGCGGATGCTGACGACGGGCACCATTTGCGGTCACCTGGCGGAAGCGATGCTCGCAGGCGAGCCGATTGACCTGAACCAGTTCTTCACGCCGGAACAGCAGGGGGAAGTGGCTGCGGCTTTCAAGAAGACCGGCGCGGCTGGTCTGACGGCTGTGTTCGAGTCGCTCGGCGGCCGCTTTGACTACGGCCGGCTACGCCTGTTTCGTGCCGCGATGGGGAACCGGCGGGTCTAGCGACCGCCAACCTCCAGCAATTCTCATGATGGCCCTGTCACCCCGCGCCGGGCGAGGGCACCCGGCCTACATCCCCCGCAAAACCGCCCGTTTGTAGGCCGGGTGCCCTCGCCCGGCGTCCCCATCTCGTCCATAATCAGAATTGCTTCCCGCTCAGCCTTCCTCACGGTTCCACATAGACCGGCATTACCACCCAGGCCAGCTTGATCAAGTACTCGGCATTCCAGTTGGCCAGCCGGAAGCAGCCGTGCGATTCCGTCCGGCCCACTTGTTCCGGGCTGGGCGTGCCGTGGATCCCGTAGCCCGGTTTGTCCAGGCTGATCCACGCGACGCCGACGGGGTTGTTTGGCCCGGGCGGAAGGATCAGCTTCGTTTTCAACTGCCGCGCCTCGGCCGATTCCGGGAACACATCCGGGTCGAAGGTGTAGTTCGGGTTCGGGGCGATGGCGGCGACACGCAGTTCCCCTATGGGCCGCTTCTCGACCCGCTGCGCGATGCTGCACGGGAAGTGCGCGAGCAGGTTTGTGTTCGCGTCAAAGGCTTCAAGGACTTTGCCGCTCAGGCTAATGGTGGCGAAGGCAGCTTTGCCGCCGGCGTCGGCGTACGCGACATCTGGCACCTTCAAGTTTGTCCCTGCAGCAACATTCGTCCACACGATGGACGAGTTGAGCCGGCGGATGAGGTTCGGGTGGGAGTGGCTTTTCTCGGCGACCAACTCGAGGATGTTCTCATAATCGAGCGCCGTTTGCTGGGATTTGCCGAGCCAAGTGGAACTGAGCGGTTGCAGTCGCGCCAAGTCGTTGGTGGTGACGGTGTACGTGGTATAAGGGGTAGCGGCGCGGAGCAGCCGCTCCTTGGTGGCTGCGTCCAGTTCACCCGTTACTGGCAGATGTTCCTTCTGCTGGAAGGCGCGCAGAGCGGATCGAGTCTGCGAACCGATGACCCCATCAAGCGAGCCGGAGGAAATGCCGAGGCGCGCCAGGGCTAGTTGCGCTTCGAACACGTTCTGGACCGGGCGCGCGAAGCCGACGGGCGGCACCGGTTCGACGTTGGTCTTTGTGATTAGGCGTGGCGGGGGTATCGGCACAACCGGCGGCGGTGCCTCTGGTGGCACTTCTGGCTGGGCCGGTTTGGGTTGGGCTACCGCCTGAGTCGGTGACAGGCTGGGTTGAGGCAGGCTTTGAAGAGGCGGCAGTGCGGGGATGACCTTCGGGGTCGGGGCGGGTTTTGTGGAGCCGCCGGAGTGCCCCCAGATCCACCCGGCCACGACCAATGCCACCAGCGCGAGCAGCCAAAGAAAACGGCTTCGAGCGCCCTTGCGGGATCTACGCAAACGGTATGTCATCCGGCTCCACC
>Ga0118677_10015461_pt1 | contig 10604 bp, 9 predicted proteins | sample AliMusrvi5mmetaG_FD_86154 | JGI IMG/M metagenome (GOLD analysis project Ga0118677, IMG submission 86154)
CCTGCTATACCGGAAATTACTTTAACAATATTGCCCGCATGAGCACCGGCGGCAATTGCTTCGGGAGCACAGCCGACAGCAAAACTAACAGAACCTTTTTCACTGTTTTTACCGGCAATTACTGCAACAACATTTGATCCGCTTGCCTTTGCTGTGTCGCACATTGAGCGAATTTCATCAATGGTTGAATCATCGAAAACAGCAGTAATCAGTTTAATTGCACCTATATCTCTCGTGTCTTTCAATATGGCATTTGCTTTTATTGCTGATAGTTTGCCGTTCAAATACTCTATTTCTTTTTCCTTGCTTTTTATTTCTGCCATTAATGCTGCAGCCCTGTGGACAATTTCCTGTGTATTGCCAAGTTTCATTACACGAGCGGTATCTTTTATCAAAGTTTCTTTTCGGTTAATTAAATCAAGTGTTCCAAAGCCTGTAACTCCCTCAATTCTTCTGATGCCTGCTGCCACTGAAGATTCCGAAACAATTTTAAATAGTCCAAGTTTACCGGTATTATCAACATGTGTTCCTCCGCAAAGCTCAATTGAAAAATCTCCGGATTTAACAACACGAACAGTTTTACCGTATTTTTCTCCAAAAAGGGCAATAGCACCGGTTGACTTTGCTTGTTCAATAGGCATCTCCAAAGTCGAGACCGGCAAAGAAGAAAGGATTGAAACATTAACCTGTTTCTCAACGGCATCAATCTCTTCTACTGTAAGCGCGGAAAAATGCGAAAAATCAAATCGCGTTGAGTCTGAATTTACCAATTGGCCCGCTTGCTCAACATGACTACCCAAAACATTTCTCAAAGCGGCCTGCAACAGATGAGCGGCTGTATGATTACGAGCTGTTGCTTCCCTTGTATCTTTATCAACTTTAGCATAAACAATATCGCCTGTCTTTAAGCCCTCACCTTCTACTATTGAACCATGGTGAAGCACAACGCCGTCATTTGTTTTTGAAGTCGAATTTACAGCAAATACAAAGTCATCATTTTCAATAATACCTATGTCTCCTGCTTGTCCGCCGCTTTCAGCATAAAAAGATGTTTTATCAAGAACCAATGAAGCATTCACTCCGCTTTCCAGATAATCGGTACGCTTGCCATCAATGATAACAGCATGAACTTTACTTTCAGTAATCAGCTCGCTGTAACCGCTGAATTCTGTCCGCATCAAACCCTTGGTAACTACTCCTGTATCCTTCCACCCGTCACCGCCGGAATTGATTCGGGCATTTCTTGCTCTGTTTTTTTGTTCAAGCACTAATTTAAAATACTCGTCCTCATCAACTGTCAAACCTTTTTCAGCAAGTATTTCTTTAGTAAGGTCAATCGGAAAGCCAAATGTATCCGATAGTTTGAATGCGTCTGAACCTTTTAAAATTCTTGAATCCGACGATTCAATCATTTGCTCAAGCAACTGGAGACCTAAATCAATTGTTCTGCCGAAGTTATCCTCTTCAATACCGATGACTTTAATGATAAAGTCATGTTTTTCAAAAAGGTTTGGATAAGCGCTCTTATTTTCATTAATGACTGTTTCACAAACCTCAGAAAGAAACGGATGCTCAATACCCAGCAATCTGCCGTGACGCGCTGCACGGCGGAGCAAACGGCGAAGAACATAGCCTCTTCCTTCATTAGACGGCATGACCCCATCACCAATCATAAATGTTGTGCTGCGAATATGGTCAGTGATAACTCTTAGAGAAACATCATATTTTTCATTATCATGGTAACCGATACCAGCAATTTTAATAACATGTTTCATGATTTGTTGCATCGTATCAATTTCAAACAGGTTATCTACTTCTTGGGAAATACAGGCAAGCCGTTCAAGGCCCATTCCGGTATCTATATTGCAATTTGCAAGGTTTGTATAATTGCCTGCGCCGTCACTTGAAAACTGTGTAAACACCAAATTCCAAAATTCAACATAGCGGTCACAATCACATCCCACCCTGCATTCCGGCGAACCGCATCCATATTGTTCTCCACGGTCATAATATATTTCCGAACAAGGTCCGCATGGTCCTGCGCCATGCTCCCAAAAGTTATCCTCTTTTCCAAGCCGGGTCATATGGCTTGGCGTAATTCCGATTTCTTTTGTCCAAATATCGTAAGCCTCATCATCATCCAGGTACACACTTATATAAAGCTTCTCATGTGACATTTGCATGATTTCAACACAGAACTCCCAAGCCCACTCAATTGCTTCTCGCTTGAAATAATCACCGAATGAAAAGTTCCCGAGCATTTCAAAATAAGTGCCATGTCTTGATGTTTTACCGACTCTTTCAATATCCGGCGTTCTGATACATTTTTGGCAAGTTGTCAGTCGCACACTTGGCGGTGTGGATTCGCCCGTAAAATACTTTTTTAAAGGTGCCATGCCTGCATTTATTAACAGCAAACTTCTGTCCCCTTGCGGAACAAGAGGAAAACTGGGCAGCCTAAGATGGCCTTTACTTTCAAAAAAGCTGAGATATTTTTCTCTAAGCTCATTTAATCCTGTCCACTCCATAAAATACACTCCTCAAAATATAATTTAAAAAAACAGATGCCTTTGCCAATATGGGACGGATTAATCCGCGGTACCACCCAAATTGTGCAAATGCACCACTTATAACCTTTAACGCCGGCAGCGCCGCTGCTCATCGCAGCAGGGATTAGTTTCATTGTTATTGTAATGAAACATTAAGACGGCCGGTAAAAGTATAAAATACAACGCCTTTCAGCCGGAATTACAAAAAAAGTAAATCGAGCGTTATTCTCTGGAAAAATACTTTAACCTCATTCTTAATCCTTTAAATATTATAATCATTATAAAACCGAATTGTTAATTTGTCAATTATTTTGTATACATGATTATTTTCATGATAAAACTTACTTCGCTTTTCTTATAATTGCGTCTTTACTAATATTTAAATCACATTGGAATTTAATTATCATCATCGGATGGGAAGCCGCTTCCAATTTTTGGCCATCAATTCCTTGCAGATTTTGAACAATCATTTTAAAAGGTGCTCTGCCGGGTTCAAGAATTTCAACTTCATCGCCTTCAAAAAAACGATTCCTTTGAATCGTTGTTAAAAAGCTGCCGTCACAGCTATCCGCCATTGCAACAACATCCCATTCCCTTTTATAACCGCCTTCGGAATAAATATATGCATTTTCTTTTGGGTGTCCAAAATAGAAACCTGTACAGTAATCCCGGTAACTGATCTTTCCGATTTCGTCCAATATCCATTTTGAAGGTTTAAAATCATCATTAGGATTTTTTATCCATTCATCGATAGCACATCTGTAGGCATTTGTAATAACTGCGGTATAATATGAAGACTTCGCTCTGCCTTCGATTTTTAAGCAGTTTATTCCGGCTTTAATGAGCTCCGGTATGTGTTCAATCATGCACAAATCCTTTGCGTTCATTATATATGTCCCGTCATCATCTTCAAAAACAGGCAAGAATTCACCCGGTCTGGTTTCTTCCATAAGGCTATATTTCCATCGGCATGGCTGAGCGCAATCGCCACGGTTTGAGTCCCTGCCTACAAAATAGTTTGAAAGCAGGCAACGGCCTGAAAATGATACACACATTGCGCCATGCACAAAGCACTCTATCTCCAACTCAGCAGGTGTTTTTGCGCGGATTTCGTATATTTCCAAAAGCGACAATTCCCTTGATATTACAATTCTTTTTGCTCCCAACTCATACAGCATTCTGGCTGAAGCAAAGTTAGTTACCCCAAACTGAGTCGAAATATGTATATCCACATCAGGAGCGTACTTTTTTGCTATAGAAAGAACACCCAAATCAGTAATGATCAATCCATCAATTCCGCAATCTTTTGCTTTTTCGAGAAAAGACGGTAACTTTTCGATTTCATCATTTCTCGGAATTGTGTTGCAGGTCAGATAAACTTGAACTCCCTTTTCATGTGACTTGCTGACAGCATCCGCGAGGTTAGAAATTGTAAAATTTTCCGGTGCGGCCCTCATCCCGAACTCTGTACCGCCCAAATACACGGCATCAGCACCGAAATTCAATGCCGCAATAAGGCATTCCTTACTGCCTGCTGGAGCTAAGAGTTCAGGAAAACGGATAAACGGTTTTCTATTCAATCGATGTATTGCGCCTCACTTGTTGTTGGCTCTTAAAACTGCCAATGTATTTGCGTTTTGTTCCGCAAGAGTACTTGCCAAATAGATTTTCCCTGAATCATCATGCTGAAAATAGTAGTAGTTTGTATTTTGTGGATATAATGCAGCCTCAATCGCATCAATACCGGGATTGCATATTGGTCCCGGCGGCAAACCTTGTGTTATAAAAGTACTGTAAAACTGCATATACTCATTTGCCTTGGCATCGCCCAGAACCGGTTTAACGATATTTCGTATATAATCACCCGTTGAGTTGAACCCAAGCGCCGGATAATCGGCAGGATGATCCAACCTGTTATGAATAACTGATGATATCAAAGGCATCTGTTCGGCATCAGCAGCTTCTTTTTGAATGATTGATGCAATGATTATTGTTTGATCAATTGTTAATCCCAATTTATCAGCTCTCTTTGAAAAAGCGGCTGTCCATTTATTATTAAAATTAGATAAGAAGCGTCGAATTACGCTGTTCGCATTTTCATTAATATAAAACTCATATGTATCAGGGAAAAAGTAACCTTCCAAAGGCTGTGTTCTGGCATCATTATCTTTGATTTGAGAAACAAACGAATAATTGAATTTAGTCTCTTTTAACGCAGCAAATAAATAATCAGACTTGCATACATCGTTTTCATCAAGTTTATCAATTATTTGATATATTGACAAGCCTTCAGGAAAAACAAGTTTGATTGTTTTTGCAGCTACCTGGACTGACTTGAATTCGTTTAACATTGCTTCAAGCCCCATATTCGATTTTACATAATATACGCCGTTTAAATATTTCGGTGTTTTAGATTTTTCAAATTTGGATACTAACCCGATAAATATATCACAAAAAATACGTTGTTTGATAAGTCCGTTTTCATTCAATATTTTTATAATTTGATTCGTGCTCGCGCCTTCCGGAATATTTACAGAAACTATTTCACCGCTGCGGTTAATAGCTAAAATGTCATCAATACATGAAATTGCTATTGATGATAAAAGAGCTGAAAAAACAAGAATAACAGAAATCATCAATAATATAGTTATTTTTTCTTTTCTTCGAATTTTTTTGCGTGAAATTTTTCTTGTCCCTGTTAATTTTGATTTATTTGATTTTGGCGGATTTGAGAAATATACTTCTCCTTTGTATGTGGGCTGATCGTTAGAATAAGTATCGTCGAATCTGTCCGTTTCATACTCAAAACTATTTCGGACTTTGCTGCCGCCCGGAATATTTTTTATACCGTCGGTTTGATTGCTCATTTTATTATGAGCTTTATCAGAGCCATAATATAGCGAGCGGCTATTTTTCTTTTTGGGGTCTTCATTTTTCATATGTTTTCTCCTATTTTGCCTATAACATTAAAAGTCTATTATTCGGCTTTCCGTAACTATCATGCTGACTTTTCTGTCAAACTTTCCATGCGGCAGTTCATTAAATATGCAGCTGTCATAGCACATTCCTATTGTTTTAAAATTTGAATTTGAAAGAAACCTGTCATAGTACCCTTTTCCAAATCCCAACCTGAAACCATTTGGATCAAAAGCAAGCGCGGGAACAATGCATAATGCACCTGAAAAGTCTGTCAGCTTATTATAAATATTCTCAGGCGGCTCAAGAAGGCCAAACGACCCTTTTTCCAGTTCTTGAAGAGAGTTAATTAAATAAAATTCCAAATATCTTGTTCCATTCACACAACGCGGAACAGCGACATGTTTACCTTGTGCCAATGCTTGCTGAATAATAAATTTTGTGTCAACTTCTATTGAATTTGATACATATGTCAACAACAAATCGATTTCTCTGAAATACCAAAGATTTAACAATCGATTTGCGATTTTACGATCCAACCGCAGCTTTTCATCAACAGATAAATTCTGCCTGAACGCTTTCGATTCATCTCTGATAATTGTTTTTTGAACTCTTATGTCATTGCTGTTTATTGGCATTGAAGTGACTCCCTTAGATTTTTTGCAACAGCTTCGCCAACAAAGTGTTTTGCAATTTCAAGGCCAAACTCTAATGAAACACCCATGCCTTTAGCTGTTATAAGCATGTCGTCTTTGCAAACATATTTTCTGGATATTCGGGCACCCAAGAGATCTTCTTCATAGCCGGGAAAGCATATTGCTTCACGCCCCTTGAGAAGTCCTCTATGCCCAAGAATGATTGGCGCAGCGCAAATAGCGCAAATTAATTTATTTTTTGAATATGCATAATCAATAAAATCCAGAACTTTTTTAGACTTTTCAAGATTAATTGTTCCCGGCATACCGCCCGGTAAAATAACGGCTTCAATATCTTCACTTGGCTCAACTTCATCCGTCTCCAAATCGCACAAAACTGCAATGCCGTGCGAGCCGGTAATAATTTTTGAACCAACGCCAACAATCATTACTTGAAGTTTAGCCCTTCTTAAAACATCAACTGTTGCCAATCCTTCAATTTCCTCAAAGCCTTGAGCAAAAAAAATATATATCATTTTAATCCCCAGTCTTTCAATTATTCAAGAGTCAAGCCAATATAAGCATTGCAAACTGCCGGCAGTGCAATTTTTCCTCCAGTGCTTATTGGCTTAGCCATGCCGTTTTCTTTTATAACAAAGTTATCTGAAGTGAGTGGGAAACCGACAGGTAAGTTAAGCATAAAATTTTCAGCTTTTACTGAAGAAACAAGCAATCTAATTAATGAGTCTAAAAATCCGTTCAAAACACAAAGTTCTTTAATAATCACTTTTTCTACTGTTTCAATAAACATGGCATATCCTGCCAGTTTACCATTTTTGCCCAAATATATTGTTTTTCCGCCGATTGATTTATTCTCGTATATTGAGTACTCTATGTTTTTCTCATCCCAAACATAGTAATCACCGTTTGAAAATACCTTATTCCTTAGCTCAGTAATTTCCTGAATATCCGGGTAATAATTTTCAGCATTTTCAGCAGCTATCATACAAAGCTGCCTGCGGCTGACAGATATTTCTTTTTTCTTAAATGATGTCTCAAAACCAAAGCGCGCATAGTACTCAAATAGAACGGCATTCGCAGGCACAAGGCAAATATAATCCTTACTATCCGCAACAGCAATTTCAGCAACTCTGCAAATAAGACTTGCCATTAAGCCCATCCCGCGGTATTCGGGAGAAGTACAGGCGGCATAGATGTAAAAAGAACTGTAATGTTCTTTTGCAATTTTGATGTTGCCATCAAGTAAAAACAGCATTGATAAAATAATTCCATTTTCCCGACAGACAAGGCAATTTCTTGAAGTCATCCGCTTACTGAGAAAATTAGATATATATTCATCAGTATCCCCGAAGCAAATTCTCCATAGATTAATTATCTCTTCATTATCGTTAATTTTCGCAAATTCAATCATAACTGACCTCTGCAAACAACCGTATATTTTTCAAGAAGAATTGCAGGGCCATAGGAAAGTTTTGCTTTTCGCAGTCCTTCAGAGCCTGTATCATCTTCACGATTAATATATTTATAATCTTTTAAAGCATTTGCTGCGAATTCACGGTTAATCATTGGATATGCGCCTCGAATCTCAGCATATGCCTTTTCGATATGCGTACAAAAAGTGATGTCGTTTAATTTTTCGCCTACAGTAAAAGCAACCGGTTTTCCGTCAACTCGTATCAATGCGCCGACAAAATCCAAATCAAAATAATTTTCAAACGCACAGTTAATGGCTTTCAGCTCGTCATCTATGTCTTTTGGATTTTTTCCTCTGTTATCGTGTTCCCATTCACTATTCATTTTTTTACATTCATCAATATTTTGCTCATTGATCATTTCAAACGACCATACATTAGACTTTTTAAATGCAGTAATATGATTTCGCTTTCCATGATATTTTTGACCCGCCAGGTTAATTAGATCATCTGTAAGATAAATGTAGTCAAACCCGTCACGATATGGTTTGAAAATGAATTTATTTGGGAAAAGGTTTTCAAGCTCAGCAACACATTCAGCTGTTAACCCGAACATTTTAAACGGATGCCCGCATTCCTTAGCATCAAGAAATAATTCGTTTAAAGTTGATTTAATATCTCCCTTGCCGGCAGGGCAACAATATGCCGGATTTTTCCCGCCGCCTTTGGTAATCAGATAATCCTTATATCGGGTAATTTTCGCATTGTTTATTGGGCTCCAGATAAGCATATTGCCAAATGAATACTCGCAGCCCATATACTGTGAAATCGAAAGCAATTCCTTTGCCCATATTTTATCGTTCAAAGTCGGTACATGAAAGTCAAGCATTAATGTTAAGCTCCTTTGCAACATATAAATATATTGCATTACTGATAGTCTCAATTGAGAGAGGAATCCCCTTTTCCGCGCATAAAATACATTTCCACCCCAAAGTATCTGCCGCAAAACGGGCTGCTTCAGAGCACTTCTTAAGATAATCCAAGTTTATTTCATGGATATCCTTTTTAACCTCGTCACCAAGATATCTTTCTGTCAAAAGCATTTGAGATACCTCAACAGGCATGTCCAAATAAACAACAACATCCGGTTTTGGGATGCCAAGTTTGATATACTCATAGTCTTCAAGCCATTTCAAGTATTCACCCCATTTTTCACGGGGAAGCTTTATCGCCTGATGGTAAGCATTTGAAGTTGTATATCTGTCTGAAAGAATGAGTGTTCCATCTAAATAATCATCTTTCCAGTAACTGTTGTAACTGACATAACGGTCAACAGCGAAAAATGAAGACGCTGCATAAACATTGACATCCTGAGGGTCTTTGCCAAATCTTCCGTCTAGATACATTTTTACAAGCGCACTTGAAGGGTCGTCATAGTTAGGAAGCTTAATCACGCGTACAGCAGTTCCGTTTTGAGCAATTCTATCACCCAAAAGTTTTACCTGTGTAGTTTTACCGCTGCCGTCCAAACCCTCAATAACCACTAATTTACCTGACATTTTTGCCCTCCGGAATGCAATGTGTTGTATGCTAATTTTTATATTATATCAAATACCCACAATATATTCAAGCGCTTGTATACACAACCTTAAAATGTCAGAATAATGGCAGCAATTATCAGCGTTCCGGTTTCGGCCGCGTTTGCGATTGAATGGCTCTGCCCGGCAAGGCATATGCAGGAATCGCCTTTATTTAGAATTTCATCTTTTCCGTTGTCACTATATGAAGCTGTTCCTTCAATAATATAGAATACTTCCTCTTCATTTTCATGCACATGTTCGCCTATTGAACAACCCGGTTCAAGCGTAATCGTTGCGAAAAGCCTTGCTTTTCCGGCATATTCACCTGCACTCAGCATTTCGGTAACCAGGGCTTGCCCGCTGCCGCCCCTCATTTGCGGTTTAATTGTCTTTACCATTTCCTCTGCGCGTTTTATCATTATTAACCCTCCATTAAATTTTTTATATATTATAACATAAATAAGAGATATTTCAAGACATTAAGCCTCAAAGTACCCCTTAGTATTCCGGCATCAAAATATTCATTTATCGTTTACATTATAATAAAGTTTATCAGCCAACGAGTTAAAAATAGTTTTCCTGTTTTAAACTTAAATATTCTTCTCCGGCAACTATTATATGGTCCCGTACCTTAATTTCAAGAACATCCAAGGCGGAAATAATTGTTTTAGTAATATTTATATCATCTTGTGAAGGTACTAAACTGCCTCCCGGATGATTATGAGCTAATATTATACTATGCGCTTTATGAAGCAAAGCCAATTCAACAATTTTTCTTGGATAAACAGGCACCTCACTCAGCGTTCCCTTTTGAATAACTTCTTCATGCAGCACTTTGTTCTGAGCGTTAAGACAAAAAATCACAAAGCTCTCATATTGCATACCAGTAAACATCGGAACAGCATATTCACCAACAGCCTTGGGATTATTAAGCAACAGCTTTTTTTCATCTCTTTTAGCTTTCAAATAATATTTTGCTATTGAAGGCAGAAGCGAAACCAGTATTGCGGTATTTTCACTGACTCCGCATCTTTCCATAATGTCCAAAGGCTCAGCGTCAAAAAGCTTTGCAAGTGTTTTATATTCATTCAGCATGTCATGAGCCAAATCATTCGTGTCTTTCTGCGGAATAGCGTAAAAAAGCAGCAATTCGAGAACTTGATGCTCTTTGAAGGAATCCAATCCCTCAACAAGATATCGATCTCTAACCTTTTTTCTATGTCCCTTATGGTTATTCTCTTCTTTTTTGTTTACATCATTTAATTTCTCAGACATTTGATGCCCTGCCTTTGTTCTAAATTAGGCTGAATAAACAACCTTTACCTCACATTTAATGATGATTATAACACAATATATCAAAAACGTATACAACATTTTAATTTACTGTATTGTGAAATTGACAATATCAGAATATTATGTTAAACTGTTAAATATAATATTTTTTGTATCTGCAAAATTAATATTTATTTTTAAATGTATACGCAATATAAT
>Ga0118677_10013628_pt1 | contig 10603 bp, 11 predicted proteins | sample AliMusrvi5mmetaG_FD_86154 | JGI IMG/M metagenome (GOLD analysis project Ga0118677, IMG submission 86154)
GCCAAATGCTGTGGTTCAATCTGACCAAAAGCACGGTCGGCGGCACGGTCGGTTCCGAGAAGCTGGTGCTCCAGCCCAACTCGCGCGTGATCCTGGATGCCCCGGCCACCGGCAACCGGGACTATCCGGTCAACCTCAGTTTCCGCCTCCCCGACAACGAGCGGCTCTATCCGCTTTGCGAGACCCGCTGGCGGCACGACCCGCGCAGCCGCAGCGTGGTTTTCGTCAACGCCGAAAACGGCGTGCGCAGCCCGCGGGTGATGGTCTTCCCCGACTACCGCGAGCCGCCGCCTGAGAAAAAGTAGAGATCGGATCTAACGAGTGATGCGCGCTCATCCGCGCCTTCTGATGACACCGCAAAGGCCAATGCCAGTTGGAACCCCCATCAAACGAGAGTTCGCCGCCTGCCCGGTCGTCGCAGCGACGATATTGTCATATCTTCTGGGCGCTGGCCCCGTCGCTGGCCAATCTTCGCTTCGTTCACTGCGCGTGGACCTGCCCGGCCAGGAGCAAAACCCGATCAAGCAGTCGTGGCCGGGCATCGGCTGCTGGTTCTGGTCGGCCGCGGAGTTCGAGCCTAACGGCTACCGGCGCTTCCTTGACCTCTATGAGAAACATACCGGCTTCGGTCTGCTGACCACCAGCATCCGCCATCCGGTGGAGGTGACCGAGCCAAGGGTTCATGATCAAATCAAGGCCGCGGCGGCATACGCCCGCGAGCGCGGGATGGGCATCGTGATGGACCTGGACGTGCGGCTTGCCAGACAGGCGTTCGCTAACAAACATCCTGACGAGTTGCAGGAGATCGTGCGCTTGCGCGAGGTGGCTTTGAGCGCGGCAGGGGAGGTGAGCCTGGTGATCGAGTCGCTCAGCCTGGGCGAACATTACACCTTCGCCACGCGCGGCTACGATGCGATCGCGGCCCGCGTCGTGCGGGTATATTCGTACGTCGCCGGCCCGCGGGGCATCGAGCCGGCCAGCGTCCGCGACATCACCCAACGCGGCCGGGTTTCGCAGGCCGATGCGCAGGGTGTGCGGGTCTCACTCGCATGCGGCGCCGACGACGCCGGGCGCACGGCTTGTATCCTCGCGGCCTTCACGCTTTTCACTCCCGACGTGTTCGCCCCTCATCTGATGGAATTTGAACGCGGCATTCTCGACCAATACGCCGATGTGCCGCTGGCTGGCGCGTGCAAGGACGAGTGGGGGGGTCCCCGGGCGTTTCGGCCCGCGTAGGGACGACTTGTACTTTTCCCGCGGCATGGCAGGCGAGTATGCCAGGCGGCGGCCCGGCCACGAGCTGGAGCGCGACCTGCTATTGATGGTCAAGGGCGAGAACCAGCGCGACGGCGAGCGCGCCGCGGCCATCAATCATTACATGGAGATGAATTGGCAGCGCAACGGCGAGGTCGAGGCGGCCTTCTATCAATCAGACCTCAGTTAACGACCTCGTTTTTGATGAAAAGTCCGTTGGTTCGAATCCAACCGCCCCGACCATCGTGAGAGTCTTGAAAAGACCGTATTTAAAGGGTTTTATGTTTCACGGCGAAATGCACCGAGTCCGGCTGGGACCGGGAAATACCGCCGGAATCCGAAAAAACGCCGCGAAAATAGCAACTATAGAAGCAACTATTTAAGGTTCTTTAAGTAATTGCCGACTGGGGATTGTGAGGTACGCTGCATTGCCATGTGGCGGGTTTGGCTTTGCGGGAGCTTCCACCAGCCGACAAGAAACGGCGTGCAACAAGATCTCAAATCGGCCAGGATATGGCCATGAGCAGAACCACCGCCAAGTCCCCGACCAAGTCGTCCTCCGGCTACCCTGAGTTTGCCGTCCGCCGCGAGGGCTTCGACCGCTATTTCGACAAGCCTCTACCCAGGAGCACCTTTCATGATCTGGTCAACAAGGGCATCGTCATTCCGCTCAAGGGCCTCAAGGGCTTTTACAAGCTCAATGAAACCCTGCGCCGGATGGGCCTGCGTGAAGTGCCAAGTCTGCCGGAACCGCTGCCCAAGCGCTCCGCCGAGGACATCGCGCGGCTCGCCCTCACCCTGATCGATCCGGTCGCCTTCCCCGCGCCGTCCTGGATGCTTGGCGTGGAGGCGCTGGACCTGCTCGACGCCGACCATGCTCTGCTGATCGCCGACCGGCACACCGAAACGATCAACGCCCTCGCCACCGTGGACGAGAAAGTTGCCTACGGTGCGGGCGTTATCGATGGCCTGGTGTTGAATGAGGCCGAACCGGCGTTGGATGGCGGTGTTGCTGACTGAACTTCGGCCCCGCCTACGGGCCGCATGAGCACTCCGCAAGAATCCATTCGCGCGCCTGGCAGATGGATGGTTGACTGAGCCGGTCACTGGGCAAGCAACATGTGGCGTCACTGAACCACCATGAAAATACACCTGCTATTATTGCTGGGGCTCGTTGCGCTGATTCCGGCTTGTCACGAGATTGAGGTTAACAAGACGCGGGCGGCCACATTAAGCCGGGCACTTGCCACCGCGCCCTATCTGGTGGACGTGAAAAAGATGTTCCCACGCTCCTCGCTGACCTTCAGGAACTTCACCGCAACGGGGGGAGACATCATCATCGAGTCCGTGGTCAACGACCGTTATTACCTCACGATTCACTTCCCGGCCGCATTCGCCGCCGACAACAAGTCGGTCACGTCATACGGCGAGCCGGGCTTCCAGTTGAATGAGATCACCCTGGTCAATCCGGAGGATGGCCGCCTTCATGAGTTGCACTATGGCGAGCAGATCAGATTCGGCAAGGACGAGTGGAAGCGCGTTGTCGATGCGAACGGCGATTTCATGGCGGCGGGCATCAAGCTGCGGCAGAATGATCCGGTCGCTGGCATCGAATATGTGTGGAAGTCCATCGACGAGCAGATGGCAACGACCAACGTCGGCATCACGAGCGAGTGGAAACCGAGGGCCGACCCGGATTGTGCTGGCAGGTGACGATGAGCGTCGATCCGGGGTTGGTATCGCCTTGCGCCCCGAATCATCTACTGTGTTCCTATGGGAGGGGACTCCGTCGGCGAGCTGAGCGTGCCATGACACGGCTCAGCGGATGCCGGGTAGGCCGGTCGGATTGCAAACCCAACCAGCAGCATGAAGCCACTCGTCACCGTTCTTCGTATCAAGCCCGTGGGTTCGGATGGCGGCATCAGAAGAGCTCCCGCTGGGCCAAGCCACCGGCGGCATGCTTGAGCGGGCTCTCACACGGCTTCACGACCAGCGTCCCCTCATACGGCAGGAAGGTCCAGCGGCCTCCATCAAGGAATCCCCGCAGCTCATCCGGGCGCAGCACCGCGGGCATGCGGCTGTGGATGGGTGCCATGAGCTGTGAGGCCTCCGTGGTCACCATCGTGTAACACGGGCCAAGCTCGCCGTTCGGCTCCCACAGCCCGGCGATCCACAGGTAGTCATCCGCCGTGCTGCCGAACTCGTGGGCCTGCTTGCGCCCGCCAGCACCCGGCCCCCACTCATAGAACAACGACACCGGGATCACACAGCGGCGCTCACGGAAGGCTCCGGCCCACATGCCGGATTCCAACTTGTCGGACCTGGCGTTGTTGATGGCCGGATTGAAAACCCGGTGGAAGCCCCAGCGCATGGTCTCCACCCGCTCACCGGCCAGCACCACGACACCGGGATCTGACGGGCGCACCAGGGACGAGGCCAGGGTAGCCGCCGCCGCCGCGACCTTGGCCCGGACTCCCTTGTCCGTGCCCCGCTTCGGGGTGATCCGGTAGCTGTTGCACATACGGCTAATCTGGCAGGGATTCCCTTGGCGCGCAACATGACGATGTGGTGGACCGCGACCCATCGGCATCAACCGGCGCTGGAACATCCGGCGCAACAGCACTATCACGCTCAACCTCGATTGCCGATTCGAGGCGACAGACCTGGTGCCCCCTCTAATGGCGCTGGCTGTCGCGATCATCGCTTGCCATCACGCGCCGACATCACCTATGAACATGGGCCGAACCCAATGACAAGGCTCCTGCAAGACCGATCCAGAAAGCGGACGTGGTATCTGCTGGCGTTTGTCGTTACGATGGCAGCCGGCCTGGCATCGAGACGCTTCCCCCAGGTTCTTCCGGCGGTCTTGGGCAAATATCCCGGGGATGTCCTGTGGGCGCTCATGGTGTTCTGCGGCATGGGTGCCATCTTCAACAAGGCCCCCAGTCTCGAATTGGGCTGCAGGGCGCTCGGTTTCTCTTTCGGGATCGAAGCTCTCAAGCTCTGCCAAGCGCCTTGGCTGGCGAGTCTTCGCCACACCACGCTGGGTCATCTGGTCTTCGGGCATGCCTTCTCGTCGCAGAACATGATCGCATACACGGTCGGCGTTCTTGTGGGCCTGTTAGTCGAGGCTCTTGTCGCGCCGGGTCCACGCACCTCTGAAAACCGCGGTACGGCCTAAGGATTCATCTCTGTGTTCTCCGTTGAGCCCCCCGTTTTTTCAGATTCGTGCACGCCCCGTTTGTATCCCGCCGCGGTCCCTGCCATAGGCCGCCTTGTGGTTGTCGCCGGACAGGTTTGGTGTAGGACACATGCCTTGTCCGTGCCTGAATTGCAGTATGCGGGCTTACCGCGGCGCAGTGGGGGTGCGCCTGGCTGCTGCGCAGCCAGCCCTGCGGGCGCTCCTCGCCCGGCTGTCCCGTCACCTCGCTTCGCTCGGCGCCGTGCCCCCGGAGCTTCGTCGCGGCGAGCATCCCCCACTGCTCTGCGTGCCGCCCGCTGCCCACTGGGGGGCGCTGCGCGCCTCCCCAGTGGGCTCGTTGCCGTTCATGTGGCTTGGCCAAATACGACATCATGTCGTTTTTGCCAGGACGGTCACTTGCCCGGCCATTCGCTGATGCGGTTCCAACAGGTCTCCAGCCATCGCAGATAGGCTGCGGGGTCGGACTGCCTGCTGATCACGGCCTTGGCGCCCAGGGCTTCGTGGTCGGGCCACAGGTGCAACCGGTCGCGGACGCCTGCCGCCGTTGCGGCACGCTCAGCGTCACGCAACGTGCTGATGGCATACTTCGCCCACGCGACGCCATCGGTGAAGGGTGTCAGGTCAATGTCCCTGCCGACGGACGCGGCCTCCTCCCGGATGCGATCAACAATGCCGAGCCGTATGTTGACCGGTTCCATGTAGATGGTCCACGGCTCAGCTTTCTTGACTGCTTGGAAGACCTCCAGCATGCCCTCGTAGCCGACTTCGGGGTACACCGGAGCGACCGCCACAAAGGTCGGAATGCCGGCGGCGTGAGCGTCGGTGAGAAGCTTCAGCCGCTGGGCTGGTGCCGGCACCTTGGGCTCATAGAACCGGGAGAGCCCCGTGTCCAGCGTCGGCAGGCTGGTGCCAAGCAGCAAGCGGTTGCCGAAGGTCTTGAAGATGTCGAAGTCCTTGCGCGCCAGCGGACTGCGGGTGAGGATGCGGACGTTGAGCGTGGAGTGGTCACGGATGGCGATGAGCGCCTTCCTCAGCGTCGCCCTTGCGTGAAGGTTGAGCAGCTTGCCGTGGGCCGCATCCGGGTTGCGGATGACCTGATAGGCGTCGGTGGTGCTACACAGGAGTATCGCCCGGTTGCCATCGGCCTTGAGCTGACCGGGAGGGGTATCCTCGGCCGCCTTCAGCGATGCCATGAACTTGGGCTCGTCCCACGGGCGGACCAGCACATAGTGGCCCCAGTCCATGATGGGATCCTCCACACCGTAAGCGCAGAGGAGCTTCCGTAGCCTGTTTGCGCTGGTGTCGGGAGAGAAACAGACCCGGCACCCGTGACCGCACCCTATGCAGGTGTTGAGCGCGAAATTGCTGAGGCTCTTGGCGATGAAATTGTTCGGCTTGATGGTGGCCGGTATGTCGTGAATTGTGGAAATCATGGTTCAGGCGGCGGTTTGGGTTTGGGTGTCAGTGCTTGCTTTGACGAGCTTGGCGAAAAAGAGGTTGAGCTCTTTCATGACGAGCTTGACCTCGTTGATCTGGTCAGCGTCAAGGCATTCTCCGGAGCTGGTGAAGCGTCTGAGACAGCCTTGCAGCGATGAGAGTCGCCCGAGCAACGCCTTGGCCTGGCGTGGACCTTCGCACGCCGTTGTATCGGGCTGACCGCCATCGTCGCCCTTGTTAGCAGCATCAGCCTCCGCAGACCGCTCCTGGATGATGTTGCAGGTGACATAGGCCTCCTTCAGCCCGGGGTGGTTCGCCACCAGCGACCTGACGTCAGGGCAGGTTTTGGCCAGCTTCATGTAACGCTGCCCGCTTCGCTGGGAGAGGCCTAACGACTGGAGATGCTCCTCCGACCATTTGCCGAAATTCCCATGTCCGCAATCTTGCTTGGCCTTGTTCAACAGCACGCCGGTAGCCCATGCGCAGATCATCGCCTGCTTGCTTGTGGCCACGGCGCGCCCGGCGAGAGCCTCGGCGCGACCTGCGTAATTCTTGATGCTGCCCATGAGGTCGGCCTCCGTCAAGTCAGCCACGCCGGCGAGCATGGTCTCCACTTCGGCGATTGCGCTCTGCACGTCGCCGACAACGATTTCGGTGTCCGAGCCCGCATTGGAACACACCGGCTCCAACAGATGAAGCGTGGAAGTGGTGGTGGAATCCGCATCTGCAACTTCCCATGCAGTGGCAGGAGCAGCGTCGGCATCGGTCCCAGCGGGAGGAACGTCAGCGGCTTCGACTGTGGGTTTGCCGTGCGATCCACGGGGACCCTTGAGGCCTGTCCTCTTGTAAAGGTCCACGGCATCACCCAGGCGGAGTTTGGCTTCGCGATCGCCAGGGCCAGCCAGGGTCTTCAGTTCGCCACGTTTGATGGCATGGTGGAACATGTGGCGCTTGGGGCACGCGGTTCCTATAATGGCTTCGATTACGGCGCGGGCTTCCTCGATGGTGACGATGGCGTTCGAATTGTAAACGGCTTTGATTTTGTTAGGTGTCATAATGTGTCAATTATTTTTTGTTTTTTGTTTTGTATTCACGCCGACGGATTCGACGAAAATAGATCTGGTTGGTCCGCCATGCAGGCGGTGGTGGAAGAGGTTCTTTGAATCTTTCGCAGCGGCGTTGCTCCCCGCTGGTTGAGAAAGGAAGCTTGGAGGTTGAAGGTGCGGTGGCAGTCGGCGCCGGCACCGGACTGTATGACCCTGCCTCCCCACATGAGTGTATGTTTGAAAGCCGCAGGCAGGCCCCGCGTGCCGCGCGTCTGCACCGCGCAGGAGCGAACCCACCATCGCGTGCGCTTCGACCCGGCTTCGGCCCCTGACGGGGCCGTGCGGGTCTCGCACGCATCCAGGTCGAGCAGGTTGGCGCCAACTGCGGGCCCTAACTCAGAGTCAGCAGCGACGTGTTGTTCGCGTTTCATCACGGGTTGGATGGAGTGGGTTGAGGTTTGCTGCCGTATGCCGCAGCGACGAGAGGATCGACATCGATGAACTTGTGCCGTGCCAGGGTCATGGCCTCCAGCTTCTGCATGGTGATGTTGGGCTGATTGTTCCATGCCTGTTCACTGAAGAGGTCCGCGAGTTGGACAGGGCTAAGGAGGGAGGTCACCGCACGTGCGGCCGCGTAGAGGCGGGACTTCGTATTACTCTCCGCCTTCGCATTCTCGAAGTCGTAGTATTGCTTCACATTGTCAAACTGGTCGTGAAATGACAGCCCGGTCTTGGAGGTAACCCATCCCATATGCCGGCCCAATTTGTTATCCTTTTCAGCCACGGCAGGCACGCGGGAGTAGCAGCCCTGGAACTTGGTCATCACGTCAAGCCATGGCTGGCGGAGATCTGAGGGACGAAAACTTACGAGTCGACGTATGCCATCGACTGGCTTCCATGTGCCACCACCGAAGTATTCATGGAGCTTGTCGTCTTCCAGCGCGACCTCCAAGCGTAGCACCGGCGGCGCATTGGAGACCTTGCCCCGCTTTGTCACGCCCAGTTCGATGTCTTTGCGGTAGGCGCGTATGAGCAGCGTGTTGGTCGAGTTGGCGAAAGTGACGCTTTGCCCCTTTCGCTTAAAAAAGGGAGGGAGGTTCATGTCCAGATGTTTGGCATTGGCAAACGCCTTCAGGATCGATCCATCCTCGTCAAGGACATGGACGGGAATCTCCAGCGACTTCCAGGAGGCCCGACTATTGTCGTGCAAGCCCGGCACGATGTGAATCCAGTCACCTGGGTCGGCGAGGAGAGGCGTGAGAAGGTGGTTGAGGATGCTGAGCGCGAGGAGAAGCTCGTCCACAGTGAGGATGCGCCCATTGTGGCCGTATATCAGTTTGCCCGGGTTGAAGATGATGGTATCGACGACCGGTAGGGGATCCTTGGTGACGCGCAGCGTGATGGTGTCAAAGCCATCCACATGAATCTGCCGGGTGGGAATTTTGGGGTCATATTTTGGGGGCATTTTCGCATCCTTGGGCCTGAAGCGGACTTTGTTCTTGGCACCCATGGTAATACTCCTAACGACCTCGCGGAGAAGGGGCGGCAGGGTGTGGAGACACTCAGGAAGGCAGGTCCCGAGGACCTCGGCGATGCGGAATGAGGTGGAGATGCTGGCCTTGTCGACCGGAGCCAGGACCGGGGTGATGGAGGTGTTGTAAATCATGAATTTTGATGATATTTGGCGGACGTTAATCGCGCGCGGAGGTGGCTTGACCTGCGTTATCGCCGGTGTCGGATTTTTCAGAATGTTGCTCGACGCTCGCAGCGATCAGCCGCTCGATGTCGCCAATATCGAAAAACCTAACACCTCTGGTCTGGCCAGGACGTCTGATATGCGATGTGCGAATCAAACCCTGCCGTGCATACCGCATCAATTGTGGGGCGCTCAGTCCATAAAGTTGCCAGATCTTTTTCGCCCTGGTCCACTCTTGTTGAGCATGTCTGCTATGTTTATTATGTTGCATTCGGCGACGATTTTACCAACAAGCCGTCGCGAGTCATTGGCGTATTAATTTACTTTGCCCAACGAGTGAGTGCCGAGATAAACCAGTATGTTGCACATGACCAACCGTTGCAAACAGCTCACTCCCGCGACCGAATGGATCACGAGTTACTCAGACATGTTTCCCAAGCCGCAAGTCACGTGGATTGGCAACGGGGCGGTCGCTGCTCACCACCAATGCTGATAAGCGACGGTGACGTCTGTCGGCTGGGTTGGCTGCCGAAAATGGCTCCGTCAAGCTTGGCACCACCGGAGGCACCACATAGCGGCCCTGTCCATGCAAAGCGGCGCAGGCGGCAAGTTGATTGAGACCGCGCAATGTGCCACGCCGTCCGGCACGTTTAGGCTCAACAAGAATACATTGGCGGCACGCGTCCCGCTGTATTCGGCGACCCTACGGACATGGTCCAGTTTGCAGCCTGGGTTTGTGGCGGTTGGCACTTTACTTGAACTTCAGACCCAAGTCGTCGAGGTGTTTCACAAACAGCTCAAGCTTCTCGGCCTCCTCAATTTCACCCATGCCGAACTGAATGAGCAGCAGCGAATACACGGGGCCGAGGGATTCCTTTATCCGGCGAACTTCAGAATCCACTAATAACGGATCTCCCGAAGGTTGCAGACTCTGCTGCGCTGTCAAAGTGACTGTTCCAATTTTCTCGGCGATCTCTTCTTGCACGTCAGAGAACTTGACGAAGTCGGGGCTTGCCGTCCTTTCGCTCATCGCTTTTTCCACCTTGATGACCTGGCCCGGGTGAAGTGATCCCTTTTCGGGGTTGCCGCGTCCGGTAGATTCTTTCGGCAGTTCCGCATGAATCCTCATTCCTTTGAGAAGATCGTTGAAATCACCCGGGTCCTTACCCGCGGGAAATACCGCGATCCGAAGCGCCTTGTGAGTCGGAATTCTTCCCTGCTTCAACCAGCGCGCAAGCTCAACGAGGAGCTTGAGTTTATTCGGGTGCGAGCTGAGGTCGTTGCGGGCACCCGGTCTAACGAACTTCTCTTCGTTCATGTACCTCTGAACCCATCGGCAGGCACCGGCAAGGCGCGCCAAATCAAATGCCTTTTGTACATCACCCCTAGCAATCAGCGCGATCAGGCACGACTGGATTTTACGGACTAGGTCCGAAAGGTCACACGCGTTGCCCATCTGCGAGGCATTGTTTGCCTTAGGCTCAAAGAGTACGGCCATGGCCAGCTCAATGACGAACTCCAAGCCAGCCTCGTAGGATCTGATTTCACCGCCGTTTTCCTCCAACTCTTCTGCATCGGCGACGATCCATGCAAGAGAAGTTTCCAAGCGGGCCACGATGTTCGGCAGATTCTCGTCGCCTTGCAGCCAGAACATGTCGGTTTCGTTTTCCACGTGCGCGCACAATTCGAGGAGCACTTCCTGGAAGTCCTGCATGCAGGCAGTCTGTATTCTGACAAGACAATGCGAAAGCACGCTACCTCCCGCGTCGTCTCGGGACTGCTCGTCATCGGTCAAGACAGGATTGCGTTTCGACTCCCTTTTGTGGTTGGCTTTGCTCATGGCGCTCGAAGCATTCGCATTTTGGATACTGATGTCGAGGAGGGACCATGACGCCCCCGGCAGCAAGGCCGGGCAGAGCCGACGTCCGAGCCCGATGCCTACCTCGCATGGCAGCAGGGGTACTGGAG
>Ga0118677_10015463_pt1 | contig 10603 bp, 9 predicted proteins | sample AliMusrvi5mmetaG_FD_86154 | JGI IMG/M metagenome (GOLD analysis project Ga0118677, IMG submission 86154)
GCATAGGTATTAAATACCAGGCGCTCTTCGGAAAGGTCTATTACGAATAATCGTTTTTTTCCGGAGGGCAGACTAAAATCTAAAATGGAAAGTATATTCTCTTTGATGATTTTTCCGTCATTTATTAAATGAGAAAATCCTGCGAGTGCATAGGTAAAAGCCTGTTTTGAAAGACCAAGGGATGCCAGATCTAATTTATCATATAAGAAAATCTTTTCGCCGAAAGAGGATATAACCGGCTGAGTTACGGATGCTTTTTCGGAAAAACCCGGGTTTGGAACGCTAAACCCAAAATTGAGCAAAGCGAATACTCCTAATACAATGGTTATCCTTGAAAACAGTCTTTTCTTCGTTTTTGTATGCATATGGTTATTTTTCTCACGGTTTCCTATAAAACTAACTACTGTATACAAACCACGCTGGTATTAGAAAGCAGCAAAATTACGTGTATACTGCCGGATAAGCAGCATTCAATCTACGCTTTAACATATATACAAAAAGGGGCTGGTATAAAAATACCGCCCCGTTACGATTGCTTGCCATATGAAAAAAGATTGCTATTTGAGGCCAGGGGCGGATTCGAACCGCCGTAAAAGGTTTTGCAGACCTATACCTAACCACTCGGCCACTTGGCCCTATTATAGGAATAATGCTGTTCCTGTAAACTGCATTTTTTAGAATTTGCTACAACAACATCGAAAAATAGACAAGTAGTCTTCAGCGGGTAAATGTGCTTCCATGGAACAAAAATAAGTGGTTTACTATAGTCTACCAAATTTATAGACTTAATATTTTACCATTCTGCTAATTCGGTTTTCGGGCTTAGTAATTTCCGCAGAAGATATTATCTTGTGTTGACCAAAAGCTTCCCCATGAAAAGAAAAACCATCTACCTGTTTCTATTACTGACAACAGGTTTTCTGCAAAACTGCACCGAACCCATACAAAAAGAAAATACAGGTGGTGACCTCGAATGGTCTAAAGAATCGCCGGCAGGAATTAGGGAGCTTCAGTTTAATTCTGAGGGTAGTTTGCTGCAGGGTTTTATGTATAAAGCCAATGAAAATAAACCACACCCGTTATTAATCTTATTACATGGATATCCCGGCAACGAAAGAAACCTGGATATAGCCCAGTCCGTGCGGGCACATGGATGGAACGTGATTTATTTTAACTACCGTGGCAGTTGGGGTAGCCAGGGAGAATTTTCGTTCAGGCATTGTGTGGAAGATGTAAAGAATGTAGTTGCGTATTGCAAAAAAAATGCGGCGGCCCTGGAAATAGATACCGCCAAAATGGTACTTTTTGGTCATAGCATGGGCGGTTTTGTTTGTCTCAAAGCTTTACAGGAAATACCCGAAATTAAAAAAGGTTTTGCACTTTCTGCCTGGGATATTTATAGTGAAGTGGTTGATTCGATTGCAACCAATGCACTTTCCAGCCTTGAAAAAGAAGCAGATAATAATTTTGTGCTAAACAAAAAATCAGGGAAAGAGCTGTTTGCACCTATTCCACACGAAGGCGCTTATTACGATCTGGCACTTGGTGCCGGGGCTTTATCCAATAAACAAGTGGTGATGCTGGACGAGCATCGTAAAAATGAGGCAATCGCCAAAGCCATTCAGCAATCAAACCATAGTTATTTTTCTTATGATGTTTGGCTGGATACTGATCATAGTTTTACCAACAAACGCGCATCTCTCACCAAAAAACTGATTGATTTTCTGAATCGGTAAGCGAGTCTTCGTATTCGCTTATTCGTAAAACATACCCAGGGAGCGGAAATAACTATCGGTCCACCCTTCGGTGATATCCTCATATGCTTCATCGGGAATATTGCTATGTCTTAATTCAACCGAAGTTCCCTGTTTATTCGCATGCAGAATAATCGTAACGATAGAGGGCTCTTCCTGTCCTTCAAAATACCATTGTTGCACAATTTTTTTATCCGCAACAAACTCCAGGTTTTTGCCTGTGATACTTCCATCCCATAAAGAAAATTCAGAACCGGCCTCCGTATTCATTTCTGCAGGCTCTCCCGTCCATAACTGAATCGTGGCGGCATTAGTCAATGCCTGGTAAACAATAGCTGGCTCTTCGGGAATAATATAATATTTCTTAAAATCTTTCATGGCGTATAGTCCTCCCGCAAAAATACGTATAAACCCAGGCGTAGTTTATACTTAAGTTTTCAAGGTTTTATTTTTCAAACCAACAAGATAGTAACTTGCGCCTATGCAAGAATACCTGAAGGGATTGAATGAACCACAACGCGAAGCGGTTACGCATTTGAATGGCCCATTAATGATCATTGCCGGAGCGGGCAGCGGAAAAACAAAAGTGCTCACTACCCGTATTGCTCACCTGATGGCCCATGGTGTGGATGCGTTTAATATACTCGCCCTCACATTTACCAATAAGGCAGCAGCCGAAATGAAAGAGCGGGTAGAAAAGATTTTAGGAAATACCGAAGCCCGAAACCTATACATTGGCACTTTCCACAGCGTATTTGCCCGGATTCTCAGGGCCGAAGCCCATCGCCTGGGTTATCCGAATAATTTTACTATTTATGATACGGATGATAGTCGCTCGGTTATCAAAACCGTCGTCAACGAACTGAACCTCGACGATAAACATTATAAACCCAGCGTAGTAGGTAACCGTATCTCTTCTGCTAAAAACGCCTTGGTGAGTCCGGCAGAATATGCCCTCGACCATTATATACAACAGGAAGATATGCAATCCAAACGCCCCGCCATTGCGCAGATATATGCTTCCTATGCGGCCCGTTGTTTTAAAAACGGGGCGATGGATTTTGATGATCTTTTATTGAAAATGTATGAGCTGTTGAAAAATTATCCGGAAGCCCTGCATAAATACCAGCATAAATTCAAGTATGTATTAATTGACGAGTACCAGGATACCAACCCGGTGCAATACCAGATCAGTAAACTGCTGGCAGCCGTTCATGAAAATATTTGTGTGGTGGGTGATGATGCCCAAAGCATCTACAGCTTCCGCGGCGCCACCATCGAAAATATTTTACAGTTTCAGAAAGATTACGATGATGTAAAAGTGGTAAAACTGGAACAGAATTACCGAAGTAGTCAGCATATTCTCAATGTGGCGAATGAAGTGATCAAAAATAACAAAGGCCAAATTCCGAAAAACCTTTGGACGGAAAACAGTGATGGAGAAAAGATCAGTCTGGTTCGCACCATGACCGATAATGATGAGGGTAAATTTGTGGCAGATACCATTCAGGAACAGAAATTACGCAATCATTATTATAACAGTGATTTTGCCATTCTGTATCGAACCAATGCACAGAGCCGTTCATTCGAAGAAAGTCTCAGACGCATGGGTATTCCCTGCCGTATTTATGGCGGAACCAGTTTTTACCAAAGAAAGGAGATCAAAGACCTACTCGCTTATTTACGAATAACCGTGAATACCAAAGATGAAGAAGCATTAAAAAGGATTATCAATTATCCGGCACGGGGTATTGGCAAAACCACCATAGAAAAATGTGTGATTGCCGCCAATGAGCAGAATATCCCCATGTTTGAAGTGATCTCCCGCGCAGCGGAATTTGGTTTTAAAGCCGGCACCTTACAGGCTCTGCAGGATTTTGTAACCATGGTTCGCTATTTTCAAAGTATCCTCACCGATAAGAATGCCTATGATGTGGCTGTACAGGTTGGCAAGCATACCAATATGGTAAAAGAGTTGTTTAATGATAAAACAACCGAAGGGCTTGATCGCTATAATAATATCCAGGAATTATTAAACTCCATTAAAGAATGGACGGAAAGTCCCAGTAACGATGATGGAGAACTGGGAGATAAATCATTAGGTTCTTACCTGCAACAAATTACCCTGCATACCGATGCGGATGATGATAAAGAGAATACGGATGTGGTGAGGCTGATGACAATTCACGCGGCAAAAGGACTTGAATTTAGTTGTGTGTTTGTTGGCGGCATAGAAGAAACCCTTTTCCCAAGTGCCATGAGTATTAATACAAGGGAAGAGCTGGAAGAGGAGCGGAGATTATTTTATGTAGCCGTAACCCGGGCGAAACACCGGTTATGGTTGTCATATGCCAATGCCCGATATCGTTACGGACAATTGGTACAAAACGATCCCAGTCGTTTTATTGAAGAAATACCAGAGCAGTATCTGGATAAAAGTTATGCAGGTGGTGGTTCTCGTAATAATTCCGGGGCCGATTGGGGCACCGGGTTTGAACGAATGCAAAGAGGTTTTGGTTTTGGTAATAATGCGGCAGCCAATGCAGAAAAAAGATATGGGGCCAGTCCTAATCAAAAACCCAAATCACCGAATGCAAAACCGGAGTACCTGCCTATTACGCCGCCTTCTAATAAAGTAGTAGAACATATACCCAGTGCTGATTTTGTGGCGAGTAATTCAGCCGATTTGCAGGAGGGTCAAAAAGTAGAGCACCAGAAATTTGGTTATGGAAATATCGTAAAAATAGAAGGCTCGGCACATAACCCCGTTGCCACAATTCATTTTACATTGAACGGAGAAAAAAAGATTATGTTGAATTATGCGAAGTTGCGGATAGTGGAATAATTACCATTTCAAGACCTGTAAAACCACCTGCCATTTTTTTTCACGATAGGCCCAGATTCTGAGGTAATTGCCGATTTTATGCTTGTCTTCAATCGTGCCATAGATATATACAAATTCGCCGGAAGAAGACACGTTGCCTCCTCGTGAGACGAGTAAAAGCGCTACGGGTATATGACGCAAAGCGGCATCCACCTGTTCAAAACCCACTGCTGGTAATTCTCCTTCTATATTCAGCCAGCTATCGGGTGCCAGCCCGTTCTGCCATCCTCTGATACTTTTATCTTCCAGTGTATTGTTGAACTTTTCATCCAGCACCAATACATGCTCATAACTATTGCTGAGTTCTTTGGCTTTGGGAAGACTGATCTCTTTTACTTCTTTGGGAAGGGGATATTTTGCTGTATAAGAAACCCCCAGGTCAACCAGGTTTTTCCAATTACCCTGTTGGTCAATATGCCATACAGAAGTAAAGCTTCCTTTTTCGGCTACTGTATCTGAAGCGCTTTTTAATCGGTATTCATAAGGCCCGGTAGTTACCCCCAGATCACCGGATGCACTGATCAGGGCAAATGCGGGTGTCCAGCTTAACACACCGGCTGAGGGTTTCTGTTTTTGGTAGATTTCCTGTGCATTGAGAATTTGGCCGCTACTGTTAAAAATCACCCCGGCACTATCCATATATTTCAAAAAGCCTTCGCGTATAGAATGAGAAGCCGTGAAAGCAGCAAACTCTTTCTCGGCATTGATCATGCCCTTGATGCCTTTCTGAGAAAATACAGGGGAAATGGCCACAAGCAATATACCGGCCAATAGTGCTAATTTATTTGCGCGCATCATTTTGAATTATACCCTAATAATACCTAAGTTCTGACTAAAACAAAGCCTTTATCCGCTAAAAACTTCATAAAATAGCTTCAATAGAGAACTCTTCTAATTCTTTACCGTCGGATAAAGCGATCAGAAGGGTAAAAAAATAATCCATCATATTATAAAATCCCTCTGCCATATACTGATTGATTGCTGCTTTTTATAAACACAAGATTCATGCCGTTCGTTCAGTTTTCGTTTGATTTTTATCATACAATCTCTGAAAGCAATCGCTTGTTTATCATATAGAAGACAGGATTAGAGTAGTCATTTAGTTTCGATATCCGAAAAATATGCCTGTTAATGTGGATCCCGGGGCTAATTTGCCTGATCCCTAACGGGTTTTGTTTAATTTTGTATTTGCGGAGAAAGATCCGCTTTATTAAAAGGATGTGTTATGATCAAGACAGGTAATCCCATCATCAGTATTTATACTGAAATGACTCCGAATCCGGAAACCATGAAATTTGTGGCCAATAAACTATTATATCCCGGCAAAAGCATTGATTTTGCCGACGAAACGCTTTCTGCCCCTTCGCCATTGGCAAAAGAGCTTTTTGGGTTTCCTTTTATCAAAAGTGTGTTTATTGCCAGCAATTTTGTAACCCTTACCAAAACATCGGATACGGAAGACTGGCAGGATGTAATACCTGCTATCAAAGAGTTTTTGAAAGATTATCTTGAAAACGGGGGCGTGGTAGTAAATGAAGAAGAGCTGGCCAAAGTAAAACAGGAAGCGGGTAATACGGTAAGCGCAGATGATGATGATATTGTGAAAAGAGTAAAAGAATTATTGGAAAACTATGTAAAGCCCGCCGTTGAAATGGATGGTGGCGCGATACAGTTTAAAAGTTATAATGAAGGGGTCGTAAACCTGATGTTACAGGGAAGCTGCAGTGGTTGCCCCTCTTCTATGATCACATTAAAAGCCGGCATTGAAGGAATGATGAAACGAATGATTCCTGAAGTAAAAGAAGTGGTAGCAGAAGCCGAATAATTTGTTTGGGTGATGATTTTTTACAAAATGTTCCGGGAAGTCGGGACATTTTTGTTGATGGAACTGGCAGAATATTGCTTTATTTTTAAGCAAGCATTTCCATTGCCATGAAAACACAATACAGCTTCTTTCTATTTGTTGTCTGCCTGCTTTCTTTCTCTTCCTGCAAACAGACAACGCTAACCAATACAGAGTTGGTAACCCTCCGGTTTGATGCGTTAAACAAACACGACCTGACAGCACTCGAAAATTTGTATAGCGATAGCGCCCTGATAGAATCTCCTAATTTATCGGCACCCGAAAAAGGAAAGAATGGAATTCATTCTGTGTATCGCCGATATTTTAAGGCGAGCCCCGATCTGGTATATACCATCACAAAAATATTACCCGGTGATTCATCTGTTTCAGTTGAATTTACGTCAACGGGCACAATGAAATTTCTGGAGGACGGTGGACCGGCTTATATGCTTGACAAAAAATATAGTTTGCATAACTGTACGATTCTTGAAATCAGAAACCATAAAATTGTACGTGACGCAAGTTATTTTGACCAGGTTTCTTTTTTGAGACAGGTAGGATTTTTTGAGCAACATTAATATCTATTTAACCATGAATAAACAAGAGATCATTCAGTTGATGACAAAAAATCATCATGATTTTATAGAAATGATTCGCAAGCTAAGCGATGATGAAGCTTCTTATGCTCCGCCTGAAAAATGGAATGCAGTACAACAGCTGGATCATATTATTAAAAGCGTTTCGCCAGTAAATATGGCTTTTGGATTGCCCAAATTTTTGGTCAAATGGAAGTTTGGTATAGCCAACAGGCCCTCAAAATCCTATTCAGAATTGGTAGACAAATACAATCTAAAATTATCTGCTGGTGGCAAAGCCTCCAGTCCCTTTGTTCCCGCTGATAGTAATCCATTCAATAAAGAAACACAGTTCAATCGTCTAAATGGGTTGGTTATCCAATTGAATCAGAAAACTGCAAAACATACTGAGGAGTCCTTGGATAAATACATATTACCGCATCCTCTTTTAGGGAAATTGACTTTTCGGGAAATGCTGTATTTTACTGCCTGCCATGTAGCACATCACCAGAAGCTGATTGAAAAAGCGCTGCTTGCCCGATAAATATTCTGAATGCTTGCTTATTGGGTTATGCAACTTATTTTGCATCATTATTCCTTATCCCATTTATCATCATGAACAGTAGCATTGCAATATTTATCAAGAAACATTGGGATGCTTTGCTGGCTACGGTAACGGTTGGTGTTATTCTATTGCTTTATACCCGGCATAGTGGTATCGGCATTTCTCCCGATTCGGTAACTTATTTAACGGTAGGTGAAAATGTACGCAACCATTTTTCTTTGGTTGATTTCAACCAATATCCGCTGGTTGATTTTCCTGCCGGTTATCCTTCTTTTCTCAGTCTAGTAATGTTAGTAACCGGATTATCTCCATTACAATTTGCGCCAGTTCTGAATATTCTTCTGTTTGGGGGTATCCTGTTTATGACTGGTTTTATCATCAGTCGCCATCAAAATACTTCCCCGATTTATAAACTGTTGCTGCTGGCATTACTTTCGTTTTGTCCGGTATTACTCGAAATCTATTCCATGCTCTGGTCTGAGACCCTGTTTATATTTTTATCGATTAGTTTTTTCATAGCGGCCTATGCTTATGGCAAAAATCACAGCTCACGCACGCTTATTCTTTTTTCCATCATTACCGGCTTATGTTTTCTAACCCGGTATGCAGGAATTAGTTTGGTGATTACCGGTGGGGCTTTTATTTTATTTGATGGAGACCTGGGTGCTATTAAAAAAATTAAACACTTGCTGGTATTTGGCATAATCGCTGTTTCGGGGATTGTTACTAATCTGATACATAATCATTTGGTAAGTGGAAGTACTACGGGCGTAAGAGAAAAAGCATTGCGCACTTTAGGAGATACTCTTTTACAGGTAGGCAATACGCTAAGTGATTGGCTTCCTTTTCTGCATGGGCATGCGCTGATTACGATCATTCTGTTTTTGCTGATTTTTTCGTTGGCTTTGTATAGAGTAATTTTTCGCATTCTACAGCAACAATTTTATCATTCATTTGAAACCATTATCAGCCTGTTTTTTGTGGTGTATCTTCTTTTCATGATCACCATTGCATCGGTTTCTCGTTTCGAGGATTTGAGTAGTCGATTATTATCTCCTATTTATATTCCACTATTGATTATTGGGAGCAGCTGGATACCTGTGTCTCTGCATAAAATGGTTTCTAGAAAAAAATGGTTATTGATATTACCTATATTGATTATTTATTCTGGCTTTGCTTATCATCAATACAAACAGAATGGGGAAGCTTGGGAAGGCATTAAAGACGCTGGAATTCCTGGATATACAGAAGATTCCTGGAAAGAGTCGGCTACCATTCAATACATTAGGAATCATAAAAACCAACTTTCCCCCATCCTTTATTCAGATGCATACGATGCAGTATATTTTTTAGCAGGCATTCATTCCTTTCCATTACCCCATAAAGAAATTTTGGAAGAGAGAGCCGCGCTATTACAAAACAAACATTTTTCAGTCATCTGGTTAAACGATGGATTTAATCCAGACCTCGTGGATATTAACTTTATAAAACAACATAAAATAGTCGTTTTCGAAAAAGAATTGGCAGACGGGGCTGTATATACTTTCGCCGATAGCAGCCTTGTTCTTCCAAAATAAATACGTATGAGTATAGCAGAATTTTATCACCAATTACTATCAGGGCTTCAGCAGACCGGACCGCTTGAGTTTATTGCAGTTGTTGCGGGAATAGCCAGTGTTTGGTTTAGCAGAAAAGAGAATATCCTTGTATACCCTGTGGGTCTTATCAATACCATCTTTTATATATACCTCAGTGTAAAAGGGCATTTATATGGTGAAGCAAGTGTGAATTTCTATTATACAATTATGAGTATTTATGGATGGATACTCTGGTCAAAAAAAGACAGGCAGAAAAATGAATTGGTTCTGCACATCACCTATAGCAATCGAAAAGAGTGGATACAGCAATTACTCTTTTTTTCCGGGTTTTATCTGGCTATCTTTTTTTCCCTCTCCTGGGCTAAACAGGCTTTTGCGCCCGAAGCCATTCCCTGGGCTGATGCTTTTGCTTCGGCCACTGCCTACACAGGCATGTGGCTAATGGCCAAAAAGAAAATTGAAAGCTGGATCTGGTGGATTGCCACCAATCTTGCCTCTATTCCCTTATACTTTATCAAAGGATATGTATTTACAAGTGTACAGTTTGTTGTGCTGTTGATTCTTGCGGTGGCAGGGTTGGTGGAATGGAGGAAGAAGAGGGAAATATTGAATATTGAATGTTGAACAAGGAATTTTGAAGGTGAGGCAATGAATATCGAATATTGAACAAGGAATTTTGAAGGTGAGGCAATGAATATCGAATATTGAACAAGGAATTTCGAAGGTGAGGCAATGAATATCGAATATTGAACAAGGAATTTCGAAGGTGAGGCAATGAATATCGAATATTAAACAAGGAATTTTGAAGGAGGGGCAGTGAATATCGAATATTGAACAAGGAATTTCGAAGGAGGGGCGGTGAATATCGAATATTGAACAAGGAATTTTGAAGGTGAGGCAATGAATATCGAATATTGAACAAGGAATTTCGAAGGAGGGGCAGTGAATATCGAATATTGAACAAGGAATTTTGAAGGAGGAGATAAACAGGTATTAATACGCAATTTTCAATGGTTCTTTTTTGAGAATTTAGTTGTTGAGAAGTTAATCACTTTTTATCGCTGAGTTATTTATGGAAAGAACATTTGATTTGGAAGAGCGATTGATACATTTTTCAGTTGCGATAATAAAGCTTACTGAAAAATTTCCACGATCATTTTCGGGTAATCATTTGGCAAGTCAACTGGTAAGAAGTGGGGTATCCCCTTCTTTACAATATGGTGAAGCGCAGGCCGCAGAATCAAGAAATGATTTCATTCATAAAATGAAAATTGCATTAAAAGAATTAAGAGAAGCGCAAAATGGGTTGAAGATTGTTAGCCAACTCTCATGGCTTGAGATGGGGATAGTATCCAATGAAATTAAGGAATGCACCGAATTAATA
>Ga0118677_10015464_pt1 | contig 10603 bp, 7 predicted proteins | sample AliMusrvi5mmetaG_FD_86154 | JGI IMG/M metagenome (GOLD analysis project Ga0118677, IMG submission 86154)
GCCACCAACTGACCACAATTAAAACAAATCCTAATAGTATTCATATTCATTCCTTCTTTCATTGTAGCAACTCCCGCAGATGTTGTAGCGGTATTTCAGATCCAGAGGTTTACCGCAGGAACGGCATCGGCGGGTCGTATCAACCTTTTTTATCAAAGCTTGATCTACAGCCATGGACCAGAGGTAACGGTTGGAGCGCACAAGATCCGCTTGTGGTCCGGACTGAGAAAACTGGCGCCGCTGTGAAAGCCATAGGTAGATATCGGCGCAGCGGATGGCCAACTCGAAGGTTTCCAGGTCGTTGGTGCTGTCGATTCCTTTCGGTAGATTAACCGATACCACGGGCATAGGTTCCTCCACTATGATTGCATGGGCACATTGCAGCCAGTAGTTTTCAGTGTTTTTGACGCAGGGTGCGTTGATCAATTCAAGGGCAGTATCCTGGCCGATTCGTCGCAAATCGCGCGCGGTCAGCATTTTAGCCAGGACGATCTGCTCATTGAGGTCAACCGGTTTAAGCATTTCTTTCAATTTTTCCGGGATCCCGTTCAGATCAACCCATTTACTCAACTTCTGGTCCAGCGAACCTGGCATCAAGGCGATTGATTCTGGTGTTGGCGCGACATAAGCAAAAACGATATCGTCAATATCCTTATTTACGGCATTGTTGATGGTTTTCAAATCGTTTCTGGATAGCGCCCCGACCCAGCCGTACTCAGACAAACCGAACCGCCCCGCTCTGCCCCCGATCTGGCGGATTTCGTTGGGAGTCAACACGCGGTGCGACTGCCCATCGAACTTTTCGGTTTCGAAGAAACATACATTGTCGGCCGGTAGGTTCAGGCCCATGCCGATTGCATCCGTAGCGACACAGATTTCATTTTTTCCGCTAGCAAAGCGCTCGGCCTGGTTCAGCCGAACTTCAGGCGGAAGGCTGCCATAAACAACAGATACGCTGCGGTTATACTTTTTCTCCAGTAGAGATTTCAATCCAAGCACGATAGTGCGCGAAAAGGCGACAAGGATGGTACGCGGAGGGAGGTTATCCAGAGACCAGGGCGTATCCATAACCTTGAGCGGGGTCAGGCGTTCGTGTGTAACCTTACCAATAGCAATGCCGATCTCTCCTGCCAGGCGCATCACCAGGGATTCAACCAACGGCGCCCCGATCACATGGATATCTGGCGACCGCGTCTCGATTAATGCCCGCGTCCAGGCCCACCCCCGCCCAGAATCGGAGAGCATATGCGCCTCGTCAATCACCGTACACTGCCCGCTCTGGTGGGGGTTGAACATCTCGATGGTGGATGCCGTGATTCTGGCGCCATCAACCGGGATGGATTCCTCGCCTGTCAGCAGGTTGCATTTCACACCCCGTTTGTTTAATGTCTCAAATACCTCGTATGCCAGCAGGCGCAGAGGGGACAAATACCAGCCTGACCCGGCGCGTTCAAGGTCATTAAGTGCGTCATGGGTCTTGCCGCTGTTTGTCGGACCGATATGCAGGGTAATCTGCTGCTGCAGGCGCATATCGTTATCCCAGGTGGGAAAGATTTCAAGTAATTTCGAGCGCAGTTGGGCCTGCTCCTGGCGCAGGATATCGCGGACCCTGAGGTATGGTACGGTATTTGATGAAACAGGTTCATTTAAAATTTCAGGCTCGGATTGGGAGACCAAGTCAAAGCGGCCCTTTTCAGTCAGGACACCCGCCAGCCAGGATGGGTAGCGCTCAGAAGCAATACGGTTAAACTCGGATAGTGTGTCAGGGATATTCCACAAGCCACGCACGTCCCTCCACAAAGGGTGAGTCGTACTGGCGCCCATCTTGATAAGGCGGCCCCGGACCGCTCCGTATGATAATCCAGATACGAGCGAAATTTGCCGAACTTTTAAAGGGGTATAGGCAAGGAATGTCTCAAGAATATTATTATCCACGGACGCATTTTCAATAAAATGGGCCGGGATGCGGTCGGTCCCTTCCGGGTCAACAAAATGAGGAACAAGTCCGGCTTTAATGGACGATGAAAGAACAGAAGCAGGAACACCAATCCTCTTGGCTGCCGCCTGAGTGGTGTAGGTCAAAGCCGTCACTCGCATTTTATCGGTTTTTCCCTGGCGCGCGTCCGGGCGCATTGTTTCGCCACACAAGCTGGTGCAGATTGCCCACTCGGTCAGAACACGCTCAGACAGTTGCGTTTGAGCAAATTTCTGCGCTACACCGCTGAAATCGTCTTTCTGGCGAACCCATGTTTCTCGCACCCTGCCGCACGAGGATTCAAAAATCGTGAAGTTTTTGTCGGTGAGTATCCCGTTTCCCGCCGAGATGCCGCCCAGATGGGCTATAAATGCAGCGTGTGTAACAGTTCCACCCGGTTGGGAGGCAAGCCATGTGCTCATTTCATCTCGCCGCCGTTCAAGCACATCGCGCCTGTGCATATCGGAGAGACGGTCTAGCGAGGCAGGGCCCAGGCGGAGTGGGTCATATATAAATGTTTTGCGCACACCAAGAAGTTTTGATTCCAGCAGCCGCTTCAGCGCATCCCGAACTGGTCCATTCCGATCCAATTCGGTCTCGCTTATGAATCCAGCAGGTTCTAATTTTGACATCAATTCACGCACCCCATAAGCAGGCTGGATTTCGTTTAAAATTGGATGTCGATAAGCCAGGCGTTCGGAAATTGTAGGCATTTCCGGACGGAGTTCTGCCTTCGCCGGGACAACAGGGGCGAGCAGACCCTGTGATCGGTCAATCTGGTCTGGCGTAACGCGGGCAGGGTCGTAAACAGTTTGCTTGTGGAGTCCGATCTCACCTTCAGCTACATGGATTCCGGCAAGCCGGGCGAAGTCATTTTTCCGGATTCCCAACCTATCAGCAATCGGTCCAAACTTGATAAAGCCTTCCGGTATACGGCGGATGACATCCACTATTCTCTGCGGATCGAAATTTTGGTTATGTTTCAAAAAGCCTCCAGATTGGCTCAATCACAGGAACAGTAGTCCCTGAGGGGTTGTATTTACTCACCGCTGGAAGGGATGGGTAGATACAAGCTTATTATAGAACATTAATACTAATTAATCAAACTTGTATTTCAAGTTCGCATGCTTATCAAATATCATCAGCGCACTCTTCCCTTTCAGGTAACCCATGAAACTCGATACACTGATTTTGGGCGGTATACTCACCAACATATGCACGTGGTCGATCATTAAGTGCCATTCTATGATTTCCGCCCCTTTTTATCCGCATAATTGGCGTAATATCATCCCAACACTTTCCTTATACTGATTCTATATCACCTTACGCCTGTATTTTGGTGCAAACACAACATGGTATTTGCACATCCACTTTGTATGCGCTAAACTATTACTTGTATTTCCCATCAAATCACCTTTCTTTGCTATTTTAGTGGCCTGAACAATCACTTTCCTAGTCAGATTGGTGATTTGTGGTTTAACCTCGGGTCTCCACCTGCATAGCGGGTGGTTTATTGTCTCGCTCGCTTCGCTCCCTCGACAGACTAAAGTCCATTAATGAAAGTGTGACAAATTGTCACACTTTGAAAATGACCGCTGATGATGCTGAACTATCCCCGCACTTTTTAAATGCTAGGGTAGTTCAGCCATGCCAATAAACCCCTCTACTCGCGCTCTATATTGATGCTGTATTGTTTTCCGGCACCAAATATTGGAAGGCTTTATTTCATGCATATCCGCCCTTAGTGGACACTATTGATGATTTGTAACGAAGCTGTCACGATGCTGAAACGAAGGTTATATTTCCTTTATCCCGCGTTATTCGTTATTATCATTATCAACGAGCAACAATCCTCAATATTTATACGGAGTTAATAATGAAAATAGCCTTTAGATATTTGATAAACCAATCGCCGGATGTAAAAACTTTGAGAATGATTATGAACATCATCATTGTATTGGTTCTGATCCTTCAAATCGCCACCCCTGTATTTGCGTCCACAAGCGCCGAAGGCCCTTTTGGCAAAATGGAAGATTCAATCAAAACATTGGTTGGCGCCGTGATCCACTTCCTTATCTTTTTAGGGACAGCTGGTTTTGTGGTGATGATGGTCAAATCTGGTGTGGTAGCCCAATTCGCCCAGGGTGCCGGCATCTCTCACATGGTGAGCGCAGAAATTATGAATATTGTTTTTGGCGTCGTTCTATTTGTCCTGATGGTCAGCATCTTTGAAGTTGCTAAATGGGTGATTGAAACGGCGAGTGCAGGAGTTGATACCAACTACAATAATTTCACCATTCCTGGTGGCGGATAATCATTTACCTCAATTAAATAATTATTTATCATCATGAGAAAATATTGGTTGCTTTCAGTTCAAATTGTTTTAGTGGTTATCGCTGCCGTCTTAAGTCAGGCGGCAGCGATAATTCCGCCAGAGGCAACCAAAACCAATTATCAAATGAATTCAACCTCCTCTCCTGATCAACCCATCATGATTACCCCAACCCCAATTCCTACTCCTACTGCTTTCGCAGTAAATACTCCCGATTATCTCAACGATGATTTGAGTGGTATCGGAGGATCGTGCAACCCGGGGGAACCTGGTTGTCTAGGAAGCACTACTACCACTGGTGGAACAACGATAAATTTGGTAAAGCACGTGTATGTATACAAAACATTTTTCAATAATCCCACTGCACGAGATTCTCTAATAAATTATCTAAACACCAACCTAACGGTTGGTTACAATCTGTTATATGAAATGTTCAATAAGCTCGTAAAAACGTTTTGGAATCAGACCTTACCGAAAGATGTCACTGCTGCCGAAAAAGATCCCAATTCTATAACAAGTCTGAGAATGACTGTATGGAATATTAGTGGTGGTATTGCAGTCTTATTAATGCCCTTAACTCTCCTTCTTTCAATTCTCACAACTATGATGGGTGGAACGAAATCGCCGTTGGGCTTTGCCTCTGGTAGGGAAGCCTTGATTAATTGGATGGTCTCGATCGGGATAGGTGCCAGCAGCTTCTGGTGGTTGGGAAAGATCACTGTTCTAACAGATAATATCGCTAAAGCGATCTTTAATGCCATGCAATATGACATCCTAAAAAATGCCATATTTAATCCCGACTTATTTCAGAAAACAGCGCTAAGTGGGGCAGTATCGGTTGTAAACCTTGCTTATCTCATCGTTATGATTATTTTATTATGTGTGCTTGGAATTGCCGTTTTAATGGCCATTGTAGCTAGAGAAGCTATTCTCTTTATGATGATCTTTTTGACCCTGCCTACATGTGTTTTGTCAAATTTTGGTCCATTGCGATTTTTGCGGACATTCTGGCTCCAGGGTCTTGTTACCGCATTATTGTTATTACCAATGAATGCTTTCATGCTTTCAGCTTTGGTAAATGCACAAATGCTCGTTTTAAAATCTGATGACTATTATCATAAATTTATTGGAGTAGCTTTTAGCCTTGGTATCATTTCAATCCTCATTGGCATTAATAGAGCATATGGCGATCGAATTATGGAGGCCGTCTATGATGTCGGCCGAAACGCCTGGGATGCAACTCAGCAGACCCTGGGTGCAATTGCATTTGTTGTTGTAGCTGCATTAACCTATGGAGCTTCATTAGGCGCCGAAGCAGCTGTAGTTGGCACAACCGAAGCTGTGGGGGCATCTGAAACAGCCGGCGCATTAAATGCTTCTACACCAGCTCAGGCAAAAAGTTTATTTGATGCCTATAATAGTTCCCAAAAAGTGCGCACCGCAACTAATTTAATGGGTAGTGTGCTTAAATCAAGTGACAATCGGGGTTTACGATCAATTGGAAATGGTCTTCAGGTTGGAAACGCGTTCAGCCAATTTGGGGATACACGACTGCAACTCGGTAAACAGATGATGGGGGATTGGAAATCCCATTTTGGTCAACAATTTTCAAGCCCGGCTGAAATGCCAGGTTCTGACATTGCTGATTCAACTATCAGCGGTTTTGCTAATAGGTATCCAGATGATAGCAGCGGTTTATTGATGGAAAATTTAGACCAGGCACAAATGATTATGCAGGTTGGGCAAAATGAATTTGGATTTGGTTATGGGCAGATATTAAAAGATGGTTTTAATTTTCCTAAATCAGGAATGTTGAATGAGGAGGGTTTAAGAACTACCGGTTCTCGTTTCCAGTATTCCTATGCCTTACAGAAAACATATGGAACGCCTCCTGGTAAAAGTCTTATGGGTTTGAGAAACAATATGACCAAAGTTGGATTTATGACCCAATATCCCCCTGATAGTACCAATATGCATCCCAAGGATCTCGCAATAGCAGCAACAATGTTTTCTAAAGAACCAGCATTAAAGGTTTCTCCCCAAATGATGAAAGATGCTTCAATGATGGTCAATGCAAGAAGGATGGGTGGGGAAAACTATTCAGGTATTATGTCCAGCAATCACAGCAACATGGGTGGTTGGTTGGTTGAATCAGCTAATGGTTTAACTTCATCAAGCAATCCGGATGTAAGTAATTTTGCAAATTCAGTCATTGAAAGATACCAGGGGTCGTTATGAAAAACAAATGGTTCTCTTCATTTCTCATCCTATTTATTGTCCTGCTTTTTTTTGGTTTGACCTTCCCTGTTTATGCGAACATCGACCCACAAACTATTCCCCCTGATCAGCCTAATATGCCAACTCCTACGCCTGGAGTTCAACCAACAAATGCTGTAAATAATATTGATAAAAGCATGAATGGGGTTGGAGGCGCTTGTAGTCCGGGGGACCCAGGTTGTTTAGGAAGTGGTTCAACCACGACCACAATCGTTTCAGGAACCATTACTCATATCAACATCCTGAAATACAACGACAATAATATGGCTAATACTCTGGTTAAAGCATTGTTGACTATGTCGGTGGAAGGGGGAGGGGGGTTGGCCAGTTTTTTCAAAGGAGTTTATTCGGTATTATTTGAATGGGGAAAAAATGATAGTTTATCCAAAATTAGAGAGGATACATGGATGATTTCTGCCTCAATTGCGGCCCTGCTTTCCGGTCTTTCTCTATTACTAATTATTGCTGTTTCAATGACTCATGGTTCCATTGCTATCAGAGGATTTGAAGATGCCAGGGCTGCCATGATTAATTGGTTTGTTTCAGTTGCTTTAGCCGGGTCATCATTATTCTTATTAGGTAAATTACTCAATTTATCTGATGCAATTGGCGCAGCAATTTTAGCAAGCTTAGGAAGTAGTACTGCAGGGGACATTTTTGAGCCAGCTCATTTTTTCGGCCGTGCGCTTTTTGCTCCTGGTGCAACCTTTGTTATTGAAGGTGGCCTTCTGTTCCTTCCAATACAAACCCTGGTCGCCATTTTGTTTTGTGCCTTATTCATACTATTTTTGATGGTAATGTTGTTCGTTTCTGTTGTATTAGCAACGGCATCAAGAACTGCCCTGGTATTTTTAGCAATTGTCTTAGCACCTATGATACTCGTCATCTCGTCATTCGGACCACTTAGTTGGCTGAAGTCAACGTGGATAAAGTTAATCACTTTCGCATTCCTATTAGGACCGATTAATGCGCTCCTAATAGGGTTGATTATGAAATTCCAGGTGAATGCAGTCCCGTTCTCGGGTGGGTTTTCTTTGGCAGGATTCTTCTCTTTTATTCCTAACACAATCATGATGTTTGCGATGGCTTCAATTTTATTAACCATCAACTTAGGGGTGGGAAAATTGGTTTATGGTTCTGCGATCGAAGTTGGTTCAAATGTCATGGGATCGATGGGGGGTATTCTCAATGGTGCTATGGCTGTTGGTGGATTTGCGGGCGGCATGGCTGCGCTGGGAGGGGGAGGTACAACACCTGATACAGGTGGGGATCCGACAAGCACTCCTCCAAACACCTCATCTCCGAATGGGATTAGTAACAGTTCTTCTTCAAATCCATTCTCTAATTTTGGAAATGGTGGCGGTTCAGGGGATAGTGGTATATCAGGTGGCAATAACCATGGAAGTGAACTGGCAAGCAGATTGGGATCAATTATGGCAAGTTCTGGAATCCCAGGTGTATCAGGTGCCGGCGCGGGATTGAAAATGGCTTCAGCAGTAAATGATTTCAATAAAGGGGGAGGTTTATCCGCAGTTGGCGGGAGTAAAAGTGGTTCTAAGCAAACAACTCCCAGCGCTAATAATTCTACAATAGCTCCTGCAGCTCCGGGGGGAGGGTCTTCTTCCTCAGCTCATGCGCCAGGAGCTTCAAGTAATGCTCCTATGTCTCTACCTACGGGCGCAGCTGGTAGCAATTCTGGCCAGGGCTTAAGTGATTTTTGGTCACAACTCCCCGGTGGCCGTGGTGGTGTACAGGGAGCGTTGCTCGGCAATGGTGAACAACCCGGATCTATTATGAGCCCTGAACAGACGAGAAAACTGGGGAAAATGGGTATTGATCCAGCGTCCTTCAAGCAGAATGCTGAAGGAAACCTTGATAAAGTCGCTGAAGTAATGAGCTCATCAGGATATTCTCCAGCTGAACTGGGTCGTGGATTCGGTTACTCCTTCAATAATGATGAAAAACTGGGCCAGTATGCTATTGGCACTACTACCGCAGCTTTGACTACAGGGACGAGTATTGGCGCCAAGCCTCCGATATTTAATGGTGAAGTTGTATCTGGTTCAAGTCAAATTAGGCCTTCCGCATCTAATGTTGGCGCAGCAATATACATTTCAGCAGAAAAAAGTCAGCAATTTGGAAATAACTTCAGCTCAGGTACAGTAAAGGATCTCGCAAATGTATTACATTATGGGGAAGTTAAAGGTGGTCAGACTCATCAAGATATGTATGCTGAAATTTCGACTTCACCCAGCCCAACTCATTGGATGGATCAAAAGGTGAATGAGTTAGGAAAAGATGAATTCTTCAACAATCAGGCTTACGGTTATAATGGCAACCAGGTTAGTTTTGATCAAAAGTACAATAATGCCAACGATATGTGGAACAAATAATACAATTTTGAGACGCCAGGATAAGAGAGGTCTTTATGCCAGTACCGCCCCCAATTAATAAGCCAAAAACCGTTTTTGGCATCGATTTCAGAGAAGTATTGATCATCTCGATTTGTTTGATATTGGGACTTGTTATCGTTTTCTTAATCCCTGGCCCGTTTTACATTCGTTTATTTGCAGGTATTCTTCTTGTCCTGATTGGGGTAGGTATGGCTCTCGGAAGAGATCCGGCAACAGGAAAACCGGTTGAACTTATTGTTCTGGATTTTATTCGTTTTGCATACCGCCCTCGTTATTACCGCAGAGGTTCTGCAGGTAGTGGGTTCAATCAATATAGTCAAACTGGACAAAGTTCCCAACGTAAGAATCGGAATGTCGGTCAATCTGATGTGGATGAACAACAAGACTTTTACCCAGTAGACCGCCCAAAACCAATGTTTACTTATGAACCTTTCCCTTTAGGCCTGTCGTTCTTCTTTTCAATTTTCTCCACATCATTCCTTATCACATTTGTCGTCTGGCTGTGGTTTGGTGGGGCTAATCAAATCAATGACCTATTAAACCATTTACACCCCTAATTCTTGGAGGTTTCCTTGAATTTCCTAAACAATTTATTTGGTAAAAAACAGCAGCCAGTTGTAGAAGAAGAAATTGATGATGATGGCGTTAAGGGAAAGGTAAAGCGAAAAATTCCGGGATCAATGAAAAATCCTGGTATTCCAAGTGCTGATACGATTGATTTTGTCCCAGTTGCGGCTATTGTTCCACCATTTTTGATGACCACCGATGGGTCATTCGTTGTAATGATGGAAATTCCCCCTCTGGATACTGGAGCATCTAATACAGCCTTTACATATTGGATGGATAGGTACAAGAGTGCTTTATCTAAGGTTCCACCCAATATGACAATGCAAATAAATGTCATTATGGAACCGGCAGACCCACATAAAGACTTACAATATTGGTTGGATAAAATGTCTTTTTGGCGCGAAAAAAGTCTGGATGAAAATGCATCCGAACGCGATGTAAATGCCTATAAAGCGCTTGCTTATTCAAGTGATCAAATGGGGTCATTTATTGCTCAGAATGTTTATGATACTTTTCATCCTCTTACCTGGCGAATGATTATTACACTTGCATGGCACCCTGCAAACAATAGCCCTACAAATTTCAGAAATTTGGGAATTACTGACAGCAATTCTGTATATATTGATGATATTACCCTGCAAAGCATGAAGGCAAAAGCAAAGGTAGCTTTCGAATTATTGTCCAAGCAAGTAGATACCGTAAAACACGCATTTTCCGGTTCAGGTCTTCCATTAATAATATTATCCCCTCAGGAAATGTGTCAGGTTGTGTGGAGATCACTCCATCCTTACTCATTTGGAAATAGGCAAGCTTCAGCCTCAGATGCTATTGTGACTATGGCCAGAGGAGATAAAAGCACATTCAAGGGACCACCCAGGTTAGAAGAGTTTACTGAGGATATGTCCTTTGATGCGTTACCCACTGTGACTATAATGATGAAACAACTACCACCCATAATTTAGAGAGCAGGGCGGAGGAGAAATGAATGTTACAAGAAGGTCACAACGGCAAGGAAGAAATAAAAGTACCTGAAACGGA
>Ga0118677_10015465_pt1 | contig 10603 bp, 2 predicted proteins | sample AliMusrvi5mmetaG_FD_86154 | JGI IMG/M metagenome (GOLD analysis project Ga0118677, IMG submission 86154)
GTTTATCACCAACGGTCCCGTGCCGATGGGAGAATTGTTGTTAAGGTCAAGCGTGCCGGCATTGAGCGTCGTCCCTCCAGTGTAGGTGTTGGCATTGTTGATCGTTAGGCTTGCACTGCCATTTTTTGTCAGAGATCCGGTGTTGATGCCATTGGTGCCGCTGAGAGAATAATTCAGCGTTGAATTGTTGAATACCGTGGTGACGGGGCTGACTGAGGCATCGTTGAGCGTCAAGTCTGTGGTGCCACTGGCTGTGTCATCGAAGAGCACGGTATCGCTGACCTGGAACTCGGTGCCGGTGCCAGCCGTTTGCATCTTCCAGTTGTACAGGCCCGCTTGCGGAGTCGTGGTCCACGCGCCACCTGCCAAGCCCGTCCACTTCGGCGCGTCACCCGCGATGCTCAATGCCACGGCCGTGCCTGTGTCAATCAGGGAGGCGCTTTGACGGCCGCCGAGGCCTGTAACAGGTGCCAGGGCAAAGCTGGCAAACCCGTTGCCACCGATGCTGCCGCCAGAGTAGCTGATCAATGGGTAAGTCCCCAGCGTCCAGAGACCCGTGCCACTGTTAGATGCATGCACCGTGATGGTACCCGCTGCTTGGGTTGACAGGCTGCTCGTTGCGATGGCCGTGGCGGTCACACCGCTGTTGAATCCGAGGTTGACGGTGGCCGCGCCATTGAAGTTGAGCGAGCCGATGGTGAGGGTGCCTGTACCAGTGCCGTTGCCAGCAGTTAGAATATTTCCAGCGGAGTTTGCGACATTGACCGTGTTGATAGTTCCGCCGACACCGTCAATCGTGCCCTGTGTGAGGGTCACGATGGGTGCCACGGCCACCGAGCTGGTTTGGGAAAACTTAGCGCCGCTGCCATTGATGGTGATGGCGCTGCTGGTGTTGATCGAGCCGCTGCCACTCAATGTCAGTCCGCCGCCGCTGATCGTGCTCGCACCGGTATATGTGTTAGTGCCTGAGAGCGTGGTGGTGCCGGCACCTTGGAAAGTCATTCCGCCGCTGGTGTTGCCAGCGTTCAGACTGATCGCGCCGAGGGAGGCACCGCTGCCGTTGACCCCGGTGAGGGACACGGTCAGGCCGGTGGTGTCCGAGTAGGTGCCCGGGTTGGTGACCACGATGCCGGTGAGCGCTCCGGTGGTGGGATCCACGGTCGCATAAGCGGTGGCTCCGCTACCGGTGCCACCGCTGATAGTGCCGCCCGAGAAGGTGACTTGCGGCGGGGTGATATATCCCGTGCCGGCGGTGGCTACGGGCACGGAGTTGACGCCGGTGCCGGAAGCTGCGAGGAACGGTTGGGCGATACTGATGGCCTGGCCGTTGTTGTCGATGGTAGCGCTGCCGCTGTAAACATTGACGGAACCCAGGTTGGCTAGAAACGCTGCATTGGTAGCGTTGCCGGCCTTCAACGTGCCGTTGTTAAGATTGATGCTGGCGTTGGGGGATGTTCCATTGAGGAAACCGAGCGTCTGCAACAGGCCACCGCTGGTCAAATTCAAGGCCGTGACGTTGGCGCTGTTGCCTGTGGTTCCGTTGAAGGACGAGCCCTCGTTGAGCTTCACCCGGACACTCTGAGAGATGAACTGGCCGCTGCCGCTGATGGTGATCGCGGCGGTCTGGGCGGCGCCGGTGTTGGTCCAGTTAGCTGATAGACCATTGTATCCGCTGTCGGCGAGGGTAGCTGGGATCGTGAAGGTCCCCCCGGAGATATTGGTCACACTGGCTTCCCCCGCTGCACCCCGGTTGGGCAGCAAGTAGTCACCGCCACCCACCGAGCCGCCGATCATATCAAACTGGCCAAAAGTGCCGGCACCGCCAGCGGAGCCACCGGGATCCACTTCACCGCCAGCCGGCAGCGTGAGAGCGCCGCTGGAGAGCTTGTAATAGCCGACTGCGCCGGCCAATTGACCGATGCGCAGGCCGTTGGCACCGGTGGTGATATTTCCCGCCTGATACATTGCGGCAGGCACTCCGCTTAGATTGCCAACTGATAGGCTGGAGCCGGTGATGCTGCCGGTGAGCTGCGTGTTGCCTCCAGAAAGAAATGTGGTGCCGGTGTGGTTGTTGGCACCGCTGAGGACCATGGTGCCCAGCCCCGTTTTTGTTAGATTAAAAGCCCCGGTGATGGCCGCCGACACGAGCAGGTCGGTGGCGGCCGCGCCATCGGCGACGTTGAAGTTGGTCAGGCTGTCGCGCAGCGCGGCGCGCCCGGCGATGGTCGAAGTCGTGGGACTGGCGAGGACATTGACTGTGCTCGCTCCGCCGAACACCAGCAACTGAGTGGTGGAGTTGCTACTGGTACCGCTGTTGCTCTCGATCGTTCCGCCTTTTAAGTTATAGGTGATCGCATATCCTTGGTCACCAGCTACGATGCTATTGAACAGGCCTCCATTGACGTTCATCACGTTGACATACGCGCCGGCGGTGTAGCCCAAGGTGTTCGCAAAGCCCCCCGAGGCGACGACCGTGCCTGCGGCGTTGATGGTCAGTGTGCCACGGATCACGCCCGTACCACTGTTAGCGGCAAAATGTTCCAGGCGCAAGGTGCCGCCATTGACAGTGGTGCCGCCGGTGTAGGTATTGTAATTTTCCAAATACACCAATCCCGGACCGTCCTTGATCAATTGCGTGGCGACGGTGCCGTCGGCAATGGTCGGCCAGATCGTCCAGTTAGTGGCCGTACTATCGGGAGCGTGCAGATACAACTCGCCGGTGGAAAGGCCCGATTTGACCACTGCATTGCCGGCGATGCTGCCGGTGCCCGTACCTGTGTTGACGTCGATCAGCCATCTGGCGATGCCATGCATCATCAGACCACCGCTACCGATAGTCATCGTGACACCACTGTTGAGAATTACGTCACCTTGCATCATCAGCGAGTTGATGGTTGCACTGGCGGTCAGGGTGATGGAGGTGCCAGCGGCGGTATTTTTCCAGTTTTGAGACGCCGCTCCAGCGCCGGTTTGAGTACCACCTAACAGGGTATAGGCGGTGTAGGGAATGATAATACCGCTGCCATTGTTAGCAACCCAATCGCCGCCGAGATTGCCCACACCGGTGTTATTGATGGTGGCCCAGCCGCCGAGGATTCCGCTGACGTTGGTCGTGCTGGTGGTGAGGGTGCCCGTCGTACCGAAATCGACCGTGCCGCCCGTGGTTTGAGTGATGGCGCCCAGAGCGAGAGTGTCGCCGATGACCGCGCTGATGGCGGAAGTGCCGGCGTTGATGGCGGTGCTGGCAAACGTCTGCGTCGTGCTGCCGCTGCGGGTATAACTTAGCGTGCCACCGGAAAGCACGAGGGCGCTGCTGGAGCTGATGGAACCATTGGCGGTACCGCCGCCCAGATTGAGCGTGCCCGCGTTGATGGTGGTGGCCCCGGTGTACGTGTTAGCGCCGGTGAGCAACCAAGTGCCGGTACCGGTCTTGGTGAGCGCCTGGGTGGTTGCGGTGCCATTGCTGATAGCGCCGCTGACGGTATTGGCGTTGGTGTTGGTGCCGCCCAGGGTCAGGACGGAAGCGCCGGCGGAGCCACCGCTGATCGGGCCGACAAAGTTGAGTGTGCCGGCACCGGTGCCGCTGCCGTTGGCGCTGCTATTGGTGAAGGCAAAGGATCCGCCAGCGCCTTCGAGAACCAGCGGTGCGTTGATGGTTTCAATAGCATTGGTTGCTGTGAGTGAAGTGAGGATCTGGATGCTGGCCCCACTGCTGAGCAAGAGGGAATTGCCACCGGTACTGCCAATATAGTAATTGCCGACTGTGGTGCCGAAGCTGATGCCGCCGAGGTTCTGCGTCGCGGAGTCAATGATAATGGGAGTGCCAACGCTGCCGACTGTGCCAACAGCGCTGCTGAATGTGGCCACATCGAGATTGGTCAGAACAGAGGTATCGCCGGGCGCGGCGGCACCTGCCCAGTTGCCGGTATCGCTCCAGTTGGCGTTGCTGCCCGTATTGAGCCACGTTTGACTGGCTGACTGCGCAGATTGAATGGCAAGCCCCACGACCGCGAGGCCGAGACTCATGGTGATTTGGGAAGGAAGGAATGACTGACGCTGGTGACTGCTTTTCGGTTTCATGATATATCTTCGGGTTGTTAGTTATTGACTTGAGAATTGCGGTTGGATGCTTGCCTGATTATGGGTCTGGCGTTACTTCCAGGCGGATAAAAAAGTGGCTTGGGGCTGCGGTGCTCGGCAGCGTGAAAATCACCTGCGAGCCGGTATCATTGACCTCGTTGGCTGGAGCGGGCGACCAGTTGACGAGATCGGGCGAGGTTTGCACGGCATAGCTGCCGCGAAACGTGGCGCTCTTCGGCCAAGTGACTGTGCCATGGACTAACTCTGGATTGGCGGTGAATGACGAACCGGTTTCTCCCATGAAGAATTCGACGCCGTTGGGCACGCCATCCATGTCGTAGTCTTGACTCGGGGATTGGCCGGGGGCGTTGATGGCGGCCCAAGCGGCAAAACCGCCCGGGGCTCCGACTTGGATTTTGCCGCTGCCTGTGATCAGACCGCCGGAGTTGGCGGAAGTATAGGTTCCATCCGGTTGGGTGACTCCGGCAAGGATGAGCACGCCAACGGTATCGCTGCCGGTGTAATCGAGATGCAACACAGCGCCGCTAGCAATTGATAGAGTCGAGGCATCGTTGAGGTAAGGGAAGGTGAGTGTCAGAGTGCCTTGGGTGACGGTGGTATTGCCAGTGTATGTATTTGCGCCGCTGAGGACCAGGGTTCCGGCACCGCTCTTGGTAAGGCCACCCGAGCCGCCCTCACTCAAATTGCGGTCAATCAGGGGCGCTGAGACCGTGAGGTCCGCCGCCACATCGCCGGTGGCATTGGCCACGTTGAACTCGGTATTGGTGTTGAGATGGATGCCATTGTTCGTGCCAAATGTGGAGATGGTGGACGCGGAAGTGCCGCCTGCCGTCACCACGGCGTTTGGGCCGAAGCTATAGGTTTGGTAACCGCTGATCGCGCCGCTGACGGAGGTGAGTGTGCCGCCATTCAAGATAACCGGACCGAGGCGGTTGAAGACAAAACCGCCATTCGTCACGGTGCTGCCCGCATGGATCACAAGCGTGGCGGCGATCGTCGATGTAGCTCCACCCAAAGTGTCGCCGGAATTAAATTGCAGGGTCGCCCCGCCGTTCACGCTGATGCTGCGCGCCACTTGAGGGTTGCCCAGCCCACTGGTGGTCGGATTTAATAGATTGTTAGACCGATTGGCAGTCAAGTTGCTGCCGGCCGTCACCTCAATATTGCCGGTAAACGCGCTGGCTCCGGTTAGAGTGGTGACTCCCGCGGGCGCACCGGTGAATGTCAGGTTGCCGCTGGAGTTGGCGGCTGTGGTGATGGTGCCGGCGCTCGCACCGCTGCCACCGCCACCGGTCAGCGTTACGACGAGTCCGGAGATCGATGCATAGGTGCCTGGGTTGGTGATGACGATGCCGGTGAGAGCACCGCTGGCGGGATCGATCGTTGCATAGCCGGTGGCCGCGCTGCCGTTGCCACCGGTGATGGTTCCACCGCTGAAGGTCACTTGCGGTGGAGTGATGTAGCCCGAACCGGGGGTGAGGGCCACCGCCGACACCCCCGTGCCGGTTGCTGATGAAATGGCCTGGGCGATGGTGATTGCCTGGCCATTGTTATCGATCGTGTTCGTGCCGCTCTGTGGCGCATAGATATTGACAGACCCAAGGCCAGATAGAAATGCTGCATTGGTGGCATCGCCGGCCTTGAGCGTGCCGCCGTTGAAATTGATGCTGGCGTTAGGGGATGTGCCATTGAGGAACCCGAGTGTTTGCAGTTGGCCGCCGCTGCTGAGGTTCAAGGCCGCCACATTGGCGGTGTTGCCGGTGATGCCGGTGAACGACAGTCCTTCGTTCAATTTCACGCGGATGGTGGGTGTGAGGAACTTGCCGCTGCCGCTGAGCGTGATGACCGCAGTCTGTGCGGCACCGGTATTGGACCAGTTAAGCGCAAGCCCATTGAAATTGCCGTCGGTCACGGCGCTGCTCCCGCCGGCGATTTGCACCGTGCCTCCTGAGATGTTCACGACGCTCGTCTCGCCCGCCGCCCCACGGTTGGGCAGGAAGTAAGCACCGTTGCCGTTGGTCGTCGGCAAATTGACGTTGCCGCCACTCATATCAAATTGCGCGAAGGTGCCGGCTCCACCATGGGCGCCTCCAACATTGATTTCGCCTGCCAGATTGATGGTTCCACCTGATAGATTGTAATAGCCATAAGCACCCACGGCGCTGCCGATTGCGAAGGCGCCGCCATTGGTGTTATTGCTGGTGATCGTGCTGGTGCCGGATTGATAGAGTGCGGCGGGCACGCCGCTGGTGGTTCCAATCAGCACCTGATTGGTGGTGTCTGAGTTCACCGAAGCAGTGGCAATCGAGCCGCCAGTGACTAACAATTTCCCGGCGGTGACGGAAGTGCTGCCGCCATAGGTATGGTCCAGAGAGGTGAGGGCGGTGCCCGCGCCGGATTTTGTGAAAGCACCGGATGCCTGGTTGAGGACCTGATCGATGGTGAAGGTATTGGCAGCGCTGCTGATATCTAGGGCCACAGCCGTGTCGGGCGCGAATGACACCGTGTGGCCGAGTATCGAGAAACTCGATAGGGCCGTGCCAGTGATCTGCAGCGTGCCGCCGCTGAAAACAAGATTGGCGGTTGCGCCTCCTAGGTTGGCGCTCGTGCCGACGCTTACGGTGCCGGCGCTGAGCGTGGTGGCCCCAGTGTACGTATTGGTGCCGGACAGGGTAAGGGTGCCCGCACCAGTTTTGGTTAGCCCGGCGGATCCGCTGGCTAACAAATTAGCAGAGATGACGGCCGTGCCGGTGGTGTTGCTGACCGAGTATGACGCGCCGGAGAGGCTGCCATTTTCCAGCGTGTCGCCGCTGGTGGCGGCTGTGGTGATGGACACGGCAGCAACCGTTCGGGTCAAATTTCCCAGATCGAGTGTGCCGCCACTCAGGGTCAATGCGGCGGTGCTGCCACCCAGCGTACCGGTGCCGCTCAGGGCCAGGGTGCCAGTGCCGATGACGGTGGTGCCGGTATAAGTATTCGGTCCGGATAGAGTGAGCAGTCCGGCACCTTGCTTGGTAAAGCCAAAGGTGCCACCACTTTGGCCGATAGCACCGCTGATGGTAGCATTTGATGTGGTGATGCCGATATATGAATTTCCCTTCAGGGTGACTGAGCCGGTTTGGATGGCACCGTTTTCGAGGCGAAGCGCGCCGGCGTTCTCTGTATTGCCCACGCCAAATAATTGGAGACCGGCCCCGTAGTTCAACGACTGGTTGAGGTAGAGAGTCGTACTCGCCTCCACCTTGAGGGTCGCGCTGCCGGAGATGAGATTCGCCTGGGTGGTGGTAAAGCTGGTCCTGCTAGCCGATCCCACCGTTGGGTTGAGGTCCATGGTGCCGGTATAGCCACTCATGTCACCGGTGAATGACACGCTCGCATTGCCGGTAAGCACCGTGATGGCTCCAGACCCACTGAATGCATTGGCATAAGTCGCATTGCCCGCGTTGAGCACAAGCGTACCGCCGGTGATAGATGTGGCTCCTTGCAGCGCGCTTGCTGTGGTGTTGATTTTAAGACTGCCGCCGGTAAGCGTGGTGCCGCCAGTATAGGTATTCGCGCCGGAAAGAACGAGGGTTTTGAGGCTTGAGCTGCCCGCGGCCTTCAACCCGGCATTGCCCGTGATCACTGAGGAGAGGGTCGATGTGGTCGCGCTGAAGGTAATCGTCGGAGTGGTCCCGGCCAGGGTGATGGTGCCGCCAGAGAGCGTGTAGGCACCGGACCCGGGCGCATTGAAAGTGATTCCGTTGGCCGTCACCGTTCCCACCGTGATAGTGCCCGCGGCACCATTGGCCTTACCGAAAATGGCGATTTCGGCTCCCGTATTCGGCCAGATGATATCCGCTGTGGCATTGCTCCATTTGGCGCTCGCGGTGTCCCAAGTGCCGGCTCCATCCACGGCAGCGGTGGGATTCGCTCCGGAGGCATCCCACGTCAGTGTAGCGGCAGCCAAGACAGACACGCATCCAACCATCGAGCACACGAGAATACCTGCGCGTAACTTGACGCGGCAGGACATTTGAAACGAATGCTTGTGTCCATTCATGGTGGGGGCGCTGACATGTGATTATTGGGTGGGGGCACAGCCTGCCTTATGGAGACCTTAGGTAACCGGTGGGTTGAGCAACTGCATGACTATGATATGGCAACTGGAGCCGCATGCTACTACCCCATTAGGGTTACGATGGACCGCGCTGCCGTGGACCGGGCGTTCGGCGAGCTCAGCCGAGCCGCATCCTGGCCGGATGGCCATGGTGCGAGAATGCACTGAGCTACGCGCATGTTCCATTCGCCTCGCATGGGCAATGCGGGCAAGATGCCCGCGCTACGTGGACCGGGCATCCTGCCCGGATGGCCCTGGTGTGAGAATGCGCTGAGTTCTGCAGATATACCATTCGCCTCGCACGGGCAATGCGGGCAAGATGCCCGCGCTACGTGGACCGGGCATCCTGCCCGGATGGCCATGGTGCGAGAATGCACTGAGCTACGCGCATGTTCCATTCGCCTCGCACGGGCAATGCGGGCAAGATGCCCGCGCCACGTGGACCGGGCATCCTGCCCGGATCCTAGGGCTGCGATTGGGTGTCACGTGTATCAATCACAGTACGATGGAATGCCGAACATCAAATTCTTTGATCTCACGGCCTTCATCCGCGTTGGCTCTCGCATGAAGTCAGGCGTTTTGCGCTTCCCGCCTCAGCGGGCGGCCCCGGCGTGGCGGCGATTGCCGCCAAAGTTGCGGCGCTGACCGTTGCGCTGGCCACCGCCACCGCCACCGCCGTTAGACGGAGGGCGCGGGGAGTGGCCGCCGCCGGACTTGCCGCGGGAGTGGCGTTCGGCGAGGGATTCGATGTGCCACGCGTGGTCGTCCCAACGGGGAATGGGCATGCGGATAATCTTTTCAATCTCGCGCAAGTACTCCAGCTCGTCCTCCGAGCAGAAGGACACAGCCCGCCCGTCAGCACCGGCACGCGCAGTGCGGCCAATCCGATGCACGTAGGCTTCTGGCTCGTTAGGTAAATCGAAGTTGACAACCAGGCCGACGTCCTTGACGTCCACGCCGCGGGCGGCAACATCTGTGGCAACCAGCACGGGCGTGAGTCCGCGCTTGAAACGGTCGAGCGCTTTTTCCCGTGCCGCTTGCGACTTGTTGCCATGGATGGCGTCGGCGGCGAAGCCTGCTGCACACAGGCTTTTGGCTAGTTTGTTGGCCCCGTGTTTCGTGCGGCTGAACACGATGGTGAGTTTTTGTTGGGCGGCGTCGGCCTGGCCGCGCAGCAATTGGTCGAGCAGCGGTCGTTTGTCCTCACGGGCCACGAAGCACACCTGTTGGTCGATGTTTTCGGCGGTGGTGGTTTCCGGCATGATGCTGATATGAGCGGGCTCGCGCAAAATGGTACGGGCCAGTTCAACAATGTTAGGAGCGAGGGTTGCGGAGAAGAATAGCGACTGGCGCTTGGCCGGCAGCATGGCAACGATGCGTTTGACGTCGCGTAAAAATCCCATGTCTAACATCCGGTCAACCTCGTCGAGCACGAAAAACTCAACCTGGCCGAGGTCGATGTGGCGTTGGTCGATGAGGTCCAACAAACGGCCCGGGGTGGCCACCAGCACATCGACGCCGCCGCGCATGGCGTTGACCTGAGGGACCTGGCCAACGCCACCGTACACGAGGGTTTGGCGGAAATTGACGTGTTTGCCATAGGTGGCGAAGCTTTTGCCGACTTGGCCGGCGAGTTCGCGGGTGGGAGCGAGCACGAGGGTGCGGCAGGAACGCGGGCGGACTTGTCGGGGTTGCAGGTGGAGTGCGTGGAGGATCGGCAGGGCGAAACCGGCGGTTTTGCCGGTGCCTGTCTGGGCGCAGCCGAGCAGATCGCGGCCTTGCAGCAGCAGGGGGATTGCCTGTGCCTGGATAGGCGTGGGCACGGAGTATTGGAGTTCGCGCAAAACGCGGTGGAGGGGCGCAGCCAGTGGCAACGCCTCGAACGGGGTCGGGGTCATGTTGGTCTAAATTGCCAGCTCTATCCGGGAATCGGCGGCTGGTCGGGTGATGAGCGATAGAAGAAACCTCAAACAATCTCTCTCATCGATGAAGACCGGACAAGGGCCCGGCCTTTCAAGCGGCCGGGCGGTGCCAGCGTTGCCGCTGCGCAGGGGTGCTATAAGCGCGACTCGCGAGTTGACAAGTAAAATCGCAAACATTTTTTCGTGGAGTGCGGCAGCTCGCTGCCGCCGGGCCAAGCCAGCTTGCTGGCGTGTGTAGGCATGCCCATGATGCGCGGTCAATACGCATGAAACGACAGGCTAGAAGTAGCATGAAATATGGATCCTGGCTTCATTCCATCTACGATTTTTCCAACCATACTAGCCGAGATCACTCCCCTGACGGGCATGCGCGTCAAGTTAAGCCAAATTCTCCCATGTTTCCGTGAAATTCCGGCGCTTTTTCCGTTTGTCGTAACAACAATATCTGGCCAGCGCCTTTTCAAGGGCGGCGGTCTCCTGG
>Ga0118677_10015466_pt1 | contig 10602 bp, 6 predicted proteins | sample AliMusrvi5mmetaG_FD_86154 | JGI IMG/M metagenome (GOLD analysis project Ga0118677, IMG submission 86154)
TGACATCTTTTATTTACCAAAACCTTAACTGATGAAAAGATTTTTATCTCTTTGGGGATGTCTGCTTTTCTTTGTTTCCTTCGTACATGCACAAACCGGAAAGATTTCCGGAACTGTCACCGAAAGTGATAAAAACGGCCCGGTTCAGAATGTAGTGGTTAAAATCACTCCTCTTGACCTCCAGGCTGTTACAAATGCCGAAGGATTATTTGAAATCAGAAATGTTCCCTATGGCACTTACACGGTAACTTTCAGTAGTGATAAGTTCGAAAATTACCAGACTACAGTTGACCTTAAATCTCCTGTTGCTACCATTCCCTCAATTTCGCTCGTAAAAAAGGGCAGTGAGCCTGATAACGTTTCCGAGATCAGCACGATTCTGCTTGATCAGGAGGATGAGAACAAAGACCAGAACATTTCCGGCCTGCTTCATTCTTCCGAAGATGTATTTACCTCGACAGCCGGCTATGTATTCGGCTCGATGTTTTTCAAACCCCGTGGTTATGATTCTGAAGACCGGACTGTTCTGATAAACGGAACAGATGTCAGCGACGCTGAAAACGGAAGAACAAGCTATGGTGACTGGGGTGGTTTGAATGATGCAATGCGGAATAAGGAAACTTACAACTATTCGGAACCCACACCGATTTCTTACGGGAACATTGGCGGCGTAACGAACATCAACACCAGGGCGTCCAGTATCCGTAAACAGGTTAAAGTATCCTATTCATTGACCGACCGGTCTTACAGGAACAGGGCCATGGCAACATTGTCGACCGGCCTCATGAAAAACGGATGGGCATTTGCAGTAAGCGCATCCCGCCGCTGGTCACAGGAAGGTTATGCTGAAGGCACTTTTTATGATGCCTACGGATACTTCGCAGCCGCAGAAAAGAAATTCAAAAACCAGAGCCTTTCTTTATCCATTTTTGCCGCACCTACAACCAGGGCAACAGCTTCTGCATCCATGCAGGACGCGTACGACCTGGCCGGTTCTAACTATTACAACCCAAACTGGGGATACCAGGACGGCGTAAAAAGAAATGCAAGGGTCAAGACCAACAATGAGCCGGAATTCATCCTGAATCATATCTGGAACATCAATGAAAAAACCAAACTGAATACGTCATTGAACTATTCATTCGGTACCAACGGGTGGTCATCCCTGAACTGGTATAACGCTCCCGACCCCCGTCCTGACTATTACAAGTACATGCCGCGTTACGCACTGGACTCCAACACTGTTCATGCTCCTTCGTCAATTGCTGCCTATAATTACATTGCAGACCAATGGAAAAACGATGTGAACGTACGACAGATCGACTGGGATCACCTCTATGCTGTAAACCGTCTGAGCAACCTCGATGGCAAACAAGCCAATTATATCGTTGAGAACAACGTGACGAAAACAAACCAGATCCTGTTCAACACGAATATCAATTCCGAAGTAAATACACACCTGACCATTTCCGGCGGGCTCAACCTGAAATCCTATAAAGCACATCATTATAAGGTCCTGCAGGATCTTTTAGGAGGCAATTACTGGGTGAATGTTGACCAGTTTGCACAACGTGATTTCCCGGGCGATTCAACCAGCGCCCAGCTTGATCTGAACCACCCGAACCAGGTGATTCACCAGGGTGATAAATTCGGCTATGACTATGATGTAAATTACCGCGACCTCAATTTATGGGGACAGGGTGTATGGTCTTATAATAAGGTGGACTTCTATTTAGCAGGTTCACTAACAGGTGTTGAATTCTGGCGTACCGGTTATTATAAAAACGGTCGTTATCCTGAAAATTCCTATGGCGATTCCAAAAAACTTACCTTCTTCAACTATGGGGTAAAAGGCGGCGTCACTTACAAAATTTCAGGTCGTCACTACATCACCGCCACCGGATTTTCACAAAACCAGGCTCCTTACTTCGTTAATACCTTCATTGCACCGAAAACCAGGAACAGCATCATAGATGATCCTAAAAACGAAAAGATGTACGGCGGGGATATCAATTACATCATCCGTTACCCCTGGCTGAATGCCCGCCTGACCTATTATTACACCCAATTCATGGATGCATCAAGGATCATGAGTTTCTATGATGACGACCTCGGAACCTTTGTTAACTTCTCGATGAACGGTATCAACAGCAAACATCAGGGGATAGAATTCGGTGCAGAAGTGAAAGCCACCAAATCACTTTCTTTCGTTGCTGTTGCCGCCATCGGACAATACCTGTATACATCACGTCCCACAACCATTATCTCCTATGACAACGGTTCAGCACCCAATGACACGGTGACTACATACTACAAGAATTTTTACGTTCCGGAGACACCGCAACTTGCACTTTCAGGCGGGTTGAAGTACAATTATAAATACTGGTTTTTTGATATGAATGCCAACTATTATGACGAGGCATACATGGATATGAATCCGGAAAGAAGAACCCTTGCTGCACTTTCGCTGCTCGGCCCCGGGGATCCCAAAATTCAGAAAATCATTAATGAAACAAAACTAAAAGGTGGGTTTACGCTGGATGCTTCCCTTGGGAAATCAATCCGGATCAATTACAAGTACTTTATCAGCATTAACTTTAGTGTCACCAATCTTCTGGATAACAAGAACATTCAGAACGGCGGTTATGAACAAAACCGTTTTGATTTCACACTTGCAAAAAATGTTGACAGGTACCAGCCGAAATTATTCTACTATTACGGCAGAACCTATTTCCTTAATGTCAGTTTCAGAATTTAACCTGTTTGAACTAAATCAAAAAAGTATAATCCATGAACCATCCATCCATTATGAAAAAATACACACTTTATCTTGCAATCTGCCTTTTAGCGGTAATTGCAACGGTTCAGACCAGTTGTGTGAAACACAAGTTTGATGAACCACCCGTCGTTGTTCCGCATGTTACTTTTCTGTCCAACATGTCCATCGCGACACTGAAGGCACGATACAACAACCCATTGTCAGACACTGCCAACTTCGTTGACTCCACATCCCTTGTTTTTATTAAAGGTGATGTAATCATCCAGGGTGTTGTGGTAGGTAATGATGAATCCGGGAATATCTACAAACAGATCTACATCCAGGATACCACAGGTGGTATCGTACTGAGTGTTGACCAGAACTCGCTTTATGCAAATTTCAGGATCGGACAACGCCTGTTTATTAAATGTAAGGGATTGTATCTCGGACAGTATGGCGGAGCAACTCAGATAGGTTATCCCTATAACGGAGCCATCGGAAGAATGCCGGCTGCTTTCCTGGATCATTTTTATAATGACAGCCTGCCAGGCGCAGCACCCCAGCCGATACAGATCGATATCCGCAAGACCAATTCTGATTATTTCGATAAATACCAGGGAATGCTGGTATCTTTCAGAAATGTGAATTTCTCCGGAAAATCAGGATCACAGATTGCCCCGGGAACTGCATCTACTTCCTTCACGATCTATGATTCAACAAACACCGCTATCACACTTCCGAAAAACGGCAAGAGCCTGATCCTCTATTCAAGCAACTATGCTGATTTTTCAAAAGAGCGTCTGCCGGGCGGATCAGGAACCGTTCAGGGGATCATGACCGTGTTCAACACCAGCTATGAAATGCTTATCCGTCATACCAGCGATTTCGTTAACTTCATTGACACCCTGAAAACGGTTTATGCCAATGATTTTGCTGCTTCACCGACAGACTGGTTAATTTATACCGCTTCCGGAGCACCCTGGACCTTCAGTTCAACCTATGCATCCATGGTTGGCAACGGGTACGGCGGTTCTGCTCCAAGCAATACCTACCTGATTTCCCCGGGAATCAACCTTACCGGCCAGGTTAACCCGATCATGGCGTTTAACCTCTGGACGAAATACACCGACAGCGGACAAACCAACCCACTCGAAGTGTTGATTTCAACCAACTACTCAGGTTCAGGCGATCCTTCAACGGCTACCTGGACGAAAGTCACAGGATTCACCATGCCGGCAATCGGCAGTGGCGTGATGACAGGCAGTGGTAACATCAATATATCCGCTTATACGGGCATCATTTATGTTGCATTCCATTACAGGTCTTCCGGCATTACCAGCGGAACGGCTACTACATGGGAGGTCCAGGGCTTCAGGGTCAGGGCAAAAAAATAACCGTCAAACAATGAATCGGAAAGAGGGCGCCTGAAAGCGCCCTCTTTTTTTTGTGTTCAATAACTTCAGATTAACGGCAGGTCGCCGAGTTCCTGGAGGGCACGGTTGATGGTAGAAACATCTTTGAATACCAGGATGAGTTTCTCCTTTTCCTCCTTCATCTTACAGTTCGGAGGATTTGTCTTGATGTACTCAAGAATTGCAGTGAACTGGGCGGACTGATAATAAAGCGACTCAGGGTTGCTGATAAAGTGGCACGTAAACCGGCCATTGCGAAGCACCAGCTTTTCAAACCCGATCTTTCGGGCAAGCCTGCGCAGTCGGATAGCATCAAGCAATGAATTCGTCTGTTTAGGCAACGGCCCAAACCGGTCAAGCAGCTTTTCCCGATAGGCGATCAGCTGCTCCTCTGTTTCCAGCGAGTCAAGTTCTTTGTACAGACTCAGACGCTCCGTGATGTTCGTGATGAAATAGTCGGGGATCAGGATCTCTAGGTCGGTCTCTATCTGGCACTCGTGAACGAATTCCCGTGGTAGTTCGTCTTTGAACACATCACCGAAATCCTGCTCTTTTAATTCCATCAGGGCTTCGTCGAGGATCTTCTGGTACATCTCAAACCCGATCTCGGAAATGAATCCGCTTTGTTCACCGCCCAGGATATTGCCTGCTCCCCGGATATCCAGGTCTCGCATGGCAATACTGAAACCCGAACCCAGATCTGAAAACTCCTCGATGGCCCTCAACCTTTTGCGCGCTTCATCTGTCAGCACCGACATCGGGGGAGCCAGGAGGAAACAGAAAGCTTTTTTGTTTGACCGGCCCACCCTTCCGCGCAGCTGGTGGAGGTCACTCAGGCCGTAATGATGGGCATCGTTGATGATGATGGTGTTGACATTGCTGATGTCGAGACCGGATTCGATAATCGTGGTGGCCACCAGCACGTCGTATTCGCCTTCGATAAAGTCGGTCATCACCTTCTCCAGGCGGTGGCCCTCCATCTGGCCGTGGGCTATCGCAACCCTTACCTCCGGGAGCATACGGTGGATCATGCCGGCCAGCTCACCAATATTCTGCACCCGGGTCGTCACGAAAAACACTTGGCCGCCCCTTGCCACCTCATAGCCGATCGCTTCTTTGATGATCTCTTCATGAAAGGCATGGATTTCTGTCTGCACAGGGTACCTGTTCGGCGGGGGCGTATTGATGATCGAAAGGTCGCGCGCCCCCATGAGTGAGAACTGGAGCGTACGCGGAATCGGCGTGGCGGTGAGGGTCAGCGTATCAACGTTTACCCGGAAATGCTTCATCTTCTCCTTTGCAGCCACACCAAATTTCTGCTCTTCATCGATGATCAGCAAACCAAGCTCTTTAAACTTAATGTCCTTGCTCAGGATCCGGTGCGTTCCTATAATAATGTCGATCTTCCCTTCTTCCAGTTCTTCCAGTATCTTTTTCTGGGCGGCTGCCGATTTGAACCGGTTCAGGTAATTGACTGTACACGGAAATTCCTTCAGCCGCTCTTTAAATGTCTTATAATGCTGCAACGCGAGGATCGTTGTAGGAACCAGTATGGCAACCTGCCGGCTCTCCGCAACCACCTTAAAAGCCGCACGGATGGCGATCTCTGTTTTGCCGAATCCGACATCACCGCAAACAAGGCGGTCCATAGGAAATTCAGCTTCAAGGTCTTTCTTTACGTCTATAGTTGCCTTGATCTGATCCGGAGTATCTTCATAAATAAAAGATGCTTCCAGCTCAGTCTGCATGTAAGTATCCGGCGCGTAGGCAAACCCGGGAGTAGCCCGGCGTTTTGCATACAGGGAAATAAGTTCCTTGGCAATGTCCTTGACACGGCTTTTGGTCTTGTTTTTCAGTTTCGTCCATGCATCCGAACCCAGGCGGTTCATGGTGGGGGCGGTTCCTTCCTTCCCGATGTATTTTGAAATCCGGTGGAGCGAATGAATGCTGACATAAAGGATGTCCTCATTTTTATAGATCAGTCGGATCGCCTCCTGCTCTTTGCCATTATTCATGATCTTCTCGAGGCCGCCGTATCTCCCAACCCCATGATCGATGTGCGTCACATAATCTCCGGGCCGCAGGTCGTACAATTCCCGCAGGGTGATGGCTTCCTTTCCCGCATACCCGTCTTTCAGGTGAAAACGGTGATAACGCTCAAAGATCTGGTGGTCAGTGTAACAGGCAACTTTGAGATCCTTCTCGATAAATCCCTGGTTCAGGGAATAAAAAAGGCTGCTGAATTCGATGGGTTCATCTTCTGAATTCTTCTGCCGGATGTCTTCGATGATCGTGAAAAGCCGCTCACTTTGTTTGGGGTTATCCGATAACAGGATATTTTTTATTCCTTTCCGTGAATTCCCCAACAGGTCGGCAATGAGGAGGTCGAAGTTTTTGTTAAAAGAGGGCTGGGGTGAAACATCGTACAGGATCTCTTCCGCACTCCTGAAAAAATCGTGGCTGCCGAATTCTATCAACGGCAACTTCTGCAGACCCGAAACAAACTCCTCCCCGTCCAGGTAATGGTCGCCTTCCTCGCTTTTATCCATCACCTCGATGGCATACCTGAGGTCTTCTGTCCAGATGACACTCTTGACAGGAAGGAACTCGAACAGCGGATCATACTTGATCTTTTTTTCGCGGTTGATGCGGATGTCAGGGATGATGGTCACCTCCTGTTTCCGTTCTATTGAAAGCTGGTTCGATGGATCAAATGTACGGATGGTGGCGACTTTATCGCCCTCGAATTCAATCCGGAAGGGATGGTCGCCTGAAAAGGAATAGACATCGATCAGACCGCCCCGTAACGAAAACTGTCCCGGTTCGATGACAAAATCGACCCGCTCAAATTCGTATTCGATCAGGAGGTCGAGGGTGAATTCGAGTGAAACCGATTCACCGGCTTTAAGCTTCAGTGTGTTTTTCTCAAGGAATTTCCGGTTGACCACTTTCTCGGAGAGCGCTTCAGGATACGTGACGAGGATGAAATCATCAGCGCCTGAGTACAGCCGGTTGAGGACCTCGGTGCGGGAAAGCAACCCCGGGTTGTCTTTCTGAATGTTATTTGCCGATTTCCGGAACGATGAGGGAAAGAACAGGACCTTTTTCCGGTCTGTTTCAAGGTTTCTCTCGTCAAAGATCTGTTCGAGGTCATTGTAAAAATAGGCGCTGCTTACCTTATCCGGGAGGATAAATAAATGAACAGCCGGAAACGCACTGCAGACTGCTGCAGCGGTGAGCGAGGCGGAAGATCCGACCAGACCTTTCATGTGAATGCGGATTTCACCCGGTAAACCGGACCCCGCGAGCTTTGATGCAATCTGTGAAGTCCTGGGATCTTTCCTGAATAACGATAAGAGCTGCGAATTTTCCAAACGCCCTTTTCTAACTTATGTTAAGGGATTAAAATCAGGTGACAATTTCTTCATGTACTCTTCTGCTTTTTCAACCATGGACGCCGGCCCTGCAAATAAAGGGGAGCGTTCATGCAGCGATTTCGGCTGAATGTCCATGATGCGGTTAAACCCGTCGGTTGCTTTCCCTCCTGCCTGTTCGGCAAGAAAGGCAACCGGGTTACATTCATAAAGCAGCCGCAACTTCCCGGCTTTACTTTTTGTTGTTCCCGGATAAATAAAGATACCGCCCCGTATCAGGTTGCGGTGAATGTCGGCCACCATCGACCCTATATAACGGGTTGAATAAGGCCGGTTTGTTGCTGCATCATCTTCCTGGCAATAATGGATGTATTGTTTCACCCCTTCAGAAAAATAGATGTAATTCGCTTCGTTAATGGAATAGATGGTCCCGTTTTGCGGGTATTTCATTTCGGGATGACTCAGAATGAACAACCCGACCGAAGGATCCAGCGTGAAGCCGTTTACGCCGTTGCCTGTGGTGTAAACAAGCATCGTGGAAGAACCGTAGATGACATATCCTGCGGCAACGAGGTTACGGCCTGGCTGCATGAAATCCTCCAGTGTCGCCGGCCCCCTGACTGTGCGGCGCAGGTAAATCGAAAAAAGCGTACCAATCGATACATTCGATTCGATGTTTGATGAGCCATCCAGTGGATCCATGGCCACCACATATTTGCCATTCCGTGAAACGCCTTCGTCAAAGAGAATGATCTCTTCATTCTCCTCTGAACCGATGGCACAGACCTGTCCCCCTGAACGGAGCGCTGCAATGAACTGGTTGTTGGCATAAACATCCAGTTTTTTCTGTTCTTCACCCTGTACGTTTACTTCGCCGACATATCCCATCACCTCACCCAGTCCTGCCCGGTTGACCTCCCGGTTGACAAACTTTGCGGCAATGCCGATGTCATTTAAAATACGTGTCAGTTCACCGGTTGCATTCGGATATTCCGCCTGCTTTTCCACTACAAATTCCGTAAGGGTCTTGAATTGCATAATCTTCAGATTTTCCGCAAAGATAATACCATTTGTGATTTGTGATTTGCGATTTGTGAATTGAATTTAGAAATCGCAATTCGCAAATCACAAATCACAAATCTCTTTACCTTTGGCCAATGAACATAAAGGTCTTTAAATTCGGCGGGGCTTCGGTCAACAGCGCCAGAGGTGTTCGGAACCTTGCCTCCATCCTGAAAAAGTATCCGGGGGAGAACATCCTTGTGGTGGTTTCTGCCATGGGAAAAACCACGAATGCACTGGAGGTGCTGCTCTCTCATTTCCTCTGCGGGGATTCTGTGTCGATGGTTGAATCGTTTCACGGGATCCGGGACTTTCATATGGACATCCTTCATTCACTGTTCAGAAAGAAAGATCACCCGGTTTATGAGGAAATTGAGACGCTCTTTGATCAGCTCCGCGGATACCTGCGTAAAGGCCATCTGAACGACAGTGAAAAACCCGGGTACGATTTCATGTATGACCAGGTGGTAAGTTATGGCGAGCTGATCTCAACCGCCATCATCAATCATTATCTCAATGATTCAGGGATTGCTTCCACGCTGTACGATGCCCGGAAACTGATCTCTACGGACAGGATGTACCGTGATGCCCGTGTTGACTGGGACAAAACAAGGCAATGCATCGCCAAAACATTAACCGGCCAGGGCATTGCTGTTACACAGGGATTCATCGGAGGCGACCTGTCAGGAAACACCACCACGCTTGGCCGCGAAGGCTCGGATTATTCGGCGGCGATCTTCGCTTATTGCCTGAAGTCGAAGGAAATGACAATCTGGAAAGATGTCCCGGGCATCATGAATGCCGACCCGAAATGGCTCGTAAATGTCAGGAAGCTGAATACGCTTTCATACGAGGAAGCCATTGAACTTGCTTATTTCGGCGCTTCCATTATTCACCCCAAAACGATCAAGCCACTCGAAAACGCGAACATTACCCTGCATGTAAAATCTTTTCTCAGGCCTGACCTTCCGGGAACCACCATCAGTAAGCTGGAAGAATGGACCATTTCGACGCCCATCTACATCCGTAAGCAAAACCAGGTGCTGATCTCGATCTCGCCGAGGGATTTCTCCTTCATTATGGAAGAAAACCTGGGACAGATCTTCACCATCCTTGCAACCCATCATGTAAAGGTGAATGTGATGCAGAATTCGGCCATCTCCTTCTCCGTGTGTGTCGATGCAAATACACGTGAACTGAAGAACCTGATCAGCGAGCTGAAGAGAAATTACAGGGTAAGGTATAACGATCACCTGGAGTTATACACCATACGGCACTACAACACAAAGGCCATCAACAAAATCGCAAAAAACAGGCGCATCCTGCTGGAACAGAAAACCAGGAACACCCTTCACCTCGTGGTTACGGAATAATAACCGGGAAATCGTATCTGAAATCTTCAAGCGCGGGTTTCTCAAGCACCTTCGCCAGGAAATCAAAATAGGCCGGCGTGAAGGAGAATTTTGAAACATCATAGTAATCCTCCGACAGCGGCTTGTTACCGATGGCTCCCATGTCGATGGATGCCGTGTTGTATTCCTCGAGTTCAACGTAAGGCACCATATTGGTAATAACAGGCATCTGTCCGTAATCTTCGCGCAACAGCAAATCGACCACCTTATCCGCCAGGGTAGCCGTAAGACGGCGGTCGTAATGACGGCAATGGCCTGCGCGGGCATAATATCCGGAGATCTGTGCACGGGCTTCTACTCCAAGTTTCCTGGAAAGTTCGGATGCGATCACACCACTGATCCCGCCGAACCTCGGGTGGCCATATTCATCCACCTCGGAACTCGCGTAAACAACATCCACCTTTTCCGTCTTCTCATCATACCAGCGAACACCTTCCGAAACAGGAATGACAAGGCACTTCTTCTTGGAATTCATGTAAGCCTCTTTCACGGTCTCCATGAACACTTCCTTCCTGCCCGTCGCCTACGGCGAACAGCCGCTGTATATGTTCAGCAACGCCGTGCCCGCCTCGCACGAGGACGAC
>Ga0118677_10015467_pt1 | contig 10602 bp, 7 predicted proteins | sample AliMusrvi5mmetaG_FD_86154 | JGI IMG/M metagenome (GOLD analysis project Ga0118677, IMG submission 86154)
GTTGCTCTTTTAATAACATTGCATTCTCCATATTGAGTAAGGGATGAAGTATATTTACCGTTTTATATAAAAAAATTTATATAAAAATAAGTAATTCACAATAAATTATGAATTTAGAATTTACTTTTCTTCTCATTTTACGGCTCTTATCAGGTCTGTTAGCTTTAGCACTGGTTATAGCACTTTGGAAAAGAAAGGAAACTGATGGAGTAATTTATCTCATTCTCTTCGAATTTGCCTCTTCTGTTTGGGCAATCACCGATGGTCTGGAACATGCCGCTACCAGTTTACCTGCAAAGATATTAATGTCACAGATTGGCTATATCGGTTCATCAACAACTACTGTCTTTTTTCTCCTCTTCGCAATTGCTTATACACAGACCAATAAGTTCATTAGAAAACGTGTGATTGGATTATTAATGTTAATTCCCCTGATTACGGTTCTGTTCGTATTCACTAATCCGGATCATCATCTGATCTGGGAAAACGTTGATTTCTTTCCTTTAACCAATGAAACGATCTATCACTACGGGCTGTGGTTCTGGGTTTTTGTAATCTATGAGTATTTTGTACTGGCGGCCGGTATAGTTGTTCTACTGATAAGTGCTTTCAGATTTTATAAGATCTATAAAGCTCAGTTGATTTATCTTATCATCGCATCCATACTTCCACTGATCTCCAGTATCATATATGTTTTTAAGCTATTACCGTTCAAAACAGATCTTACCCCGATAATACTAATTTGCTCAGGTATTCTCTGTTCTGTCGGAATCTATTTTAGAAGAATGTTTGATGTAGGCCCGATTGCACGAATACAAACTATCAATAATTTAACAGATGGAGTCATAGTTATCGATATGGATGATCGTATTGTCGATGTAAATCAAGCATTTAGCAATATCATAAACGCTGATCGGGAAATGTTGATTGGTAAGCCATTTAAGAGGTTTAGTAATCTATTTTTAAAGGATAGCCCCGAACAATCATCAAATAATGAATTTCTTACGGAAACTGCAATCCGGGAAGTTAGCGGAGTTAAATATTTTGAGGTAAAATACTCAGCAGTATTTGACGCAAAACACCGGCTTATCGGCAGAATCTTTCTTCTGCACGACATCTCAATCAGGAAAAAGGCACTTGATGCTGCATTTGAGTCGAATACCTTATTGCGAAACGAGATAGTTGAAAAAGAGAAGTTGATTGCCGACCTTGATGCTTACGCCCGATCGGTAGCCCATGATCTTAAGAATCCGATAAGCGGGGTGATCGGACTTACCGATTTTATCAAGGATGACATTCAGAATCATAGACTGGACCAGGCTTTCGAACTGCTTGATCTGCTTCATGAGCAAGGGCACACCATGCTTAAAATTGTTGATGAATTGCTTCTGTTGTCCAGAATCAGGAAAGAGGACATCAAGCCTGTTAATATAAACATGCAATCAATAGTAAATGATGCAATTAACAGACTAAAACAACAATCTGAAAGTCGTAACGCAACATTTATTTTGCCTGAGACTTGGCCCGAAGTCCTTGGACATCCGCAGTGGATTGAAGAAGTTTGGGTCAATCTTATCAGCAATGCAATAAAATATGGTGGAAATCCACCCGAAATTGTAATGGGTTGCGAAAAAAAATCCAAGGGTACTCAACGGTTCTGGATTCAGGATAATGGGAACGGTCTTCCTGCCGGATTGTTAAAGAAATTATTTAATGATTTTGAAAGACTGGACAAAAAAAGTATCGAAGGGCATGGCCTTGGACTTTCCATCACTAAACGTATTATCGAAAAATTGGGAGGGCAGGTGATGGTTTCAAGCGAGAACCATCCTGGTAAAGGATGTGTTTTCAGTTTCACGCTCAGCGAATAATTATATATAATTCAGATCTATATATTCTTTAAGCGTAGCCAGGTATTAACCAAAAAACTATTAAGGGCAGACAACCGCGGTTATCTACCCTATTTTTATTTCCAATTAAAACTAAGTCTATCTTTGTGCAATCAAAAAAAATCTCGTAGTCAATAATATAATTTTACCGGTCAAATGGACCCTTCCTCATCGAGGCCCTCTTGAGGTAGTCTTCTCTCCGACACTTTAATGTCGGGACAAAACTGATCAATCGGGATACACTCTCCCGGAAAATGCATGATGTTCAATTTTAATACGCTCCATAGGACGATAAACATACGTCAAACCGTATTCAGTTGACCGTTCCCTTTTGAGATCATCAGGCAATTCGGAGAAACGCTCTTCTACCTCATTCCATATGCTTAGAATAATTTCATCAGCATCTTTTCTTAATTCGGCAACTTTTATAGTCCATCTTGCCGTATTGTTCTGCAATGTTTTCTGAAAATGATAAGCATCGACAAACTGGTCAAATTTCACCTTAACGATAGCAATTGATGGGTTATAAAGAGGATTACCACCATGTGTAATACGCTTGTGCTCCCCTTCAATAATTTTTTTACCCCACTCCAAAACTTCCGAATCGGTGATCAATGAGGGCGATTTCTTATCGCTGAATCCGTAAAACTCGCGCACTGAATTTTTTATATCCCCCCGTTGTATGGAAAAATTCAAAACCTGAATAAAATGGGAAAGATACAATCTTGCTTTCTTTACCGTTTCAAGGTAGGCGTTACTGCTTTTCTCCTGCTGCTTTCTGGCCAGCTTATGATGGATCAGGGTAGTTTCAAAATTTGTATAAAATGCCCTAAGCCTGTTCAGCGATTTTTCCGAGAAAGCGAGATCTTCGGGATCCTTCTTCTGCGCCATAATTATGGCGGTATGAAGTGCCCTTAATCTGGCCTGGTCTGTATTCGGTAGTCGTCTGTAAGGCATTTTCTCAAGTTTTACATTATCTCTCCCTGAGTTGCGAATTTATGCATATTCTTGTTTTTATCCTTCTTCGCAATTAAGAAAAATAAAGAGTTATCAACTAACTAAAGTTAATAACAAAAAAGCACAATCTTCCGACTGTGCTTTTATATCATATAAAACTGATTTACAACTAATCAGCAAGTTTTGCCTTTAGGTATTCCCTGTTTAGTCTCGCTATATGCGTTATCGAAATACTTTTGGGACAAGCAAGCTCGCAGGCACCAGTATTGGTACATCCGCCGAACCCAAGTTCATCCATCTTGGCATACATTGCTTTTGCACGTCGTTTTGCTTCCACCTGACCCTGCGGTAGTTTTGCAAACTGCGACACCTTTGCGGCTAAAAACAACATAGCTGAAGAATTCTTGCAGGTTGCAGCACACGCACCACACCCAATACAGGCAGCAGCATCCATGGCCTCTTCAGCATCGTCCTGTGAGATTGGAATGGTATTCCCGTCAGGAACACCCCCAGTATTTACTGACACAAAGCCTCCAGCCTGCTGAATCTTCTCGAAAGCAGTACGATCGACCATCAAATCTTTAATAACCGGGAATGCACCAACCCTCCAGGGCTCAACTGTAATCGTCTGCCCATCATTAAACCTGCGCATATGTAGCTGACAAGTGGTCACCATAGTATCAGGTCCATGAGCATGCCCATTCACATAAAGGGAACACATCCCGCAAATTCCTTCGCGACAATCGTGATCAAATGCAATCGGATCTTTTCCTTCCAAAATAAGTTGATCATTGAGAATATCCATCATTTCAAGAAATGATGTTCCCTGGGAAACATTTTCAACAGTGTAGGTTTCGAACCGACCCTTAGCCTTCGGAGTATTTTGTCTCCAGACTTTAACATATATTTTACTGAGAATTTTATCAGCCATTTTTTTAGAGTATTAAATATGAGCTACTAAAAAGGAGATTTATTATTTATAACTTCTCTGGGTTAAATGAATAGTCTCGAACACCAATTCTTCCTTGTGAAGGAGAGGCTCCTGTTCAACACCCTGAAATTCCCATGCTGCAACATAGGCAAAGTTAGTATCATCGCGTTTAGCTTCCCCCTCTTCTGTTGAAGATTCTTCACGGAAGTGACCGCCACATGATTCATTGCGGTTGAGCGCGTCGCGCGCCAACAGTTCTCCCAATTCAATAAAGTCAGCCACCCTGCCGGCTTTCTCAAGTTCCGGATTTACATTCTTCAATTCACCCGGGACAAGAAGATCCTTGTAGAACTCAACCCGCAATTCCTGAATCTCTTTGATTGCCTTGGTGAGTCCTTCAGCATTACGGGCCATACCCACATTATCCCACATGATCTGACCCAATTTCTTATGAAAGTGGTCAACCGGGGTCTTGCCGTTAATGTTGAAAAGTTTTTCAAGCTTAGCGATAACCCCTTTTTCAGCCTCAACAAATTCGGGGAGGTTGGTATCGATCTTTGGAACCATAATCTCACCTGCCAGGTAATCTCCAATAGTATAAGGCAATACGAAATATCCATCGGCCAATCCCTGCATCAGGGCTGAAGCTCCAAGCCTGTTTGCACCATGATCGGAGAAATTGGCTTCACCAATTGCATAAAGTCCAGGGATGGTGGTCATCAGGTTATAGTCGACCCACGTTCCACCCATAGTATAGTGGATAGCCGGATAAATCTGCATCGGCTCCTTATACGGATCTGTATCGGTAATTTTTTCATACATCTGGAAAAGATTACCATATCTTTTTTCAATAGTGCCTCGTCCTAACCGCTCAATGGCATATTTAAAATCGAGATATACTGCCTTACCTTCTGAGTTAACCCCATAACCTGCATCACAACGTTCCTTTGCTGCCCTTGAAGCAACATCACGCGGAACAAGATTTCCGTAGGAGGGGTAACGTCTCTCCAGATAAAAATCGCGATCTTCATCTGCCAAATCGCTAGGGCTGATAATCCCTTTGCGTAATTTTTCTGCGTCTTCCAATTTTTTTGGAGTCCAGACTCGTCCATCATTTCTCAGTGATTCCGACATTAGCGTCAGTTTCGATTGTTGAGAACCATGAACCGGAATACAGGTTGGGTGTATCTGAACGAAGCACGGATTGGCAAAGAATGCCCCTTTCTTATAGCAGACCCATGAAGCAGAGGCATTGCATCCCATTGCATTGGTTGAGAGAAAAAATACGTTGCCATATCCACCAGTTGCTATTACCACTGCGTGTGCTCCAAATCGTTTCACCTCGCCTGTTACCATATCACGGGCAATAATTCCACGTGCTTTTCCATCTATTTTTACCAGGTCAACCATTTCATGACGTGTAAACATCTTTACACCACCCTCTGCAATCTGCCTGTTTAATGCAGAATAGGCCCCTAATAAAAGTTGTTGCCCTGTCTGGCCACGTGCATAAAAGGTACGGCTGACTAAAACGCCCCCAAAGGAACGATTCGAAAGCAGTCCACCATATTCTCTTGCAAACGGAACCCCCTGAGCTACACACTGATCAATAATATTCGGTGAAACCTCCGCCAACCGATGTACGTTCGCCTCGCGTGAACGGTAGTCTCCTCCCTTAACGGTATCATAGAATAAACGGTATACTGAATCGTTATCATTCTGGTAGTTCTTGGCAGCATTGATCCCCCCCTGGGCGGCAATAGAATGTGCCCGGCGCGGACTGTCCTGGTAACAAAAAGCTTTCACATTATAACCTAGCTCTGATAGTGATGCCGCAGCCGATGCTCCGGCTAAACCGGTTCCGACAACAATCACTTCAAGTTTCCGTTTATTTGCAGGACTGACAACTTTAATATTTGCCTTATGATTGGACCATTTTTCCGAAATTGGTCCCTCTGGTATCTTTGAATTTAAGATGCTCATATCGTTGGATCTTTTTGTTCAATTAAAATTTAATAAGGAAATAGATCGGGATAGCCGAAAAACCGATTGCAAATACAAATCCAATGAGGTTGGCGAGGCATTTCAATCGCTTCATCCAATGGATATTATTCAATCCAATGGTCTGGAATGCACTCCAAAATCCATGGGAGATATGCAATCCCACAAGAATTCCGCCCAAAATATAGATCAGATCATACAATGGGAAATTGATAAACAAATTAGATACCAAAGCATAGGCATTGTGCATTTCAACTCCGGTTCCTGTTGCCTTATCCAGCAACGGATCACCTGTAAACTTCATTTTAACCCAAAAGTTAAAGATATGAAGTACCAGAAAGATGAAAATCATACTCCCAAGAATAAACATGTTTTTCGATGGTGCCCACCATTTCAGGAGTTGATCACCGGATGCATATTTTTGAGGACGTGCCTTCATGTTATCAAGAGTAATCCATCCGGACCAGATGATATGAATAATAAAACCTAAAGCCAGGATTGGTTCCATCACTCTGATTATCGGATTTGTAGCCATAAAATGGGCTGCCTGATTAAACAAATTTCCTGAATCGTCGAATATCAGAAAAAGATTAAGTGTCAGGTGAATCGATAAAAATGAGATAAGGAAAAGTCCTGTGAGGCTCATAAATACTTTCCGGCCTATCGAGGCGCTCAGGAAATTGCTCATAAGTACTTGATTTTAATAATTATATGAAATAAAACTGTATTAATAAAATTCAAAGCAAAAGTAGCCCTTGCCATGATGCTGTACAACTTGTATTTGATCAAATTTCTAATTTAAAATGGTTCTATACAGCCTTGCGAAAATAGTCTATTTTAGTTTCTCTATGATGCATTTGCCAATTCCTCAGGGAAAAATCAAGAGATTACAATAAATCAGTTGCCATTAACAAAAGTATAAGTAAATTATATTCTTAATAAAGGAGAATTTACAAATCAAACTGGAATATTTATTTACAGTAAAGTGAATTATTTTACTGTATAATTAAACATTATTTTCTCCCCTTATTTAGCCGATGCTATTAAACCTATCTCAAATCTAAGGATCATTGCGCTTCAGATTGCGTATTTCGTATCCAATACCCCTTTATAAGTCACATATTTGCATAAAATACCGATCAGTTTAATGATTCAGACTAATTTGTATATTATGATAATTATACATAATTATATTTCAGCTCTTAATAGGAAACAATAATGCATCTGCGTTATAATCATACTTTTTCATAATACGACATATATCAGCATTTCTTGAGAATTCGGTTAGGTGATTTAACCTCGAACAAATATCTAACCACTAATTATTAATACTTTACAAAAGCAATCATACTAATATCTCCATGGTCTGGCTTTCCGGATATTCAATGTATTATAAAATTTACATTCTCAACAATTCGAATTTTAAAATTTATTTTTCAAATGGTTGAAATAATAGCAGAGAAAAAACACTTCATAAAAAATATTTTTTGTTAATTAGCGCCCCAATATTGTTAAATAAGTTGAATGAAAATCGGATTCTATTTGTCTTTAATCATTCTATTGTGCACTGCAATTTCAACTTTTGGATCGGATGCTGTAAAAGGAAGGGTCTTCAACGTTAAAAACAACGAAACGATACCCTACGCTGCAATACTTATTTCTGAGACCGCAAAAGGGACAATAGCAGATGAAGAAGGCAATTTTGACATTAAAAATGTTGAACCGGGATTTTATAAGATTAAGGTCTCTGCCATTGGATATAAAACCTACTTCTCAGAACCGTTCAGAATTACTAAAGCCAACAGTGCAAATATTCTTGTCCCTATGGAGGAGGATAATATTAATCTTGATCAGGTGGTTGTCAAACCTTCTTATTTCAGAAAAAAAGAAGAGAGCCCTGTCTCACTTCGGTCTATAGGCATTGACGAAATTGAGAAAAGTCCTGGAAGTAATCGTGATATTTCCAAAGTAATCCAATCTTATCCGGGTGTTTCTTCCTCTTCTGCTACCCGAAATGACATTATTGTACGTGGAGGTGGTCCAAGCGAGAGTCGGTTTTACATCGATGGTGTAGAGATTCCGAATCTGAATCATTTTGCGACCCAAGGGGCATCGGGAGGCCCGGTTGGAATCATCAATGTTGATTTTATCCGTGAAGTGAATTTCTATTCAGGTGCCTTCCCTGCATCACGTGGGAATGCGTTGAGTGCAGTCCTGGAGTTTAATCAGCGAGAGGCAAGCGAAAAATTGAAGTTCAGGGGAACAATTGGTGCATCCGACATGGCGGTTGAAGTTGAAGGTCCGTTGACAAAGAAAACCACTTTTATGGCCTCTGTGCGCCGCTCGAATCTCAAAACCCTGTTCAAATTATTAGAGCTTCCGTTTCTTCCCACCTATAACGATTTACAGTTTAAACTTAAAACCCGGATTAATGCAAAAACGGAGTTGTCATTGATTGGACTGGGGGCAATCGATGAGTACACATTAAATATGGACGCAAATAAAACAGAACAACAGCGCTATAATCTTAGTTTCCTCCCGGTTAACACCCAGTGGAACTATACATTAGGCGCAGTCCTTAAGCACTTCAAACGGAGAGGAAACGACACCTACGTCTTAAGTCAGAACAGATTAAATAATTCAAGGACCAAATACCAAAACAATATCGAGCAACCTGAGTTTCTAACGCTTGATTATGACTCGTACGAGTTTGAAACAAAATTCAGGTATGAACATAACTACCTTTCCACTACGGGTTTTAAATTGAACTATGGTTTGGATCTCCAATATGTCAGTTATTTTAATAAAACGTACATGAAGAGTTCTATTGAAAATATGCCTGTGACAATCAACTGCAGGTCGACACTTGATTTTTTCAAGTATGCAGTATTCGGACAGATCAGCCGTAATTTCCTCGAAAATCGGCTCGATCTTTCTTTTGGAATAAGAACCGACGGAAACAGCTATTCAAGCAACATGGCTAATCCTCTCGATCAGTTATCACCAAGGATTTCAGCCAGTGTCCGTTTAACTCCAGGCACCTCACTTAATTTTAATGCAGGGCAATTTGCACAACTCCCCTCTTATACTACACTCGGTTATACTGACTTCAGCAAACAACTTGTAAATAAGATTAACGGTCTTACTTATATCCATGTTAACCATCTCGTGGCGGGAATCGAATTTCGTCCCTCCGAAAATTCACAGATAACTGTAGAGGGGTTTTACAAAAGATACTCCAATTATCCCTTTTCTGTAAGAGACTCTGTATCGTTGGCCAGCCAGGGTGACGATTATGGTGTTTGCGGGGATGAGGAGGTGACTCCCGTCAGTAAAGGTAAGGCATATGGGATTGAGGTTCTTGGCAGACTAAGAAGATACAAAGGGATTACCGCTATCGTCTCCTATACTTTCGTAGGGAGTGAGTTTACAGATATAAAAGGTGAATTCGTCCCCTCCGCGTGGGATAACCGCCACCTGTTCACAATTACTGGTACACGCAATTTAAAGAGAAACTGGGATGTAGGTTTTAAATGGCGTTACATCGGAGGTGCCCCATATACTCCCTGGGATTTTGACCGGTCGGCCCTTAAAACAATTTGGGACGCTCAGGGAAGAGGTTGCCTCGATTACAGCCAATTTAACAGGGAGCGACTAAGTGCCTTTCATCAGCTTGATATAAGGATCGATAAATCGTGGTATTTTAATAAATGGTCATTGATGCTATATTTCGATATTCAGAATGTCGACAATTTTAAAGCCGATGTGAGGGATCTCCTTGTCCAGGTAGAGGACGCAAACGGAAATCCACTTACAGATCCGACGAATCCCAATAAATACCTGCTAAAAACGGTAAAAAGTAATTTGAGCACCATAATTCCAACCTTCGGGATTATGATTGAGTTTTAACCCAGAAGAATTTTATCAAACTTATGACTTGCGTTCAAGAAAATCGTTTAATCTCATTAAAACCAATTCCTCCTCTTCCAAAAAGCCCAGATGACCTGAATGTTCGAGATAAAGAACCTCGGCACTGGATATCTGACAGGCATCATTCAACTGTTCTTCAGCATTATAAACCTTATCGTATTTGCCAATAATGATTAAAAGCGGATACCGGGCATTTTTTAAAACTCTGAGATTATTTCTCCGCTGGTTAATCGCGTTGATCGAGCCAAGTGCCCCCTCCAGGGTCACCTGAGTTGCAGTATAATTTAGTAATCTGATATCATCTTCCATTTTCCCGCTGTTTTCAGGGGCAAAATTCGAAGGTATTGATACCTGCAATAACAACTCCTTCTTACCTTTGAGCAACAACACCGATTCCCTGTTACGTTGCTTAATACTGAGTATATCTGCATCTTTTACTGGCGAATGCATAAGTATTAAAGATGCTATCCTATCAGAATATTTTGCAGCGTAAGCTAAAGCCAAATAACCCCCCATCGAATGTCCTACAATTGACACTTTTTCATGAATATCAAGACGGTTCAGGAGTTCGTTTAAAACGACTGCAAATGAATCGAAACTGTAATCTGCAGCAGGGGGTCCGGATTTTCCGTGACCGGGCAGGTCTATACGAATAACCATCCTTTTTACGGAAAGGACCCGGGTCATCCGATCGAATAAGGAGTGATTTCCCCAATAGCTATGCAACAATAACAAAGGGTCTCCATCCCCTTCCACTTTAGTAAAAATAGAATATTGCCCCAGTTCGAAAATCTGCTCCATCAAAATTAAAATATAGCTTTACAAAGTCCTTGAATATAAATACAACCATAAATTCACAGTCTGCAAATTTATTACAATTAAAACCTTTATTAT
>Ga0118677_10015470_pt1 | contig 10600 bp, 10 predicted proteins | sample AliMusrvi5mmetaG_FD_86154 | JGI IMG/M metagenome (GOLD analysis project Ga0118677, IMG submission 86154)
GTGTGTAATAGTGCTTTAACACAAACCTTTAAAATTGCTGGAAGCTACACACCAACGGTTTTAGTTAATTCATCAATCAAAGATTGAGCATCGCCAATTATTTCTATTTCAAAGTGAGCCGGGTTTTTGGAAGATTTATCCTATGGCTGGGCGGCATAAAGATAAAGGTCATTGTTGACCCGGCAATTGATTTAAGCAAGACGTATGTTTACGTATCAAATCATAGCAGCCTTGCCGATGTTCCTACGGTAATGGCAACCGTGCCGACAAGAGCATCTATTGTATTCAAAAAAGAGTTGGCTAAAATTCCCTTATTTGGGTGGCAGCTGGTTACCGGTCCTTATATCTTAGCCGACCGCCACAGTCCCGACAAAGCCATGAGAACTATCGACAAGGCAAAGAGCCTGATGTCCGAGAAAAATATCTCGGTAATATTGTTCGCCGAAGGAACAAGAAGCAAAAACGGGGAAGTGCAGCCCTTCAAGAGAGGCGCGTTTTATTTAGCCTCGAGAGTCAACTATCCTATTGTCGCGGTTTCGATAAGTGGGGCAGAACAGATTCTTTCGAAGGGAAGAATGAAATTGCATTCCGGAACTATCACGATAAAATATTCCGCGCCCATTGCAGTCGGACAGATAGCAAACAAGCAGGATGAATTGGAGTTGATGGAAAAGGTGAGACAAATAGTTATTAAAAACAGAGCAGAGAATTAAATGGCAGTTACAAAAACCGATGCCGCGTACATAGCGGAATTGGCACGATTAAATTTTACCGAATCCGAGTTGGATAAGATAACGACCGACTTGAACGAAATTTTAACCTATATGGAAAAGCTGAATGAATTGGATACTTCAAACGTGGACGAACTTTCACATCCCGTTGAATTCACCAACGTATTCAGAGAAGATGTGCTGATACCATCCATTCCGACTGAGCGGGCGTTGAAGAATGCGCCTTCTAAAACGGATGAGTTTTTTAACGTACCTAAAGTAATTTCACAGGATTAATGGCATTATGGTCGTTGGAATAATCCCTGCCCGATACGCCTCAACGAGATTACCCGGCAAACCGTTGCTTGAAATCGACGGTAAACCTATGATAATACATACGTACGAAAGTGCTTTAACATCATCATTGTTACAGCGGGTTATTGTCGCTACGGATAGCAGCCTGGTATACGACGCGTGCAGAGAGTATGGAGCCGATGTTTGTATGACTCCGCAGGATATTCAGACGGGGTCGGATAGGATAGCGTTTGTTGCCCGTGAGATACTCAATGCGCAGGTGGTGGTCAATATTCAGGGTGATGAGCCATTCATACCGGGTATCATGATTGACCAGGCTTTAGAGCCGCTGATGCTCGACGAGAGGGTTGAGGTTACCACATTGGCAAAGCGGATAACCGTTGAATCCGAATTGCAGACGCCGGATGTTGTTAAAGTTGTTTTTGACCTCAATAACTACGCGCTTTATTTTTCCCGTTCACCCATCCCGTTTGTTCGCGACGCAAAAAGTTTTCTCGATGCAAAAAAGTGTGAGTGTTACTATAAGCATATCGGCCTATACGCGTACCGCAGAGATGCATTGTTTGAATTTACATCCCTCCAGCAATCCGAATTGGAAAAAATCGAAAAACTTGAGCAATTGCGCATGCTCGAACACGGCATGAGAATCAAAGTAGTAGAGACTGAATACGAGAGTCTTTCCGTCGATACGAATGATGATTTGAAAGCCGCCCGCAAATTTTACCGCACGCTTCAGAAAAAGAAAAAGTAAGTCGGTTTACCTTTGCTATTTTGTCCCTCCGATTAGTTGGCTAAACACGGAAATAGTCTTATTTTACATAGATGAAATGTATTTTTTGCGCGATTGCTGAGAAGCAGGAGCCGGCGGAAGTTATATGGGAATCGGATAAGGTTATATCGTTTCTTGATGTCAATCCGATGAATTTCGGACATGCGTTAGTTGTTCCGAAGGAACATTTTACTGATTTGACTGAAATTCCCGGCAATTTGATACCTGAATTGTTTCAGACGGCGCAAAAAGTTGCGATTGCCTTGGTTGATGTGTTACAAGCCGATGGTTTTAATATTGTTTTAAATAACGGACGTGCGGCAGGGCAGTCGATTTTTCATAGTCACATTCATGTGATTCCGAGATTTAACGAGGATAATTTTCAGATTCAGCTGCACCTTAAGAGGTATCCTGAAGGCGAATTATCCCGGCATGGTTCAATTATCCGAAATAGATTGCTGTAGGAGAAAAACTTACAATGGAAAAGAAAATTAGAGTCTTAGTTGCTAAAGCCGGTCTGGACGGTCATGACCGTGGCGCGAAAGTAATTGCAGCCGCATTGCGTGATGCCGGAATGGAAATAATTTACACGGGTCTCCGTCAGACACCTGAAATGATAGTCGAAGCCGCATTGCAGGAAGATGTTGATGTTATCGGCATCAGTATTTTATCCGGTGCGCACATGACTATCTTTCCGAAGATACTCACTTTGATGAAGCAAAAAGAATTAACGGATGTACTTCTTACCGGCGGAGGAATAATCCCCGAAGAAGATGTCGCAAAATTAAAAGAGTTGGGCACAGGGGAGTTATTCACTCCCGGAACATCAACTTTTGATATCGCCGTCTATATTAAAAATTGGGTTGCTGAACATCCAAGAGCGTTAGTTTAATTAGAATAAACTGAAACAATTGCATGAAAAAAACAGCGGTCATATTATTTAATCTTGGCGGTCCTGATTCACTTGAGGCGGTACAGCCATTCCTTGAGAACCTTTTTAACGACCCTGATATATTCAAGCTGCCGTTCCAGAAAACTCTGGCTGCTTTTATTTCAAAGAAACGTGCGCCTAAGGTTGCTGAAGAGTATAAACTGATTGGCGGCAAATCGCCTTTAGGCTATTGGACAGAATTGCAGCGTTCCTTACTGGAATCCAGACTGCGGCAGATAAATTCAAAGGTTGATGTTTTTGTCGCGATGAGATACTGGAAGCCGCTAACCGCGGAAACAGCTAAAATTGTTGCTGAACGTGAATATGAAAAATTAATATTACTGCCGTTGTATCCCCACTTTTCAAAGTCAACAACGGGTTCTTCGTTTAACGAATGGAAGCGTTGTTTTGATAAGGATATCCCGACCGCATTTATTCGCAATTATCAGGCAAATGAACACTACGTTAAGGCACTCAACTCGAAAATCGATGAGGGCTTGAAATTATTCCCCGAAGATATCCGCAAAGACGTGCAGTTGGTCTTTAGCGCGCATGGAACACCACAGAGCTATGTGAAGCAAGGCGATCCTTACAGTTTCCAAATACAGCAGACTGTCTATGAGATAATGAATCTGCGCGGTAGTGCACACGAACATCATGTATGTTATCAGAGCAAGGTCGGTCCGATGAAGTGGCTGGAGCCTTCAACCGCCGATACCATCAAAAGATTATCATCAGAGGGGAAAAAGCATCTGCTTATCATCCCCGTTAGTTTTGTTTCAGACCACGTTGAAACATTATTTGAGTTAAACATTGAATATCGCCACGTTGCGGACAAGTGCGGTATTAAAACATTTTTTGTCATGCCCGGACTAAACGACTCACCGCTTTTTGTTGATGCATTGTTTAGTCTCATTATCAATCAAGTAGAATAAATATGGTAGATATAACAACTAAAAAACAGGTAATTGTTTTAGGTGCCGGTGTCTCCGGTCTCGCGACTGCGTATTGGCTGTATAAAAACGGATACGACGTTATTGTGCTTGAAAAAAACGCCGAGGCAGGCGGTTCAATGGAGAGCGTGAGGCAAGATGGGTATCTGTTTGACAAAGGACCAAATAGCGGTCTGGAAATCACTCCGCTTATAAAAACAATTGTTGATGACTTAGGTCTTTCGGATGAAATGGTATACGCAAATGATAAAGGCAATAAACGCTATATATTGCGCGATGGAGAGCTTCATCCATTACCGATGAATCCGTTTCTCTTCTTGAAATCAAGGTTATTCTCCTTCAAGGGAAAGTTACGATTATTATGTGAGCCGTTTATCCGCCGCTCATCCGATGGCTACTATCAAAGCATTTCCGAATTTGTCACAAGAAGATTCGGGCAGGAATTCTTGGATTATGCTATCAACCCGTTTGTTGCGGGTGTGTACGCGGGCAAACCGGAGACTCTCAGCGTTAAATCATCATTCCCTAAGTTATATGAACTTGAAGAAAAATACGGCGGCGTTATTGTTGGAACAATCCGCAGCATTAAGGAGCGGAAGAAAAGGGAAGAGAAGTCAAAGCAAAGCGCGAAGATGTTCTCTTTCATTCATGGAATGCAATCATTGCCCAAAGCTATCGCAGCGAAGATGGGCGAACGAGTATTCTGTCTTTCCGATATTACCAATGTAACGAAAAGCGGCGATACGTATTCCGTTACATTTAACAATGCCGGTGTCATGAAGAGCGTGCAGGCTGATTGTGTTATTTCCACTCTTCCCGCATTCGCCTCATCAAAGATTTTCTCAACACTGCTTCCCGATTCGGCTGAGCAGTTTGAAAGCATTTATTATCCTCCCGTGCTTGTTCTTATGGTCGGATTTAAGCAATATGATATTAAACGTCCGTTAGACGGATTCGGATTCCTTATACCCGAAAAAGAAAAGAAATCATTTCTTGGAGCAGTCTGGAGTTCGGTTTTATTCCCGGCACGCGCGCCCAAAGAATCCGAAGCTTTTACGTTGTTCATCGGGGGTTCGCGTAATGCTGACTTGTTCGAAAAAGGCAAGGATGAAGTTATACGGCAGAGCATTGCTGAATTCAAAGAGATAATGAAGATTGAAGCTGAACCCGAATTTGTCGCATCCCGGTTCTGGACAAAATCAATTCCGCAATATAATCTCGGATACATAGAAAAAGAGACGTACTTTGATAATGCCGAACAACAGTTCCCGGGATTGTTATTCGGCGGAAATTTCCGTAGAGGAATTTCAGTCGGTGATTGTATTAAAAATTCGGATGTAGTATTCAACAAAGCAGTTGAATGCTTGAAAAACAAAAAGTGATATGACAAAGAAGTAATGAAAATTATTTGAGGTATGATATGGCAGAATTGAATATTAAAAGACATAGAAGGCTACGGTATAATCCGCTGGTTCGGGACATGGTACGCGAAACAGTATTGACAAAGAATGATTTGATTTACCCTATGTTTGTCGTTCCCGGTGAGAATGTAAAACATGAGATAAATTCCATGCCCGGCGTCTATCATTTTTCAATTGACACCTTGGTCAAAGAATGTGCTGAAGTCGCAGCGCTGGGAATCCCCGCTATTATTTTATTCGGCATTCCTGAACATAAGGATGAGGTCGGTTCTGAAGCGTATGCCGCCGATGGTATTATTCAACGGGCAATCCGTGCCATCAAGAAGGATGTTAAGAACCTTCTTGTTATTACCGACGTATGCATGTGTGAATATACATCGCATGGCCACTGCGGAGTTCTCAATGGTGAAGAAGTGCTTAATGACGAAACTGTCAGCCTGCTTGCCAAAGAAGCAGTATCCCACGCGGAAGCCGGTGCCGATATCATTGCTCCATCCGACATGATGGACGGCAGGGTATATGCTATCCGTAAAGCTTTGGATTACAAAGGATTTCAAAAAATTCCTATTATGAGCTATGCTGCGAAATATGCTTCCGGTTATTACGGTCCGTTTCGTGAGGCTGCCGAATCTACTCCCGCTTTTGGAGACCGCAGGTCACACCAAATGGATATTGCCAACACGAACGAAGCACTCAAAGAAGTTGAGACGGATATAGCCGAAGGCGCGGATATCGTTATGGTTAAACCTGCCGGCGCGTATCTTGACGTAATTTATCGTGTCAAACAAAAATTCGGTATGCCTACTGCGGCATATCAGGTTAGCGGCGAGTACGCGATGATAAAAGCCGCCGAACAAAAAGGATGGATAGACGGTCAGAGGGTAATGGTTGAATCATTGACCGCCATCAAAAGAGCGGGCGCTGATATGATTCTAACGTATTTTGCCAAAGACGTCGCCAGGATTCTTTAATTAGTCAATATTTTCTTTTTCATTACCATATTGTGTTGTCGTCAAAAGAACCTTAATTTTAAGGCTTTTGAGGCAAAATAAAATGACCAAAATTGTTATCGGCAGACAAAAACAATACACCTATTCATGCGTTCCCGATACATAAAGAGAGAGCATTATGAAAATTGCCTTTGCTTCATCAGAAGTATATCCATTTGCCAAGACGGGAGGATTAGGCGATGTCATTGGTGCCCTGCCAAAAGCGCTGCAGGAAATGGGCTGCCATGTTAAAGTATTTGTTCCCAAGTATGCGATAATTGACCATTCCAAATTTGTGTTGACCTATGACTGGTCAATTGGCGAAATGCCTATCCGCGTGGCGGGGCGTGTTCATAATGTTAACGTGTATATGTCCACTCTTCCCGAATCCAACGTTGAAGTGTATTTTATAGACTGTCCCTTCTTTTTTAACCGCTCCAATATCTATACCGGCGATCATGATGAGGATGAAAGATTTATTCTCTATTCCAAAGCCGTGATTGAATCCCTGCAAAGACTGCAATGGCAGCCGGATATAATTCACTGTAATGACTGGCAAACCGGACTCATACCGTTTTATATAAAAGAAAATTACAACTGGGATTATAAATTTTTAGGCAATACGGCAACGGTTATGTCAATACATAACGTTGCGTATCAGGGAAGATTCCCGAAAGAGACGGTGGTAAAAGCGGAAATACGTCCTGAGCTTTTTTACCCGAACAGTCCGATTGAAGTCTGGGGCGCTGTTTGTTTCCTGAAGATCGGATTAATGTACGCCGACGTCATTAATACGGTCAGTAAAACATACGCTGAAGAAATAACCACTTCCGATAAAGGGATGGGATTGCAGGATATCTTGCGGTATAGGATAAATGACTTTTACGGCATTCTGAATGGCGTTGACTATTCAGTGTGGAATCCCCAGTCTGATAAATATATCCCCTCTCATTTTTCTGCTGAAAATCTCACAGGTAAAGCGCAGGTTAAAGAATATTTACTCAACAGGCTGCATCTTCCCATAAAACCTGGCGTGCCGTTAATAGGTATTATTTCAAGGTTGGTTGACCAAAAAGGATTTGACCTTGTTGCCGATAGTATCAATGAATTAATGCAGTTCAATGCCCAATGGATCATTTTAGGTTCAGGCGATGAACGCCTTGAGAATTTGTTCAGGGGCTTGTCGTACGCTTTCCCGGACAGCGTGTCGACGTATATCGGGTTCAACAATGAATTGTCTCATGTAATTGAAGCCGGCGCGGATATGTTCCTCATGCCTTCTCAATTTGAACCATGCGGATTGAATCAGATTTACAGCCTGAAATACGGTACCGTTCCTATCGTGAGAAAAACAGGAGGGTTGGCAGACACTGTCCTGGATTGGCACGAGATGGCTCATCTGGGAAAAGATACGGGAACGGGAATATCATTTATGGACTACAATACTCACGCATTGGTCTCTTCCGTTGGAAGAGCCTTGGAATTGTTTCAGAATAAAGAAATTTGGTCGCAAATAATCCAAAATGGAATGAAACAGGATTTTTCCTGGAGTGTTTCCGCCAAAGAATACATCGAGTTGTATAAAAAAGCTATATATAATAGAAGAGTGCTATAGAAAATGAACAATCCAACCGATTCCTTGTCCCGCGTTATTCTTAAACCCAAAGAAGAGGGCAGAGTTGTACGGGGACACTTATGGATATTCAGCAACGAGATTGCATCGGTTGAAGGTACTGTCGATAATGGTGAGATTGTTTCCGTATATGCGCATAATAATAGTTTTTTGGGAACCGGATTCTATAACAGAAATTCTTTGGTCTCCATTAGAATTGTTTCGCGGGAAGCCGTATCTGATATACGGCAATTGTTTAGCGAGAAACTCCAAAAAGCGTTTAGCTTAAGGAAAACCTTGTTCGCCGAACGGGAATCGTTTCGTTTTGTTTTCAGTGAGAGCGATTTTATGCCCGGGCTGATAATAGATAAGTATAACTCGACCTTTGTCATGCAGATAAATTCAGCAGGTATGGAGAAGTACAAGGATATTATTGTATCAATTCTCCGCGAAGAATATTCGGCTACGAATATCTTTACTATGCACGATGAATATTTCCGCCGGATGGAAGGATTGCCTGTCGAAAATGAGATTCTACTGGGAGAGAAGGGGATTGAGATAATTTCTGATGGGGACATACGTTTTGAAGTTAATTTTGCCTCAGCTCAAAAGACCGGGTTCTTCTTTGACCAGACAGCCAACAGGAAGTATATTGAAAGTATAGTCGCAAATAAGACTGTGCTCGATGCATTTTGTAATTCCGGCGGGTTTGGACTGCATGCACTTAAAGCCATGGCTTCGCACGTTGTTTTCCTTGATGGTTCCCAAAGCGAGATTGTCCATGTCAAAGAAAATTTACAGCGTAATAGTTTTGTGGATGAAAATGCGTTTACATGTGTTTGCGATGATGTTTTTGATTATTTGCAAAATGCCGTTTCCTCTGGGAAACAGTTTGACGTTGTAATGATAGATCCCCCGGCATTCGCCAAAAACAAAAAATCCGTTATGACCGCATTAAAGGGGTATGAAAAACTTCATCGTCTCGCGCTATGCGCAACCAAGGCAGGTGGATTTTTAGTTTCCACATCCTGCTCTCATCATATTACCAAAGAAGATTTTCTGCAAGCTGCCCGACTCGCTGCGTCAAAATCAAATTGCAATATTCAACTCTTATTTTCTGCCGGGGCTTCACCCGATCATCCCGTACTTCCCGCTATGCCGGAAACTGAGTATCTTAAGTTTAATGTCTATCGAAAATATTAATTAATCGTCACTCATCTCATATCCTTTCAGACGAAACTTTTCGTCGCTAATCGAAGCACTATCCATCCCGGAATCTTGTAACAACCGATAATAAAAAGAGTTACGGCAATATTGACTATTAAGATTCCTCTATGTGCTTTATTTGTCAAAATGCGACACAATCTCATTGTGAGACAGTAACCACGCTTGCTGATTTACCTAAAAAGCCGCGAAATTAGTCTAATTACGCATAAAATGCGATTGGCATGGTTTGTGAAATACATGACCGTAACAATTAATTTTTAAGGTGTTTTATGAAAAATTCTTTTTTAACTTTTGCTCTGGTGGTTTTAACGACCATTTTTGCTTTTGAAGCAGCATTTGCCGGTACAAAAAGTACAGCTTTGGTAAGTGCAGTAGATAAAGTGATAATAGTAACTTTACCTGCCCCTTATAACGAAACTGTTTATGCAGGCACATTTGCAGCAACAGTTGACGGAAAAGCAACTAGTCTCTATTGTATAGACATTGCTAATCCGCTGGTTTTTAATTCAGCATATACAGATGTCTCCAAGACCAACGATACCCTCTCTTACATTTTGAATAACTATTTCCCGTATAAAACAGGGTATAGTGGTATGTTAAGCACCGAAGCCAATGAAGCCGGTGCGGTTCAAATGGCTTTATGGCATTTCACCGATGGATTAGACATCAACAGTGTAACGGGAGACGCAACCGTTAAGGCTCGTTCTTTGGCAATCATAGCAGATGCTTTGACTAACGCCCATTCATTTAGTCTCAATACATTTACCATCAGCCTTCCATCTCAGACATACAATGTCGGAGATCCTATTACTTTTACCGTGAAAGCATTTAATGAGTCCGGTTTAGCGATGTCTGGAGTTGCTATAACATTGTCAACAACTGCAGGTACTTTGAGTGCTACCACTACAACTACCGGCGTAAACGGTGTAAGTCCGGTAATTACTCTAACACCTGCTTCAGGCACAACTACCGCGACTATCACTGCAAACGGCGTTGTCGGTATTCCCTCAGGCACAAAATATTATAATAGCGCAAACCCTGATACAAAACAGAAGCTTATTCTTGCTAAGCCAACTACAGCAAGCCGCACAATTACCCAGGTTATTAATTGGACATACCCATTAGTACTGAACGTTCAGAAAACAGCAGACAAAGCAACTTGCAAAGACGGAGATATCATTAATTATACAATTAAAGCTATCAATTCCGGTTTATCAAATGCAACAAATGTACAAGTCTCAGATCAGCTTTCTTCAAAATTGCAATTCATTTCATGCACACCTTCAGGTGACTACAATGCAACCACCGGTATCTGGAATGTTGGTGCATTAAACGCCGGTGTCACAAAAACCCTAACAATTCAAGTGAAAGCTAAATTAGGTGGTTCATCAACCGTAATAGATTTAGGTGCCGCAAAAGATTATAACGTGTTTGTTATTGATACAATGCAGTCATTACATTGCGATACACAGGGAAAACTTGCTGTGGGAAATTACGCGGACTTAAGCGGATACAGTGTTGGTGACCAACTCCCGGCGGGTTCCGGCAATGTACTTGTCGTTGGTGAACACTTGAGTTATCTCGTAGGAAGAGTTTATAATGGAAAAGCCGTATACGGAAAATATATTACTTCGACAACTGCTTTTTCAGCAGATGACGGAATTGTTAAAGAC
>Ga0118677_10015471_pt1 | contig 10600 bp, 6 predicted proteins | sample AliMusrvi5mmetaG_FD_86154 | JGI IMG/M metagenome (GOLD analysis project Ga0118677, IMG submission 86154)
GCCTCCGTGTGATCGTGGAGGCGCGCGCCGGTGAAGTCCCAGGCCACGTAGCTCCGGTTTTGCGGCGCCCACAAGCCCGCGACGGGGATCGGACACGCGCCGAACGGCGGCGCCCACGTCCAGTCCCGCGACCATTTGCTCGCCACAATGCCTTGCCTGCCGAACTGCAGCGGGTACGGGTCGAGCGCCGGCGTGGCCACCAGCCAGCCCCGGTGATGAATTGCCTCCGCGCCCTCCAAGGCCACCGTCAGGAAGTGGAACGGACACGGCCCGCCTGCGGCGGTGTTCCATTGCTCCGCGTTGAAGCGTTTCACACTCAGCCGGAAACTGATCTCCGGATAAGGTTGCCCCGATGCGACGCTCACGAAGTCGTCGGCGGCCAGTTCCAGACCACTGGCCGTGGCTCCCTGCAGCTGGGTGAACCGTAAAACTCCGCCTGGCAAAGTCTCCAGTTTCGCGGCGCTAATGAGTTTGTTCGATGAAAATCTGACGGGCGCCAAGACCTTGCCACCGACGACCAGGTCGAAGCCGGTATACTGGCCCTCTACGCCGACCGGCTGCAGGGCACACGCCGGCGGAGGTGGCCGCTCCGGCAAGCGTGCCAGCAAAGCGTTTTGCGACAGGCCGGGATCTGCCGCAGCCAGCGCAGCGGTGCTCCAGAGCGCGCTTAAAAACAGGATTCGTTTCATCATGGGCTTGGCTTCTTACAGAAACGCCCCCCGGTTGTACAGCTTGCGCGGACGAGAATGGGCTGCCCCTTTCCTGAGCATTGCCGACGGGGACTGCGCTGGAGATCACCCTTGATCACTGTTTGAAATGGTGGCGGGAGAGGGAATTGAACCCCCGACCCAGGGCTTATGAGTCCCTTGAGGCCTGTTTTCAGGGTTTCGATTGCAACCGATCGGAACGCATTGCAAGCATCGCTCTATATTGTACTTCAATGTTTTAGCACTTTCCACCAGGCCATGCATCCCTTTTGGTCAGCTTTGAAATAAAGCCTGACGAATCGATGTTTTGTCAAAGAAACGTCAAAGATTTTATCGGACTTTTACCTGACCATGGGCTGAATCAGCCCATGGTCTGCTGCCCCGCCTCGGCTACATACGTAGCGCCACCACAGTACCACTGACTGTAGGCGCCTTGCACTCCAGATGTACTTGCGGTATCCACCGCTCATGTCCAGCCCACACCATGACGCCCGCCTCTGGTCCCGCCTGACCCGCGCCGCCCAGCAGGAGGCCGCGGCCGTGCTTGCCGCCCTGCCCCGCGACATTCGCGACCGTCTGGCTAAACTGCGCATCACCTACGAGCCGAAGCCAAACGCCGCCCTGGTCGCCAGCGGCATCGACGCCGACCGGACGCTCGGGCTCGTCACTGCCGTACCCTCAGAGGACGCCAACGAAGCCCCTCTGCGCCAGCCCAAGCTCATCCTCTTCCTCGAAAACATCAGCGAGTACGTCCGGAGCGATGGACCAGAGTTTCGTACCCAGGTCCGCCGCACGCTGCTCGATGAGGCCCACCGCTGGCTCGGGCTCGATGAGGATGGGGCGGATCAGGGCGAATCGTGAGCGTCGCACAACCGTGGCAGAGCTAAAAAGAAAGGGCGCCGTTACAGGCGCATTTCCTTTTAAGCCGCAGTGTCGCCAGATAAGCGGGTCTACTCCCAGACCCGTATAGTGCCGCAAATCATTCTCGTCCGTGGCCAGCTTCCTCCATGTCGCTGCGGCCAAAGGGCTGGGCGAGTGTGTTATGTCAAAGTGCGCTTCGCTCCGAAAGCAAGGTTTTCACGGAGAATTCAGCCTCCGGGCGATACCAACCCTTGCCTCGTCTGGCGTACATGCGCAGCAGTTTCGCTGTGGAGTAGCGTGAAAACAATGCCTTTAGGCTGGCGACATCCACATGATCCAGGGGTCTTTCGCCAGACTGATTTCCTGCCCGCTCTGCGGCATCTCTCATAACGCGCTGACGCTCATCTTCTGCACGTCTACTCTGTTCAACTTCACTGAGCCATGCCGACTCAAGCTGTTCGACGCGGAGTTTGATGTACCGAGCAAGCGTTTTTCTTTCATCGCCGTCGGCATCCGAAAAAGCTTTTGCAGCCAGTGCCGGAACCATGGTTTTCCCGGCAATTTCTTTTGCAGCGATTTCGTAAAACTTTTCTTCGCGTTTGTTCATATCAAAGCTGGCCGTATCAAGTCTTCGCCCTGTTCTCATTGCCCAACAGGCTTCTTCTTTTCACCTTGGTGCAGCTCGAGCGAAGCGAGCTGTAACCAGAGCGAAGCCTAACCTCGCCGAAACCAAAAAGAAAGAGCGACGATTCCACCCTTCTAGGCAAGCGCCGTCAGCCTACGGGTACAAGCATAGCTAAGAAAATTCCCGTGATGATTGTCCAGGCGACAGCCGAACCCAGACCCCGCCGGCAACCTGCCCGGCGAGGTCTGGTTCAAACGTCACGCCGCGATGCGGCGCTCCGTACTATCCGCACTCCGGCTCGTCGCCATCCGCGCCCGGCCACGTGCCCACTCCCGCAGCCCTTGAGCTGCTCGCCCATCAAGCGCGACAGCGGCACCAGCTCGCCGAGCACCAGCGAGCACATCAGCGTCGTGGGCTCCTGGCCCTCAGCGAACGCCTGATACAGAGCGTCGATGAACGCCTGCTCGATCTCCGCACCGGTGAGGCCCTCCGAGGCCCGCGCCAACGCGCCGATATCGAACTTGGCCGCGTCGCGCTTGTACTTGGCGATCTGGATCCGCCAGATCGCCGCGCGCATTTCGGCGTTGGAATCTAGCCAAGATTCCACGGGCGTGGACTTAGAACGACTAATTCATACCGCGACGATCAACTACCTGGATGCTGGGAGCGGGTCAATCTCCAGATGCGCTTGATCAGTTCCGCCACGTCGCGGATGCCTCGAAGCGCAAGGCCGGCGTGGTTAACGGCGGTTGCTCGTCACCCTCGGCGAGGCGTGCTCCTCTGCGAGCCGCCGTTTGTCGCCCGCGGTTACCGTGACTGAGATGACGGAGTCGGCCGTAGGGCGCGTCGGTCAATCGTCCTGCCACTCCCAACCTCACCGTTGCGCAGCCAGCAGCCGCGCGCAAAGCCCCAGCTTCTCCCGCGCGTCGTCTAGGTCGCGGAGTTCGCGGGGGAAGTAAGACGCCAGACCTTGGGCCATCACCGCGGCGGCCAAGGCCTCGACCTGCTGCCCAAGCGCCGGGAGCACGCTGGCCGGGGTGGCCGACTGCACGGCGACTTCCACCTGCTCAAGCAGCGCCTGCACCTGCTGCTCATACCCCGCGCTGAGCGCCTGCGCCTGGACGGCGGCCGGATCCTCTTCCTCGAATCCGGGGGCCGCCAGCAAGTTGCGCTCGGTCCCGTTTCCGCTGGAGAGCGACAGATCGTCGAACCAGGCGGCGCCTTGGGGCTGGTGGAATTCCAACAACACCATGGCCGTCTGCACCGGACGGGTGGGCTCCACGCGGATGCGCTGCTCCTCCCAGTCGTGGGTGCCGGGCGAGAAGCGCACGGTGTGCACCTCGGGCCACTGGCCGTCCTGATAGTCCAGATAGAGGTGCATGCAGTAGGTGTGGCCCTCGCGCGCGTCGAAGTGGTGTCGACGCGCGGCCGGGGTGTCGAGGAGGACCTCCTCGGAAGTGGCCACGTCCCGGGCCTTGCTGAAGGCGCGGACCACGATGGGCTGGGCAGTGGTCTGGTTCAACGCGACGAACTGCGCCGCACCCTGGCGGTTGAAGTACTTCCACTGGGGCATGGTGGCGGTGTAGGTGCCGCCCACCACCGCCAGGCTGCCCTTGCCGGTGCGTGCCACGGTGGCGTCCCACTTTCCACCTTGGCAGAACCGCGACCATGCCTTGTGCGGAAAGCGGACGCGCAACTCGCGATCCAGCGCCCGCTGGGTGAGCTGCAGGCGCAGGGACTCCGCGGTGCGTGCCAGCATGCTCTTCGCCACGGTGGTCGCGCTGCCCAGCTGCACCACGTCCGGGCCCCCGAGAGTCTTGAAGGTGAGAGTGCCTGCGGCGTGCTTCGCCTCCAGCACGCGCCCGGTGAACTCGTCGAAGACCAGGGTGTCCGCGCGCACGCCCAGCTGCTGCGCGTCGCAGATCACTTCCTCCGGCTGCCCGGAGTCCACGAAGAGGTAGACGCCGTTGGCGACATCGCGCCCGTAGCGGACAATGCGCGGTGCTGTCTCCGGCGAACGCCCGGTGATGCGGTCGAGGCCGGCCTCGCGTCGCTTCACTTCCTGCACCTTGCCCTCGGCGTTGACGGCCACCCCGGCAGGTGCTGCGCCGGCTTCGCCGACGGGTGCCGCGGTCGAGGCCAGCTTCGCGGCGGGATCCAACTGGCGGCCGGAGCTCTGGACGGCGCGGGAGACCGGCACCAGCTTGCGCAGCGCCCAGCGCTGGTGGTTGTACACGTCCGGCCGGGAGCAGTACCCCGAGTAACTCGCCCCGGCGGCCGTGCCACCGTCGGTGTAGCCGAAGAAGACGATGTCGTTGAAGAGCTTGCTCTTCAGGTAGGCGTCCATTTCGCCGCCGGAGAGGTGCTGCATGGTGAACTCGCCCAGGATGCCGCGCAGGCCCTTCTCGCGCGCCCGGCGGGCGTAGTTGATGGAGAACGGGAAACCCTCGTTGCCGAAGAAGTCGATGTAGGTGAGGTATTCGTCCGGGCAGCCGTTGGCGGCGATGCCCAGGCCGCGAGCGTTCAGCCGGTGCGCCAGCGCCTCCAGAAATTCCCGGGGCACTTTGCCGGCATTGTCCAGGCCGATGCCGCCGTGGATGATGCCGTCCTTGTCGAACCCCTGCATGTATTTGGCGATCACGGCCTTGACCAGATCATTCTCGGACGACAGATCCATGCTGCCGTAGACGTCGCCATAGGCTCCCGTGGGGTTATAACGCACGTGGGCGTACTTCGAGAGCCCCTGCACGCCATAGCCGCGTTCCATCCAGGCGTCGAAGGCCAGCTTCGCGGCTGCCTCCTTGTCGGGCATCTGGCTGAAGTCATACCCGGCGCCCTTCAGCGAGGTTTCGACGATGCTGTTCCAGTAACGGAAGACAGAGACGCCCAGCGCCCTGATGGCGCGCGGATCCTCGCCACCCCAGACGAGCTCGTAGCCCATCTCGGTCACGTCGGCGATGTCGCGCGAGGGCGTGCCGAAGGTGATGCCGATGCCGCCGCGCCAACCCGAGAAGTCGCGCGGGGCCGCTGCCGGTTCCGCCAAGGCCGGGCTTCCCACGCCGAGCAGCCACCACGCTAGCGCGCTGGCCGCCCACAGCGGGAATACCCTCGCCGCCGCCAAGCGGCCGGCGAGGGCCGAGACTAATATCACACCAGCCATTGTGTGGGTGCGCCTGTTAGGAGAGCGCCACATTCCGACAGTAGGCTGCCACTGATAAACCATGCGCGCATTCTCACGCGCTGCCCGGCCAAGTCAAGCCCCGCTTCGACTCGAGAATGAACGTCATCGTCACTAGAGCGTGCAGTGTTGAATTGCTAAAAATAATTGACCGGATTTTCCACGGAAGGAAAAAATACACCCGGCGACCACCACACCTGTGATGATCGCCGGATGGCAAGAGTTCATGCTGCCCGCGCTGCCCGCAGTCCTGCCCGCCACGCCGGCACCCTGCCGACCTCGCGCAGCATGCCCTCGCCCCAACTGCCGCTGATCTTCTGCCCGATCCGCCGCTTGGCCTGGGTGACCGCCGGCGCACTCACCTGACAGCTGAACGCGATCTCGTTGGTGCCGCGGCCTTCCGTGAGCGCCTGCAGCACCTTGAGCTCGCGGTCGGTCAGCAGCGGCTCGATCAATGACCAGTCGATGTCGCGCGCCGCTAGGGTCGCGGCGTCTTCATAGTCCGACGCCAGCATCTCGCCGAACGTCAGCTCCTCGCCGGTCTCGTCGTGTGTCGCGGCATCCATGTCGGCCATGACCACCTGCTTGTCGAGCGTGGCGCCGGGGCACATCGCGTCCATACGGCCGGCGTACTGCGACCGACGGCCGGATTTGAGCCGCTGGATGGTGTAGTAGGCCACGCTCCTGGGCATCAGCTCCTTGCCCTGGTTCTCCAACAGCTCGATGGCCTGCGCCGCCATGCACATGCCGTCCTGCACCAGCTCGTCGGAATCTTCGGCACCGGTGGTCTTCACTACCTGCGGCACGACCGCGATCAGCATCGGCTGGATCACGTCCAGCAACAGCTCGCCTGCTCGTGGACTCATAGGTCCTCCTGAAATGCAGACGGCCCCACGCAGCCGCCAAGGTTGGTTGGTCGGCCGGCGTGGGCGGCAGGAGGCGAGAGATAACCCGACTCAGGGTATTATGCCGACGAAACAGGGAGATTTAAGCGGGGAGGAAAGCGAACGCCCCGGGCCGGATGCGACGTGTCCATCCTCATGATGCCTGCGGGCTAGCTGACCAACACCCAACTGAGCCGGCGTTGGGGCGTGTCGTCCGCCAGAGTGTCGCAGTTGAAAGCTGAGCTCGGCCGTCAGGTGAAGCTACGCTGGGGCGATCATGCCCTGGCAGACGCAGTGGCCGGACCAAGTTGGTTGCGCGGCTCCGTGCGGGCCGCGCGCGAACGCAGCGCCTGCCGCCATGCGCGGCAGGCTTGAAGGAAGGCCACCTGAGAGGGTGGCTTTTCTTCTATCGCACGACGTGAGGTCTCTGTAAAATCACTTCGGGATCGCTTCTTTTTCATCGGATTCGCCCTATCTCTTCCGGTCCACTTGGAGTCTCACTTCCCTTGGCAGAGAGAAAGAGAGAACCTCTTGAAACTATTTAGGTCGTGGTTTGTGGGCCTTGGGGTTAAGATGTTTGCGTTTGAAGAAAAACGGAGATGTTTCATGCAAACAAAGCACGGATGGTTGCGGGTCTGTTTATCGGGCATGGTGCTCAGCTGTTGCGCCGGCATTCAGCCAGCGACGGCGATAACGGTCACCAGTACGAATGACAGCGGTGCGGGTAGTCTACGCGAGGCTATATCGATCGCTGTAGCGGGCGACACGATCCAGTTTGACAGCAGCCTTTCAGGGAAGACCATCAACCTCACCAGCGGTGCCCTGGGAATCTCGAAACCTCTCACGATTCAGGGTCCCGGGGCAGGACAGTTGACGATCGATGGAAAGAATAATGGGTGGAACGACGTGTTCGATGTCGACGCTGGCATCCGCAATGTCCAAATTTTTGGTCTGACGATAAAAGCTGGCGGCTATTACAGCCCCATTGCAAATAATGGCGGCTACCTTACTGTGGCGGGCTGCACTCTCTCCGGAAGTGGTTCCTTATATACAGGTGGCATCTACTTTGACAGTACTAGTGGAGGCTCGTTGACGGTCAGCAACTGCAACCTCTCCAGCAACTACTACGGCATCTATTGTGATGGTTGGTTGGGAACGACAACCATTCGGATGACCATTACGGACTGTAGTATCACCAAGAATTCGTACTCCGGCCTGTATATCAGTAATAATGCCACCAACCTTGTCACTTCAATCCAAGGCTGCACCATCTCGTCAAACGGTGTAGGTGATATCTATAGCCAGGGCATCTACACCGTAGGAATGATGGGGATTTCGGGCAGCACAATATCGGGGAACGGTGGCTGCGGCGTCTACAGTGAGTGGCCGGGGACAACGGCGATGACCAACTGCACTATTTGGGGGAATTTCGGCGGGGGGACCGCGAATCCTTGGGGCACATACTTGAATTTATATAATTGTACGGTGGCCCAAAATACTTCGTCGAGCAGCGGTGGCGGAATTTACTCCTACTCTTCCGGTGGAACGGTGACGATGAACAACACGATCGTTGCCTTCAATTCCAGCAGTTCCGGACCCGACATCTCTGGCCCGGTCAACGCCAATTATTGTCTCATCGGGGATCCGACCGGAGCGACGATTTCTTGGCATGCCCCAGCCACCAATTATTTTGGCACCCACGCCACGCCGCTGGACCCCCAGATAGCTTGGCTCGGCGCCTACGGCGGGCCGACAATGCCCGATGGTACCACTATGATGAGCGCGCCACCGGTTCTGGGCAGTCCAGCCATCGACGCCGGCAGCAACGCCCTGATCCCGTCTGGACTGACGACCGACCAGCGCGGGCTGCCCCGCAGAGCCAACGGTACGGTGGACATCGGCGCGGACGAGTACCAGCCTCCAATGGTGACGGTGCAGGCCAATCCCACCAACGCCGGCAGCGTGACGGGTGGTGGGACGTATCAATCGGGCATATATATCCTGCTTTCCGCGGCGGCCTCGAACAACTGGCTGTTCACCAAGTGGAATACGGGCGCGACCAATAATCCGTATGTCATCATGGTGCCAGCGACGAACGTCACGTATACGGCGAATTTTGCGGCCGCGGCGACGATCAACGTGGGCGCCAATACGAATGATGGCGGCTCCGTCACGGGCACCGGGGTCTACTTCGTGGGCAGCAACGATGTGCTGACGGCGACGGCGTCGAACAACTGGCGCTTCATCCGCTGGAGTGATGGCTCGACGAACAATCCGCGGACGGTGATGGTAAGTGCCGGGGGCACCAACCTGACCGCGATCTTCGCGCCGACCGCGGTGATCACGGCGCAGGCCAATCCCGCGAATGGCGGCAGCGTGACGGGCGGCGGCACCTATGTGGTGGGCAGTAACGTCCTGCTCACCGCGACGGCGTCGAACCTGTGGCGCTTCATCGTGTGGAATGACGGCGCGACCAACAATCCGTACTCGGTGCTGGTGCCCGCGGGCGGAGCCGCGTATACGGCGAATTTCAGCCGGCTGGGCACGGTGCAGGTGCTGGCCAGTCCGACCAGCGGCGGCAGCGTGACCGGTGGCGGTCAGTACATCGTGGGATCCAACGTCACGGTGACGGCTACGGCATCGAACAGCTGGCAGTTCATGAACTGGAACGGGAGCAACACCAACAATCCGTGGGTGTTCACCATGACGGAGGGCACCACCGTAGCCACGGCCAACTTCTCCATCGTCAGTACGGTCACCGTGCTGGCCAGTCCGACCAACGGCGGCAGTGTGAACGGTGGCGGGACCTTTCTCTCCGGATCCAATGTGACCCTGACAGCGACGGCGGCCACCAATTGGACGTTCGCGAGTTGGAACGACAGTGTGATCCAAAATCCTCGTGCCCTTTCGGTGGCCCCCAGTAACATGACCTATACAGCCATTTTCGTCTCCACGACGACCAGCACGAACTTGGGCGCGGCGCTCAATGCGCCGTCCTTGGTCTGGCAGACCGGAGGCAGCGCCAACTGGTTCCCGACCGTCGCGGCCTCGCGCGATGGCCTTTCCGCACAGAGCGGCGCGGTGGGCGGTGGCCAGCAGTCGTGGGTGCAGTTCATCACCAACGGACCGGCCTCGCTCGTCTTCTGGTGGAAACTGTCCTCGGAGTACAGCGACGCCTTGCAATTCACCGTCAACGGCCAACTCCAGGCCCAGCTCACCACCGCTGCCGACTGGCAGCAAGCCGCCGTATACCTCGGCTCGACCAACACCTACACGGTGCGCTGGACCTTTGCCAAGAATGCCTACTCCATCGCCGGCGGCAACGCCGGCTGGCTGGATCAGGTGCTGTGGCTGCCGTGCCCCTATGTGACGAATGCGCCGCAGCTCTACTATCAGGACCCGAGCGGCATGCTGGCCAGCTGGGTGCTCAACAGCACCGGCGGTTTCCAGTTCGCGCGCATCCTCGCCAACACCGGCGGCTGGGCGCTGAAAGCCGCCGGCGACGTGGATGGCGACGGCGTCAGCGATCTGCTCTTCCAAGACACAGCTGGCAACACCGCCGGCTGGTTCATGAACGCCGATGGTTCGGTCCGCAACGCCAGCCTCCTGTTCACACTCGCTGGCTGGGAAATCAAGGCCTGTGGCGATTATGAAGGCATCGGCCGCGGCCAATTGTTCTTCCAGACCGCCGCAGGCATGGCGGCTTATTGGCGGGTCGACACCAACGGCGCTTTCCAATCGGGTGTGAACCTGGGCAACATGGGCGGCTGGAAACTGCACGGCGCGGGCGATCTGGATCTCGATGGCAAGGCCGAACTGTTCTGGCAGAACGCCGCCGGCCAGGTGGCAATCTGGTTCCACAACCCCGATACCAGCATCCGCGGTGTGGTGCTGCCCTTCACCACCGGCAACTGGGCACTGTGCGGCGTGGTAGATATTGACGGCGACCACATCAGCGACCTCGCTTGGCAGAACGCGAGCGGCGACACCGCCGGCTGGTTCATGACCACCACCGGCACCGTTCGCGCGGCCAGCTTCTGGTGGAACACCGGCGCTTGGAAGCTCAAGGCCGCCGGCCGCTGATCTGAGTCAAGCAGCTCAAGCCCTGCACAAGCATGTAATTGCCAATTTCAGATTTCCGATTTTAGATTGTGAAGCGGAAGTGCCGCGCACCAAGGGCGCCATGACCGCAAAGCATCGTCACCTTGGCGCCTTCGCGATTGTTCCTCTTAGACTTTCTCTGCGTCTTTCGCCGGCCTTGGCGCCCGCCAGAGGCGGGTAAATCTTGGCATTTAAAGCCTCTGCCGCCTGATGGCCCTTCCGTGCTTATCCGTGCTCATCCGTG
>Ga0118677_10015472_pt1 | contig 10600 bp, 11 predicted proteins | sample AliMusrvi5mmetaG_FD_86154 | JGI IMG/M metagenome (GOLD analysis project Ga0118677, IMG submission 86154)
GCGGCCTGCGCAACGTGACGATTCCGAGCAGCGTCACGAGCATCGGCGATCGGGCGTTCGCCTTCTGCGGTAACCTCCCCAGCGTTACCATTCCCGGTAGCGTCGGCGCCATCCCGAGTTATTGCTTCTACGCATGCGCGAACCTCACCAGCGTTTCCATCGGGGCCGGTGTTTACGGCATCGGGGATCTCGCTTTTGAAGGTTGCAGCCTGAGTTGTGGAATGCGCGCCACCGAAAGCGCAATCGAAGGCATCACCATCTCTCGAAGTGCCAATGGGATGATCTGCTCCACATTAAAAACCATCGGTAATACCCCGTCCACCCAGTCGCCTGGAATCTGCGGTTCTGCCTACATCGATTTCCTCGCGCAAGCCCGAAGCGCTGGAGTTCTCAGTGAGAGCGGCCGGTTTGATTTGGACGTAATCGCTGCAAACCCAGCGCATTTTCACGAGTCCAAGGACGGCCGCGCCATGTTGCTCTGCGGTGAAGGCATCCGGATTACAGAACCCGACATCGCCTCGCTCCTGCAAGCCAAGGCCGCCATTGCAGCGGGGATAGAAACTCTGCTTAACCGCGAAGGATTAAAACCGGCGGATGTGAGGAAAGTCTATCTCGCGGGAGGATTTGGAATGCATTTGGATGTCGCGCATGCGATTGGATGCGGCCTGCTTCCCGGATTCTCCCCGGAGCAAGTGGAGGCCGTTGGCAACACCTCGCTGGGAGGCGCTTACCTGGCGATGCTCGATCGGACCGTGCTCGATGAAATGGAGCGCATCCGGACGCAAGCCGAGGTCATTGAATTGAATCTCGACCCCGGCTTTGAAGACCGCTACATCGACAACCTGAGTCTGCCGTTGGCGGACTCTCCTCAATAGTTCCCATGGCGATCCACCATGCGGATGATTTCCTGATAGGTCTTCCAGCTCACCTGCGGCGGCACAGAATGGTCGGAATGATAACAGTAGTTACGCCCAGCTTTGCCCGCTGCAAACTTCGAGACGATCTCTTCCTCGATGATCCCGAGGTCATTGGTGATCATCTTCATCACGTCGATGTTGCCGAAAAACGAGAGCTTGTCTCCGTAACGTGGACAGAGTTCGCGGATGTCCATGCTGGCCTTGGTTTCTAGCGGCTGCAAGCAGTCGAAGCCCGCTTCGATGTAGAGATCCATAACGCCTCTCACGTCGCCGTCTGTATGATAGATGAATTTCATGCCGTGGGCGTGCGCCCAATCGGCAAGCCGCTTATGCTGCGGCCAGATGAGTTCGCGATACATCGCCGGGGAGCACATGGTCGCCGACTTGAACGCCATGTCGCCATAAATCCAAAGACCGTCGGGCTGGATGCCTGCCGAGAGCGTAGCCTCGAAATTCCGCAATACTACATCGGTCGTTGTGGCGGCAACGTCCGCGACCCACTCGGGTTCCTCGGCCATGGCAATCAGCGTGATTTCATCACCCATTAAACAGCGCGTCTGCTCGAACGGTTCCACTCCGGCGAGATACGTCCACTTACCGGCTGCTTGGGCTGCTTTGAAACGCTCTTTAATGACCGCTTCATCGAAGTAGGGAGGCCACGCATGGAGTTGGAGCCAGTTTTCAAGCAGTGCAGGCTTGAATTTTGTTTCCCAAATCTCGGGCGTATCACACTCGAATCCGAGATGCTCCGGCGTGCCGGATTTGTGCTTCCAAAACCGCGCGAGCCGACCATGCCCGTCACGCACAATTTTCGTCTCCTCATCCTCGGAAACAATCTGGTCCAGTCCCCGAAATGGCTTGGGCCAACACCAAGTCAAACCGGCAAAGTCCGAGCGCAACAGATTGAGAACGGCCTGCTCTCCTCCTTTGAGCCCTTCACTTTCCCAGCGGGTGAGCGTTTCAGGCCAAAAGGATTCGTGCCGGGGAATACGATCATGGTCGCGGTGTTCCATCATGCGGTTGACACGTTCGCGGCTGGTAAGGGGGGTGGGCATAAATAGGGGAAATGGAAGTTGTTCTGGATTAAATTTAATGAAAATGTGGAAACTTACGCCATGCCTGAGCGACTTAATAAAATATCCAAGATGAATCCGACAACTGGTCGTGAATCAGTCGTTTTTGGTGACGTGATCTATCCGCCCGGAGGCATCTGCGGCCCGCGCATCCAACGAGATTACCAGTTAGTAATAATCCATCAGGGTGGGCTAGTCCTACGCTTGGACGGAGAAGCCATTGCCGTAGAAGCGGGGCAGGCAATCCTCCTGACACCTAGCCACCGCGAGCATTTCTTTTTTTCCCGCGATGCAGAAACCCGCCATAGCTGGTGTTCAGTGGCTCCTGCAGCCATCCCCGCAGAAATGCGGCGCGCTTTTGGCTTAATCCGCAGGCCTGCTCCCTTCGACTCACATCTTACCGCGCTTTTGAAGCTGTGGCGAAGAGATGAGGGAAACACTCCAACACAGATGTTAGAAAACTGTTACCATCTCTCGCTAGGGTTAGCGCTTCTCTCAGGATTTGCTCTATCGGTTCAGGCGGGAAAGACTGCTAAGAATTCCGGTGACGAGGCGCTAGAACGCATGGAGGCTTTTATCTCCTGTGAATACAGCAAACCTCTAAAACTGGCACACTTGGCCACTGCTGCCGGGGTTTCGCGGCAGCACCTATTGAAGCTCTTTAGGGAACGGCAGTGGCCCACACCCACCGATTACCTCTATGGCAAACGCTTGGAGAAATCCGCCGACTTGCTGGCACACACGGGGCTCTCAGTCGGGGAAATCGCGGACCGTTGCGGATTTGCCAATCCATTTCACTTTTCGCGGAAGTTCCGCCAAACCTATGGAAAAAGTCCGCGCGCATGGCGGATACAAACTTGGAGTGAAAGCTAACAAGCTTTTCCTACACCTTTGGCTCGCTTTCAATCACCAACCGGCGATGCATCTCTGCCGTAAGGGTTTCGATGCGCTGGCTCAATTCCTTCGTCATCTCGGTCAGCTCCGTATTCGCCTTCATCAGTTCCAAGAGTTGTTTCGTTTGACAACCGGCGAGCTTCTGGCGTTCTTCGCTGGCGGAAGCAAGTGCTTCGCGATGTTGAGCATCGGCTTCGGCGTGTGCTTTATCCCGGTCCGCTTGGCGCGTCTGGGCCAGCAGAATCAGCGGTGCGGCGTATGCGGCTTGGAGACTGAACGCCAGATTCAGCAGAATGAAGGGATAGACATCGAATTTCGTCCACCCCACAGCGTTCAGGCCGATCCAAATGGCGACGATCACTGTCTGCCCAACCAGAAACACCGGCGTTCCGAAAAACCGGGCAAATCCCTCGGCTTTGAGCGCAAACCAGTCTCCGCCGAATACAGAATCAAGATGCACATGCGGCGCGTGGAAACGGAGATGATGCGGAGACGTTTTTGTAGACGAAGCGGGAGATTCAGGATTTTCCATGAACATCCTATGCGCTGGCCGACCGCAGCAAATCAAGCGGTTAATGCGAATCCCTGTACAAAACAGTCGTCACTCCGCCGGCACCGACCTATCCCAAACGGTAAACAATCCGAGCTTTATCGAGGTCGTAGGGCGACATCTCGATCTTGACGCGATCCCCCGCGGTCAGGCGGATAAACCGCTTGCGCATCCGACCCGAGATGTGAGCCAGAACGAGGTGTTTATTAGCCAGCTCGACGCGGAACATGGTTCCGGCAAGCACGGCGACGATTTTACCGTCGGTTTCGATCGCAGTTTCAGTAGGCATGAATCAATAGTTTAAGGGACGAAAGGGTTACGAAACGGACCGACCATCAGGCTGCTTCGATTCGCATTCAAGTTCCCGCCTCTGGGCAGGAAACCTTAATACTCCCGATTCCGGTTGAAGGAAATTTAACCGGCTATCCTCCGTCCAAAAGCATTCGTCGTTAGCTATCACAGTGACTCATCCTGGCGGAGATGCAAGCCTAAGTTTGCCGCGTGGTGCGCGCTTCCCCCCTCACCCCGCCAGTTTTTCCAGCAGCGGGAGCAAGAGTTCCAAGCGATCCAGGTCGCTTGCGGTGAAGGGCTCGGAGGGTTTCCGGGGTTTTCCACCACAAACCGCCTCCTCGTAGGCGTTGATCTGGGTTTGGATCAGCCTCATCAAAGCGGCAGCTTGAATACGCGAAATAGGGAGGTGGTTCTGGCACATATTCAAAGCGCCAAGACCGCAATCGATTAATCGACGACCTCCGGGATTACCTGATTCACTCATCTTTTCTTCCTTGTTGGGTTTACCGAGCAAAACCGGGTCCTTCCAGTCGCTCGCAGCGTGGGGTTTTACAACGGTTTTACCTTTCCCTTAACCTGATGGGAAGTTTTGGGGTATTTATGACCGGATTTGGGGCAACTTGGGGTTTCTTCAACATTGACACCAAATTGCCTGCTGGGCACTTCACCACGCGCCTTCATCCCGCGCAGTGTTTTTCGGTTAACCCCGCGCAGCTTGGCTTCCTCCTGCTGCGACAGCACGATGTAGGGGTTGATTAGTTTGACGAGCAAGAGTCCGATTTGCTCGTCCGTCAAATGACTGTGGACCACTTCCAGCACCCGAGGGGTGATGCGTGGACTGATGATCTTGACCAGTTCGGAAATCATATACCGGCGCAAGATACAAGGGAGCGAGGAAAGAAGCACGCGACACGAAGCACTTGTTAAAAAAAGTGGAGGGAAGTCGTGCACTTCCCCACAGATCACCCGACAAGGCCTCTGTTATTCGGTTTTCTTCCTGCGCACGGGCCGCTTGCGTTGCTCGAATGCGCGGCGGGCCAGCGCATCCAAGTCGAGCCCCACGGGATTCCCTGCATCATCGAGCGTAAACCCCATTTTTTCGGCCAGTGCGGCGAGGATGAAGCGTGTCATGGTCGTGTCCGTCACCTTGGTGACAATGCCGAGGGCGGTATAAATGTCCTTGTGCATCCAAAAGGAGGCCAAGTTTTTATTGGGGTCGCGCATGCCGGGCATGGGAGGGTTAATACACCCGGCAGCGCAGAAGTTCAATCGTTGAAATTTCTCATTAGCCAGCAGCGATTTCTGCTCTAAACTACCGGCTCCGTTTTCATGTCGCAGTCTCCATCCATCCCCCGACCCCGTATAGCCCAAGCATTCGTCCTCGGGGCTGGGCTTGGCACGCGCTTGAAGGGGTTGACCCAGGCGCGGCCCAAACCGCTGATCCCCGTAGCGGGAAGGCCGCTCATTGCCTATGCGTTCGATCATCTACTTGGTGTGGGGGTGGAGAGGATCGTCGTCAACACGCACCATTGTGCGGAGGTTTACGAGCGCTTTTTTCCGGGCACTTATCGCCAGGCCACGCTCACGTTCCGACATGAGCCGGTGCTGTTGGAAACGGGCGGCGGGATCAAGAATGTGGAGGACTTGCTCAGCGGCGCGCCGTTTCTCGTATATAATGGCGATATTCTGGCGACGCTTCCGCTGGAACCGGCGCTGCAACACCACTTCGCTTCGGGCAACGAAGTGACGCTGGTTCTGCGCAGCCACGGCGGACCGCTCCAAGTGGCGTTCAATCCCGAAACGCGACGAGTGCTCGACATAGGGCACCGACTGGGACGCGCAACGGGGACGCATCTTTTCACCGGCATTTATGTGGTGAACCCGGCATTTTTCCAACGGTTGAAGTTGGAAAAAATCTCGGTGATCCCGACGATTCTCGAAATGATTACACAAGATGCCGCCCTAGGAGCCGTGGTGATCGACGAGGGGGACTGGCGGGACTTGGGGACGCGCGAGCAATACCTTGAGGTCCACCGTGCCCTGCGCACCGCCGATCCCCTCGCCTGCTGGATCCATCCCACCGCACAGGTTGATCCCACCGCGCGGCTCACCGGAGCGACGTTCGTCGGCGCGGGGGCGAAAATCGGCCCCGGCGCGCAATTGCACGATTGTATTCTGTGGGAAGGCACGGCCATTGCTGAACAAAGCATCCTCACCCGCTGCATCGTCACGGAAAACCAGACTGCCTACGGCTGCCACACCGACGTTGATTTTTAAAAATTTCTCCCATGATCTCCGATTCCCTTCTCGACCAGACTGCCGCTCGTTTTCCGCATTTTTTCCGCGACCGCATCCGCATCGAGCCGCTGGAAAAGGGGGGATCGGATCGCAAATACTACCGCATTGCCGTGAGCGGCGAGGGATCGCTGATCCTCGTCAAATACGGGAGCCAGCGTGAAGAGAACCGGCATTATTGCGACATCGCCGCGTTCATGGCCTCGCTCGGCGTGCGTGTTCCAAAGATTTTTCATCACGACTCGGAGGAGGGGTTGATCTGGATGGAGGACCTGGGCGCGGATGATCTGTGGCAGTTCCGCAACGAGCCGTGGAGCGCGAGGGAGCCGCTCTACCACAGTGCTCTGGAGCAGATGGTGCGGCTGCACACGCGCGGCCATCGGGCGACAAGCGCCACCATGCCCCGATTCCAACTCGCTTTCGACGCCGATCTCTACCGCTGGGAGCAGCATTACTTTTTCGAGAATTGCGCTGGGCGATATTTCGGCATTCCCCCGGCGGCGATTGACGCCGGTTGCGAACACGCGCGGCTGAACGAGATCGCCGAACGGCTCGCCGCACTCCCTCGCGTGCTGGTTCACCGCGATTTCCAGTCGCAGAATATCATGATTCTGGACCACACCGCCTGCCTGATCGACTTCCAAGGGATGCGGCCCGGCCTTGGCCAATACGACCTCGCCTCGCTGCTGTATGATCCCTACGTCATGCTGACCGCATCCGAACGCGAATCGCTGCTCGCCGACGCCGAGGCGCTTTATGCGGAAGCAGGCGCGCCGGTGGGTAGCGATTTCCGCGAGATTTTCGACCTCTGCGCCTTGCAGCGACTCATGCAGGCCCTTGGCGCTTACGGGTTCCTGGGGTTGGTAAAGGAACAGCCTCAATTTCTTGCGCACATCCCCCCAGCCCTGGCCTCTCTACGAGAGGTCGCCGCGCGGATTCCCGGATTGGACGGCTTCCGGCGGCTGCTGGACCGATTAATCACGCCGCAAAAATGACCGCGCTTAGGGCTTGATCCCGAGCCGGTTCTTCTCTGCAATATCGCGGAATGCCTTGTGAGAATGGCCCCATCCAGACGCCCGCTTCGATGAATGCCGCGAAGGACTCCGCTTCCGCTGTGCCGCAGCCCTCGCCGGGGCTCGCCTGGCTGATTGTCGCCTTCGCCCTTTTGCTCCGGCTGCTTTGGCTGGGGATGAAGCCGCCGCATTTCGATGAAGGCGTAAACGGCTGGTTCATCGATCAAATGACCAAGCAGGGCTATTTTTCTTACGACCCCGGTAATTACCACGGGCCGTTCCATTTCTACGTCCTGTTCCTCGCGCAAACACTTTTTGGACGCAATATCGTGGTAATGCGGCTGCCGCTGGTGCTCGTCAACGCGTCCACGGTCTGGCTCATCCTGCAATTCCGGCGGTTCCTGCCATGGAGGGCGTGCGTGTTCGCCGCGCTGGCGTTCGCGGTTTCTCCGGGGATGCTCTTTTACTCCCGCTACGCCATTCATGAAGCGTGGCTGGTTTTCGGGATGATCCTCGCGTTCTGGGGCGCGGCGGAACTCTGGACACGCGGGACGGCTCGCGGACTCTGGGCGGCGGCGATGGGCGTCACGCTGATGCTCTTGAACAAGGAGACGCATCTCATTCACCTGAGCGCGTTTGGGCTGGCGTTCGCCACGCTGGCCGCTTTGGAATGGCTCCGCATTTCTTCCGCTGCGGACTCCGAGGTTCTCGCGCGACCCGTGGCGCAGCAATGGCGGCGCGGCGCGCTCTACGATGCTCTGGCCGTTAGCTTGTTGCTCCTCCTCTTTTTCTACTCCGGCGGATTTCTGGACCCCGCTCCGTGGCAAAAACTGGCCGGGAATTTCTTCGCGGCCTTTGCCGTCTGGACCAAAACCGGCGTGCATGGCACGGACCACGTCAAAGCAGGGTATTATTGGATACAACTCTTCCTGCGCTATGAGTGGCCCGTTCTGGTGGGCGTGCTCTGGAGCGCGCGGGCGCTCTGGCCGGGAATGGACCGCTTTACGCGACTACTGGCCATCTACGGTGCCGGCACGTTGGTGGCTTACAGTCTGGTGCCTTACAAGACGCCTTGGTGCGTGGTCTCGATCTGCTGGCCGTTTTGCTTTCTCTTCGGCGTGGCGGTCGATTCCGGGATGCGCTTCCTGCGGGAGAAACAAGCGTCTGCTGTTGTCGCCTGGCTGCCGGGCCTGATGGGCGCTGTGCTGCTCGCGGCCTCGCTTGCGGAGGCGGTCAGTCTCAATTATTTCCATCCCACCGAGCCCGGCGAGAAGACACTTTCCCTCCCCGCTCCCCTCACCCGCCGCATTCCGGTCAAATGGCAGGCTTTTCTGACGCTTCCCTCCTACGTTTACGTGCAGACCCTCAACGATTACTTCAAGCTCACGCGCCCGCTGGAAGCCTTGATCGCCCTGAACCCCAAGGCGCGGCACATGCCGGGGAACATCCTTCTTTCCAGCTACCATCCGCTGCCGTGGGCGCTGGGGGATTTGAGCGCGGTCGGCTATTACGAAAAGGAAGCACCGCCCGAGATGGATGCCGGGTTCATCGTGGCCGAAGAGGATCGTATCGCCTCGGTGGAATCGCATCTCAAGGAACGCTATTTTGTTTTCCCATTCCAACTTCGCGACGCCATGAGCGGCGGAAAGCTTTATCTGAATGCCGAGTGGTTCGCCCCGGTGTTTCCGCACCGCAAGCCGGACTTTGTGCCCCGCGCCAAAACCGATGCGCCTGCGGAGTTGCCCATTGTTCCAGCCGTTCCGGTGGTTCCGACTGAGACGCCCGCCGTGCCATGAAAAGCGTGATTGCAGGCTTGGTCGGGTTTTGCGTGGCAACAGTGACGGCGCTCCTGGCTGGATTTGCAGGCGGACTGACGAACAATGTTGCGGCGCTGGCGTTTGCGCTGGGAGGGGTCGCGGTCTTTGCCGCGTGGAGTTCCCTGCGCGGTCTGCCCAAAGGTGAACCGATCCGGGGCTGGGCGGCTTGGGGCGCGGTGGTTGCCTTTACGCTATTCGCGCTGCGGGCGTTTTGCTGGCTGATTTTTCCGCAAGGCGGCGACCTCTCGTTTTTCTCGCCGAACAATCTGGGCGATCTCTCGCTGCACCTGACTTACATCCAATACTTCGCCAACGGCGCGCCGTTCTGGCCGCAGAACCCGATCTACGCGGCGGCTCCGCTGCATTATCCCTTCGGCGTCGATCTCTTCAACTCCCTGCTCACGCTGGCGAACGTCGATCTCGTGCGCGGGCTGGTGTGGGTGGGACTGCTCGGCGCGCTCGCCACGGGCGTCATGCTCTGGCGCTGGGGCGGAGCGTTCACGCTGGCAGGGTTTCTTTTCAACGGCGGCCTCGCCGGGTTCGCGCTGTTTGCCACGGGGCAGTTCGCCGATTTCCAGGACAAGGTGGATTGGAAATGCATTCCGCTGGCGCTGTTTATCACGCAGCGCGGGCTGCTCTACGCGATTCCCGTCGGGCTGGCGCTGCTCTGGAGCTGGCGCGCGCGGCTGCTGCGGGGCGGGCGCGGACTGCCGCTTTGGATCGAGGTGCTGCTGTATTCAACGCTGCCGCTCTTCCATCTCCACACGTTTATTTTCCTCTCGCTGCTGCTCGGGGCCTGGCTGCTGGTTCCGGCCTCGCAAGGTGCGCCCGCTCCCCGGCGCGAGATTGTCCGGCTCGGGTTGCTCTCCTTCGCGCCCGCCAGCGCGCTCATCTATGAACTCACCGGCGGATTCCAAAGCGGCGGGATGATCCATTTCACACGCGCCTGGATGGGCGAGAAGGACGGGGCGCTCCGGTTCTGGGTGGAGAACTTCGGCGCGCTCCCGCTGGTTCTCGCCGCTCTGCTGATCTGGCTTCTGCGGCGGCGCAAACGCCCGGAGACGCGGGAACTGATCGCCCTGGTCGTCCCCTCGCTGCTGTTTTTCCTGCTCACGTTCCGCGTGATGTTCGCCGCGTGGGACTGGGACAACACCAAGCTTATGCTCTGGGCTTACCTCGCCCTGCTTCCGGCGCTCTGGGCCATGCTGCGCGAGGAGGCGCTGTGGGTTCGCTCCGCCATCTGCGCCGCGCTCTTCTTTTCCGGCGCGGTTTCGATGATGGGGGGGCTCAACGCCAGCCACGCCGGATTTTCGCTGGCCAGCCGGGAGGAACTCGACGGGCTCGCCGCGCCGCTGCGGAATATCCCCATCACCGCCACGTTCGCCTGCCTGCCGACCTACAACCATTCCCTGCTCCTGCTCGGGCGCAAGGTCGTGGCCGGATACGACGGCCATTTGATGAGCCACGGCATCCCCTACCAAGCCCGGTATGCGGACCTCGAAAGCCTTCTGCGCGGCGAATCGGGCTGGCAGGAACGCGCCCGGCAACTCGGCGTGGACTACCTCTTTTGGGGCGACCGCGAACGGCAGAAATACGGCAACGCAACGCCGTGGGCGGCCACCGCGCCGCTAGTCGCGGAAGGAAGTTGGGGGCGCATCTATGATTTGCGGTAAGTTCGATCCGAACCCGCTGATAAAGAGAAGGCGGCAATCAAAAGCTGAACAACGTCGCGTTGCTCCCTACCCCCCCT
>Ga0118677_10015473_pt1 | contig 10599 bp, 14 predicted proteins | sample AliMusrvi5mmetaG_FD_86154 | JGI IMG/M metagenome (GOLD analysis project Ga0118677, IMG submission 86154)
TTCGGCAGCAACTGCCGCTGCAAATTCTTGGCCTCGAAAATCGGCTTCTCCGTCCCCGCATACGGCGGCCGGAACGCATCCACCGGCGGGACCTTCTCCAAACACGTCAGCACCGCCGCCGTCTTCAGCGCCAGGTCCGACTTGTCCCGGTTGTACGAGGCCGGACCCGAACCCAAAAAGATCGGCACCGGAATCACCTCGTTGCTGATCGTGGAGATCAGCGAGCGCTTCACCGCCAGTTCGCATGGGAAGGCCACGGATAGCTCAGGCTTGTAGTTCTTGAGCCGCGAATCGTACCCCTGGCTGGGATCAGGCTTCAGTACGATCATCGATCCATTGCGCATCCGTTTGTCATCGACCATCGAGGTGGCGCCGTAGATGCTCTTGACCTCCTTCCCCTTGACCCCCTCCGGCGCCGGCCCCGGCCCCGGCTCCGAGCGCCAGCGAGAGCCGTCTGTCGGCCAGGTTCTCGCGGGCTGGCGGCTCGGCCGGAATCCCCCCCGACTGGCTCTTCCGGCAGCCCTGCTGCCGAGGGCGAAGGACTCGGGTTTCCGGGCCGCCCCCACCACGACCGAGGGCAACCGGCGACGACCGCGGGCGTTGCCGGGCCGCCGGGTCCCTTGCGAACGCTCCGTGAGGCACTTATGCTCGCCGGGGAAGGAACTCCGACGAACGTGCGCGGGGAAACGTTGAAGCGGCGCGCTTGCGGACCGGGCCCCTCGAGCCGGCTACCGCAGACGATCGTCCGGAGCTGCTCACGTCAAGTCTCCCTTAGGAGGGTGTAATGCTCCAAACGGGACGATTCGGGTATACAGAAAGAATCCAGCACTCACGCCGGCGACTGCTGGTCGCCTCTGCAGGACTGCCTCTCGCGCTGCTCCTCGCCTTCGGGGCCGCCTGCTCGAAGAAGGCGCCTCCGGCGGCACCGGGGCCGGCGGAGGTCACGGTGATCACCGTCACGCCGCAGGACGTGCCGGTCTTCGCCGAGTACGTCGCCCAGACCCAGAGCTCGCGGCAGGTCAACATCCAGGCCCGCGTCAACGGCTTCCTGGACCGGCGGGTCTACACGGAGGGATCGGTCGTCAAGGAGGGGGACGTCCTCTTCCTGATGGACAAGAAGCCCTTCCAGGTGCAGGTCGACGGGTCCACGGCCGCGCTCGGTCGGCAGAAGGCCTCGCTCGAGACCGCCCGCCTGAACCTGGAGCGGACACGCCCGCTCGCTGCCCAGAACGCCCTCTCCCAGAAGGACCTCGACGACGCCACCGGCCAGTTCGAGTCGGCCTCGGCGGCGGTGGAGCAGGCGAAGTCGGACCTCGCGACGCAGCAGCTCAACCTGTCGTACTGCACGATCGCCTCCCCCGCCACGGGCGTCACCGGGGCCGCCCAGCAGCAGGACGGCACCTACATCAGCTCCCAGAACAGCCTCCTCACGACGGTGGCGGTCCTCGACCCCATCTGGGTGAACTTCAGCATCTCCGAGGGGGAGATGCAGCGGCTGCGCGACCTGGTCGACAAGGGGACGATCATCGCGCCGCCGAACCAGAACTACGAGGTCGAGGTCCTCATGCCGAACGGGGCAAAGTACCCCTATCTCGGCAAGATCACCTTCGCCGATCCCTCGTTCAACCCGGCCACCGGGACGTTCCTCCTGCGGGCGAGCGTCCAGAACCCCCAGGGGCTTCTCCGTCCGAACCAGCACGTCCGGGCGCGGATCAAGGGATCGATCCGGCCCAGCGCCATCCTCGTCCCGCAGAGGTCGGTCCAGCAGGGAGCCCGGGGCAACTTCGTCTGGGTCGTGACGGGGGACGGGAAGGCCGAGGTGCGGCCGGTCGTCGTCAGCGCCTGGCACGGCGAGAACTGGTTCGTCGACGACGGGCTCAAGCCGGGCGAGCAGGTGGTCGTCGACGGCGGCCTGACCCTGCGCCCGGAGGTCCCGGTCAAGGTGATCCCTGCAAAGCCCGAGACTCCCGCCAAGCCAACGGCCCCTGCGAAGCCCGGACCGCCCGCCGCCCCGCCGGCCTCGGCCAAGACCGCCGGCTGACGGGAAAGGCGCAGCGCCGTGTTCTCCAAGTTCTTCATCGAGCGACCGATCTTCTCGACGGTCATCTCGCTCATCACCGTCATCGCGGACCTGGAGTCGATGAAGATGCTGCCGGTCGCGCAGTACCCGCAGATCACCCCGATCCAGGTGACGGTCTCGGCCGTCTACCCGGGCGCCGACTCCAAGACGGTGGCCGACTCGGTCGCGGCCCCGATCGAGGCGCAGATCAACGGCGTCGACAACATGCTCTACATGTCGTCGACGTCGACGAACAGCGGCCTGATGACCCTCACCGTCTACTTCTCCCTCGACACGGACCCGGACATCGCGCAGGTCCAGGTCCAGAACCGGGTCGCCCTGGCCCAGCCGCAGCTCCCCCAGGCGGTCATCACGCAGGGCGTCTCCGTCCAGAAGAAGTCGTCCAGCATGATGATGATCGTCGCGCTGTACAACAAGGACGGAAGGTACAAGCCGGACTACGTCGCCAACTACGCCAACGTCTACGTCCTCGACGCGCTCAAGCGGGTCAAGGGGGCCGGCGACGCGGCGATCCTCGGCTCGCCCGACCAGGCGATGCGGATCTGGATGAACCCGGACAGGATGGCCTCCCTGGGGATCACGACGACCGACCTCCAGAACGCGGTCGCGAACCAGAACGCCCTCTTCGGCGCCGGGCAGATCGGGGCGAGGCCGAACGAGGGGAAGGTCGAGCAGACGTTCCCGGTCGTGACGCAGCCGAGGTTCATCGAGCCGACCGAGTACGAGAACATCATCCTCAGGGCGAGCCAGGACGGGAGCGCCATCGTGCGAGTCCGGGACGTCGCGCACGCCGACGTCGGCCTGCGGATGTACACGAACGAGAACAAGCTGAACGGGGTCCCGGCGACGCTCATCGCCGTCTACCAGCAGGTCGGCGTGAACGGCCTGGACGTCTCCGCGGGAGTCCGGAAGACGATGGAGACGATGAAGAAGACGATGCCCGACGGCATCGAGTACGTCATCTCGCTCGACAACAACGACTTCGTGAGGATCTCCATCGAGGAGGTCATCCACACCCTCTTCGAGGCGGTCCTCCTCGTCATCCTCGTCGTCTACCTCTTCCTGCAGAGCTTCCGCGCCACGATCATCTGCACGACCGCCATCTTCGTCGCCCTCATCGGCACCTTCTCCGGGATGCTGGCGCTCGGCTTCTCCATCAACCTCCTGACCCTCTTCGGGATCGTCCTGGCCATCGGCATGGTCGTGGACGACGCCATCGTCGTGGTGGAGAACGTGGAGCGGAACATGGCCCGCAACCACCTCCCGCCGCGGGAGGCGACGATCCGGGCCATGGAGGAGATCGGCACGTCGCTGATCGCCGTCGTCCTCGTCATGGCCTCCGTCTTCATCCCGGCGGCGTTCCTCCCGGGGACGACGGGGCAGCTCTACAAGCAGTTCGCCATCACGATCGTCATCTCCGTGGCGCTCTCGGGGTTCGTGGCCCTGACCCTGACCCCGGCGATGTGCGCGCTGATGCTCAAGCACAGCGCGCCTCCGCAGAAGGGCTTCTTCGCCTGGTTCAACCGGGGGGTCGACAAGCTCACCGTCGCCTTCGGGGACGCGGTCGTCCTCATCATCAAGCGGACGGCGGTGGCGATGGTCGTCCTCTTCGGCCTGCTGGCCGCGATCTTCCAGCTCTTCCGGACGATCCCGACGAGCTTCGTCCCGAACGAGGACCAGGGGTCCGTCATGGCCGCGGTCATCATGCCCGACGCCGCGAGCCTCGACCGGACGGTGGAGACGGCCGACAAGGTGGACGCGCTCTTTGCCAAGAACCCTGCGGTCAAGTACCGGACGACCGTCAACGGCTACAGCCTCCTCGACGGCCAGATCAAGACGAACGCTGCCACGCTCTTCGTCTCGCTCAACGACTTCAAGGAGCGCTACAAGAACACGAAGACGGCCATCGCCCAGAACGCCAAGGCGGTCCTCATGGACGTCTACGCGGGGAGCCGCGAGATAAAGACCGGCGTCGTCCTGCCGATCGCGCCGCCGGCGATCCCGGGGATCGGGACGACGGGGGGCTTCGAGCTCTGGATCCAGGACAAGCTGGGCGGGGACCCGGCCGTCCTGGGCGACCTGACCCAGAAGTTCGTCGCCGAGGCGAAGAAGCGCCCCGAGCTCACTTCGGTCAACACCACCTTCCGGGCGGTGTCGCGCCAGCTCAAGGTCACGGTCGACCGGGACAAGGCGATGCTCCTCGGAGTGCCGATCCAGGACGTCTACGCCGCCCTCCAGGCGCAGTTCGGCTCGATCACGGTGAGCCAGTTCAACGAGTACAGCCGGGTCTGGTGGGTCATCCTCCAGTCCGACGCCCGCTACCGCCAGGACCCCTCCGACATCACCCGCGTCTACACCCGGTCGTCCGGCGGCACGATGGTCCCGCTGTCGGCCCTCGTGACGACGAAGTACGTCACCGGGCCGGACCTGCTTCCGCACTTCAACGGCTTCCCAGCCGCCCAGGTCACCGGCAGCGCCGCGCCCGACTTCAGCTCGGGCCAGGCGATCGCGGCCATGGAGGAGGTGGGCGAGAAGATCCTCCCGAGGGGCTACGAGCTCGCCTGGTCGGGGATGGCGTTCGAGGAGAAGAAGTCGGGCGGGACCTCGTCGATCGCCTTCGCCTTCGGCCTCGTCATCGTCTTCCTCGTCCTCGCGGCCCAGTTCGAGTCGTGGACCCTCCCCGGCGCCGTCATGACGGCGATCCCGTTCGGCGTCCTCGGGGCCCTGACCCTGAACTGGATGAGGGGTCTCTCCAACGACGTCTACTTCCAGATCGGCCTGCTCGTCCTGATCGGCCTCGGGGCGAAGAACGCGGTCCTGCGCGTCACCTTCGCCGTCGACCTGCGCAAGCAGGGGATGTCCATCATGGACGCGACGATCAAGGCGGGCGAGGAGCGGCTGCGACCGATCATCATGACCTCGCTCGCGTTCATCTTCGGCGTCCTGCCGCTCGCCGTCGCGGTGGGGGCCGGGGCCAACGCCCGGCACTCGATCGGGACCGGGATCATCGGCGGGATGCTCGGCGAGACGACCCTCGCCATGCTCTACGTGCCCCTCTTCTTCTACCTCTTCGACCGACTCGCCGAGCGCGGGAAGAAGGAGCCCGGGGGGGGAACGGAGCAGACCGCTGTGATCCAGCCCCCGCCCGGGGAGGGAGGGCACTCACATGAGACGCCACGTCTCTGCCGCCGCTCTCGTCGTTCTCCTCGGGGCCGGCTGCACGGTCGGCCCCGACTACAAGCGTCCCGCCGTCGACGCTCCCAAGGCCTACGTCTGGGAGGTCAAGGACGCGAAGGAGGTCGCGAACGCCGCCTGGTGGCAGCAGTTCCAGGACCCGGTGCTCGACGCCCTCGTCGTCGAGGCGCTGGAGAAGAACCGGAACGTCAAGATCGCCGCGGCCAACGTCGAGCAGGCTGCCGCCGTCCTCATCCAGACCAGATCGACGCTCTATCCCCAGGTCGGCTACGGCGCTGGCGCGACCCGGCAGAAGGCGAGCGCGCTCGGGGCCGTGCCGCTCCCCGCTGGCTACCCGAACCCCCAGAACGTCTTCCAGCTGGCCGGGACCGCCAGCTGGGAGATCGACCTCTGGGGCAAGGTCCGCCGCCAGTCGGAGGCGGCCAGCGCGAACCTCTTCGCCACGGAGGAGGCCCGCCGCGGGGTCGTCCTCTCCCTCGTCGCCTCGGTGGCGAACAGCTACCTCCAGCTGAGGGGCTACGACGAGCAGCTCGAGATCTCGAAGCAGACCCTGAAGACGTATGGCGAGTCGGTCCGGCTCTTCGAGCTGCAGTTCAAGTACGGGCAGGTCTCCCAGATGACCGTCGAGCAGGCCCGCACGCAGTACGAGACCGCGGCGGCCACGATTCCGCAGATCGAGTCCCAGATCGTCCAGACGGAAAACGCCCTCTCCCTCCTCCTCGGACACCACCCGGGGCCGATCGCCCGGGGGAAGTCGATCTACGAGCTGAAGCTCCCCGCCGTGCCGGCAGGAATCCCCTCGGAGGTCCTCGAGAACCGCCCGGACATCCGCCAGGCCGAGCAGAACCTCGTGGCCGCCAACGCGCGGATCGGAGCGGCCAAGGCGCTCTACTTCCCCTCCATCTCCCTCACGGGCGCCCTCGGGACCTCGAGCGGCCAGCTGTCGGACCTCTTCAAGGGGCCCGCCGGCGTCTGGAGCTACGCCGGGTCGCTCACGGGGCCGATCTTCGCCGGGGGCGCGATCTCGGGCCAGGTGCGGCAGGCGGTGGCGGCCCGGGAGGCCGCGCTCCAGACCTACGCGAACGCCATCGAGAGCGCCTTCGCCGACGTGGAGAACGCCCTCGCGGCCAAGCAGAAGCTGGGCGAGCAGCTCGAGGCCCGCATGCGCCTCGTGAAGGCGGCGAAGGAGTACGAGCGGCTGGCGAACCTCCAGTACGGCGGCGGGTACGCGCCCTATTCCACCGTCCTGCAGGCGGAGGAGAAGCTTTTCCCCGCGCAGCTCGACGTCGTCACAGCCCGGACCGGGTACTTCGCGTCCCTCGTCACGATCTACAAGGCGATGGGGGGCGGTTGGGTGACCGAGGCGGACAAGCTCACGGTCCCGCTGCAGGAGCAGAAGCCCGCGGAAGGAGCTGCCGCCGGAGCGTCCCCGGGGGGGAGCCCGAAGTAGCCCGACCGTCGCGGGGCGTATGAGCTCGAAGGTCGTGCGACACGTCGCCGCGTTCGTCCGACGGTCTTTCCAGGCACAGCACGATGCAGAGCTTCACGGCGGAGCGGCGGGGCCTCGAGCCGAGGCTCCGAGGTTACGGTCCGGGGTGACCCGCGGTGGCCGGGTGTCCGGGAAATCTAGTTTTCGCCGAACAGGGCCGCGCCTTCCACCGCTTTCCGGGCCTCTCCTTCGTGGACCCGCTCTCTCCGTGGTCCTCCCTCTGTCACGTGTCACGCGCCATGCGTCACCGCTCCGGGGATAACATCGTCCCCGTGGAAACCGAAGGCCTGCCGGGGGCTGACCTGGTCGAGGAGGGGCTGGCCGACGTCTCTCGCGGCGTCGAGAGCGTCCCCTCCCTCCTGGTCTCGATAGGCGCCCCGCGGCTCCGCCTCCTCGGCTTCGAGGTCCCTGCGGCGTTCCCTCGTGCCGAGGAGCGCTTGTACGCGCTTCTCGGCCGCGACGGGGCCGACGCCGCCCACGGCCGCTACAACGCGCTCGTGAGGACGCTCGTCAGCTTCGAGAGGGCGGCCGCGGTGAGACGCCGTGCGGCGTGACGTCGACGCGGAGCGTCTGCGGGACTTCCTTCGGGCCCTCGGGGCTGCGGCCAGGGGGGAGACGACGGTCTACCTGACGGGCGGGACGACGGCCGTCCTGAAAGGCTGGCGGGAGAGCACGATGGACGTCGACCTCAAGCTGGAGCCGGACCGCGACGAGGTCCTCAGGGCGCTCCCCCGGATCAAGGAGGAGCTGCAGATGAACGTCGAGCTGGCCGCGCCCGACGGCTTCCTCCCCGAGCTCCCGGGGTGGCGCGAGCGGAGCCCGTTCGTAGCCCGCGAGGGCTTCGTCACGTTCCGCCACTACGATTTCTACGCGCAGGCGCTGGCGAAGGTGGAGCGCGGGCACTCCCGCGACCTCGCCGACGTCCGCGCGATGCTCGAGATGCGTCTCGTGGTGCCGGACCGGCTCCGGGGGCTGTACGCCGCCATCGAGCCCTCCCTCTACCGGTTCCCGGCGGTCGACCCGGCGACGTTCCGGGCCGCGCTCGAGGAGGCCCTCGCGGCGCCCTGAAGACGGTGCGGGGGGGGCCCGAAGGTGAAGCTGACGCACCAGGACGCGGCGAAGCTGACGCTCGAGTTCACCGACGGCGAGCAGGTCTACGGCCTGGCGGCCCTGTTCGTCAGGCCCGATGCCGGTATCGCCTATCGCCATTCCAAGTGCACCGTTCCGCATAGAATGCCCTCCCGTGGGCGTTTGAGCGCTATTCCCCCGGCATGGGAAGACTTTGATCTCGAGGGCCGCGCGGCCCGGAAGGACTTGATCCGATGAGCATCCAAGAGAGCTGTCGCCGCCATGTGAAGGCCTACCGGACTGCGGGAGTCGTCGCGGCGCTCGGCGCTGCAATCGTCGTCGGCTGCGGGAAGAAGGAGGGGCCCAAGATCGGACCCCCGGAGGTCTACGTCACGCAGGCCGTCCAGAAGGACGTCCCCGTGATCATGGAGCTGGTCGGCCAGACCTCGGGCTCCAAGGACGTCGAGATCCGGGCGCGGGTCGAGGGGTATCTGGAGAGCGTCAACTTCCGCGAGGGGGACTTCGTGAAGGAGGGGGACCTCCTCTACACGATCGACCCGAAGCCGTTCGAGGCCTCGCTCGCGCAGGCCAAGGGAGACCTTGCGAACGCGAAGGCGAAGCTGGCAGGGGCGGAGATCACGTGGAACCGCCTCAAGCCGCTCGCCGCGCAGCAGGCGGTCAGCCAGCAGGACTTCGATACCGCGACGGCCAACCGCGACGCGGCGAAGGCCTCGGTCGACGCCACGAAGGCGGCCGTCGACCAGGCGCAGCTCAACCTGGGCTACACGCGGATCAGCGCCCCGCTCTCGGGCCTCGCCGACGTGACGAAGGTCAAGCCGGGGAACCTCGTCGGCCGGAGCGAGTCGACCCTCCTGACGACGATCTCCGTCGTCGACCCGATCTACTTCACCGCGAGCCTCACCGAGGGGGACTATCTGCGGCTCGTCGAGAAGTCCGCCAAGGGCCCTGGGCAGGCGGAGCAGAAAGCGGACATCGAGCTCATCCTCGCCAGCGGAGGCGTCTACCCGTTCCTGGGTCGCCTCGACGCCATTCACCGCGCCGTCGACCCGAAGACCGGCACGCTGGCCACCCGCCTCGTCTACCCCAACCCGGAGCGCTTCGTGCGCCCGGGCCAGTACGGGCGGATCCGCTTCACCATCGACACGCTGAAGGGGGCCGTCTGCATCCCGCAGAAGGCCGTCGAGGAGCTGCAGGGGGTCCAGCAGATCGTCGTCGTCGGTGCCGACAAGAAGGCGGAGGTCCGGACGGTCAAGATGGGCCCGAGGTTCGGGGACCTCTGGGCCGTGCTCGAGGGGCTCAAGGTGGGTGAGACGATCGTCGTCGAGGGACTCCAGTCGGCCAAGTCGGGAGCCGAGGTGGCGCCCAAGCAGGTAGAGGCGGGCGCAGCAGTCGGTGCAGCCGCTCCGGCGACACCCGCAGCGCCTGCCACGGCGCCTGCCGCGCCCGGCAAGCCGGCTCCTCCCAAGGGAAAGTAGCCCCATGGCGAAGTTCTTCGTCAACCGGCCGATCGTGGCGATCGTCATCTCGATCATCATGATCATCGTGGGAGCGGTGGCCCTGCAGGGGCTCCCGATTTCCCAGTACCCCGACATCACCCCCCCCCTCATCCAGGTCACGACGACCTTCACGGGCGCCAGCGCCGTCGACGTGGAGCAGGCGGTCGCGACGCCGATCGAGCAGCAGGTCAACGGCGTCGACAACATGCTCTACATGAAGTCGACGAACGCCAACGACGGGACCCTGGCGCTCCAGGTCTCGTTCGCGGTCGGGTCGAACCTCGACATGTCGAACGTCCTCGTCCAGAACCGGGTCTCGCAGGCGACGGCGACCCTTCCCGCGAGCGTCAAGACGTACGGCGTCACCGTCAAGAAGTCGCTCAACTTCCCCCTCGTCCTCGTCTCGCTGACCTCGCCCAAGGGGACGTGGGACAGCAACTTCATGTCGAACTACGCCTCGATCAACATCATGGACAGGCTGAAGAGGATCCCGGGCGTGGGAGACCTCAACCTCTTCGGCGGCTCCGACTACGCCATGCGAATCTGGGTCCGCCCCGACCGTCTCGCGGCCCTCGGGCTGACCGTCGTCGACCTCGAGAACGCGATCGGCAACCAGAACACGCTGAGCCCGGCGGGCGAGATCGGCGGTCCCCCCGCCGTCCCGGGGACGCAGTTCACCTACACCGTCAAGACGCAGGGACGCCTCCTGAACGCGGACGAGTTCGGAAACGTCATCGTCCGGTCGAACTCCGACGGCTCGCAGGTCCGCCTCAAGGACGTCGCCCGGATCGAGCTAGGCTCCCTCCTCTACAACTCGACCGGGCGCCTCAACGGCAAGCACGCCGCCATCATGGCCCTCTACCAGTCGCCCGGCTCGAACGCCCTCGCCGTCCGCGACGCGGTCGACAAGGCGATGAAGGAGATGGCGACCTCCTTCCCGGGCGACCTCGCCTGGACGATGTCCCTCGACACGACCGAGGCGATCTCCGAGGGGATCAAGGAGATCGTCACCACCCTCTTCGAGGCGGTCCTCCTCGTGATCCTCGTCGTCTTCGTCTTCCTGCAGAACTGGCGGGCCACGCTCATCCCCATGATCGCCGTGCCGGTGTCCCTCATCGGCACCTTCGCCGTGTTCCCCATGCTGGGCTTCTCCATCAACACCCTGTCGCTGTTCGGCCTGGTGCTGGCCATCGGCCTGGTGGTGGACGACGCCATCGTGGTGGTGGAGGCGACGGAGCACCACATAGAAC
>Ga0118677_10015474_pt1 | contig 10599 bp, 3 predicted proteins | sample AliMusrvi5mmetaG_FD_86154 | JGI IMG/M metagenome (GOLD analysis project Ga0118677, IMG submission 86154)
GCTTACCATCGGTTTATTCACGCTTGGATCCAACAATCTGGTTTTAGGCCCCACTTCAGTTATCACGGGATCACCTTCGTCTACTGCGATGGTGGTTGCCAGCGGAACCGGACAGCTACAAAAAGGATTCGCCACCGGCTTTACAGGAAGTTTCCTTTTCCCGGTAGGGGATAATACGGGAACGGCAGAATACTCGCCCGTAACACTGAATTTTACTGCAGGTACATTTGCAGCAGGAAATTATGCAGGTGTAAACCTTGTCAATGCTAAATATCCTACAGATCCGAACAATGTCAATTATCTAAAGCGTTATTGGAATATTTCACAAAGCGGGATCACTTCATTTACATGCAGCCCTGTTTTCCAGTATGTTACAGCTGATGTTGTGGGAACAGAAAGCCAGATTTACTGCCTGCAGGTTCTGCCACTCCCGTATGCAACGTTCAACATCGCCAATACTACCCTTCACCAGCTCTCTGCCACAGGGATTACAAACCTGGGTACTTTTACCGGATCACAGCCTCAGATTGCCAATGTGATTACAGCCCCGGTTATCAATGTTACCTATAACTCATCTACAGCAGGTGGTAATGTAACTTCTGACGGGGGCACTACCATCGCGGCCCGCGGGGTATGTTACGGCACAACAGCCAATCCGAACATTACCGGCCTGCACACCACCGAACCGGGAACCACGGGTTCTTTTATCAGCAATCTTACAGGACTTGCCCCGCAAACATTATATTATGTAAGGGCTTATGCCACCAACTTTGTCGGAACCAGCTATGGCGCCCAGGTTACTTTTACCACCCTGTGTGAACCCTATGCTCCAGTTCCTAATTTCTGGGCCAGCAATACCAATATAACACTTGGCCAATCCATTAACTTCTACGATTCAACGATCTATTGCCCCACCTCGTACAACTGGTCGTTTGTTGGCGGTATACCCATGACTTCAACGCTTCCAAACCCGACAGGAATCACTTATAATTATAACGGCGACTACAACGTTTGCCTTACCGTTACCAATCAGTATGGTACAACCACCAAATGCAAAATGCAGTATATCCATGTAACAGGACCAACCAATGCCAAGATCGTCATGACCGAAATCATGTACAATCCGCCTGAAACCGGTGTTGATTCCCTGGAATTTATTGAGTTGTACAACAACGACATCATCCCCTGGGACCTTCAGGATTTTTATTTCAGTCAGGGTGTCGACTTTGTTTTTCCGAGCGTTTTGCTGAATCCCGGCGACCGCCTCGTGGTGGGGTCCAATGCAAGTGCGCTGGCCCATACATTTGGAATTACCGCCCTGCAATGGACCAGCGGTAACCTCAGTAACCAGGGCGAACCTGTTGTCCTGAGAGATAATTACAACTACCTTGTCGATTCGGTTTATTATAAAACAACTCCTCCCTGGGATCCCATGGCAAACGGACATGGACCCTCGCTCGAATTATGTGACCCGAATGCGAATAATTCGGATGGGGCAAACTGGCGACATGCAGTTGAGTTCCAGGCAATAAATGCCGCTGGAGACTCAATTTGGGCGTCCCCGCTTCAAGGATGCTCCTATGCTCCAGCAGCCAACTTTACCGCGAGCGATACTGCCATCGTGACCGGACAATCAGTTACCTTTACAGATCTTTCAACAGGAAATCCGCAAAGTTGGAACTGGACCTTTGAAAGCGGTAACCCTGCCAGCTATTCAGGACAGACTCCACCACCGGTTCATTACCTTGTAATGGGATCCTTTGATGTAACCCTGAAGGTTGTTCATAACGGGGTACAGAATACAAAAATCAAACAAGGGTATATTGAGGTCGGCCCCAACGGAGTTGGCGATCATTCGGGAAATGGGTTTACTGTCTATCCAAACCCGGTGACTGACAGAAGTGTAACTCTTCTTTTCCCAACTGCAACTGCCCGGATAGTAACCCTGAGCGCCTGCAGCGGACGGAAGATTGCAAACCTTCACACGCAGGATAAACAATTTACCTGGAATCTGCCCGAACTGAGAACGGGGCTGTATTTCATTCAGGCTACGGACGAAAAAACGGGTCAGGGCTGCATCAAAAAATTAATTATACAATAATAAAGTGAGAAATAATCCTAACAATTAACATTTAAAACATGAAAAAACAATTACTTACGCTTATATTTATGACTTTGATCGGCTTTGTAAGCCGGGGACAGGGCCTTGAAACTTTCGCCAATTATGTGGGAACTTCCGGAACCTATTCTGATGGCACTTTTGTCGGGCAGGATGGTTCAACTTGGACCTATACACAGTGTCGCAGCGACCGGGCCATTACCGCTCCTTCGCCCTGTTTGGGAAAGGCACGCACACCGGCTGCGAATGTTTTTTCCGGAACCATTCACAATGGATGCGGAACTATCAGTTTCGATTACAAACAGGGCTTTTCGACTGCAGTAAAACTGAACCTGCTGATCAATGGGTTACTAGTTTCTACAGTAACCAGCCCGGGAGGCACAGCAGATACTATGAACGTCCACAATTCGGGTTCGGTTACGGTTGATATTCCAGGTGATTTTGTGATCAAGTTCGAACAATTCGACAACGCAACTTCCGGACAGGTAACTGTGGATAATGTAAGCTGGACAGCCTATTCTTCAACACCATTACCGGAGCCAACCAATTATCCTACTGCTTTCACAGCCACAGCGCTGCCCTACACCATTCATTTGAACTGGACAGATGCTGTAGGCGGACAACTTCCTACAGCCTATCTCGTACTTGCAAGTAATCAGAACAACATTGTAGCCCCGGTGGACGGGACTCCGGTTCCTGACAATGCCAATCTGAGTGGCGGTACAGGCGCACTGAACCTTTTCCAGGGTGTTCAGACCTGCACGTTTAATAATCTGCCGAGCAATACCCAGTATTTTTTCAAGATTTTCCCCTATACCAATTCAGGTGCGAACATCAACTATAAAACAGACGGAACACCTCCCAATGTTACAAAAACCACACCCAATACCGTAACGCTGAATGCTCAGAATTTTACCAGCTATTCACTGGCTCCCTGGATAGAGTACAATGTTACCGGCCCCCAGATCTGGGTGGTTGACTCAATTCACGGCGTGGGAGCAACTCCCTGTGCAAAGATGAGTGGCTATTCAGGGTCGAACATTGAAAACGAAGACTGGCTCATTTCACCCCCGATGAACTTCAATAACTATATCAATGAATCCATGTCATTTCAATCGGCCTATAAATACGCCGGTCCGGCACTGGATCTGATGATCTCGAACGACTATGACGGCAGCAGCGATCCCACGCTCTTCAACTGGACGCCTCTCACGGCAACCTGGTCCCCCGGTAACTGGGTATGGACTCCTTCAGGCACAGTAGATCTGTCGCAAACCACAGGGAGTTCCGTTTATATTGGATACCGCTACATGTCGACCACTTCAGCTGCCTCTACTTGGGAAGTTGATGATATCCTCATTACCGGCGACATGCCCGTTGGGATCAGCACTCCGGATGAAACCCGCACCATTCAGGTTTACCCGAATCCTGCTTCCGACAAGGTTACGATTACGTTTGGCGATAACCTGCAAAAAGAGGTCATGGTACGCTCTGTTATTGGTTCATTGATTTATTCCACATCAACCAGTTCTAACTCAATTACCATCAACCTCGCAAATTTTGCACAGGGAATTTATTTCATCAGAACGCATTATAACAATTCTGATAAAACCTTTGTTGCCAAACTGGTAGTGCGCTAATAGCTAACTAAATCCACTGATTTATCTTGCGATACCCATGGCAAAGACCCCGGAACATCTCCGGGGTTTTTGTTTTTTCCCTACCTTTGGGTTTTTATTGAGGTACGGATGAAAAGCCTGGTTTTCTTATTATTTTTAATATTGCCGGGGATTTTCCCGGGAAAGGGATACTCGCAGCGTGCTGAATCACTCCCCGTGCAGGATAAACCACTTCGGGTTGAGTTGCCTGCGAAGTCTGACAGGGAGACCTATCGCGTGATCCCATGCGGGAAAGAAGGGCTTCTGATGTTCTTCAGAAGTTCGGAGCAGGTGGATGATGCCAGAATAAAATGGTATTTTACCCTGTATGATAAAAACCTGCAGCAGATATGGGTTAAAAGCATCCCTTTAGGCATTGATCAGGATTTTGGTTTTCAGGAGTATAAAAAGGATACACTTTTCCTCTTGTTTCAACATATCGGAAAAACCAAGTCAGTATTGGTTGATTTCCAGGTTTTGCGCGTACTTTTAAAAACAGGCACTTTCATCCTCAATCCCGGAAGTATTAAAGAGAACCAGGAGATCATCAGTTTTTCCGTCAACAGAAATCTGGCATGGCTGGGGTTTAACACTGCGGGTGGAATGGGACAATTCAGCCTTATCGATCTTACTACCGGGAAATTTCGGTCCTTCTCTCCCGGACAGGGAAGTCAGATATCTATTCGTTGGGTGGCTGCAGATAGCATGACCAATGGCATAAATGCGATAGTTTCCCGCCAGATTTCCAAAAAAGTTTCGGAACACTATCTGGTACGATATGATACTGCCGGTGTGATCCGGAGTGAATGCCCGTTAAACACAAATAATACAGGGTATGAATTCACCCACTTCAGGGTGTTGCGTATTGCACAGCAAAAATTTCTGTTATTGGGCAGTTATGGTCTTGGAGGCATAAATAATACGAAGAAAAAGGAAGAAGAAGAGGTTTCAACCGGGTTTTTTGCCGCTGATGTTAGTGGAAGCACACAAAAATCGATCTTCTTCTATAATTTTCTCGAATTGAAAAACGCAAGTTGCCTGCTCAACGACAAAGATGTCATGGCCCTTCGGAAGAAATCGATGAAGAAAGGCAGGAGCCTGGGCGAGTATTCCGTTGACTATCCCCTGATTTTAAGAGAGGTGGTGAGAAATGGCAACCAATTCATCCTCATTGGTGAGGTCTATTCCCCACAATTCCGCACAGAGAGTTACACCGATTTTGACTTTTATGGCCGTCCCCAAACCAGCAGTTACTCAGTCTTCGATGGGTTCCGGTACCAGAGTGCCATCATTGCAGGTTTCGACGAAGAGGGCAAATTACTTTGGGATAATATTCTGGAAATCAGAAATCTGGTTTCCTTCGAAGCCACGCCTAAGGTGGCCTGTTATAGTAGCGGAGATAACCTTGTACTGGCCTATCTGAGCGATGGCAAAATTGGTTATAAGATCATCAGACAGAACGATGTTATCGAAAAACTCGACTATACTTCTCTCGATTTGATGTATCCGGATGATAAACTGATATCGGAATCGCGGGGAAAGATGGTTCCCTGGTACGATAATTATTTCATTTGCAGTGGTTACCAGGAAATAAAAAATGTTGCTCTGGAGAGCAACAATAAACGCATGGTCTATTATTTCAACAAAGTAAGGTTCGAAAAATAGCGGGATGAACCCGAGATCTGCCGCACCTTAATATTTTGAGACAATATACAATTTATTGTCGCAAGGCAGGATCATGAACGTAGTATCCTTCTGATAGTTGGATCCAATAATCTTCACTGTATAAGGATTGTTTCCAGTGAGTGTAAAAGGCCTGGTATAATCCTTTGCGAGGGTAACAGTGAGTTTAGCTTCAACAATGTTAACGGTCATGGCAGAATCGAGTTTATTCTCGATGTTGAGCACTCCTTTCCCGTCGCATGGCGTGGAAGTCGTTGTTTTGGAGCAGCTTAGGATTACCATAAAGGCGCTCAGCAAAACAAATGTCAAGAGTAGAACATTCTTTTTCATAGGGATATGGATTGGCAACTGCAAAAGTAAGAGGTTTATTTCAATAACAAAATTATACCAATTTTTATTGTCTTAGTAAAAAAAAAGTTTGTTAGGGTTCATTTGGTTGTGTTGATTTCTCAAAATAAATTGTTAATTTTGTAACTTCAGCAGTTTGTGTGGGGTAAATTGAATAAGTTTTTTCCATTACAGGCAACCATCAGGATGTAACTTTTGTCCTATATTAACGTAAAAATATTTTCAGGAGTAACCTCTTTTAATCACAACCCTATGTTCCATCGATTTCTACGCTACATTTTCCTGTCCACAATTCTGGTCTCCGCAGCGTTTCGCCTAACAGCGCAGACTTGTGCAGACACACAACCGACTATTGCCGGCCCGCAGGTGGTATCCAACAATCAATTGGGGGTAATTTACTCTACTCCTGATATTTCCGGCCATACGTATACGTGGACAGTTACGGGAGGTAATGTTACCTCCGGTACAGGAACCCACCAGATAACAGTTGCCTGGGGAAATATTGGTACAGGTACCGTGAGTGTTCAGGAATCAAACCCTGCGGTGCCCTGTTCCACAACAGTAAATAAATCGGTATCCATCAGGCCGCTTCTTATTTCGTACCTGTATTATACGAATACGAGCTGCTACGGAGATATTGTATCCTTCTTTGATGCCTCCGTTGCGGACCCGAGTGATCCGATTACTTCCTGGAACTGGAATTTCGGCGATGGAGGGACTTCCATTCTTCAAAATCCGCAGCATCAATACCTGCCCCCTTTTAATGTTACCTATACTATCCGGCTTATTGTTACCAATACAACAGGCCAGACTGACACCATATATGATGCCGTCTATGTGAATCCTAACCAGTTTATACCTACAGCCACATTTACTTCGGCTATTCCGAACTGTACCTATGATCCTGTTGTTTTCAACAGCACGGCATCCACAACCCCTCCCGGTACAGGAAATCTTATTCACTGGGACTGGACTTTCGGCGATCCGAATTCCGGAACGAACAATACCTCCAACCTGCAAAACCCGTCGCATGTCTTCACTGCTCCGGGCACTTATACCGTTAGCGTAGAGATTACAAACGAACGTTATTGCAAGGGCTCTACTACGCGTCAGGTGGTCATTTTGCCATCGGTACCTACTGCGAAATATGCCTATTCATCACCTACCTGTCTGAATAACCCAGTCTATTTTACAAACCAGTCAACCTTCCCTTCCGGACACGACATCACTACCTGGATCTGGTATTTTGGTGATGGTTCGTCGCCCATTGTCATTAATGCGCCTGCCAACCCTGATATTACCCATTATTTCCCGGCCCTCGGCCCCTACCCGGTAAAACTGAAAGTAATCAATAACCTCGGCTGCCGCGACTCAATTACCAAGGCAATTCATCTTGACCCTTCCCCGCTGGCCGATTTCACCTTCCTGATGAAATGTTTCGGAGATACGGTGCCCTTTACGGATAAATCCTTATATAATAATGGTCCGGCCATCGCTACCTGGAACTGGAATTTCGGCGACCCCACCTCGGGATATAATACAAGCACGGCGAAAAACCCGGGTCACGTTTTCTCGGGCACCGGTACTTATACCGTCACCCTCGTAACTACGAACACAAGCGGTTGTCCTGATACTGTGCAGAAACAGGTTACAGTTTACCCGAAACCGGGAGTTGAATTTACCTGGAATGTCGGGGCACAAAATAATGAGATGGATTTCCATGTCGACTCCACCATCACTCCCATCGGGATGATCGGATACATGATGCAGTGGAACTTCGGCGACGGAACCTATGGGTTTGGTCACAATCCATCCCATATCTACCCTGCACCCGGCACCTTTAATGTTACATTAACGGTTACCGATACTATTGGATGTTCCAATTCCATTACCCATATCATCGGAGCACCCTCCATCCCGGTTGCATTCTTCTCAAGTACGACTCCTTCCTGCTTTGGGACCCCTACCTGTTTCACCGACCTCTCCTCAGTGCCCTCAGCACCCTTTGGCTGGATCGTGAAATGGATATGGAATTTCGGCGACGGTACCCCCAACGATACCGTATCATTCCCGAACAACCCCAATGTTTGTCACACCTATGCTACCGTCGATACCTTTGCTGTAACCCTGAAAGTGATCGATAATAATGGTTATGTATCAGATTATACAGCGAATGTGATTATCATGCCCGATCCGGTCGCCAACTTTATTTTCTCAACGGCCTGCCAGAACCAAACTGTTCAATTTACCGATATGTCCACTGCCAACGGCGGAGGCAATATTATTTCATGGGACTGGAATTTCGGGGATCCCGGTTCGGGGATCAACAATACTTCCGGACTGAAAAACCCTCCGCATACTTTCAGTGGGGGAGGCATTGTTTATCAGGTGAGACTTATCGTTGTCAATTTCAACAACTGCCGGGACACCATTGTAAAACCTGTTTATGTTCTGCCTGCCCCTCCTGTCGATTTCACACACGATACAGCCTGTTTGAGCCAGCTGGTTCATTTCTATGCCGACACCCTCATTACCCACGTAGATTCTGTTGTGACGTGGTCATGGAATTTCGGCGATGGCACACCTCCTGTAACAGATCCCAGGAACACTTCGCATCTTTATACAGCACCCGGAATGTATACCACTACCCTGACGATCATGGATCACCACGGTTGCCAAAATACGGTGGCCCACAATGTGCAGGTTAACCCACTCCCGGTTCCCAACTTTGTTTGGAATACCCCCATTTGCCAGGGCTCGGCCGTACAATTTACCGATCAATCGACGGTACCGGCGCTCTTTGCCGGCTATATTGCAAAGTGGCATTATAATTTTGGCGACGGAACCAGTCAGACTATTACGATTCCCAACTCCCCCAACATTCAGCATGTGTTTGCTACCGGAGGCCTTAACTTCAGCGTTACCCTCACGGTATGGACAAACGATAGCTGTACTGCCTCGATCACGAAAACAGTCAACCTCATACCGAAACCTGTTGCGAACTTCGATTTCTCTCCAACAAGGTGCAAGGGCCAGACTGTCAGTTTTACAGACCTTTCTCAACCCAACGGAGGAGGAAGTGTGGTTCAGTGGGAATGGAATTTCGGAGATCCTGCTTCAGGTATGAATAATACAGCCTCCATTCCGAGTCCTACGCATGTTTTCAACGGTGCCGGAACCTACAATGTCCGCCTGGTTGTTACCAATGGAAACAATTGTCATGATACCATTATCAAAGTAGTCGATATCAACGTTTTGCCGGTAGCCAATTTCTCCGCCGACTCAGCCTGCTATAACACGGTAACTACTTTCACCGATCTTTCGGTGCCGAATTCCACCAACATCATTCTCTATAACTGGACTTTTGGTGATGGTACTCCGCCTTCCAACCTGCCCAATCCGACCCATACGTATGCTACCTATGGATGGAAGACGGTAACACTCACCATTACGAATTCAAACGGATGTATTAAGGATACCACGAAGCAAATCCTCGTACAACCTTTACCGGTTCCCGAATTCAGTTTCTCATCACCCAATTGCCTTGGGGCACCCATGACCTTTACCGACATGTCAAATACCGTTGCAGGGTATCCCGGAATGATCATGACCTGGGTATGGGACTTCGGCGATGGCACCCCGCCGGTTACCATTAACTATCCCTCCTCCCCAAATATTACGCATACTTATACAGGGATGATTACCAGCCATACGGTCACGTTAACCGTAACCACCAACCATGGTTGTACGCAATCCATACAACATGTGGTTACAAGCATAGCCAAACCGAGTGCTAATTTCACCTTCCCCACCAACAGTTGCATGGGGATTCAGGTAAGCTTTTCCGACCTTTCACAAACAAACGGCGGCGGAAATATCATTACCTGGGACTGGAATTTCGGCGATCCGGCTTCAGGAGTGAACAACATTTCAAATGCAAAGAACCCGACTCACCAATTCTCAACATTCGGGACTTTCAACGTTCGTGAAATCGTGACCAATACCAGCGGATGTCATGACACTATTGTAAAATCGATCATCATCAATCAGCAACCGCTGGCTAACTTTACAGCCGATACGGTTTGCCAGGGAAGTGCAACAACCTTCACGGATACCTCTGTTCCACATGCATCAACGATTATCACTTATGACTGGAACTTCGGAGATGCAACACCGCATTCATCCCTGCCAAACCCAACACACACCTATTCAACCTATGGCTGGAAAACCGTTACCCTAACTGTAACAAACTCCAACGGATGTGTGAAAGACACCTCCAAACAGGTTCTTGTAAGGCCACTGCCTATTCCGGAGTTTAGTTTCACTAACCCAAGTTGTCATGGCGCCCCGGTGCAATATACCGATATGTCGACGACCGTAGTTGGATATCCGGGTATGATTACGACCTGGGTCTGGAATTTCGGGGACGGTACCACGCCGGTTACCATAAACTTCCCGGGTAGCCCGAATATACCGCATGTTTTTAGCGGAAGTTCCACGCAATACACTGTCAGACTTACCATAACCACAAATCAGGGATGCACAGCATTTATCGAACATGTTGTAACCAGCATTCCCAAGCCCATTGCCAATTTTGTCTATTCCTCAACGGATTGCGCCAACCAATCGGTACAGTTTACCGATCAGACACAACCCAACGGCGGCGGCGTTATCACGGCCTGGCTCTGGAATTTCGGCGATCCGGCATCTGGCATCAATAACTCATCCACGGCGCAGAGCCCTATCCATCAATTCTCTGCTGCTGGAACCTTTAACGTGAACCTGATCGTC
>Ga0118677_10015475_pt1 | contig 10599 bp, 7 predicted proteins | sample AliMusrvi5mmetaG_FD_86154 | JGI IMG/M metagenome (GOLD analysis project Ga0118677, IMG submission 86154)
TTGTTGATCTTCACAGAATCCCGGTAGACATTGAAACTACTCGCATCTGGTTCCATATTTCGCCAGGTGATCTCCGCACCGTTGATTGTCCCTCTTGCTTCTACATATGACGGCGCTTTCACAACCTGCTGTTTCCTTAATTCATTCTCTTTGGCGAGATATCGAAGCTGCACCAGCCGATTCTGTGTGCGAACGATCCGATGCCGAGAATAATCACGCCGGGGGCGTCCATTTGAATTGGAACATGGGACGTCATTTTTAACGCGGAAAGTTTTCTGCAAATTTGCCAACCACGCAACGCCAGCCAATTCGCCGTCTCGACTTGCCGCTGGGCCGCGGGCAAAATCCCTCCCATGTCAGATGCAATGAACCAGCGGATGGAAAAGCTTGAATCGCATGTCGCCCACCTCGAACACCAGGTCGAGCAGTTGAATGAAGTGCTGACCGATCAAGGCAAACTCGTCGAGTTCCTGAAAAAACAGGTGCAGCGCCAGTCCAGCGTGCTGGAAACCATGGAATTGGAAAGCATCAAGGCCACCAATCCCAAGCCGCCGCATCATTAGCCGCCCGGGGCGGCAGCGCCTCGCGCGGTTTGCCTCCGGCGGCCGGTTATTGCCGGGGCTGGCGCGAAACACGAGACCGGACAAATCCGTTGCCAAATGCAGCGGCATCTACCAACCTCCAAGGTCAATTGGAGCCAAAACCAAAGCATCCATGATCATTTTTTTGCATATCCCGAAGACGGCCGGCACGACCTTTCAATTCATTCTCGAGAACAGCCTCGGCATCACCCACTGCCACCTGGGCCACATGGGCAAGGAGGTCGTGGATCAGCGCGACCTGGATTTCACCCGCAAATTCTTCCCGTTCCTCCGCAGCATCGCCGGCGAAAACCTGATCGACCCGCTGCGCTTTTCCGTCCCGGACCCGTTTTATATCACCTTCCTGCGCGAGCCGGTCGCCCGCGTTTTTTCGCATTACCAGAACGACGTGCTGCGCTGCGGAAACCCGCTGTCGTTCGAAGAGGCGCTGAAGTCTGACGAAGAGCTGGCGAACACCCAGGTGAAGCGGCTGGCGGGCAAGGCCGACGTGGGGCGGGCGAAGCTGGTGCTGGAAAAATTCAACTTCGTCGGCCTGACGGAAAAGTTCGACCTGTCGCTGCACATGCTCGACAAAATCTGCCCCTGCAAGCTGAACCTGAATTACAAGCGAAAGGTCATCGCGCTCGACAACGCCATCAAGAAATCACTCGAAAGCGACCCTCGGATCGTGGAGCTGACCCGCGAAAAAAACAAACTCGACCTGGAACTATATGATTTTGCGGTGAAAGAGATCTTCCCGAAATTCTGCGCCCAGACCGGCTTCTCGGCGACGGACAAGGTTTCCTCCTTCGACAAATACTCCAGCGAGCTCAAGCCGGGGTTTTTACTGCACCGGCTTTACAACCAGACCTTCTTCCGCAACGTCTGCAAGGTTTACAAGAAACGCCGGGCGCGGGAAGAAGCGATGAAAAAATAAAATGGCCGGCGGCCGAGCGTTTCAGCGCACGAGGCGGTAATGTTTTTTGCTGAACTGGAAGCCAAACCACTGCTCCAGCTTCAGCATCCGGCGATGTTTTTTCTCGCGCGCGGTCAGCTTGTGATTCGGGTCCACTTGAAATATCCCGTCCGCCGGCGGCAGCCAGTCCCGCACCACGCGCGGATGCGATCCGGAAAATAGTTTCAGTCCGGCGGAATCCGCCTGGGTATAGTCCAGCACGGCCGGCGGACGGTTGTTCCAGTATTTCTGGACACTCGCCGACTTCAAGTTCATCTGCGCCTCGCTGCGCACCCAGCCGTAATGGAAGATGGTCGCGCCCGTGTGCGCGGCGCGCGGGTAGCGGGCTTTTTTGTGGCTGTCCAGGATGTTGAAGAACAGCGCCTCGCTTGACCACGCGGGGATCGTGTTGCGGATGATCCGCACCTCGGAACGATACCAGCCCGGCGACCACGCGTAGGTGTTCGCGTTGCCGTAAAAATGCAGATAGTCGAAGGCCAGCGCCTCCACGCGCTCGTCGCCCAGATGCTTTTCCATCGCCGCGCGGATTTGGGGCAGGTCGTTTTCGTGAACCACCTCGTCGGCTTCCAGATAAAACGCCCAGTCGCCCGTGCAGTTGAAGAGCGCGATGGATTTCTGCTGGCCATACACGAAGCCACCCACGCTGTAATCGCCCCGCATCCGCTCATTCCATTGGGTCGGGATGATGCGGATCTTCGGGTCGCCGATGGCGCGCACCATTTGTTCCGTGTCGTCGTCGCACGGGCCAAGCGCGATGACGAACTCATCCACGATCGGCAGGATCGAGCGGATGGATTCGACGAAGGGATAGCCGAGCCTTTGCCCGTTCCGCAAAAAGGTGAAGGCGCTGACTTTCATGCACGAGGGTTGAGCAACATCTGGGAGGTTAAATAATCTACCGGCGGCTTCCAACGCAAGTTCCATCCGCAGGCGGCGGGGGTGCGCCCGGCGTATTCACGAAGGGGATTTAAGATTGGGGCTGCGGGCGGTGACGGTGCGGAGGACGCGGCGGCCTTGATCGGCGGCCATCTTGGCCGCGAAGTCGGTGGTGGATTTGTGGTGGGGCTGGAGTTGATGGCCGCGCCATTCCATGAACAGGCTGTTGGCCAGGCGCGCGAAGATCCCATGCAGCCACACGGCGTTGCGGTTTCGGAGCCGGCATTGATCGTCGCGCCGGGAGATGTCCAACCGGGCGTGCAGTCCGTTTTCAATGCCCCAGTGTTGCCGGTTGTATTGCAGCCAGCGGGCGGCGGGCAGTTCCGCGTTGGGCGCGCTGGTGATCAGCGCCACGGTTTCGGCTTCCCGCCCATCCACTTCGCGGCGCAGCCGCGCGGCCTGGGCCACGAGCGGAAAGCCGGCTTGCTCGGGCGTGAGGCCGTGCGTGCGGATGGTCCGGGTTTCGAGGCGGCTTTTGTTGCGGTCGTGCGTGCGGGCCAGCGTCGTTGAGCCTTCAGGGGGGAAAGGCCACCGGCGGGGTGGCGACGAGGCGTTCCAGATTTTCCCGCACGCCGGGCTGGTTGCCTTTGACGGTCAGCAAGTAATCCGCGCCGTGCTCCAACACCAAGACCCGCGCGGTTTCGGCCTGGGTGTGGAGGGCGTCCAGGCTCACCCTTTTGCCGTCCAGGTCGAGGCGCTCGAAGAGTTTTCGGGCAGCGGGGATTTCGTTGCTCTTGTCGGCCACCATTTCGCTGCCGAGGTAATGTTGGCCGGGCACGGTGACAGCGGTGAGGATGTGCTGGCCCCGCGTGTGTTTGGGGGCTTTGCCGTCTAGGACGATGAGTTCGGCGGCGGGCGGCACCCCGCGCACCTGGCGTTGGAAGGCGAGCACGGCCCGTTCGACTTCGAGTGCGGGCACCTGGGCATAGAGCCGGCAAAAGGTGGGCTGGCTCGGCGCGGGGTATTTTCCCGTGGCGGAGTTTTTGCGGATGCCCAGCACCCGGCGCTGGCGCTGGGAGAAGCGCTGGGCAAAAGCCGCAAGGTCTTTTTGGCCGCGCGGGGCGTCGGCCAGATGGGCGCAGGCGACGATGGCCAGCAGGGACCAGAGCGGATAGAACCCAATGCGGACCCGATAATCGGGCACGCGCTTGAAGTGGTCGCTGAGGGATTTGAGTTCGGGCGCGGTCTGGGTGGGGCGGGCCGGGGCTTTGGCGGCGACGGCCGCGAGCGCGGGCCGGAGGTGTTCGGCCTGCAAACTGCGGCGGGCGTTTTTGACCAGGGCGCGGCAGAACAATCGTTTGGGCTGGTCATGGCGGACGTAGAAGTCCCGGGCGTGGCGACCGGTGCCGTCCGTCGGGCCCAGTTCGCTCCAGCCACTGGCGGTGTAGAGGGTGCCAGCGAAGTGCTCCGGATCCACGAAGGTTTCGACGATCAGGACCGGATGCCCGTAGCGCGCCTGCCAGTCGGCGGCAAGCCGGGCCAGCACGAGGCGGAGGGTTTTGGAAGCGAGATTGGGGACGGTCTTGTGGGGCAGGAGGAGCAAGCGGGTGTTGCTGGCGACGAGCGGGAGCCGGCGGCGGCGTTGCTCGTCAGACCAGCCGATCCATTGGTCGCGCGCGCGCAGGCGGCGGGCGGCGGCGCAGAAGACGAGCACGCCCAGCCAATCCCCTTGCGCATCCGTGACGGCGTAGTGCAGGCGCTGGCCGACGGGTTTGAGGGCCCCGAGGTAATGATGCTCGTCCAAGAGTTGCTGGCAGCGGGGCAACTCCTCGGGCGTCAGGAGGCGAATCTGGATGCCGTCTAAAAGTTGCTGCTGCTCGGCCGTGGGCAAAGTCGCGTTGGAATGCATCCAGGGAGCGTAAAAAGTCGGATCGCACTTGTCCAGTCGTAAGCGACAACTCTCTTCATCTCACTAGCTTGGGTGCGTCGGGGAATTTGCGCTGTAACAGATAGGCTGTTCTTGGCGCAGGATAGGCTGCAAAACCGAAGGCCCATTGTTAGTTAGGCCACGAGACTTCACCAATTTATGAACATCATCGAGACGATTAAGCTAGACCTCAAAAAGGCAGCCGAGGAGCGGCACAAGATAGCGGCGTTTCACAGCTTGGTTTTGCTGCACGCCGATTCGTTGGCTGATTATGATCCGGCAGAGTTTTGCCGAGTTGTTGAGGTTCCGGCGACTTATCAGACTGAGTTTCGGAAGATGCTGGCAGTTGCCAGACATTTAGCCGAGTTAGGTTACTCGATTCAGAAGATATGACGACGTGGCCTCTTAAGAAACTAGGCGTATAAGTTTATGAGGTGCAGAGGAGTTGGAAGCCGAGGGCGGCGGCATTTTGTTGCAGACGTTTGATTTTCTTTTGTTTTAGTTTGGCTTCGGCTTGCTGCCAAACAGCCGGGTCGTAAGGGGCGGAAAACTTGATCAGATGCCAGATAATGCGGGCGAGTTTGTGGGCCATGGCGGTGATGGCTTTGGGGGTGCCGAGGCGGGCTTTCCAGCGACGGAAACAATCGCCCAGATAATCTTTGCTCTGCCACAGACTTTGGGCAGCCAGACGCAAGGCCATCGCGGATCGACTCTTCACGTCGCGGGATTTGACCGAGATAATTTTACCGCCAGTGATTCGGTTGTCGGGACAGAGTCCGAGCCAGGAGGAGAAGCATTTGGCCGTGGGAAAACGCGTGACGAAATCCGGCCCCAGTTCGGTGAAGAGCACCAATGCCGTGCTGACTTGGATGCCGGGCACTGCCGTCAGATCCACGCCGCAGAGTCGGTAGAGTTCGGTGCGGGCATCAAACTTGGGTTCGTTGCGCTGAGGCTTTTTGTTGCCGCGCCGGTTGGCGGCCAGCGGGTGCTGGTTTAAGTCAATTTTGCTGTCGAACTGAGCCATCTGTTGTTGGACGTGTTCGTCACACTGGCCGATGAGCTTTTGGTAATGCCGCCAAGTGTCCAAGGCTTGCTGGATGACGAAGAGGTGTTCGTCACGCCAATCACCGTGGAGGCTGCGGGCAAGGGTGTCGTGGCTGGCCTTGATGCGATGATCTTTCAGCGCGGCGAGCTTTTGCGGATCACGCTCCCCAGCCAGGATGGCGTCGAGGATGGCCAGACCGGTGAGGCCGGTGAGATCACTGATGACGTTATGGAGTTGGAGATTCATTTGCGTGAGGGCTTTTTGGAGGTGTTGGACATGGCTGCCCGCATAGCGTCCGAGCGTGGCCCGATGGCGCAGGAGCGAACGCACGGCACAAATTTGTTCCGGGGGCCGGAAGCTGGCGCGCAACAAGCCGACCGAGTGCAGGTATTGAATCCACTGGCAGTCGCTGATATCGGTTTTGCGACCGGGCAGATTTTTACAGTGCCGGGCATTGACCAGACAGACTTCCAATCCGGCAGCTTCCAAGATTTGAAAGACCGGAATCCAATAGACGCTGGTGGACTCCATGGCGATGGTCTTGACGCCACACTGCAGCAACCAATCGCGCAAGGCGAGCAGATCATCGGTAAAGGTCGTGAAGGTGCGGACCGGGTCGGGATCGGCGTCGCAAGGGACGGCCACTTGAATCTCCGTGGCGCCGATGTCGATTCCCGCCGCGTGTGGATGAAGCGTGGGCAGTTGGGTGTTGGCTTTGCTGATAGCTTTCTTTTTGACTTTATTTGGAGCGGACATACTGTTCCTTTCGTTCAGGTTGAACGGCGGGTGGACGGCCCGAAGCGTGTTAAAGCAAGTGAGACAATCTCTTAATCGGGATGACGTCATTGCAGAACAACGACGACTCACCAGTGACTTGCACGGTGGCTTCGGAACCACGCTAACCCACGGGCTTTGATCGAGCACCAGTGGCAGGCCGGTTTACTTGCCGCCCGCCCGCCGCGTCACCAGCAACGCAACGAATGCCAACCAACGCAAGCCAGTTTCTTGTGTCATTGCCCCGCCTCGGAGGCGGTTGGTTTGCTAACCAGTCGCCGGAGCCAACCGCCGTTAGCGCTGTCAGTCCGCTATCGCGGGCGGCAGCTTTAGTTCGGCGGTGGCTGGTATGTCTTCCAAAGTTATTCCGCCGGCGACGAGGAGAGGCGTAAAGGACTCCCCGCAGGCGACGGTGAATAACTTTGCCGCGCGCGCGATGCCAACAGTGAGTAAATTCAATTTGGGAGCCAATGGCTCCACGGTCACGCCGGGCAGGGAAGACGAATTCCCCAGCCCGTATGTAGCGACGTCTTGGGAGAGACTTTCGCTCCCCGCCCGGCGCTTGGACTCGAAACGAATACTCAAGATGTCGACCTTTGACGTCTCGCCTACAAGGACTTCGCCGAGCCCAAGCCAGCGTGCCGTTTTAGCAACCAACTGACAAATCGTATGAGTATGAATATGAGCACAACCAAGTCGGACACGAATAAAAGTTCGTCTGCGGCGGCCGCTCCTGGGCCGACTGCGGAGCCGCACTTTGCCGCTTTCATTGCCATCGATTGGGGCGATGAAAAGCACGCCGTGGCCCTGCGGGTAGCGGGCCAGACCCAAACCGAACACACCACCTTGGAGCAGAAGCCCGAGGCGCTGACCGAATGGATCGCCGGGCTGCGGCAGCGCTTTGCCGGCGCCACCGTCGCCATCATCCTGGAGCAAAAGCGTGGCGCCTTGCTCTACGCGTTGCAACCCCATGAGCATCTGGTGCTCTTTCCGGTCAATCCGCAGATGAGCGCCAAATTCCGCCAAGCCTTTTATCCCAGCGGCGCCAAAGACGACCCGACCGATGCGGACCTCCAATTGGACATTCTGCTCCAACATCGCGATCGGCTCACAGCCTGGCGTCCCGCTGATGTGACCACCCGGCAGTTGAGCCTGCTGGTGCAGAGCCGGCGGCGCTTTGTGGCCGACCAGGTCCGGGTGACCAATCGGCTGCGCGACGCCCTGAAGAGCTACTTTCCCCAAGCGCTGGAACTGGCCGGGGAGGATCTCACCAGTCCCATGGCCTGTGCGTTCCTGCAAAAATGGCCTGCCTTGGAGGCACTCCAACAGGTTAAGCCTGCCGCGCTGCGGAAGTTTTACTATGCCCACCACAGCCGTTCCGAAGAACTCATCGCCCAGCGGCTCCAGCTCCAGGCCCAAGCCCAGCCGCTGACCACCGACCCGGCGATCATCGCGGCGCAGAGTCTCTTGGTGCAAAGCCTGGCCCAAGAGCTGGCCACCCTCAATCCGGTGCTGGCGCGCTATGAGAAGCAGATTGCCAAGCTCTTTGTGGCTCACACCGACCACGATCTCTGGGACAGCTTTCCGGGTGCGGGCCCAGCCTTGGGCCCGCGGCTGGCGGTGGCCTGGGGCACGCAACGAGACCGTTTCCCGGACCCACAGGCCATGCCTTGTTTCAGCGGCATTGCCCCCGTCAAGGAAGCCAGCGGCAAGCAGCTTTGGATTCACGTGCGTTGGGCTTGTCCGAAATTCCAGCGCCAGACCTTTCACGAAATGGCCAAGTGTTCGCTGACCGCTTGTGCCTGGGCGCTGTGCTATTACCAGATGCAAATCGAGCGCGGCAAGGGTCGCCAAGCGGCGATCCGCGCGTTGGCCTTCAAATGGCAACGAATCATGTGGCGTTGCTGGCAGGATCACACTCCCTACGATGACGCCAAATATGTCGCCAGCTTGAAACGCAGTGCCAGTGATCTTTACCGCAGACTGCTGGCGGCCCCGACCACACAGGGGTGTGAATAACTTTTTCAAATTATGCTTGCAGACCACCTCAGATGTCTCTCCCCCAGGGAGAGGGAGCATCGTCGTCCGTCTGTCGGCGAATCGGGCGCGGTTGGAAAGTGCGACGCGCGGGCGCTGCCGGTTCAAAGTGGACCAGCGCGCCAACCGGCCCGTGTGTGCGGCTTCCTCGCAGGAGCGTGCGCCCACGGATGAGGCACGGACGACTGAGCAGGTTGCCTTTTGCGGGCAGCCGACCGACCGCCAGCGCTGGCAAGCTTGCACGCGTTTGGCACCTGCGGAGGAGTTCCGGCTGCACGGAGAGCCGATGGCACATGAAGTTTGGCCCGCGTGGAGTACGCCGCCCTTTGTGACCGTCATTTTCCGTTGCCAGGCTGAACTCGCCGCAAGAGCGTAGAGCGACTTCGCGATGTTTCGAACGACCACTGCAACTTCGGTAACCCGCGCCCCCGCATCTGGCGGTTGGGCGTGGCGCCGAGCCGATTGCCGATCAGACCATATGCGTCGATCGACGCGATCGCGCTTTTCTGCAGTGCTATCCAGCACATCCCGCTCCTGCGTTTCAGCCTCTGCTTTGTCGTTCCTGCCGATGCAACCCCAGTCCTCCGGTCGCGCTGGCTAGAAAAGCCGCGAGTCGCGCCGAGTTGGACTGATCGCGCTGTCATTCGCCGGGCTCTTGCCTGCGTGAACGGCCGCATCGGAGTGTGAGAAAATGGCTACATCAACGACGGGTTCCGTCACCAAGCGGATGCTCATCAGCGTCGATCGCGACGAGGCCCGCGCCGCGGTCGTGGAAGACGACCAGCTCGTCCATCTGGAAATCGAGCCGGCAAACCGCAACACCTGCAAGGGCAACATCTACCGCGCCGTGGTGGCGCGCGTGGAGCCCTCGCTGCAGTCGGCGTTTGTCGATTTTGGCAACGACAAGCAGGGCTTTCTGCCGGTCGGCGAGATTCACCCCAAGCTGCGCGGCGGCAACCACGACAAGCGCGCGGCGATTCAGGATTTGCTGAAGGCCCGCACGGAAATCATGGTGCAGGTCGTGCGCGACGAAATCGGCCAGAAGGGCGCGACGCTGTCGACGTTCATCAGCCTGCCGGGCCGCTATCTGGTGCTGATTCCGGAGAGCGACAACGAAAAGGCTGGAGTATCGCGGAAGTTGAGCGATGAGGCGCGAGATCGCGTCAAGAAGCTGACCGAGACGATGAAGGTGCCGGAAGGCTTTGGCCTGATCGTGCGGACGGCGGGCGACACCGCGACTGAGCTGGAATTGGTCAAGGATTTGACGTACTTGACGCGGCAGTGGGAGCACATCACCGCCAAGTACGACGAAGGCAAGGGCCCGCAACTGCTGTACGACGAACGCAGCCTGCCGGTGCGCTTTGTGCGCGACTATTTCACCAAGGACATTGAGGAAGTCGTCATCGACGACGACGCCACGTTGCACGAAGTGGGTGAATTCCTGCAGGTTTTGATGCCGCGCGGCCTGGCTGCGGTGGTGCGTTACGCCGGCGACATGCCGCTGTTTGCGCGGTACGGCGTGGAAGGCAAGGTCGAGGACGTGTTCGCGCGCCAGGTGTTCCTGCCGTCGGGCGGCTCGATCGTGATTGACCAGACCGAAGCGATGGTGGCGATCGACGTCAACTCTGGACGCATGAAGGAGAAAGACATCGAGGAAACGGCGCGCGCGACCAACATCGAGGCGGCGCAGGAGATTGCCCGGCAGATGATTCTGCGCGACATGGGCGGCCTGATCGTCATCGATTTCATCGACATGCGCGAAAAGAAGTACGTTCGCGAGGTGGAGCTGGCGATCAAGGACGCGTTCAAGAACGACAAGGCGCGAACAAAACTCGGGCATATCAGCGAGTTCGGCTTGCTGGAGATGTCGCGGCAGCGCATCAAGTCGTCGGTGAACAAGGGCACGTTTGACAGCTGCCCGCACTGCAGCGGCATCGGCCGGATTCGCTCGATGGAGAGCGTCGGCGCGTCCGTGCTGCGGCGCATCTACGACACGGTCGCCAAGAAGGACACGACCACGCAAAAGCGCGTGCGCGCCGTCATGGCGATGGTGCCACCCGCGGCCGCGCGTTACCTGCTGAATTCACGGCGCCATGAGCTGTACGTGCTGGAAAAACAGTACCACCTGACGATTGAGATCGTGCCGGTGGACGGGCTGTGCGCGTCGCAGGTCGTGCTGGAGACGGCGGAGGCGGCGTGGAGTGTGGTGCATCCGCAGGCGGCGCTCAAGCAGTTGAAGTTCGAAGAAATACTGGCCGAGTGTGGCCGCAGTTTGGTGCGGCCGGATGCCTACCGGCGCGCGCAGATGGGTCTATTCCTGTGCTTCGGTCTGGCGCTCAGCGTCTGTTTCTTGTTCCCCGTGGATCCGTTACCGCTCGTGGCC
>Ga0118677_10015476_pt1 | contig 10599 bp, 9 predicted proteins | sample AliMusrvi5mmetaG_FD_86154 | JGI IMG/M metagenome (GOLD analysis project Ga0118677, IMG submission 86154)
GTGTGAGGGTGCGGATCATGCCGGCGGCGTCGTTCAGGCGCACGGAAGAGGGGCTGATCTCGTCGATGCCGCCGTCGGGCAGGAAGCGGATGGCGGGGAGACGGCGGCGCTGGGTCGGGGCTGGCGTGGCGTTGGGGAGTGAGAGGCGGACACTGTCGCTGACGGAAAACTCTAGGGCCTTGGGGTCCATGGCACCGGGGGTGGATTCCTCCTCCATGCCGTAGGCGGCCTGGGCAATGTCGAACCAGAGCAGCACGGGAAATCCGTCAGAGACGGCCCGGGCCTGCGCGGCGTGCGTCAGGGCAAGCAGGCGGCGTGCCTCGGCGTCGAGCGCGCGGCCGCGCATGAAGCGCGACAAAGCCGGCGTGATGAGCGCTGCGGCGACGGCCAGCAGTGTCAGCACGAGGCAGAGTTCGATCAGCGTGAAGCCGTGGCGCGATGCGCGGCTAGCGCCGGATTGTCCAGTTGCAGATGTCATCGGCGGTGTTGGGTTGTCCGTCCGGGCCCGTGGAATAGATGTCGTACGAGCTGGGGTTGTGGCGACCGGGGCATTCGTAGATGTAGTCGTGTCCCCAGGGATCCGGTGGAATGGCATCCTTCGCCAGATAGGGGCCATGCCAGTTCTGGGCGTCGCGTGGCTGCACGAGTAGTTCCTGAAGGCCGTTTTTCCCCTGCGGGTAGCAGCCCATGTCGACGTCGAAGGCGTCGAGCGCGGTGGCGAACGCGGAGAGCTGCGTCTGCGTGGCGGTCACACGGCCGCGCTGGCTGATGCCGGAGAACTTGGGCAGCACGAGGGCGGCAAGCAGGCCGAGGATGACCAGCACCAGGAGGAGTTCCACCAGCGTGAAAGCGCTGGTGGGCTTGCGGCGGGGACGGTGGTCGGTCGGATGGACGTTCATGGTCTTGCCTTTCGCTACTTGATGTATTCTTGAAGGGTGAAGATGGGGAGCAGCATGCCGATGAAGATGGTGCCGATAAAGCCGGCAACGACGAAGAGCATCAGCGGTTCGAGGAAGGCCACCGCGGTTTTTAGATGGCGGTCGAGGTCGCCCTCGGTTACGCCCGCGAGGCGCACCAATTCGGCATCGAGCCGGCCGCTTTCCTCAGCGACAGAAACCATCTCCACGACCGATCCGGGGAAGAGCTGGCGGCAGTCGGCCAGGCTCTGGCCGAGGCGGCCGCCTTCCTGTACGCGCGTGATGGCTGCTGAGACGGCGTCCACCAGGATCTGGTTGCCGATGGATTGCCTGGCGACCTGCAGCGCCTGCACCAAAGGCACGCCGGCGGCCAGCAGCGTGCCGAGCATGCGGCAGAAGCGTACCATGGCGAAGCGCGCGACCAGAAGCCCCACCACTGGCAGGCGCAGGATCAGGCCTTCCCAGACGCGGCGGCCGTGTGCGGAGAGGAACCAGTGGCGGATCAGCAGGCCGATGACAAACACGCTGGTGGCGACCAGAAGCCCGTAGGAGCGCACGGCCGCACTGGCGGCGATGATGATGCGGGTAATCAGCGGTAGCGCGCCGCCGAACCCTTCGAATAGCTTCTGGAAGTTGGGGATGAAGAAGAGCAGCAGGAACAGAAGCACGGCGAGCGCGAGCGTGACCAGGATGCAGGGGTAGAGCATGGCGCTGGTGACCTTGGAGCGCAACTCCTTCTCGCGGGACTGGAAATCGGCGATCTGCGTGAGGACCGTCTCGAGGAAGCCACCAGTCTCACCGGCCTCTACCATGGCGACGTAGACTCGGGGAAAAATATCCGGCGCCTTGGACATGGCGTCGGCCAGCGAAAGGCCGTCCACGACCAGGGCGTGCAGTTCCTTCCAGCGTGCGGCGGCTGCAGGGGATGCGGCCTCGCGCTGCAGGATCACCAGGGCGCGGCTGAGCGGCACACCGGAGGCGAGCAGGTTGGCGAGCAGGCGGGTGAAATTTTCCAGTTCGCGTGAGGAGATGCGGTCGGAACGGAAGACACGTGCCAGGGCGAGCGACGCGGCTGACGCAGGCGCCGGCGCGGTCGGCTCGATCATTGAAATGGGGCGCAGCCCCAGCGACTCGATCTGGCGGATCGCCTCGGGGCGGCCAGTCGCGTCGAGCTGCCCCTCGACGATCACGCCGCCGGGTTGCAGTCCTTTGTATTGGAACGTGGGCATGGGGTCGGGTTGGCTGCGATCGACTCCCGTCGACGGCTGGTCGATCCTGCGCAACTACATTGTTGTTGCCGGGTTGTTCGCGAGTTCTTTGGCCGTGGTGACGGAGAGCACTTCGTCAAACGTGGTGATCCCCTGGCTTACGAGGCGCCAGCCGTCTTCGGCGAGGGTTTTCATGCCGGCGCGGCGTGCGGCGGCGCGGATCTGGTCGGTCGAGGCGTGCTGGAGCACGAGCTGGTGAATGGCCTCATCGGCGTTCATCCACTCGAAGATGGCATGGCGGCCGTGGAAGCCGGTCTGGCGGCATTCACGGCAGCCGACGGAGCGGTAGACCACGGTACCGGCGGGGATGCCGACCTGCGCCTGGAAGGATTGCGTTGAGGGAGTGGTGTCCGGCTGGCGGCAGTGGCGGCAAAGGACGCGCACGAGGCGCTGGGCGAGCACGGCCTCGAGGGAGGATGCGACGAGATACGGCTCGACACCCATGTCTACGAGGCGGGTGAGGGCGCCGGGGGCGTCGTTGGTGTGCAGGGTGGAGAAGACCAGGTGACCGGTGAGCGAGGCCTGTACGGCGATCTGGGCGGTTTCAGGGTCGCGGATTTCACCGATAAGGATTACGTCCGGGTCGTGGCGCAGGATGGAGCGCAGTCCGCGGGCAAAGGTGAGGCCGGCCTTTTCGGAAACCTGGATCTGGTTGACGCCCTTGAGCTGATATTCGACAGGGTCCTCGATGGTGACGATCTTGCGGACAGCATCGTTGATCTCGTGGAGCGCGGTGTAGAGGGTGGATGTCTTGCCGGAACCGGTGGGGCCGGTGACGAGGACGATGCCGTGGGGGATCTGGAGGACGCGGCGGAAGGAGTCTCGCTCGCGTGGGGCCATGTCGAGTTCCGGAAGGCCGCGCAGGGTGGCGTCCTGTCGCAGCAGGCGCATGACGACCGCCTCGCCATGGAGCATGGGAATGACCGAGACGCGGATGTCGACCTCGCGCTCGTCGAGGCGGATCTTAAGGCGGCCGTCCTGGGGGAGGCGTTTCTCTGCGATGTTGAGGTGGCTAAGGATCTTGACGCGTGAGACGATGGCGGGCTGGAAGCGGTTGATCTGCGCGGGGACGGGGACATCCTGCAGCACGCCGTCGATGCGGTAGCGAATGCGGAACTCGTTCTCGAATGGCTCGAGGTGGATGTCGGAGGCGCGCAGCTCGATGGCATCGCGCAGAACCTGGTTGACGAAGCGGATGATGGAGGCCTCGTCCTCCATGCCGGCGTCGAGGTCGTTCTCCTCGCCGGCGTCGTCGAGGACCTGGATGCCGCGTGCCTCGTCGAGCGTGCCGATCGTGTCGGCGCCGACGCCGAGACATTTTTTCAGTTCCCGCTGAATCGCCTCGCTGCCGGCGAGCACCGGCTTGAGGTTCAACCCGGTCAGCGTGCGCAGTCCGTCGAGACCTTGTGTGGCAAAGAGGCGGCTGGTGGCCATTTCCACGACGCCGTTCGCCCTTCGCAACGGCAGCAGTTCATCCTTCAACAGGATACGGGCTGGGAAAAGAGAAAGAAGTTCGCGGTCCGGCGCAATATCTTCGAGCGGGGCATACAGCAGACCGTATTCGCGCGCCAGCCAGCGCAACACGTCCTCCTCGCCCGGCATCGGAAGCTGAGCGCGCAGCAGGGTTGCCGCGTCGGTCGCAGACAACTGTCGCGCGGCGACCATCCGGTCGAGCAGGGAGGATTCGGCTGATAAGGGAGTATTCATGGGACCGGTCAGCATAAACACTGGAAAACGGAGATGAGAACCGCAGATTGACGAATATCGAACCGCAGAATGTCGAAGTTAAATCCGCCTGACAGCAAGATTTTTATCCTTCCTCATTCGGATCTCAACAATCGGCAATCTGCGGTTCGCTCCGGCGGCACCCGGTGTGTCGCGCAGAAGCACACGGACGCAGAGAAGAAATCCGATTCCATCTCTGCGCCTTCTACGCGGAAACGTTCGCGTGGATTACGGCACCAGACCGAGCAGCGCTGCCTGCGCCTCCTGGCGGACGGTGAGCACCTTGCGCAGGTTTTCCTGTGCGGTTACCAGCGCGGCTTCCTTCTCCTTACGGGATGCGCGGTATTTTTCCAACGCGGTCTTGATTTCAGCGGCCGGCGCCTTGTCTTCGATCGCCTTTTGCAGGGATTCGACTTCCGGGTTGGACTTGAAGGCCGCATTCGCGCGCGATTCTCCACCTGGAGGCGGATTGCCTGCGGCGTCAGACGGACGTCGTCCCATGCGGCCGGGCCCCATTCCCTGCAACATCGTTTCCCGGCGGGCCTCCATCACCTTCTGCACCAGCGGCTGCACAACCGCCCACTCGGCGTCGTTTGTGAACGCAAGTTGATTTTTGATGTTGTCCAGCATGTGCTGCTGGAACTGCGCCGGATCGAAGTTCCCCCGGGGGCGGCGTTCGGTATTGCTGTCGGGTTTGGCGTCTTGCGCGGCAAGTGTGCCGACGTGGACGCATAGGGCAGCGGCCAATCCGCAGATTGCCAGCCGTTGGTTGAGTCGCATGATGTTTCTCCTGCGTTGATTTGTTTTGTGTTTCGATTCGCGCAGCCATTCAGCCCGCGAATACATTTACTCATGCACGCACGAAATATGCCAGCGCTCCAGGAACCTGTCGGACTTGGTCTTTTGATCGATCAACGTCTTCTGCCGGCAGGTTCCGGGTCGGGAAATCCGCCACAACAGGATGGCGATGGCACAATCAACCCGTAACTTGGCATTGTTGTTCGGCCTTTGACTTCAACGTGCGCAAATATTGCTCAATTACGACCGGCGGTGCGCAACTCCTGCGCACGCCCGTGCCTCGGCATGGCCTTTTCCTGAAGCCCGCCGATTCTGCCTCACGCGAAGGCGCGAAGCCTGCGAAAGCCAATCAATAAGCAAAAATCAATCCGGTTTCGGTTCCGTTCGGGATAACTTCGCGTTTTCGCGGCTTCGCGTGAGATTAAAGGCGAAAGTGCAGTTTCAGGAAAAGACCATGCCTGCCCGTTGGTTGTGCAAGGATTGTCGATGCCTCAGGCGTATGCTATCGTAACCGCGGCGTAATCAATGAAGACCGTATGGCGATTTGCCGCCGTGTGGTTCGAAGGGATGACCGGCGATTGAACGCAACAGGTGACAACTACATGAATGCCTGCCGCACCGCGCTCGAACTGGCGCTGGCACAGGCGCCGTTCTATCGGTCGTGGCGGTCGCTCGATCCCGGTCCGGACGCTCCGGTGGCGCGACGCTTTGCGGCGCTTCCCGTCACGACCAAGCGCGACCTGCGCAGCCACATGCCGCACGGGTTTACGCATCGTCCATCCGAACTCAAGGCCGCGCTGGCCGCGGGTGCCGTGGAGTTGGTCAGCACTAGCGGCACCACCGACGACCGCTCATCGGTCCTCTGGCACCAACCGTGGTGGGATGCGTCCGAGCACGCCGCCGCCGGCTTGCACGCGGGGCTGGCGGAAGTCCTTGCCCGCGCGCCGCACGAGGTCGTGCTGACGAATCCGCTCTGTGGGGCGACGGTCTGCCACGTGGGCGATCTCCCGATGGCGGAACGCACACTGGGGCGGTTGCTCTTTCTCAACCAGCAGCCGGACCCGAACCGCTGGACAGCCGCCGAATGCGACCGGATGATCGACGAGATCAATCGGTTCCAGCCGGAACTGCTGGAGGCCGACCCGGCTTACCTGGCCATTCTCGCCCGTTACGCCGCGGCGCAGGACCGCGCCGTGCATGCGCCGCGGTTCATCACGCTGACGTACGAGTTCCCCGCGCGGGCGCAGCTCCGTCAGATCCGCCGCGCGTTTCCCGGCGTGCCGTTGGTGAGTTCCTACGGGTCCACCGAGACCGGCCATGTGCTGACTGCCTGCGAATGCGGCAGCTTTCATCAGAACACCGACTCCTGCCGGATCGACTTCCAGCCGCTGCGAAGCGTCCACGGACAGCCGCACACCGGTCGTATTCTTGTGACCGCGATCAACCACCCTTGGCTGTCGCTGGTGCGTTTCGAGCCCGGCGACCTCGTGCGGCTGGCCGATGCCGGAACGAACGGAGTTTCAAGCAATGGAGGGGCGAGCTCTGCGAGCCCTTCTTGGCGTCGCAGAGCTCCGCCCTCCAGTTCGGGTGCGGATGGCGCGGTCGGAAATATGCACGCGCCGTGTCCCTGCGGCCGCCGCGAAGGACTGACCGTAGCCGCCATCGCCGGTCGCACGCGCGACCTGACGTTCACCACCGCCGGCGCGGCTGTGACCGTGGACCAACTCGACGCCGCCACGGGCGAAATCGAGAACCTGCTGGCGTATCAGCTCGAACAGACCGGGCGCGATGACTATACGTTCCGGTTTGTGTCCGAGGCCGGCGCCGAGGCGTGCGTGCAGGATGCGGCCCTCGCGTTCCTGACGCAACTCTACGGTCCGGATGCCCGCATCACCACCCGCCGCGAAAGCGTCATCTCACCCGAGCAATCCGGCAAATTCCGCCTGGCGCGGACAACGTTTGCATGGGAACAAAGTGAGTTGTTTGACGCATAAGGGAAAACCGTTTGATTACATGGGGGAGTGCATCTTTGGAGGGCGGTCGGCCTCGACCGCCGCGTCCAGATGCTTGTCATTCGCGTGCCAGACGGGCACCGAGGCCGGTGCCCCTCCAGTGTGTACTCCTGTCGTTTTGGCTGTTGCCTCTTTCGTTTGCATAACCAATGACGCGGCGAAGCCGCAAATGACCAATGACTACTGACCTTCTTTCTTTCACCCGCGCCGACTTTCCGCTGCTGCAGCGCCGGATTGACGGACAGTTGATCACGCATCTCGACAGCGCCTCGACCGCGCCCAAGCCGCAGGCGGTCATCGATGCCGTGGTGCAGTACTACCGCGATTGCTCGGCCAACGTCCACCGCGGCGTGCATGTGCTGTCCGAGGAAGCGACCGCGGCCTTTGAGCACACGCGCCAGGAAGTAGCGTCCTTCCTGAACGCATCGGCGTCGGAGATCGTCTTCACGCGCAACAGCACCGAGGGGATCAACCTCGTGGCGCACGGACTCAATCTTGGTCCCGGCGACGAGGTGGTCGTGACAGCGCTTGAGCACCATGCCAACTTCATGCCGTGGCGGGTGTCGGCGCGCGCGGTGCCGGTCGGGCTTGGCCCGGATGGCGTGCCGCACTATGACGAGATCGACTCGCACCTCCGCGCCGCCACGCGCCTCGTCGCTCTTGCCCAGGTTTCCAACACACTGGGCGTGGTCGCGCCCCTGGCGCAGTGGATCGCCGCGGCGCACGCGCGCAACGTGCCCGTGCTGGTGGATGCTTCCCAGAGCGCCAGCCATCTGCCGATCGACGTGCGCGCCCTCGACTGCGATTTTCTCGTGCTTTCGGGGCACAAATTGCTCGGCCCATCGGGAGTTGGCGTGCTCTACGGCAAGCGCGAACGGCTCGATGCGCTGCGGCTCTACCAGGTCGGCGGCGGCATGGTGACCTACCACGGCGACGACCGCTTCGCCGTGCAGGACGTCCCCTGGCGGTTCGAGGCCGGCACGCCCAACATCGAAGGAGTGATCGGCCTGGGCGCCGCCATCGCCTATTTGCGGCGCATCGGCATGGCGGCGGTGGCCGCGCATTCGCAGGCGCTCGGACGGCATCTGGTCGAGGGGCTGCGCGCCATTCCCGGCACGCGCATCCTGGCGGATTCCGCGCCGCTGGCGGAGCGCATCGGGCTGGCAACCTTCACCGTGAACGCGCCCGGCCTGGGCGCGGAGGGCGTGGCCCGCGCGCTCTGCGACCGCCGCCAGATCCTGGTCAGCGGCGGCTACCACTGCGCCCACATCCTCCACCACCGGCTGCAACTCGCCGGTACCGTCCGCGCTTCGACCCACGTTTTCAACACGCATGCCGAAATCGACCGTCTCCTCGCGGCGCTGCGCGAACTGGTCGAAGGGTGAAGAAGAGAGTTCGCGCAGAGGCGCGGAGGGATTCGAGTGCGGACACAGAAAACACAGAGGACGAACGAGGGCACAGAAAAATAGCGCCGCATGGACGTAGACTGTTTGCGGCAACAGTCGATGGATGGTATTCCATGCGCAGAAAGAGTCGCGGATATGCAACTCATTCGCACGCATCATGTCGCCGTGATCTGCTCGGATTACGAGCGATCGAAGCGTTTTTACACCGCGGTTCTCGGGCTTGCGATCGTGGCTGAGACGTATCGCGCCTCGCGCAACTCCCACAAGCTGGATCTGCGTTTGCCGGATGGCGTGCAGATCGAGCTGTTCTCTTTTCCGAATCCGCCGAAACGCCCGTCGTATCCGGAAGCGTGCGGCCTGCGCCACCTCGCGCTGGAGGTGGATGACGTCAGGGCGTACGTGGCTTACCTCCAGACGCATGGGGTCATTTCCGAGCCCATCCGCGTCGATGAATTCACGGGACGGAAGTTTACCTTCTTTGCCGATCCGGACGGGTTGCCCATCGAGTTGTATGAGGCCTGACAACGGGCCGTCATCGAGCCCGCTATGCGCGACTGGGCGCATGGTTGAGTTGACGGCGCCGATTCGAGCGTCTTTGACAGGAATGCGTCTGCATTCCGGGCAAACAAAAAGGCCGCCCCCGGGAGAGTCGGGCTTGGTGCTGCACTCGCAGACACTTTTGCCCTACGCACCTATCCGGGGCCAGCACATCTCCCCGTCTCGCGTCGTAGTAGGGTTAGACCCCATGTCATTCCGAAAAGACGGCATGCTACTGTCATCGCATTAACGCAATCACGAAAGCAACGAGGTGGAAAATGAAGCCGAAAGCAATGATTTCCTTGGCGTTGGCAGCGGCGGCCGTCGCAATGTTGGCAGTCAGCACGCCGTTACGCGCGTCGGCCGGCGAGGACACGTTCGAGACGTCCTTCCGAAAGACGTACGCCTATCAGACGTATCTCAAGGACGATGCAATCCGCGCTGAGGTCACAACCGACGGTGTTGTTACGCTGACAGGGACTGTGGCCGAGCAATCCCATCAGACATTGGCACAAGCGATTGCGGCAAATTTGGCCGGCGTTGTGCGCGTGGATAATCGACTCGTGATCGGAAACGAGGCCGCCGCAACCAACAGGGATGTGTCGATCGCCAGGGAAGTGAACCTCGCGCTGCGATTTCATCGCAATGTCAACGACGGTCGGACGTATGTCACGGTGACAGATGGTGTCGTCACGCTGCAAGGCGTAGCTTCCGGCACGGCCCAGAAGGAATTGCTGGCCGCATTCGTCGCAGATGTCGCAGGCGTGAAAGGGGTGCAAAACGAGATGACCGTGGCGACGACGTTGGAACCGGTGGCGCAAACGTCGAACGAGACGCTGGACGACGCTTCCATCACCGCCCAGGTCGTGACGGCGCTGATGACCCACCGTTCGACCAGTTCTGTCATCACGAGGGTTACGACACGGAATGGCGAGGTCACGTTGACCGGCATTGCCAAGAACGCGGCCGAGAAGTCCCTGGTCACCAAGCTCGTCACCGACATTTGGGGAGTGACCAGCGTGAAGAACCAGATGACGGTCGAAGAATCCATGACCAAGTAGATTGGCGAAACGATGCCGGGTGGTGCGGGACCGCACCTCCCGGCATCGCAGCCAGGCACAATGAAAGGCGCATCATGACTATAGGGACGATACTACTGATTGTCTTGATTCTCATTCTTGTGGGCGCATTACCCACCTGGCCACATAGCAGAAGCTGGGGTTACTACCCAAGCGGCGGACTTGGACTTGTTGTCTTAATTCTGCTCTTGCTGGTTCTTATAGGCCGGATTTAAAGATAGAGACAACCTAACATTTACAAGAAAAGGAATCGGCATCATGAAGGGTTCAACAAAGATAGTGAAGGGGCGCATCGAGGAAGCAGCCGGCGCGCTGACCGACAACAACAAACTGCGCGCCAAGGGACAGACGGATCAGGACGTGGGTCACATCAAGCAAGCCGCAGAAAAGGGCGTCCGGCAAGTCAAGGAGTCTGCCCGGAAGATTGTGGACAAAGCAATGAATATCGCGCAAGAGGCCATCAACAAAGCCTAAAGCAGATATTAGCGAATAGGTGCCGGTAGATGCGGGCATCTTACAGGCCACAATTTTCAACAGCGCCAATTGCCACGGATGCGAAAAACGTCATTCAGGTTTTCAACGTCGGTGCCGAGCGCATACTGGGCTATGCGGCCGCTGAAGTATTGAACAGGGTTACTCCGGCCAACATTTCCGATCCGCAGGAAAACATCGCGCGTACCACCGGTGAAGCATCCGCCAGATTTGGGCAAATAAATCGCGCCAATGCGGGAGCGCGGAGCAATAGGACAGGTTGGCAAACAAAAGGTACGAAGCGGTCAAGACCGCTGTTAGGAAGATCACCCGACACCGGCCTGTCACCGATGATTACGCCGCTTTCCATGCATGGTATTTCCGAT
>Ga0118677_10015477_pt1 | contig 10597 bp, 7 predicted proteins | sample AliMusrvi5mmetaG_FD_86154 | JGI IMG/M metagenome (GOLD analysis project Ga0118677, IMG submission 86154)
GAGGGGGACACCGCTGGTGCATGGGCGCACGCTGGGCGAAGCGCTGCTTTTGGGCGCCTGCTGCAACGGCCTGGCGTTGCTGGCGTTTGTGACGGCCATCCAGCGTCTCGGCGCAGGCCGAACGGCGGCTTATTTCGCCGCTGCGCCGTTTGTGGGAGCCGCCACTTCCGTGGCGCTGTTGGGAGATAAGGTGACGGGGCCTCTCCTTGTGGCGGCGGCGCTGATGGCTGGCGGGGTCGCTTTGCTGCTCACGGAACCGCAAGCCTTGCTGCACGGCGAAGAAAAGTAGCTACATCAACCCCAACTGGCTTGGTAAGCCAATCATGGGAGCGGCGGTTTTCGAGTAATCCCCAGCCGCGCGATTTTACAGCCGGAAAGAGTCATGGTAATTCCCAGGAACACCTGCGCTCCCAAGACCAGCAGGCAGAGCCACATTGGGCAGAGGGTGAAGGGGGAGACGACTTGCAGCACTTCGTAAAACCGAGTTCCTTGAGTGGATTGCAGGTAGGCGTTGGTTCCCCAGTAGAGCGTGACCAGCGGACGAACCAGCCAGATCAAGGCGTCGGGAGGTGACAGCACCGCCCCTGAGAAGGGCAACTGGAGCGCGGCAATGCTGAAGCAAATAAGGAGCGCCCGCCCTGCCGAGCGGGTCAGGCTGGAGATGCCCAGAGCGAGTGCTGTCAGCGCGGCATTTGCCAGCACAAGCACGGCGATCTGCATGGCCAGATTGCCCGGCAGTCGGCAGACATGGTGAACAAACCACCCTATCCAAGCCGATTGCAGCAGCACGCCCGGAAGCAGGAAGGCAATTTTGCTGGCGACGTAGGCTTTGGGGCGCAACCCGCTGTATTTTTCCCGTTCCAAGATCATCCGTTCGCCCGCGATTTCACGCCCGGCGCTTTGGGCGGCTAGGAACGCGAGGAGAATGATCTGCGCCATCGCCACCCCGGCGACAAGTCCGGTTCCATGGAGAGCGTTCACAGCGAATACGGCGTTTTCCTTGAGTTGCTCGACGACGTTGCCCTTGAGCTGTTCGGAAAGTTCCAGCAATCGGGTCAGGCTGCCTGCGGCGAAAATCACCACCGCACTGGGGAAGCCCAATACCAGCGCGAGATGCAGCCAGAATGCGGAAGGGTTGCGCCTTGCCTGCAGGAGGCGACGACCAAGCAGGGTAAAAAACTGGGAAAGCGCACAGGGAACGCGTGGTGGAGGTTGAGGAGCCGTCCGGGGTTCGCGTGATTGGGAAAGTTTTTCCAAAAATAATTGGCGGGCTTCATCACCGATCTCGTCCACGATTTGTTCATGGCCTTCAGCGGAGCGGTATGCCTGGCCGTGCTTGCTCCAGGAGCGGTGCCATTCCTCTGCCCGGCGCTGGGCGAGTTGTTCGTAGAGGTCGGTCGTTGATTCGATTTGGAAATAGTGGGCTAGGAATTCCGGTGGGCCGTGATAGATGAGTTGGCCTCCGTGCATCACAATAACGGAATCATATTGCGCTAGGGTGTTCAGCGCGTGGGTGACGTGGATGACCGCGCGGGATTCCTCTCCCGCCAGCGAGCGCAGGAGTTTAGCGAATTCGAGTTCTGTTTTGGGGTCGAACGCCCGGTGGTTTTCGTCGCACAAGAGCAGGCCGGGGGAGGTGGTTAATTCGACGGCCAGAGCCAATCGCTGTTGCTGGTCGGCGGTTAAGATGGCTCCACGGCTGTCCGCCAGAGCGGTCAGGCCAGTCTTTTCGAGTAGCGCGGCCAGCCGTTCCTGCCGGTCGGCTTTGCGTAGGTTCGCCACGCGCAAGCGCAACGCCGTTGTAATCTGTTCTGAGACGGTGAGCCGTCCTTCTCTGCCAGAGTTGTGGAGAGGTAACTGCGGCAGATACGCGATGGTGGGGCGAAGGGAAGCCGTCGCCATGCTGGCTGGATTGGCCGTTTCATCCTGATCTTCTTTTGACGATGAGGCTGGGTCTGTCCAGACCACTTCACCGAAGGTCGGGCGATAGACGCCTGCGAGGAGTTTTAGCAGTGTGCTTTTGCCAGAGCCAGGCATGCCGACTACTGCCACTAAACTGCCGGGGGGAAAGGAGGCGCTTACGTCTCCCAACAAGACCCGTTCTTGAGGTTTTGAGGCGATTAAGAGGGAAATATCGCGGAGTTCAAACACGCGCTACAGAGTGGCGAAACCGCCGTGCAAGCGCAAGCGTGGTGTTTAAAGCGTTAAATCCGAGGGATTGTGAGGGAGAATTTGAGTGGCACTCGAAAAACATTGTCGGCAAACCGCCCGGCTTGCATTTACCTTACCCAAGTGAAACTGCTTCTCGTTGACGGCTCTTATTATGTTTACCGTTCGTTTTTCGGCATTCGCGAGCTATCCAACTCGCGAGGCGAACCGACCAATGCGATCTACGGTTTCGTGAAAGTGCTGCGCAAAATGCTCCGGGACTTGAAGCCCGATCTTGCGGCGGTCCTTTGGGACGAGGGGCTCCCCGAACGCCGTACCCAATTGCAGCCCGAATACAAGCAGCAGCGTGCCGAAATGCCCGAGCTGATGCGTCCTCAAATCGCCCACATCCGACGGTTGGTTCCGCTGATGGGGGTCGCCAGTTTGCGCGTGCCCAATACCGAGGCCGACGACCTGATCGCCACCTATACCTGCGAGGCTGAACGCCACGGCATGGAAGTAGTGGTGGCCACTAATGACAAAGACCTTTTCCAACTCGTAAACGAGCGGGTCCGGGTTTATTCCACGAACAAAGCCGATTTCGCGACCCCCAAGGATGGGTTTGCCATTTTGGGAGCCGACCATGTGAGGGGAAAGTGGGGCGTGGAACCGGGGCAGATCGGGGACGTGCTCTGCCTTGTGGGCGACGCGTCCGACAACATCCCCGGCGTGAGTGGCTTGGGACCAAAGCGAGCAAGTGCGCTCATTAAGGAATTTGGAGGTATCACGGCTTTGCTGGATCGCGTGGATGCGATCAGTAACGAGGCTATCCGGGATAAAGTCGTAGCGGCCCGGGAGCAAATCCTGAGCAACCAGCAAATGGTCCAGCTCGACACGCAGCTTCCGCTCCCGACCCCATTGGAGGAACTGGCGATTCGTCCCCGGCATAGCGAACTGCTCGCCGAATTGGAACCATGGGAATTCCAGTCGCTGACAGAGGAAATTCGCCAGGAAGCTGCCAGTTTTTCCCAACCCAAACAAGGCGAGTTGTTTTGATCCGAGACGGAAAAGCCATTGCGCAAGACGCAACCTTGTGACACCCTCCCACCTCCATACAATCCTCCAACCCATTTCATGAAACTTGAGCGCCTGACAGAATACGTAACCATCGTTGTTACCGTTGTTTTTGGGATGTTGCTTGCGCTTTATATTGGCTCATCGGCGGGTAATGGATCCTCGACTCCGGCTCTCATCATCGGTGCCATGCTGGCGGTGATGGTCGCTCTGATTCTGCAAGCCAATGTTTGGCTATTGATCCCCTTGTGCGGACCGATGGGTGGAATGATTGTCGGAACTCCCTTGGGGCTCAAAATGAGCCATCTCGCGGTTTTGTATGCTTTTGGAGTCTTTCTTGCTTTGAAAGCGCTAAAAGTGGTTCGCACCAAAGCAAAATACAATTGGTTGGATTACCTGCTTTTTTTCAATCTCTTCTATCTCTTAACGGTTTATATCCGAAATCCTGTTGGCACCGACTCACTGGGATTCGAGAAAATAGGAGGAAAGCCATATGTCGAAGTCATCATCGCCATGCTGGCATATTGGGTCATCAATCACGTTAATCTCTCATCAAAAATGGCTGTAAGAATGCCGTTTATATTAACGTTTGGATCGGTATTTAATGGATTGATGGGGATTATTACCAACTACTTTCCCCAAGTCGGCGTTTTTATTGGGTATTTATATACTGGTTTCATACCTAGGGCTGCAGATGTCGCAGGCGAGGCTATGTATAGCGCAGAAATGTCTCGCGATGCGGTTGGGAGAAATTTCGAGCCCGCTTTGTTGATGATCTACTCCTATTATCCGCCATTATCAACGCTCAATCCATTTTTCATTATACGCTTTTCGGTTGCTGCTTTTTGTCTTATTGCGGCTTTGGTGACTGGTTTCCGTTCGGTGTTTATAGAGATTGGAGTTTTTTTTATTATAGCCACCTTCTTTTACAGTGGAAAGCGGGCTGCTTTTCGGATTCCTGTAGTTATAGTCCCTCTCCTGGTCTTGCTGATTGCAGCGCAAGGCACATTGATTCATTTGCCAACGAATATACAGCGCACTTTATGCTTCTTGCCTGGAGATTGGGATCCTATCGCAAAAAATGATGCGGAAGGTTCGACGGAATGGAGAATTGATATTTGGCAGAACGTCTGGAATTCGGGACATAAATATATCAAAGATTGGTGGTGGGGTGATGGTTTTGGGATGACCAAAGCTGAATTAAGAGATGCACAGAGAACTTTTGCGGATTCCAAGGAAAATCTTACCATATCAGGTGATTATCATAGTCTTCCGTTGAGCACGATTCATGTGGTTGGCTATGTTGGATTGGTTCAATTGTTGATCTTAATGTTTAGCATGGCTTGTTATTCGTGGAAACTGATATTGCGAGCAAGGAGAACTCCGTTTTTTCCAATAGCTCTTTTTGTTGGTGTGCCTGTTGTATATGCTCTGCTCTTTGGGTTTTTAGTGTTTGGCGCCTTTAGTCTCACCTGCTATTCCAATATTTATTCTATTGCTTGGTTGCGATTAATCGACCGAGGGCTGGAAAGATATCTCATGGAGAAGAAAGAAATTGCAAAACAGCCTGAAGAGGCGTTCTGCCAATTGGGTTTGAGCCGCTTTGATCCAACGCCCACTTAATCAATCAATCTAAATAATCTATGAAAGTTGTCATTCTTTGCGGTGGAAAAGGCACGCGGCTGCGAGAGGAAACTGAATATCGGCCCAAGCCGATGGTTCCGATCGGAGGTCGCCCGATTTTATGGCACATCATGAAGACCTATGCTTCCCATGGGTTTAACGAGTTTATCCTCTGCTTGGGCTACAAGGGCGACATCATCAAAAACTACTTTCGCAACTACCAGTGGATGGCCGGGGATGTCAGCATGCGGTTGGGTCGTGAACCGGCACTCCGATTTCATGACAATCACGCTGAAGAAAATTGGTCCGTCACTCTCGCGGAGACCGGCGAGGAAACCATGACGGCAGGTCGGATTGAACGGATTAAGCGGCATCTTGGCGATGACGAGGAGTTTTTCCTCACCTATGGAGACGGCGTCGGTTCCGTGGACATTACGGCGGCGCTGAAATTCCATCGCGAGCACAAAAAACTGCTGACATTGACTGCAGTGCATCCTCCAGGCAGGTTCGGTGAAATTACGATTTCCGAGGAGAACAAAGTACTTTCCTTCAATGAAAAGCCCCAGACCGAGTCTGGTTGGATCAACGGCGGATATATCATTGCCTCGACTAAGATTTTCGATTATTTGCGCGATACTGACAAAGTAATGTTTGAGCAAGAACCGATGCGCAAAATTGCTGCCGATGAACAACTGATGGCTTTTCAACACAAGGGCTTCTGGTACCCCATGGATACTTATCAGGAGTATCTGCTGCTGAACCAACTTTGGGACCAGGGAAATGCTCCGTGGAAAATTTGGTGAGAACCCATTATTGTAATGTGTGCGTCTTTTTCTTGTAACAAATCCCCGCTCGACTCCTGATCCTTGTTTGTTTTTGAATTCCACCCTCGTGTCTCCCTATCCAAAATCCCATTCGCAGCCGCTTTCGCTTTTCTCAGGCGTTTTTGCGGAGAAGACGGTCCTGATCACCGGCCACACTGGCTTTAAGGGCTCATGGTTGGCTGAGTGGCTGTTGATGCTCGGTGCCCGGGTTCATGGGCTGGCCCTGCCGCCTGATAGCACACCGTCCCTTTTCAACCAGTTGGGATTATCCGCGCGCATGGAACACCGGATCGGCGACATCCGCGACGCCGCGCTCGTGCGCCGTGTCGTAGAAGAGGTTCAGCCGGATTTCGTTTTCCACCTCGCCGCGCAGCCCCTCGTGCGCCTTTCCTATAAGGAACCGGTGGAGACCTACGCCACCAACGTCATGGGGACCATCCACGTCCTCGAAGCCCTGCGCGCGTTGCAAAAACCGTGCGCCGCCGTTATGGTCACCACGGACAAATGCTACGAAAACCGCGAATGGCTGCACGGCTACCGGGAAGAAGACCCGATGGGTGGCTTCGACCCCTATAGCTCCAGCAAAGGCATGGCTGAACTGGCCATCGCCGCCTATCGCCGCTCGTTCTTCAGCGGGCATCCCGTCAAAGTTGCCAGCGCCCGCGCCGGCAACGTCATTGGCGGCGGCGATTGGGCGCTCGACCGCATCGTGCCCGACTGCATCCGCGCCCTGCAAGCGGGCGAGCCCATCGGCGTCCGCAATCCCCACGCCACCCGCCCGTGGCAGCATGTGCTGGAACCCCTGAGCGGCTACCTCTGGCTTGCAGCAAGCCTCTTCAAGCTGCCCGTCAACGATCCCCTCCTTTGTTCGGGATTCAACTTCGGCCCCGGCCACGACGCCAACCGCACCGTGGGCGAACTCGTCGTCGAAATCCTCAAACACTGGCCCGGCACATGGGAGGACCAGAGCGATCCGAACGCGCACCACGAAGCCAAACTCCTTCAACTCTCCACCGACAAAGCCAACGCCCTGCTCGGCTGGTCCGCAGCGTGGCGTTTTGCCGACGCCATCCGCGAAACCGTCACGTGGTATCGCCAAACCGAGCATTGCGGTGACCCGGCCCGGTTCCAAGAACTGACCCACCGTCAAATCGCCACCTACACTGCCGCCGCCACCAAGGCAGCACTGCCTTGGGCTCAACCCATTCCATGAACACCGCCGCCGAACTCAAAGCAGAGATCCTCCGTCTCACCCGGGAATACTCCGCACTCACACACCGGGCCAACCGCCCCGGCGCGGAAGCCGCCGTCCCATTCGTTCCTGGGCAGACCACCGTCCCCTACGCCGGACGCGTCTTCACCGAAGACGAAGTGGAAGCCGCCGTCAGCAGCACGCTCGATTTCTGGCTCACCCTAGGCCCCGAAGGCGCGGCTTTCGAACACAAACTGGCCGGGCTGCTTGGCGTGCGCTACAGCCTTCTCGTGAACTCCGGCTCCTCCGCCAACCTCATCGCCTTCGCCGCCCTCACCAGCCACAAGCTCCCCCCTCACAAGCGCATCCGCCCCGGCGACGAAGTCATCACCTGCGCCGCAGGATTCCCCACCACCGTCGCCCCCATCATCCAAAACGGCGCAGTCCCGGTCTTCATCGACAACGACCCCCTCACTGGCAACGCCACCGTTTCCCAACTCGAAGAGGCCTACGTCCCCGGCAAAACGAAAGCCGTCATGATGGCACATGCGCTGGGCAACCCCTTCGACCTCGCCACCGTCCTCGCCTTCTGCAAAGCCCACGACCTCTGGCTCATCGAAGACAACTGCGATGCCCTCGGCTGCACCTATTCCATGCCCATGGAACAAGCCCAGGCCCTCGGCTTCACCGAAAACTCCCCCGGATTCCCCTCCGACAGCACGCACATCACCCGCTACACCGGCTCGTGGGGCGACATTTCCACCCAATCCTTCTACCCGCCCCACCACCTCACCCTGGGCGAAGGCGGTGCAGTCAACATCGTCTCCAAACCGCCGCTCAAAACCTACGCCGAAAGCTTCCGCGACTGGGGGCGCGACTGCTGGTGCGCGAGCGGCAAGGACAACACCTGCGCCAAGCGCTTCGACTGGCAGCTCGGCGAACTGCCGCGCGGCTACGACCACAAATACATCTACAGCCACCTCGGCTACAACCTGAAGCCACTCGACATCCAAGCCGCCATCGGCCTCCAGCAACTCAAAAAGCTCCCCGGCTTCATCCAGGCGCGCAAAGAAAACTGGGAAACCCTCCGGCGCGGCCTTGCCGGGTTGGAAGAATTTTTCGAATTCTCCCTCCCCACCCATGCCACCGGCTGGACCCCGCAAGGCTTCACCTGGGACGCCACCGGCTGCCGCACGGACAACAGTTGGTTCGGGTTCCTGCTCCTCGTGCGCAAGAGCGCCCCCTTCACCAACAGCGAATTCGCACGCGCCCTGGACGCCGCGAAAATCGGCAACCGGATGCTCTTCGGCGGTAACCTCGTCCGCCAGCCCGCCTTCATCCAATTGCGCAAAGACAACCCTGCGGCTTTCCGTGTCGTGGGTGACCTCGCGGGCGCAGATCGGATTATGAACCAAGCCCTCTTCCTAGGGACCTACCCCGGTTTAACCCCTGCGATGCTCGACTACGAGATCGACGTGATCCGCAAATTTGTGCGCCAAGCTTGATGCCTGTCTGTGATGCCTCAAAATCAGAATCCGCTTTCCGAGGACCTTGAGCACATCCTGGCACACACCGGGACGATGTGGGAGGAACTGCGTGGCAAGCGGATATTCATCACGGGAGGCACAGGTTTTTTTGGATGCTGGCTGCTGGAAAGTTTTCTTTGGGCCAACACACACCTCGGCCTGGAAGCGCAAGCCGTCGTTCTCTCCCGCAACCCCGAAGCGTTTGCCCAAAAAGTTCCGCATCTGGCGCGTCATCCGGCAATCAGCCTCCATCAAGGAGATGTGCGCACCTTCCCCTTCCCCAGCGGGGAATTCTCGCATATCATCCACGCCGCCACGGAAGCGAGCGCCAAACTCAATGCGGAAGCTCCGCTCCTAATGCTCGATACCATCGTCGAAGGAACGCGCCGGGCGCTCGATTTCGCCGTCGCCTGCAAGGCGAAAAAATTCCTCCTCACCAGTTCCGGAGCCGTTTATGGCAGACAACCCTCTGAGATCACTCATCTTCCAGAGGACTACGTGGGAGCGCCCGATCCGCTGGATGCTGGAGCCGCCTACGCCAATGGAAAGCGGTTGGCCGAACACCTGTGTGCGCTGTATTCCAAGCAACACGGCTTGGAGACCAAAATAGCCCGCTGTTTCGCCTTTGTGGGGCCGCATCTTCCCCTGGATACTCATTTCGCCATCGGCAACTTCATCCGCGATGTCCTCAAAGGTGGGACGATTCATGTCAACGGCGACGGCAGCCCCTACCGCAGTTATCTCTACGCCGCCGATTTGGCGATCTGGCTGTGGACCATCCTTTTTCGAGCCCCCTCTTGCCGCGCTTTCAACGTCGGTTCTGAAGAAAATTTAACCATCACCCAAATCGCCCGAATCGTTGGTGCAGTTATCCCGTCCCAATGCGATATTTCCATCGCAAAGAATCCCATTGCAGGAAAGCCGGCCGAACGTTACATCCCCTCTACACAACGCGCCCGTGCGGAATTGGGTCTGGAATGCTGGATCCCCTTGAAAGAGGCGATCCAGAAAACAGCCGCCTGGCATTCTTGCGGGAAGAACTTGATCTGATTGTTTATGGAGTCTGCACAAAAATTTCAAATTCGGCTGGCTGACTATGTCTTTCAAACCTTGGTGAGCCATGGTGTAAAGCAAGTCTTTCTCGTTACGGGAGGCGGTGCAATGCACTTGAACGATGCGATTGGACGCTGCGAAGGGCTTCAATATGTCTGCTGCCACCATGAACAGGCTTGTGCCATCGCTGCCGAGAGCTATGCCCGAGTCACTGGGCAAATGGGCGTTCTCAATGTCACCACAGGCCCGGGCGGGATCAATGCACTCAATGGGGTGTTCGGGGCGTTTACCGACTCGATTCCCATGCTGGTTATCTCGGGGCAGGTGAAACGCGAGACCCTGCTCGCTACGCACGGGCTCAATGGCAAATTGCGCCAGTTAGGAGATCAGGAAGCAGACATCGTGGGAATGGTGAAAGGGATTACGAAATACGCCGTTACCGTTCGCGATCCTCAAACGATTCGCTACCATCTTGAACGCGCGATGCACTTGGCAATGGCGGGGCGCCCTGGTCCCTGCTGGCTGGATATTCCGGTGGATGTCCAGGCCATGAAAATCGATCCGGAGAGCATGCCGGGCTACGATCCCGCCGAGGATGCCATCGTCTTTGAAACGCCAGACCTCAACGCCGCTGTTGCTCACGTCGTTGAACGCCTTCGCAGCGCACAGCGTCCTGTTATTTACGCCGGCACGGGCATCCGCCTGTCTCAACAATACGACACCTTCTTGAAGCTGGCTGATCGGCTGGGGGTTCCCGTTGTCACCGCTTGGAACTCCAATGATCTCTTGACCGATGATCATCCGGCTTACGCAGGACGTCCTGGCTCCGTCGGCAACCGGGCAGGAAATTTCACCGTCCAAAACGCCGATTTCCTGCTTATTCTAGGATGCCGTCTTAATATCCGCCTCATCTCCTATAACTGGGAGAATTTTGCGAGGCATGCTTACAAAGTAATGGTCGATATTGATGCAGCGGAGTTAAAGAAGCCGACTCTCAAAATCGACTACCCTATTCATGCAGATCTGGCCAGATTCCTCCCTGCCTTGTTGGAACAAAGCCAGACATGGAAGCCGCGCCACACCGATTGGCTGGCATGGTGCCGCGCGCGCCTGACACGCTACCCTCCGGCATTGCCCGAGTATTGGCAACTCGCCGA
>Ga0118677_10015478_pt1 | contig 10596 bp, 10 predicted proteins | sample AliMusrvi5mmetaG_FD_86154 | JGI IMG/M metagenome (GOLD analysis project Ga0118677, IMG submission 86154)
CCCACCCTAACCCTCCCCATTTCATGGAGAGGGAACAGCACCCTCTCTAGGTACTGGAGAGGGGGTATGGGGGTGAGGTAAAAACAAAAAATAAAATAAATTTTAAAATCTAACTTTATTGGTTCATGAGAACAAACTTAACCAAAATTCAACGATGTCCTGGCTGTGGAAATTTCCTTATCAGTGCAGCAATCAAGAATGCAATCAAACAACTGAATATTCCCAAACATAAAGTCGTGGTGGTTTCTGGCATCGGTTGTTCTAGCAAGCTTAGTCAGTATATCGATAGTTATGGATGTGAATCTCTGCATGGTAGAGAATTGCCTTTTGCTACTGGGACTAAACTTGCCAATCCTGATCTGACCGTTATCGTTTACAGTGGGGACTGAGGAGCTTATGGTATCTGACTGGGACATTTCCTTCACTCTTGCAGAAGAAATATCAATCTGACCTATATCGTGGCCAACAATGAAAACTATGGATTGACCACTGGTCAAGCATCTCCGACGACTCCACTTCATGTCAAAACCAAATCTACTCCTGATGGAAATGAAATCTTGCCCTTCGATCCAAGCGCTCTCGCAAAGGCTGCAGGGTGTGGATATTCTGTTCATATGGTAGACAAAGATTTGCCGCTCCTCACGCAGGCTATTGTCGATGGAATCAAGCATCAATGATTTTCTCATATCGATGTCGATCAACAGTGTCCAAGCTGGAGAAAACGATAATCCGCCACAGGTGGAAATTGAAAGATTGAAATATGGAACCCTTCTTGATGAAGGACAAGAGATTGAAATATTGAAATACTAATGTTTCCATTTTTCAACATTTCCATCTTCCCATGTTTTTAAGTCTTGCTATTTATTCTAAAATATCTATAGTAATAAAAACAAAAACCACTATATCATGAACTTATCAGACGTAAACACTATTATCGGACAGGCAGAAGCTTCCAGGGACTCAGAAAAAAACATCGAAGACTTCCCTTATAGGGAAGCTCTTGGTATCAAAATCAACGACCTGAAAAGTGCTATTCGGGAAGCATTTGGTCCAATCTCTTTTTACAACTCAAAATTCGGTCATTATGAGGTATCAACCCATATAGCTACTTTGGTTGATGAGTTACAACAATCTATCTAACCTTTTATGGGTATCGGGTGCTTCAGTGCACCTTTTTTTATCGCTTGAAAATAATCACTCTTTAATTAGACATAAGTATCAAGTATTGAGTATCAAGACATTGGTGTGTATTGCTTGATAGAGGTAATAGCTATAGTCCGTAATAAGACATACTATCATTATTAGTTGTTAACTGTTAATTGTTAATTGTTAACTGTTAATTGTTAATTGTTAACTGTTAATTGTTAACTGTTAATTGTTAGTTATTTATTTTTAGTTATTAGTTATTCAGTCATGTTCCAAATCGAATATTCGCCAAATCTGAAATGAGAAGTCGTAATTTCTGGAAGCAAAAATGCGGCTTTGCCTATCGTTGCTGCAAATTATTGCATTGATAATGTAGTGAAACTTATAAATAAACCAAATATCAAAGATATCGTTTCCATGGAAAATTTGGCCAATGACGCACTCAGCAAATCTACTGACTATTTCGATCTGACTGATGATTTAGCGAAAAAATTTAGAGCATCTATCTTACTTATTCCGTTTGGATTGATAAAATATGGGAAAGTAAAATTTGTCGGAAGTGGTGGATGTAATATTGGGAAAAGACCACTCGATACCTTTGATGATGCATTGAAACAGGCAGGAGTGCAATTGACGCAAGATGAATTTAAAACCTATGAAGTCATTGGTAAACCAAAGAAAAATATCATGCTTCAATGATTTTCTGTGACTGCTGTTGAGGCGTTATTGACCTATTTGGCTTTTGCAAATAATTTTGATTATGTAATCAATATCTATCAAGTCGCTATAGAACCGCATGTAAGAAATTTAATAGATTTTCTCAATGGTGTCGGTGCAGATATCCATTTGAATGTAGATCATAGCATCGTTATGAATCCTTCGAAGATTGCTGTGTCACAAAAAGAGTTTACTATCATCGCTGATTATATAGAGGCAGGGACGTATTTCGCTATTGGAGCGGGTGCTGATAATGCTGAACTTACGATCAAATGATGTCATGTAGATGAATTATCTGCTATGTATAGTGTCGCTGATAGGATAGGCATCAACTTTAAAATCATAGATAAATATACGATTACCGTAAATTCTAGTAATAAGGAACATTATAAGGCACTAAATAAACTTGAAATCAGAACCTATCCTGGATTCCCAACGGATCTGCAATCTATATTCGGTACTTTATTGACTCAGGCTACAGGGATCTCTAAAATATTTGAAACATTGTATGAAGGGAGATTTGGCTATCTGAATGAATTAGAAAATCTTTGAGCAAAAATGGAAATCCTCAATCCACATCAAGCTATTGTTATCTGACCAACGAAGCTCAGAGGTGGATATGTCTCCAGTACAGATCTCAGGTGTGGAGGGGCAATGGTCCTTGCATGAATTATGGCACAATGAACGACGAATATCATGAATGAAGATATTATTGCGAGATGATACGATGATATTCTGTATAAACTCCAGAGCATTTGAGTAAAGATAAAAATAGTATAGGCGTAGTAGTAGGAAGGTAATGAAAAAAGTACTCTTCACTATAGTGAGAGTAATGTTTTTATTTACGATTGATTGAAATATGAAAAAAATAAAATGGATTGCATTATTTACTTTGTTTCTGGATACGCTTGGATTGACTATTATTATCCCAGTACTTCCTAATCTTGTTACGTATTACCATACGAGCTATTTTATGATTTCTTTGTGACTTACGCTCTATTCTCTGTTCGCATTATTATCTACACCGATCCTAGGAGCATTGTCCGATAAATTTGGGAGGAAGCCAATTCTTGCAGTGTCTGTCTTCTCTAGTTTTCTGAGTTTTATTATTTTACGAATATCGTGAAATGTATGGATATATGTGGTTGCTAGGATAGTCAATGGATTAGCAGGTGGTAACGTGAGTTCCATTCAGTCTATCTTGAGTGATGTATCGGTGGATCAGAAAGAACGCACCAATAATTTCTGACTTTTCTGAGCGATATTCGGTATATGATTTATCGTCGGTCCCGCAATAGGAGCTTTGTTATTAGGATATGGAATCAAAATGCCTTTCATCATAAGTTCTCTCCTATGTGGCATCAATCTGCTACTGATTATCTTCTGATTGCCAGAGACTAATAAAGTTTTGGATAAACTAAAAAAAATAAAAATAAATATCATCCATATTTTCAAGGATATGTTTGTCTCCAAAGAGAAAAAATATTATCTCGTGTTTCTTATCGTAAATTTGGCTATCTTGGTCTATCAGATGTCATTTACGCTATTTCTGAGCCAGAGATTTTCAATCTCATGAGCGACGAGCTGATATATCTTGGCAATGTTTGGTATCATTATGGCGGTCAATCAATGATTTTTTCTCAAGTCATTTCGGCTAAAAAGATATTCCGATAAAATGCTTGTTTCTATAAGTATTCTCTGAATGATCGGGTGTTATGCATGAGCATTATTTTTTAATCATCTATGGTCGATTGTGGTTTTTGTGGCAGTGAGTTCATTATTTCAATGAATTTTCCGTCCTGTATTCCAAAATATCATCCTATGAACCAATAAAGATATCTGACTCATCAACGGGAATATGGCTGCACTTATGAATGTATGAAATATTTTCTGACCGCTTTTGGGCGGATATATGATTGATCTCGGATGGTCTCCCTTCAGTGCTGTTGTCATATTATTGCTCATCGCATATCTCTATGCCAAGAAATATCTCCATCGTTGCATAGCGTAATTAATTGACTTGAATTTTCTCGTGAAGAAGATACATTATTTTGAGACTTAAGGCATTTAACACTTAATATTTAACACTTAGCATTTAGCATTTAATATTCCATAAAATGGTACTACGTCCAGGAGGATTCCCCGAAAATACACCAGGTCAGCAGATTGTTTTTGATCAGGTATTTCAGATTATCGAAAAAAATTATAGACAGTATTGATATACGCATATCCATACACCAGCTGTGGAGGCAAATAAAGTCTTGTTGTCCAAAAACTGAGAAGATGCGGGAAAACAGATCTTTGGGCTCTATGGATTGGCTCAATGAACGGAAGATGCCAAGGACTATGCATTGCATTTCGATCTTACTGTGCCATTTGCAAGATATATTCTCGACTGGGAAAACGAGATTATATTCCCATTCAAGCGTTATCAGATCCAACCGGTATGGAGGGGAGAAAGATCTCAGAAAGGGAGATTCAAGGAATTCCGACAAGCAGATATAGATGTTATTCGAAATGATCAGAATCCATGAGTGATAGGAAAAAATCTTTTCTATGATAGTGAAACACTCTTTGTCATACAGAAAACGATTGAAGAGATAAAGAATAGATTCTTGCCAAACAAGAAAGTGATTATGCGTATCAATAATAGATACCTCATCTCAGGCTTTTTCCAACAATTCAAAAATCTCCCATTGGATAAGATGTATTCGCTCATAGATAGATATTACAAGATCTGACCTGATCAATTCAAAGATGAACTCAAGGCATTTAATCTTCCTGATGCTGAATATACAAAAATCCTCGCATTTACGCAGACCAAACTTGAAGATCTTTCATTTGATATGGCTAATAACGAGACCTTCAAAAGGGGAGTCCAGGAGATCCAAGAAGTACTCAAAAATATCCAACGCCTCAATGAGATAGACTGATTACATTTTGTTTATGATCCCTTTATCATCAGAGGACTTGATTACTACACATGAACGGTTTATGAGGTCTATTTCGATGATGAGATGGGAATAGGAAGTATTAGTGGAGGAGGAAGATATGAAAATCTCACAGGATATATCGATTCCAAAAAAGATTTTTATTCCTGAGTAGGAGGAAGTATCGGCTTGTCGAGGATGTGTTACCTTATACTAGAAAATTTCACACCTGACCAACAAACTGTATCTGACTACTTATTCTTGAACTTCGAGGAAACTTTCGGAGAGATTATCTCACTATCAACGACCTTTATCAAAGACGGAAAAAATATCGAGATCTATCCTACAGCAGAAAAATTAGGGAAACAATTCACCTATGCAGATAAGAAATGAATTCCCTTTGTTGTCATTTTAGGCGAAGGCGAGCTGAAAGAGAAACAGTATAAAATTAAAAATATGAAGACAGGGGAAGAGAATATAATCGGGCTATAGTGCAACTTGCTGTACGTGTGCTATTGGTACATTGAATAAATAAATATATCCCATTGCCTATACGCCAACATATTTCTTGATTTCCCATCGAAAGTATGTATATTTTTTTCGAAGACCAATTCTTACCTCTTAATCCAATCAAATGTCACTTTTGCAATTCGTAGTTATTATAGCGGCTATAGTATTCATACTCTTTGGTATCGACCTCTATAAGCGCAAAAAGATGAATGTCCTCCATTTCATCGTATTTTTTCTATGAGGAGGAGTCGTGATATTGTTTGCCTTGGATCAATCGTTACTCGATAGTTTTGGTAAATTTTTTGGTATTGCGAGAGGTGCAGATTTATTAGTTTATGTTGCACTTATTCTGCTATTCTATTTTTATATAGATGTATTAAATAAACATACCAAGGATAGATTTGAACTCACAAGGCTTATTTCACGAGAAGCTATCAATAAAGGATATTCGGAAAATAAAGATCAGATTGCCTCGCGACACAATGTTCATGAAAAAGATGATTTTGTTTTCAATATTAGGGTATATAACGAAGAAAAAATGGTTGGTACGGTCGTCGATGAAATCATTCATGAAGGATTCAGAAAATTAGTCATCATCAATGATGGCTCGAGCGACAATACGCTGTCGGTACTTCAAGATAAAAAGGAACAATATCCTCACGCGCTTATCATTATCCTTTCTCATGCTATCAATAGATGAGGTGGCGCAGCGAATCAGTCGGGATATAATTTCATCAAAAAATACGGCGACGAACTCCAGATTAAACGATTTGTTTGATATGACTCCGATGGGCAAATGGATATCAATGATATGGAAACCTTTATCAAATATATTCATGCTGACCAAAAACTCGAGTTGGATCTAGAAAACAAAAAGCCTGATTTATATCTCGGCTCGAGATTCATTGAATGAAGTAAGGTAGATAATATGCCATGAATGAGAAGATTTATTTCTTCGATAGCCAGATTAGTGACCAAGATATTATATGGTGCAAATGTTTCAGATCCTCATAGTGGGTATAGAGTCATTACTCTAGCTGCATTGAAAAAATTCGTTATCACCGCTGATGGCATGCATTATGCGAATGAATTGAACGAGCAGATAAAAAGACACCATATGAAATATGTGGAAGTTCCTGTTCATATTATTTACTCTGACTATAGTATGAATAGCACTTCGAAATGACATAGGAATAAAAATTCGGATAGTCTCAAACTAGCTATTGAAATGATATACAAAAAGATCTTCTTTAGATAAAAATTCCCCGTGTTGACGTCATTCCCGACCTGATCGGGAATCCATACAAAGGAAACCTGCCTACCGCAGGCAAGTTGGACCCGCTTTCGCGGGAATGACGTATACGTGTCGGATACGGGAATGGTATACGTAATTTTTATTTATTAATTATTTTATAGTTATGATAGATATAAAAAAAGTCCGTGATGATGTCGCGGCATATAAGCTTATATGTAAGAACAAGGGCAAAGATATCGATGTCGATACAGTCCTTGCCAAGGATGATAAGAGAAAGGAATTACAAAAACAAATAGATGATATGAAATTTCAGCAGAAACAATTTGCCGAAAAGAAAGATTATGATTGAGCAAAAGCATTGAAGGCAGAGATCCAGTGATTGGAAGATCAGTATCAGCAAGTAGTCTCTGAACTTGATAAGGAATTGTTGACGATGCCAAATACAGCATTACATGCTGGCGTTCCTATTGGAAAAGACGAAAGCGAAAATGTAGTAATCAAGTCATACGGTGAAATTCCTACGTTTGATTTTGAACTCAAGGATCATATTACCTTGATGAAACAGTATGATATGGTGGATATGGAAAGAGGGGCGAAATTAGCATGAGCTCGTAGTTATTTTCTCAAGGGCGATGGTATGTTATTGGCACAGGCGGTTCTGCAATATACATTAAAAAAATTGGTGGAGAAATGATTTACTCCTATGGAAGTGCCAAATATCGTCAATCCTGAATGTTTGGTCGGTACCTGATATTTCCCTGGAGGAGAGGATGATGCATATCAGTTAGAAAAAGATAATCAACGATTGATTGGGACATCTGAAATCCCCGTGACAGCATATCATATGGATGAAATACTGGACGAGAAAGAATTACCAAAAAAATATTGTGGCTATTCTGCATGTTATCGTCGCGAAGCAGGAGCATCTGGAAAAGACACTGCGGGACTGTATAGAGTACATCAGTTTATGAAAGTAGAACAGGTGGTTATCTTGCCTGAAGATGAAAAAATGTCTAACGAATATCATCAGATGATTCTTCAAAATTCTATGGATGTCCTTGATGATCTCAAAATCCCGTACCGTGTATTGCAGCTCTGTAGCTGAGACATGGCGATAGGAAAATATAATTCTCATGATTTAGAATGCTGGATGCCTTCACGTGAAAGCTATGGAGAAACGCATTCCGTGACTTCATTTCTCGATTTCCAATCACGTAGACTAAACCTCCGTTATCGTGACGCTGAAGGTAAAGTAAAATATTGTTATACCATGAATAATACTGCTATTGCAACACCAAGAATCCTCATCCCTCTCATCGAAAATAATCAGCAAAAAGATGGGACGATCAAGATTCCAGAAGTATTGGTGCCGTATATGGGCAAAAAGATTATTGGCGGATTAACGAATTAAATATTGTAATTTTCAATTTCTAAACTTCTAATCATCTAAGTCTCTATGTATCCATAATTCTGAACTCTAAACTCTGAACTCATTTCTCAGTTCAGTATATATCTGCGCGAATTTTTCTCCGGGGATGGTTTTGCTGTCATGCAGAATGTATTTTTCTTCTGGAATATGCCTCGTGAATACGATATGGGTAAGTGGTTTATTTCATGTTGCTAAGAGTACTTGCAGTATTTCCGGATTCTGTTCCAATTTTGCTCTTATGGCTCTTTTGAGCAAGGCGTGGTGCTCAGGAGATCCTATGCGAATTACTTGATCTTGATATATGAGTGATTTAGCGAGTCTTGCGTCTCTTCATGAGATTTTTGCTTTGATGCCAGAAAGCTCTCTGATTTGTGTGTGACGAGGATCTGTTGGCGGATATTTGATAGACATCCGGAAGGCTTCTACTGAAGCATATGCTATACCATCTAATACAAATGGACTAGGATAGAGGTTGCTGAGGATCTTTTGCTCTTCGCTGTATTCAGTACTCATGCCTATATTTATGACATCACCCTTGTTGAGATATGTATAGAGTTCATATACAGAGCTTTTGTTGTATTTTTTTAGAGTAGCTGCCTCAAAACGTTTCCTTTCTATTTTTCTGTTGTATTTTTCTATGATGGTAGCTAGTTCAAGAACCTTCTGTGGGTCTAGATCTTGGTGATTATTTTCTGCTTCTATTTTTTTATTGAGATTTGTTGCAACGATAGAAATATCAACATTTTTGATGTAGTCCTGTATGTTTTCTGTACTTATGCCGCTAGCAAGTCCAATGGGATGTTGTCCAGCTAATTGTTTAATCCTTTGTATCTTTTCTACATCAGCACTTACACCTGTGGCAGGTCAGCTAGTAGTGATAACGTCTACATATGTTTTTGCTTGTTCTATGCCAAAGAGATATTCTTCATATGTTAGTGTTGTTTGTCCTTTGAAATCGAATCATCCAAAGTATATTTTATCCCGTCCATTCTCTTTTTGCCAGTGTAATATTTTGTCTGCATAGTCAGCATATCCTTCTGTATCAGCCATTTTATCCACTCATTTTATCATCGCTCTATCCACTTGTAGTCCATCAATGTCTGTGTGAATTATTGATTCCATTATGCGTTTAGGATCTCGTTCTAGAATATTTACAATTGCTGTATGATATGGATATATTTTCTTGATGATTTGTGCACTGATTATTCCCTCTTGTGAAGTAATATCATGGGTAATTACAGTCACCCCATGGGCACCATTGTTTATCGCTATTTCTGCTCCTTCCACCGCATGTGCTATTGATTCTGGATGCAGCGCCACGATAAAACTATGGGGATCAGGGAATATCCTATCAAATATTTCTCTGCTGTTTTTCATGGTAAATTAAAAAAGAGGTAAATAAACTCTTTTTTTTGTTTTTTTATACTATTATAGTACACATACTATATAGATTTCAGAAGAAAATGCAATAAAAAAATCCGGCCATACAATAGCCGGAAGTATTTTTCTTGTTGTTCAGATAATTTGTTTCTTCCTTCTTTTTGGTTTCGGAAGTTCTTTTTGAAGCTTTTCATGAAAAAATTTCGTTACTACTGCAGTCCATTCTTGCAATCCCTTCTTAGAATTTTCTTCCATTCTTCGAAGACATATACGTGCAGGGCCGTTCATTTCAGTACTTCTTCCGCAATGCAGGCAGCATATCTTGATGAGGTTGGTATATTCTCCATCATCATGATGCTGGCCGTTTCGGAGATATTCTCGCTCAATATGCCAGTGAAGTCTTCCTTTTTTGCAGGGGCATGCTATGATTGGCGGGTGTTTGATGAGCATCTTGAGTACAAATTGTATTTCATGGCTCCAATGATCTTGTGGTCCTGTTGTATTGAGTAAGATTTCTACGTTTGGGGGGATTATTATTGTCCCAAATTTTTGTCCAGCGTTCAATAGATCTTTGTTCATAGTATATTTTGTTTTGATGAGACATTTTTTTGTTAATGTACTGAGTTACTTAAAAATTACAACAAAGAAATCTTATGTATCGTACGATAAAAAATATTATACTAAGAAGCTTTATTGAATAAATGATCCAATATCACTATATTTTCTCCATAATGAAAAAAACCTCTTATACTGCAGCTGATATCTGTTACTATCAATTCTGCTGTAGTACCTTTGATATGTACTTTGACATTGATCGGTGTGACCCCATACATATCTGTGAAGCTGACTTTAGTACTCATTTCAATATATCTAGTTATAGCCTCACATATTGCTTGTATCCTTTCTTTTCATAATGTCTGTTCATAGTCATAAAGTGTTTTTCCTGGTATATAGGTAGGGTTTGTTATGAGTAGATCTATCTTGTTTTCTATCTCTGTCGTTTCATATATTCATTGAGGATCTAAAGCAAGTATTTTTATCTTCCATGTTTCGATTTTTTTTCCATCCAGTATGGTGTCACCAAAATATACTTCTTTTTCTTTTGTAGAAAGATGATTATGAAGTGTATGATAGAGTTCTAATATTGTTTTTGTGATATATTCTTTTTTGTATTCTTTGAAAAAAACTTCTGTATCTCTTATCTCTTCTATGTAATATCTGTGACTATC
>Ga0118677_10015479_pt1 | contig 10596 bp, 17 predicted proteins | sample AliMusrvi5mmetaG_FD_86154 | JGI IMG/M metagenome (GOLD analysis project Ga0118677, IMG submission 86154)
GAAAACACCACCCGGAAAAATAAACCTCATAAAATTTATGGACTTTCCCGATTCGACCGAGGAAAAAATTTGGGTTATGAAACGAGCAAAACTGAAAAACACGACGTTATCGAATGATCCTGGGGTGTCCCTGGCCCATGAGAAAGATGCGATCCAGAAGAAACGGAGGCAACACAGGTGGGTCAGTTGTCAAATTCCGAATCATAGCTCCCCCCCAAGTGAGGCGCATAAACTTGATCGGATTTCCGCGATTGTCAGCAGGGATCCCGAAGTCCTTGAGGAGGAAGCCGCTGCCGATGCCGAACGGCAAGAGCGGCATGATCGCAACGAAGCCATCAGCACGATCCGGCTACTTTACCCGCCTGCCTCTGACAGCAGCGCAGGACAAACCCGGATTTCTGCCGAAACCCTTTACCAGGCCGTGAGCGAAAACGGGTGGAAGAACCTGCCAACCGCTATCCTGGTCAGGATGGCTGAACTCCAGTTGGCCGCGGATGAACGGGAAATCAGCGCCGGCCTCGCCAATCGTTAACCAATCTCCGCCGGGGCCGCTCCCCCGGCTCAAACACCAACCAGAATAACTCAACACAACATGAAATACGACATCGACACCGCATTGATACCCTACCTCGTCATCGAAGCGGAATGGGAGTGCCCGGAAACAGAAGCAGACCCAGACGCAGACTCAGAAACGCTCATCCATCCCGAAATGCCTGGAGTGTGCATCCGTATTGCAGAAATCGACAGGGAGGGCGGTTTGGAGGAATTGCTTCACCAAGTTTACGAACAAGCCACCGAACTCAAAGCCGACGCCGTAGCCGATGCTGAGTGGCAAGAGCAGCACGACCGCGAAAATGCGCTTGAAACCATCCGCAGCCTGTATCCGCCTGATTGCGGCTCCGAAAAGGAGGCAGCCAAAACCCTGTTCTTGGCAGTCTATGAATGCGGTTGGGAAACACTCCCTACACCCATCCTTGTGAAAATGGCCGAACTCCAATTGGCCGAAGAGGATAGGCAGATCAACGCCAGCCTCGCCAACCGCTGGTAATTCTCCGCCGGGTTCGCCCCCGGCACCAACAAGCACAAACAGAAACACACACCATGAGAATCGACATTGACAACGAATTGATACCCTACCTCATCAACGAAGGCGAGTGGGAGTGCCCGGAAATCGAAGAAGACCCCGACGCCGATGCAGAAACGCTCATCCATGACGCCTTGCCGGGAGTGCGCATCCGTATTTCAGAAATCGACAGGAAGGGCGGTTTGCGGATTTTGTTCCTCCAGATTTACGATCAAGCAGTCGCGATGGCAAAAGCTGAAACCGACAACCGTTAGGAACATAAACCGGCGGGTTCGATTACCATCAGATCCCCATTTCCTGATCGCAAACTGTGTTACGAGCCATTTGGTGTCCTTTTTGGTGTCGTTTTTGGTTGACAAGTCGGGGAAAATTCACCATACAGATGACGAGGCGGTGAACCGCCCAGATTGACGAAGTATTGCAGACCACGCCCAAAAAACCTCGCTCTTCACACCGGGCGAATTTGCTAGGCCACATGCGTGCTATCGGATTTCCCAAATCAGGCCGCCCCGACTCCGGGGCGGCTTTTTGTTGAAAGTGTTTTAAGAAAGCCGCATGGGCGGCTTCCGCCGTTTGCTCCCGCTGAATGGCTATGAAAGTTGAAGCAGTTGGGGATCAGTCCTCCGGCGACTCCTCGTCAAACGGTAGATGGAAATAGTGGAAGATCTCACGGGTTCGGTTGAAGATGGCCAATTCCGACATCCCGGCGCGCTCCATCATCATGTTGAGCGGACCTATCGTCGCCACGCGGATGTTCCTACTCATCGGCCGATCTCTTGGCCCGGATCTCACCGCCGAGGTCCGAGGAACCCATCAATCCAGAGCGTTCAACGACATTTCGCTGATCGCCTACGACGAACTCGCAAGCCCGCTTTGGCACCGCGTGCGTGGTCTCAAGGAACGTCTGCTCAAACAGACTGACGATCTGTAGCCTGCCCAGTTGAATTGGTATTCTCTGTCTTGAGACCGAGAGAGCGCCCATCCGGTCTTCCTCCTCTAGGTAGCGATCTCCTACTGCGCCTTGTCGGGGTTCCTTGTGGAAGATCTGCGCGAAATAGTTCGGGATTCGCGTGGTATCGTCCCTGGCAGGCGCCGCAGCATCTTGCCACACTGGCTGATTGTGCTGTATTCTGCCGCCGTTCTCCTCGAAGGTCTCCGCAACCAGTGCTACGCCCCGATCCGTCTGGCCTGCAAGGACTGATGATTATTCCAGTGTGGCGACGCTCGTGGCATTTTCCGTGGCGATGAATACAGGTTCATACACGACATCCCGTAAATAGGTGCCTCTGCCGGTTTCAAGGGCTCGACGGTAACCTTCCCGATGTTCGGGTGGACATGCCCTCAGGGATATGTAGCTGGCAATATTTTCGCCGTCGTTCACACGGATTTTTCCAATGACGATTTCTCCCCGGTCGAGCAGTCGTTTTAGCGCCTTGTCCAACTGGTCATTCGTGAGTTTTTTCATGGTTGGTGGATGTGGTAGTGCATAGAGGTGGAGCTTGGAGTTATTTGGCTTGATTCAGAATCTGGATTCATCCAGCGGAGATTATCTCTGAATGGCAGTTGCCCGGAAACGGGTTACAGATGAACAACAGAATGTGAGCGTCTACACGACGTAACCGTGAGGCACTGGCGTTCGATGAGGGTTGCCGTTAGGGAACCACTTTCCAGATGATCCGCTCCTTCGGAACGGGCGCCGGCGCGGGAGCTGGTTGGAATTGCTTGAGGACAAAGGCGATCCCCTTCAGGGTACGGCAACGAGGTGTCCATGTTGGAGTGCGAGGAGCGCGGGCTGCCCTATCTGTTCAAACTACGCCACACCGCCAAGGTCAAGGAGCTGGTCGTGCGCATGAAGCGCCTGGGTTCGGCGTGGCAGGATTGCGGCGACGGCTGGCAGGCGTTGGAGACTTCGATCAAGCTCAAGGGCTGGACCCGCGAGCGGCGCGTCATCCTGGTGCGGGAAAGTCCGTCGCGCGCGCCTGTGTGGGCAGGCAACTGGAAAGCGGCGGGCGCAGCACGGTGCGGGTGAGCGTGCTGCATGAAAAAGGCGACCTGATCGCCACCGCCGTGACGCTCGTCAGCAAGGAGTTGCACAGCATTCGCGCCATCACGGAGCGATGGAGTGTCAGCCAGCGCTGGACCCTGCTCTTGACCCGTATCCTGCGCCGCTGGCTGGGCGGCAAATGGCTTCCCGGACTGCCGGATGACGCCGCGCTGCTACTTTCAGGGTGATCCCTCGCCCCCGCCAGAAAACGCCCGCCGCGACGGCGGACGGACGGCGGAGTTGCGCCTCTCTAACGCTTCCCATTTTCCTTTTTAGGTTGACACGTGGAAGGTGACGGTTTCCAGTGTCACCACTGGTGCCACTCGGGAATAATCGAATTCCCCGTTTGGTCACAATTCGAGGTCGGGTGCCGCCTTTATTGCTTGGGCTGCTGCAATCCGGCTCAGGGCTTTCTGGCGGGTGGACTTATCCATTAGGAATTCGGGTCCGAGGAAATCCGCCGGGAGTCGAACGTCGCAGAGGGTGAAGTCCGCTTTGTATCCGTTCCTGTTTGGTTGGGTGATCCTCAACTCTCCTATGGTTTGGATTCCAGATTCGGAGAATTTAACACAGCCGGGATAGGTTCCTTCTGCAACCTTGAGGTTGATACAATGTTCAAAACTCGCTGCATAGCCATCATTGTCAGGTGCGGTGATGGCAAGATTGCTGGAAATCCGTGTGATTCCAGATGCGCCGAAGTTTACGCTGCCCTGAAAGGTGCCTTCAGCCACATCCAAGAGTTTGCAGAAGCAGAAGCTGGCGGCGTGGCCATCCTTGTCTGGACCAGTGATGTGTAGCTCTCCAATCTTTCTAAGGGCGGCTCCGCCGAACTTTACGGATCCTGGAAAGGTGCCTTCAGCTATCTGCAAGAATTCGCAACCGAAGCCGGCGGCTCTGCCATAACTGTCTGGATCGGTAATGTCCAGATCTCCAATCCTTTCAACTCCGGATCCGCTGAACTCTACGTATCCAGGAAAGGTGCCTTCGGCTATTTTGAGAGCTTTGCATGCTATGAACATGGCTGCAACGCCTTCTTTGTCGGGGGCGTTGATTTCCAGGGCACCGATTTTTTCCACACCCGAATAGGAGAAATCGACCAAACCAGCGAATTTTCCCTCGGCTACCTTGAGGAGGTCGCAGCCGTAAAAAGTGGCGACCGCTCCTCTATGGTCTCGTCCGCTGAAGTGCAGAATTTGCGACAGGTGGGTGATCTTGCTGCCTTCCATGTCGCAGTAGTCGGTGATTTCCACCGGGTCGGTTATGGTGGCTGCCCAAGCGGGGTCTAGGGAAACTGCGGCCTTGAACTCTGCGGCGGTGATGGTTTTCATGGTTCAGATTTCGATGTTTGGGGCGGCTTTCAGGGCTTTGGCGGCGGCTTTGCCGGCGGCGATCCGGTCCAGGTTTTTCTGACGGGTGGAGTCATTCATTTCATATTCGGGTCCGAGATACTCGGCCGATAGCCGAATGTCGCAGCCGAAAAAGGTGGCCTTTATGCCGTCATGGTTTGGATTGGTGATCGTCAACTTCCCAACCTTTTCGACACCAGATTCGTTGAACGACACGCATCCAGGAAATGCGCCCTCGGCCACCTTTAAGTTTTTGCATCCGTTGAAATAGGCGGCGTTGCCCTCTGAGTCGGCATCTGTGATGAGACTTGCAATTCGTGTGATGTTGGAGTGGGAGAAGCACACCAATCCTTGGAACGTGCCTTCGGCCACTTTCAAGCTTTCGCAGCGGCAGAAATGGGCAGCGAATCCGTCCGTATTCGGTGACGAGATATGGAGTTCTCCTATTGTCTCCACACCGGAATCGCAAAACTTCACACATCCGGCGAAGCTACCTTCTGCCACTTTCAGACCCAGACATTGGCTGAAGTTGGCGCAGTCACCCTCTTTGTTGCGGCCGGTAAAGTGGATCAGATGCGACAGGTGGGTGATTTTGGATCTGGCCATGTTACAGTAACCAGTAACCTTCATTGGTTCGGTCAGAGTGGTAGCCCACGCTGGGTCAATTTCGATGGCGGCTTTGAATTTCTTGGCGGTGATTTGTTTCATGGCGGGAAATAGTCAGATTTCGATTTCGGGGGACGCCTTTAAGGCTTTGCTAGCAGCGATGCGGGCCAGATTCTTTTGACGGATAGCTTTGTCCATCAGGTATTCAGAGCCGAGGAATTCATTGGGCAGTCGGAGGTCACAATTGGTGAAGTTGGCTTTGTGGCCTTGGCCATTTGTATTCGTGATCGTTAGGTTGCCTGCCGCTGTTATACCGGCACCGTCGAAATTCACCAATCCTGGGAAGGTGCCTTCGGCGATCTTTAAGTTGATGCACTTATTGAAGAATGCGGCGTAGCCATCCTTATCAGGGGCGGTGATGCGCAAGTCCCCAATCTTTTCAACGTTGGAATTGGAGAAATCCACGAATCCAGCGAAGGTGCCTTCGGCCACCCTGAGATTCTTGCAGTTTGAGAAAAATGCGGCGGCTCCATTATTGTCGGGAGCGCTGATGTTAAGCTCTCCGATTTGTTCAATACTTGAGTTGCTGAAGATCACGCATCCGGGGAAATTGCCTTCGGCCACTTCGAGATATTCACAGTCGTCGAATGAGGCGGCGATGCCATCGTTGGTGGGAGCGGTGATGATAAGCTTCCCGATCTTTCTGACTCCCGAACCGCCAAAATCTACAAATCCAGAAAATGTGCCCTCAGCCTTTCTGATGTTCGGGCAATCGGAGAAATCGGCAGATGCACCCTCGTCGGTCCGTCCAAGAAAGTGGAGGTGTGGCGACAGGTGGGTTATGATTGATCCCGCCATTTCGCAGTAATCCGTGATCTCGACGGGTTCGGTGAGGCCAGCGGCCCATGCTGGGTCGAGTTCGATAGTTTCCTTAAATTGTTTGGATGTCATTTTGAGCATAGCCTTTGGTGTGTTTTTGATAGGAATAGCGGTGACCTCTCTGGCGAAGCCAGGGTCGGGCTGTTATCGGCGATGGATGCCGGGGCATGGAAGACTTTGGTGGACGGTGGGGGTTGATTTGGTGGTGGATACGGCCTAGGGGGCAACTTGCTGGAGGTGGTTGTGACGATTTCGGGCCGCTGTGTCAATCAGGGCTGACAGGTGATGGTGTGACGGGCCGGCGCGGCCGCTGGTAGACTAGTCTGCCGTTTGCGCTGCCGGTGTCTCTGGCGACTGGCCTTTTCTGGTTCTCTGGGCGGATTGCGGCGACCTTTTTGGAGTTTCTAGCCGGCGTGGTCGGGATCCAAAATTCTCACAGCGGCGGGCGGTTGGCTGACGGATTCGCAGATGATTTGACGTAACAGTCCGTCGGCATCGCCGGCCAGGAACGCGCGACCGGCGATCATGGCAACGACGGCCACCGCGAGGTTCGAATCGAGGCCGGCAAGTGTATGGCAAAGATCTCCATTCCAGCAACTCCACAAAAGGCGCTCGATCTTAATTGATTGGCCGGAATGGTGGCCAATAGCAACGGTCAGTGTCGGGATGGCGGTTTCAAGGCTGGCACGGGCGTCGGCTGCGAGCTTGCGTTGTAGTTTGACGGCGGCGGCGAGGTCGGCGAGAGGGTCAAAGGTTTCCATATCTATGTCATTCGTCGGCAGCGGTATATTCCCAGTCGCACGCGGCCCAATTCGCTGATACAAGTGTTTGGCCTTGGCGCTCAGTTCGGTTTAGGGCGGGATGATTTTCCAGGTCCGCACCTTTGGGGTGAGGGTCACGACCGGCACAAGAGCCGGTTGGAATTTCTTGAGGACGATGGCGATCCCTTTCAGGACAAGGCCGAAGGCCAGTAAGGCCAGACCGGCGAGGATGGTGAATCCGCCGCGGATCGCGTCGAAGACAGCGAGGACCAAATAGCCGAGGAAGGCGATGCCCAGGGCAAGTTGCAGCAGGAGGAGCATGTCAGTGTCAGTTTTGTATTCATGCTCTCGTTGTCGGGTTAGTGGTTCAAGAGGGGCAACTCTTCGTATATTCAATTTTGGTTATTCTCGAATCTACACAAGAAAATTCTTGGAGCCTCCATAGGATTGGCCGAAAGGCCAATTCGGGTGCATGAAAAAAAATTGCGGAGCACAGTAATCGGTAATCTCCACCGGTTCGGTAAGCATGTTGGCCCATACCAGGTTGTCATAAATTGCTTTGTGGAATTCGGCGGCGGTGAGATTCCTCATGGTGTGGAGGTCAGATTTCGAGGTCGGGAGTCGCCTTCATGGCATTACCGGCGGCGATCCGCTCCAGAATTTTCTGGCGGGTGGAGCCATCAATTTCATATTCCGATCCGAGGAATTCGACCGGCAGACGGATGTCGCAACCGAAGAAGTTGGCTTTGATCCCGTTTCTGTTTGGTTGAGTGATCGTCAACTTCCCAATCTCTTTGACGCCAGATTCGCTGAACCACACACATCCGGGAAAGGTGCCTTCGGCTATGCTGAGGGCATTACAACTCCAAAAGCAGGCGGCCGCACCTCGTTTGTTAGGGGCTGTGATTTCTAAGCTGCCTATTTTTTCCACGCCCGAATGGGAGAAATCGACCAAACCAGCAAATTTTCCCTCGGCTATTTTGAGGTGGCTGCAGCGGTCAAAAGTGGCAGCATTTCCTTTATGGTTTCGCCCGCTGAAGTGGAGCAATGACGACAGGTGGGTGATCTTGCTACCTTCCATGTCACAGTAATCGGTGATCTCCACCGGTTCGGTAAGTCTTTCGGCCCACGCCGGGTCGAGTTTGATAAAATACTTGAATTCTTTCGTCGTGATTTTGCGCCTGGCTTCTGGTGTATTTACGATTGCAAACGAGTTGATCTGGCAGCGCAACTTCTTTTCTTTAGAAGTTCTTAGGGTAGATTTGAAGATGGGTTTCAAGCGGTTGTTTTTGTTTGTTTGGGGTGGTATTCAGGAGTTGCGTTCCGACGGCGCGCCGTAAGGTGCGTTGTTGTCGGCAGCTTCCTCCGCGGGCTCGTCCACGATCTCGTCAATGCACCGACAGGGCATGATCACGCAATACTTGCCGGAGGCATCGGACATCATACCGGGGCTCACCCCATCGGTGAGGCGCAGCGTGTTGCCGATAACCAGCGCCTTGGCCAGATGCCGCGAGCCGAAGGAAATGGCCGGTGGTTGGTCTCCACATGAAACGCTGACGGGCACCCGAATGGTGGCGTGCACCGTGCCCGATTTCCATTGGGTGAGCGTCAGGTGGCCGGGCGTTTCCCAAGTAAGGCGGACAGTGGGCGAACGACCGTCCAGAGACTTCAGCCACGAGATGACAGCCGAAATTTCGTGGAAGGTTGCGTCCGTCAGAAACTCCCGGGGGATGACCTTGCGGTAGTTCGGGTAGTTCCCGGCAATCGCGGTGGCGATGAGCGTGTGCGGTCCGGAGCAGAACTGGACGCGCAGTTTTCCGGCGTCCTTATCCGTTTCCTCCGGTTGGATAATGGCGGCATCGCGAGCGATGAAGTCCGGGAAGCCCAGCACTTGCACGGCCACACTGGGCAGGATGAACTGCCGTCCGGCAAAGCGCGCGGGCGCACAGGCCAAGAGGACCCTGTTCGTGGCAATCAGGGTGCCACCGTCGTTCGCCGAGAACAACACGCCGTTCAGCACGTGGCGGGAGGCGTCAGTGGAGGCGCAGGGCGCGACCGTCTGGAGTGCTTGGAACGTTTCCTTCGGGACGGTCGTGATCCGGCCATCAAGGACCGGACGTTCCGGGAATTCGCTCGCTGTCACGGGTTGATAAACCGATTCCACAGGCATCCCGCCACATGTGACGGTCAGCTTGAGGGCCGGGCCGGCGCCGTTGCCGGAGGTATCGAGGCGCACTGTGCTTTTGCTGTCGCCGCGGGCTGCGGCTGCGATGGCTGCGGCGGGGATGAGGAAACGCGCGGTTGCCTCCAGACTGATGGTGGCGGGAATCCGGGTTTCGAGCCAGTGATCGAGATCGGTGACGGCCAGGACGAGCCCGGCACCATCGACAGTGGCGAGCACATGGTTGAAAACCGGCAGTCTGAGGCGCTCGAATCGGAGCCTTGTGAGGAGCTTGCGGGCGGCCTGGATGGCGGAGATGGGGATGAAGATGGGGGCGTTTTGGTTCACGACTGGCGGCCCTCCTTCCGGTTGAGGAGAGGACGCAGGAGGGGGTCGGCATCACCGCTGAGGTAGGCACGCGCGGTGATCATGGCGAGGACGGACTGGGCGACGGTGGAGTCGAGGCCGGAGAGGTTGGCGCAGAGTTCACCGTCCCAGACGCTTTGGAGGATGGCGACGACTTTGGTGGATTGACCGGAGCGATGCGCGAGGGTTTCTCGCAGGACAGGCAGGGCGGGTTTATAATCCGCGCGTGCCGGGTCGGCGAACGCGCGGAGGGTGACCATGGCAAGGACGGCCTTGGCGACTTTGGCGTCGAGGCTGGCAAGGTTGTCGCAGAGTTCGCCGTTCCAACAGCTCTGGAGAATGGCGGCGACTTTGGCCGATTGTACGGTTTGGTGGCTGAGGGTTTCGGTGAGAACCGGTAGGGCGGTTTCCAGATCAGCCTTTGCCTGTTCGGCAAGCTGGCGGTGAAGTCGGATCGCCTTGGAAAGCTCGGCGATGGGGTCGTCGAGGTTCATGGCTGGGTTTCCTCCTTTCCGAGGATCCAGGCGTTGAGTTCATCCGGGCGCACATAGTCGGCATTCCCGAATTTCCGAACCATGACCTTGGATTTTCTGATGAGAAATTCCGTGAGTCCGGATTCCTCGGCAGCCTCGGAAACAAGAATCCAAGGGGTGCTTTCCTTGACAAGTTGGATAAAGGGCGATTTCGGTCGTTTGCGTGTGGATGTAGTTTTCATCCCAAGCTTTATCCCGCAAAAAAAAACCCCGAGTGAAGAAAAGTGAAACTTTTTTCACCTTGCTGGAATTGGATACTTTTTGGATACTGATTCTGGCTAGATTTGCGGCGATAGGCGTCGTTAAGGGCTGCTAAGAACCAATAAACATCAACACAAGATGTTTAAAATCATGCTATTGTGGTGACTCGCCTCGCTAATGATCGAGCAACTGTGGTCCCCGGAGCGGAATTGGACGCGCAGTTTTTCAGCGTCCTTAGCCTAGCACCCCGCCGCCGCCTGGATAGGAGGGGCAATTTTAGGACGCTTACTTTGAAACCATCACATCCTCTGGATCCGTTCTGATTCTTCAGGCCTCACGAGAGTTCTTTACCCCCGCCTCCCTGACTTCATTCTATTCACGCCACCGCCTCTTGCAGGACTTCGGGATGCTTGAGGGCAATGGCGATAAGCGTGCGGGCCGCGCCGGATGGATCGCGCTTGCCTTGTTCCCAACTGCGGAGAGTACTCAGGCCAATGCCGAGAAGGCCGGCGAAGGCTTCCTGGGTCAGGTTGAGGGACTGGCGGACTTTGGTGACTTCGCTCTTGGCCTCCCACGCTTTGGCCGAGTTGCGGCGCTGGGACTCAGGATCGACGG
>Ga0118677_10015480_pt1 | contig 10596 bp, 7 predicted proteins | sample AliMusrvi5mmetaG_FD_86154 | JGI IMG/M metagenome (GOLD analysis project Ga0118677, IMG submission 86154)
CCTCGCTCTCGGGCAAGGGTGTCGCCATCGTGATGTGGTACCAGCCGTGGGCGGGGGGGCTCTCGGACTTCAGCCCCAAGGCGTGTGCCGCACTGATGAGCCGCGGGATCGTCCCGATGATCACGTGGGAGCCGTGGGCTCCGGGGCCGCACGAGAAGGCCCTGAAGGACCCGACGAAGCAGCCTGCCTTCGGGCTCTCCACGATCGTCTCGGGAAGATACGACGGCCACATACGCGAGTGGGCCGACCAGATCCGCTCGTTGGGCGGTCCCGTGATGCTCCGGCCGATGCAGGAGATGAACGGCGACTGGTACCCGTGGGCGGGCACGGTGAACGGCAACACCCCGGCGCTCTACGCGCAGGCGTGGCGCCACATTCACGACATCTTCGATCGGGAAGGTGCGACCAACGTCACGTGGGTGTGGAGCGTCAACCACGGCAGCTATCCAGACACCGCCGACAACTCGTATGCCGCCTACTGGCCGGGGGACCGCTACGTCGATTGGGTGGCCGTGAGCGGGTTCAACTTCGGGGCCGCGGATCCTCGCACCCGATGGGTCACGTTCCAGTCCTGGTTCGGACGGGCGTTGGCCTACCTGCGGACCCTGCACAAGCCTGTGTGTATCGCCGAGTTCGGAAGCGTCGAGCAGGGCGGGGACAAGGCCGTCTGGCTGGGCGAGACGTACCGCCAGATCCGGCAGAGCTATCCCTTCGTGCAGGCTGTCGTCTACTACGACACCATCGACCAACTGCCGTCCTCCACCCAGGACTGGCGGATCGACTCGTCCGCCGCCAGCCTGACCGCCTTTAGGCAGGCGGTCGCCCCCGCGTACTTCGTCGGCCGCGCGCCGGAGGCTCTGTCCGCATGGGAGAGCCGCCTGAACGCGAGCCAGAGGGCGTACTTGGCGGGGCTGGTAGCTCGGCGCTGAGGGAACGCACTGGTCCGTTCGTCGCGCGGCGCTCCTGGGATTCGCCTCACGCCTGTTTGAGTTCCCGCCAAGCATGGAAACCACTTCCTCGACCTGTTCGGACCGGTCATCGCGACCGGGCGGGTGTTCCTGTGCACGAGGGATCGGGAGGGCAAATGATGTTCAAGGCATGCAAGATCTGGCTCTCGGCGGCGCTGCTGATGGTCCTCATGTTCTTCGGGGCGAGCGTCGCGGTGGCCGCTGTCACAAGCATCAGTCCGACCTCTGCTAACGAGGGAGGAGCGAGCTTCACGCTCACGGTCAACGGCTCCAGCTTCACCAGCACGTCGCAAGTCGCCTGGACGCCCACCGGGGGCACCGCTACCCAGCTGTCGAGGCTCTCCCAGTCGACGTCGAGGTTGACTGCCACTGTGCCCGCCTCGCTCATCGCCGAGGAGGGCACGGCCGGGGTCACAGTGACTGGACCTGGTGCGGGCGGTCCCCTGACGTTCACCGTCAACGATGTGCAACTGACCGGCCTGGTCGACGCCAACCTTCCGGCGACCGGGGTCGAGGGCACTGTCATCGGCCCTATCACCTCCATCGCCATCTTCACCGATCCGGGGGGCGTGGGGTCCGAACCGCTGACCGACTTCACAGCGACGGTCAACTGGGGTGACTCGACCACCTCATCCGGGACTGTGGTCTCGTTGGGCGGCGGAAGCTACCGCGTCGACGCGCCAGCCCATACCTATGTCGACGAGGGCATCTTCACAGAGAACGTGACCCTCAAGCATGACGCTCTGGCGGCGGTCACCACCCCAGGCCAGATCATCACGGTGGCCGATGCCGACGTCGTCACGGCGAACTCCGGCGTCTCGATCACGCCCACGGAAGGCACCGCGTACTCCGGCCCCATCGCGACCTTCAACGACACCTACTTGGGCGCGACAGCCAGTGACTTCAAGCTCACAAGCATCAACTGGGGCGACGGCACTACCGACACGAACGGCACGGTGGGCTTCACCAGCGGCCTGATCACCGTCAACGGCACCCACACGTACACAGATGAGGGTCCAGCGACGACCGTGAGGGCCTCGACCACCACCACGGTTCCCGCCAGCGGTACCTACACGATCCCGGTGATAAACAGCGGCACCGCCAACTTCCCCTCCGCGGGGACCATCACGGTCATCACGAGCAGCGGTCCAGCGACCGTGACCTATACCGGTAAGACCACAGGGACCAATGCGACCACCTTCACGGGATGTTCCGGCGGCACCGCGGGCAGCACGATCTCTGGCGGGACCGTGATCTCGCAGCAAGGCTATGTGGTTGTCGTCACGCTGGCGCCGGCTGACCTGCAAGACACGTGGGCGCCAGTGACGGCCTCTAGCACGGCCGCCGTGGCGGACGCGGACGTCTTGACGCTGAAACTGTATCCTGCGGGCCCTATCGGCTGGTCCGAAGGCAAGGCGCCCTCCTCCAACCCCTCTGCGAGCTTCACTGATAGCTACACAGGCGCCAGCGGCGCCGACTTCTCAGCCACCATCGACTGGGGAGACGGTAGTCCGCTCACGACGTCCTCGTCGGTCTCTGGCTCGGCGGGCTCCTACACCATCAACTGGCCGGGCTTCCACACCTACGCGCACGCCGGTCTCTACACCTACACGGTCCGCGTCTACGAGGACAACGTGGGCGGCGCGCTCCTGGCGACCGGGACGAACACTGTCACCGTGGGCGATGCACCCTCTGTCGGGTACTACCAGACGAACACCACCATCGCGTCAACCTCCAATGGAGCCGTCCTGCCAACGGCGACGATCAACGTTGCGTACGGGTTCAACTTCCCGACCTCGGGGTCACTCGTGGTCGTCTCGAGCAACGGACCTCAGGTTGTGGACTACACAGGCAGGACAGGTAGCACCTTCACCGGATGCACCGGAGGAACGGGCAAGCTCTCGACCGGAGGCGCGGTCACGGCCACGTTCAAGACCATCGAGGGGAGTTCGAGCGGCACGGTAACGGTCGGGCACTGGGTCGAGGGCGACAGCAACACATACCTCCCCAACGCCGCGGGTGACTGGACGGCGACGATCCACTGGGGTGACAACACCACGAGCACCGGCACGGTGACCCAGGTCCCCGGCACGACCACGCCCCCTCAGTTCTACGTGAGCGGCAGCCACACCTACGCGGAGGAGGGCACCTACTCGGTTTCCTACGATGCGGTCGACTACGCGGGACTCACTCTCCTCAGCTCCACGACCATCAACCAAGCACTGACGGCAACGGTGGCCGACCTGCAGCTCACCAGCCTGGCAAGCGCCAACCTGCCGGCCAGCGGAGTCGAGGGCAGCGCCATCGGACCGGTCACTTCCATCGCCACCTTCAGTGATCCCGCTGGTCCCGAGCTCATCGGCGACTACGCCGCCACCGTGAACTGGGGCGACTCAACCACCTCGGCCGGCACCATCGTGTCGCTCGGCGGCGGCAACTACGAGGTCGACGCTCCTGACCACACCTACGCCGAAGAGGGCACCTACACCGTCAACGTGACCCTCACTCACGACCTGCTCGCACCGCTCACCACTCCCGACCAGACGATCGCGGTGGCTGATCCGGCGGTGTCGCTCACCGGCGTGGCTCCTCTCACGACGGCCTACGGCACGGCGCTTGGGACGCACGACCTGGCCGCGTTCATCGACCCTGCAGGGCCGGAAGCCAATGACGGCACGCACTACTCCGCGGCGATCGACTGGGGCGGGAGCTTCGGCGTCAGCCTCGGGTCGATCTCCTTCTCAGCCGGCACCTTCACCGTCAGCGGAGCGATTCCGTACACCGATCCCGGCAGCTACACCCCGACCGTCACCGTGACCCATGAGAACAGCCAGATCCAGGTCGTGACAGACGCTGTGACGGTCAATCCGATCATCGTGCCGACTGCAGGCCCCGGCGGCTCGATCTCGCCGAACACGACACAGACGGTGGTCTACGGCTCCGATTCGGCGACCTTCACGATCACTCCGAACACCGGCTATCGCATCGCCGATGTGCTGGTGGACGGCGTGAGCCATGGCCCGATCACGAGTTACAAGTTCACCGGTGTCACCGCGAACCACACGATCGCCGCCAACTTCGCGATCAACACCTACACGCTGTCCTACTCCGCCGCCACCGGCGGCTCGATCGCCGGCTCCTCGACCCAGGTCGTGAACTACAACGCCTCCGGCACCACGGTCACAGCCACACCCTCGACCGGCTCTTCGTGAGCTGGTCCGACGGCGTGCTCACCGCCTCGCGCCAGGACACCAACGTGACGGCGAACCTCTCGGTGACCGCGAACTTCGCCATCAACACCTACACGCTGTCCTACTCCGCCGCCACCGGCGGCTCGATCGTCGGCTCGTCGACCCAAGTCGTCAGCTACGGCTCCAGCGGCACCACGGTCACGGCCACGCCGTCCACCGGCTACCACTTCGTGAGCTGGTCCGACGGCGTGGCCACGGCCTCGCGCCAGGACACCAACGTGACGGCGAACCTCTCCGTGACCGCGAACTTCGCCATCAACACCTACGCGGTCACCGCGAGTGCCGGTGCCAACGGTTCCGCTTCGCCGGCGAGCCAGGTCGTGACCTACGGCGCCAACGCGACGGTCACGGTCACCCCGGCCGTCGGCTATCACATCGCCACGATCACTGTGGACGGAAGCCCGGTCGCGGCGAATAGCCCGGTCCTCTTCACCAACGTGACAGCCGGCCACGTTGTGGCGGCCACCTTCGCCGTCAACACGTTTGCGATCACGCCGACTTCTGGGGCGGGCGGATCCGTCACTCCGTCGACGGTCCAGACCGTGCCCTATGGCGGTAGCGCGACGTTCCAGATCACGCCGAACGCGGGGTTCAGGATCGGGACAGTGGTGATCGACGGAACGAACATCGGCACCCCGACCAGCTACACGTTCGCCAACGTGAGTGCCACTCATACGATCTCGGCGACATTCGTCCAGGCCTTCACGATCACTGTGAGCTCCGGTGCGAACGGCACGATCTCGCCAGGCACTCAGACGTTGGACGTCGGGAGTCAGATGGCCTTCGCCGTCGTCCCGAACGCCGGCTACCACATCGCCACGCTCACGGTGGATTCTGTCTCGATCGCTCCCACCGGCACTGTGGTGTTCAACAACCTCAGCGCGAACCACACGCTGTCGGCCACGTTCGCGCCGGACGTCATCAGCGTGACGACCACCTACACGATCACCGCTGCGGCGGGCGCCAACGGAGTCGTTTCGCCGCTGTCTCAGACGGTGAACTCCGGCGACAACGCGACCGTGACGGTCACTCCGAACACGGGCTATCACATCGCAGCGATCCTCGTCGACGGTTCGCCCACGACGGCGGTCAGCCCCGTGGTCCTCACGAACGTGACAGCGCCGCACACGGTGTCCGCGACGTTCGCCATCAACACCTATTCGCTGGCTCCGACAGCGGGTCCCAACGGCACGATATCGCCCTCGACGACCCAGACGGTGGACTACGGAGCCACCGCGACCTTCACGATCACTCCGAACGTGGGCTACCACATCGCGACGGTCACCGTCGACGGATCGCCGGTCGCGGCCACGAGTCCGATGGTGCTCAGCAACGTGACGGCGGACCATACGGTCGTGGTCACGTTCTCTGCGACGCCCAAGGTCAACACGACGGTCACCATCCAGTCAGACAGCTACAGCGTCGCATTCCCGCACACCTTCATCCTGACCGGGCTGCTTACGCCCGGAGCGTACCTCGACCCCGTTGTCGTCGAGGTCCAGAAGCCGAACCAGTCTCCGTCCGTTCCGTGGAGTTACTCGTCGAACCGCCTGTGCTACGAGACCGTGGGCGGTTCAGGGCATTGGTGGTACCGCTACGCGCCTCTCCTGCGCGGCACATACCACTTCCGCGCACGGTTCCTGGGTGACGCCACTCGCAACCCCAGCGTCTCCTCTGTGATCGCAGTGGTCGTGCACTAGCTGCAGAGGCATCAGAGAAGTCACTGCCCACGCGGAGGGCCCCGGACCTGTCAGGTCCGGGGCCCTCCGCAGGTCGTGCCATGAGAGTGCCGCGCGAGCAGGGGCGGAGTACGGCGGCGAGATTCAGTCGGTCCTGACCGGTCTGGTCCCACAGGTCCGGATCGCAAGGCCGCGGGAGTGGATTGTTCAGCCGCGGAACGCTCCGGTGAGAGACGTCACCCGGTAGCCGCGCGCGTGCAGCACTTCGAGGATGTGAGGGAGCGCCCGGACCGAGGCCGGGTTCGTCTCGTGGAGCACGATGATCGCGCCGGGATGTGCGTGCTCCAGGACCTTGGCCGCGATCATCGTCGGCGTGAAGGCAGCCACGGTGTCCTCGCCCGGATCGTCCCAGTAGACGTAGCGGGTGTGCAGGGCCTTGATGGCGTCGAGGCCCGTCTGATCGAGCCAGCCGCCTTCCGGCCGCACCCACACGGGCCTGACGCCCACCTCTGACGCGAAGACGTCCTGCGTGCGGGAGATCTGCGCCTCGTCCCACACGAGCCCGTGGCCGATCAGCGACACGTGGCGGCACGTGTGGTTCCCGATCTCGGAGCCCTGGTCGAGTATCGCCTGCAGCTTCGCCTTCTTGCCCTGGGCCCGCACTCCGATGCAGAAGAACGTCGCGTGTGCGTCGTAGCGTGCCAGCACCTGCAGGACGGCGGTGGTGTTCTTCGACGGGCCGTCGTCGAAGGTGAGCGCGATCTGGCGCGTGCCCGTGGGGACCGACTCGATCCCCTGCGACAGGACCCATGTTGGCGGAGCCAGTCGTGCGGCCTTGCGCGCGAGCAGAGACGACTCCCTCGCTGCCTCGTCGGCGGTCGCCTCGCGAGCCGCGACCGGCTTCGGCGCGACGGCGGGAGCCGGCGGCTTCGGCGTGGTGGTCGCCGCGCGGCTCACCTGCGCCACGGCCGTGAGCGACGCCTGCGCGGCGACCGCGGGGGCTATCGCGCACGCCGCGAGGACCCCCGCCGCGATGACGAGCGAGATCGCGGCGAGGGGTCCGAGCGGGGATCGTGCGGAGGAGTGACGCAAGGTCACTTGAGGCCGAGGCCTCGGGCGGTGCTCCATGCGGGCCGCCAGCGGCGGCCCTCGTTGAGGTAGCCGCTTACTGCGATCTTGGTGTTGTACGCGGCGTTGTACAGCTTGGCGCCGCCCTTGTGGCCTGAAGTGTTGATCTGGAACAGGCCCAGGCATCCACCGGTCTTGCACTTGGGATCGCCGCCGGACTCGGCCCACACGACTGCGAGGGCCTGCTGCTGCCACCATCCGGGCGTCTTGCCCTTCACGTGGTAGCCGTACCTGCGGATCGTGGAGCGCCAGCGCTCGACTGCGGCCGGGTACTTCTTGCCGACCGCGAGCACATGCGCGCCGTTGCCGGCGAGGGCGATCTGCGGCTGGGCGAGTACCGGGGCGATGGCGCCCAGTGCCACGACGAGCATCGTAGCGGCCGCGACGAGCGCGGCTGCCTTCGGCTTGTGCTTCCTTGTCTCAAGTGCGAACACGCGGGACCTCCTCGGTCCGGGGACAGGACGAGCTGGCGCGCGGCACGGTCCGGCAGCCTTCTGCTGCCTTCTCGGCCCGAAGCTCGGGCGCGCGGATGCGCGCTTCTAGATCGACACCGATTGCTTCGTGTGCGATGAGTCCGACTCCGCTGTGGGACGGACCTCGCTGCCACACCCGCCCGCATCTTGGCGGGCCGGCGAGCCATCGAGCGTGGGCGGCGAGCATGCCGAGAGGATGCGATGGACCCTGCTGCGCGGCGCGCCGTCCGCGTGCTGAGTCGGCATCCAAAGCGGCGCACGAAGGCGGAGATCAGAGGCGACCCCGGCCCGAATGCACGCCCAAGTCAGGGGAACGAAGCACCATGCGTGCCAGTTCGGCAACGTAGTCGGCGACGAACGGGCCCCCTGCAGGCCGCGAGCGGACAGACGAGCGGGCCCGCTCCGGGCACGACCGGTCCCGGTGCGTCGCCGTCAACTGTGGCAGACTTGGACGCATGGACTCCTCACGCCTCAAGAACATCGACAGGTTCCTCGGCACGCCGCTGATCGTGCTGCTCGGCGCCTGGGAATGGGTGCGCCGTCTTCTCTCACCCGCGCGCCGCAGGCGCGGGTTCGACCTCTCGGCGCCGCGCAGGATCGCCATCGTCAAGACCGTGGCGATCGGCGACGTCGTCCAGGCCCTGCCCACGGTCAAGGCGCTCCGAGGGCGCTTCCCCCACGCGCACATCACCTTCATCGTCACTCCCCGCGTGCGTGAGGTGGTGGAGGGCCTGCCCTTCGTCGACGAGGTGCGGTACTTCGACGTCTTCGGCGCGCACGGCGGCATCTCCGGCGTGGTCCGGTTCGCCCGCGAGTTGCGCGCGCAGCACTACGACATGTGGATCGAGCTGGAGCACTACTACCGGTTCACGACGATCCTCGGCTACCTCTCAGGGGCGCCGGTGCGTGTCGGCTTCTCCATCCCCGGCCAGGTGCGGCGCTTCCTGTTCACCATCACGGCGCCTTACCCCACCCAGAAGCACGAGCTGGAGTCGTTCCTCTCGATCGCCCGAGTGCTGGGCGCCTGCGTGGAAGGCGCGTCCCCGGTCCCGATCCCTGCAAGTGAGGATGACGCGCGCGTCGCGCGCGAGTGGCTCGCGGGCGCGGGCGCCGCCCTGCCGGCGGCGCAGCGCGAGCGCGGCATCGTGATCCTGCACACGACGACGAGCCCCATCGCGGTGTCGCGCAGATGGTCGGCGGACCGGTGGATCGAGTTGGCCGACCGGATCGCCGAGCGATACGGACTGACGGCGGTGTTCACCGGGGCGCCGGACGAGGCCGCGGACCTGAGAGCGCTCGCCTCCCGCACGGCCCAGCCTTCGCTCGTGTCCGCCGGCGCGTTGACTCTTCGGCAGTTCTCCGTGCTCGCGGGGCAGGCGCGGCTCATGGTGTCCGTCGACACGGGCCCGCTGCACGTGGCGGCCGCCACCGGAGTGCCGATCGTGGCGCTCTTCGGGCCGGGCGACCCGCGCAAGTGGCGTCCATACGGGCCGGGGAACGCGGTGGTCAGAGCAGGACTGGCGTGCAGTCCGTGCAGCACCCACTACACCGGCAGGATCAGCCGCAAGACGTGCGATGATTGCATGCGGGCGATCTCTGTGGAGGACGTTCTCCACGCCATCGAGTCGCTGCCGAAGGGTCCGCCCCCGCTCAGTCCGGCTGGCGATGCGGGCGCAGCGCATGTGGTCGGCCAGGTCGGTCGCCTCAGAATGGCCTCGAGGCGGAACCGCTGGCGGACACGCATCTCGAGGCCCTGAAGGAGATCGACAAGGCCGTGCTTGGCATCGACCGCACTCTCGACCACCGCTGGCACCTCAGTGCGGCGGCACACCGCGGATGGCTGTTTCGTCGTCGCGGGCAGCTCGCCGGCTACGCGTACATCGGCGGCGACGGGACCAAGGGAGCCGGCGCGATCGGGCCCGTGGCCGCTGTTCGCGCTGAGGACCAGACCGCAATGCTGCAACTTGCGCTGGCGGACCTGGAGTCCCTCGGAGTCGAGCTGTCGACGGTGGTCGTCCCGGGTCCCAACGTGACCGCACAGCGTCTCTTCTGGGACGCCGGCTTCTCGTTCAGCGGCGCGGCTCGCCTGTTGTGCATGTCCCGCCCGTTCGGGCGCTTCGACCGGTATCTGCTGGCCGGCGACGCACTGATGTGATCGTCGTCGCCCTGAGGGGAGACGCGACGGCGGGCCCGGAGGACCCCTGGCTGCGCCGTTTGTCCGAAGCTCGACAGGGGGAAGGTGATTGGGGCTTGGCGGCACGGCGCCGCGGCATCGGACCACGGGGAGGACGACCATGAGTGACGAGCACCTGCCGGACGTGTACACGGGATTCCGCAAGAGCTTCCCCACTGTGGCGGCCGCGCTGGACGGGCTGGGCGAGGCGGCCGACGGAGCAGGTCCGCTCGACGAGCGTTCCGCGCGCCTCGTCAAACTCGGGCTCGCGGTCGGTGCGGCATCCCAGGGAGCGGTCCGCTCCAATGCGAGAAAGGCCATCGCTGCGGGGGCGACCCCCGAGGAGGTCCGTCACGTGGCGGTCCTCGCCGTCACGACCTGCGGCTTTCCTACCGCCATCGCGGGCATCGGCTGGATCGACGAGGTCCTCTCCGCCGGCGACTCTGCTACTTGCCGGCGGGCGGTCAGCGCCCCGGACCGGGCGCCGGCCGACCATGGTACTTGGCCGGCCCCGGCGGCACCACCGCCTTCTCCCCCACCAGCTGCAGCGCCCGCAGCCCCAGCAAAGTCAGGAATGGATCGCCCGCCAGTACGGCAAGATCGACGCCGCGCTCAACGCCATGGAAGTAACCCTTGGCGACCAGAGTTTTTGCATGGGCGTCAATTACTCGCTGGCGGATATTGCTGTCGGGTGCGTGCTGGGTTACCTGGATTTCCGGTTTCCACACATTCCCTGGCGTGATGCGCACCCGAACCTGACCCGCCTGGACAAAAAGCTTGTCGCGCGCCAGGCGTTCATAGACTCCGAGCCACCCAGGGCCTGACCGCCCCTGGGGTACCTGACCTGCGCGGATTGGCGCGCCGCCCGGGCCTTACCCGGGCGTACCTGATGCGGTTTGCCGCTGGATTTGCTCCGTCTTGAGC
>Ga0118677_10015481_pt1 | contig 10595 bp, 13 predicted proteins | sample AliMusrvi5mmetaG_FD_86154 | JGI IMG/M metagenome (GOLD analysis project Ga0118677, IMG submission 86154)
CGCCACCTCTCTTATACTGAGATAAAAATAAAACCTTATCCTTTTCTCTCAGTAACTCAACCTCTAAAGTGGCTCACTTCTTAACGACCATTTTTGGCTCAATTTATCACGACCGGGGATACCTGACATGAAGAGTGATTAGTATACGTATATTATATGGAATAACATGGATTCTTAAATTATGCAAAACAACTTATACCAGCCTATGATACTTTAAAAACCAGGTTTTTTCTTGCCGTGAAGAACCGCCGCTAAAGGCGATGTGCAAGTTTGTTTTGATTTTTTGCGATTCGTTTGTTATTAAATAATATATAACCTCCTTAACTGTTGCAAACGAGAATTATGCAATGCGATTTTTATTTTATATTTTTTTTGTCAGCGCTTCATTTTTAACAGCAGCAGTGTCACCGGCATTCGCCGGGGACTGGCCACATCGGGATCAACTTCGCTGCGAAATCAGGTTCTGGAAGGATATCTTTACCCGGTACGACGATGACAGCATCGTGCTGCACGATCCTCACGATCTCTCCCTTGTCTATACAACAATTTCGCTCAGCCCGGCGGAAAGCAACGCTCGCCGCGAGCAGCGCATACGGGCTGCTAAATATGAAGTTGAAAACTCTTTGCGCAGTCTTGCCGACAGTATGGCCGCAGGCAGGGGGTTGACGGCGCAGGAAAAAAAGCTGTACCAGCTGTTTGGCGCCTCAGCTACTCCGCAGCAGGTAAAAATTTGCGCTTCGCGGATCAGAGCCCAGCAGGGTATCTCAAACCGTTTTTACGAGGGGCTCGAGCGCTCAACAGCCTACATGCCCGCCTTGAAAAAGATTTTTCGCGACAAGGGGCTCCCCGAGGAACTTGCCTACCTGCCGCATATCGAATCATCATTCAATCCCACGGCGCGTTCAAAAGTCGGGGCTGCCGGCATGTGGCAGTTCATGAAACCCACGGCAAAAACATTTTCTCTGAAAACAAATTCCATAATCGATGAGCGCTATGATCCGCTTGCCGCCTCCGAAGCGGCAGCAAGCCTTTTAAAAACAAATTATAGCGAACTTGCGGACTGGGGGCTGGCCCTGACCGCCTATAATTACGGCCTTGGCGGCATGACAGACGCGGCGCAGCGCTGCGGCGGAAATTATGTGAGCGTCCGCAAAAATTACTGCAGTCCGCGGTTTCAGTTTGCCTCAAAGAATTTTTATCCCGAATTTCTGGCGGCCGTTGAAATCATGGAAAAGCCCGAAGCGTACTTCCCCGGCTATTCGCCCAGAAATAGAAACACGATCGTGCAGCATAGATTGCAGAAGCCGACAACCCTTCCGGCGCTGGCAAAAACCTGGGGGATCGAGCTTTCCCGGCTGAGGGAGCTTAATCCGGGATATTCAAAAAAAGCCTATGACGGCCGGCTGACAATTCCCGCAGGGTATACCGTTAATATTTCAAGAGGCTTGGCAGCTCAAAGCCAGCAGGGTGCGGCTGCCGAGACGAAACCCGCTGCGAAAGCCGTGATAGAGGCGCCTGCCGGGCAGGCAGTGCATGGCGAGGTTGTCGAACATAAACCCGCGGCAAAAGCTCCTCCTGCTCTGGCGGCGGGTCATACCGCTGGCGGGCAGATCAAAAAAGAAAAAACCCCGGCTGTGGCGGACAGCCGGTCCCAGCAGAAAGTATCAGAGCAGCCGGCCCCATCCGCGGCAAAAGACGGTAAAGCAGAAGCAGCAGGCTCGCTCTCTCTTGAGAGCCTTCGCCGCGAGATAGCCCCTGTTCTGGATGTTCACGAAGGCTCCATAAAAATTTTCGGCGATGAGACGCTCGGGCATGTTGCCCGGTGGCTAAAGCTGTCGCCCCAGAAGCTGTGCAGCCTGAATAAAATAAAACCCACCACCAATCTGCGGCAGCGGCAGAAGCTGCTGCTGGATTTTAGCCTCGTCAGCGAGGCTGAATTCACGCAGGCGCGGCTCGCCTATCATTTGAGCGCCATTGAATCCATGCTGCGCAAACATAATCTTGAACAGCTTATTGAATACCGCATGAGCTCAAGCGATTCGCTGCAGCAGCTGGCCTCCCGTCAATTTAAAATTCCCGCCAGCCTGATCGTTTATTTTAACTCCGGGCAGAATCTCAACAGCCTGTCGCCAGGGTCGGTCATACGTATCCCGGTTTCACGTGAGGCCGCTCTGCACATTCTCTAAACGGTTGCAAGAGCATGCACGTGTCGAATGCAGTTGATAATTTTTTAAAGATATGCGAAAAAGAGTTCATGTCGGAAATAATAACCGTTACCGCGCATATACAGGCCCGTGCCGGAAAAGAAACAGAAGCAGAACAGATTCTTCAGGAGCTGGTCGCACCCACGCGAGCAGAACCGGGCTGTATAAGCTATGATTTATTCGCCATGCCCGAAAAGCCGGGCTGCTACCTGTTTATAGAAACCTGGGAGAGCCCCGAGCATCTCAAAAGCCATTTGCAGCAGAGCCATGTGCAGGCATTTATCAGCCGCTCGCAAGAGTTCTTGGCTGAGCCGATGCAGGTTTCATTATGGAAAAAAATAACCGGACCGTAATGGTCCCCCCAAATTAATCCGGCCATACGCGCTAAAGGTTACTGTTATGGACCAAAAAGTCATAAAACCCTTTGTCGACGCAACCTTGAGGGTTCTGGAAACCATGGCATTTATAAAGCCGATGGTCGGGGAGCCGACTGTGTGGGATACGAGCATGCCTTTGGGCGAGGTGGTGGGTGTTGTCGGTCTTTCCAACGAAGACGAGAATATAAAGGGCTTTCTTGCCATAGGCTTTTCCGAAGGCAGTATCATACAGATAGTCTCCGGCATGCTCGGGGAGGAATACACCGCAATTGTCAATGAGGTGAAAGAGGCCGCCGGTGAAATTGCCAATATGATATCCGGACAATCGCGCCAGGCGCTTTCATCCATGGGGATAAAGCTTCAAGCTTCCCTTCCCAGCGTCATCTCCGGCAGGGATATGACCATGGACGGATCCGGGAAACGGCCCCTGCTGATAGTGCCGTTTTCTATTGAAAAAGGATCTTTCATGCTCGGGCTGTGCATGGAAGGCATAAATGCGAAATAGCGCCAGGCGGCACATCTAAGCGCCCTCTTCACTCACCTTATGCAACATGATACGCCGGCATCTCCTTGCCGGACAGGGTGCCCGGAATCCATTGGTTATCGGCGTACGGCCCGGTGGCGTGCGCGCATGTCTACCCGAATTTGCGACTAGTAGGTCATGACAATTCATTTTGGCACCCTTCACCCCGACCCTCTTCCACAAGAGGAGAGGGAGGCTCTATGTATTCTCCCCTCCCTTGATGGGAGGGGATCAAGGGGAGGGTGATCTCAACTGATAATTTCAAATGTCATAAACCACTAGGGCTGCCATGTCACCCTATGATACTATTTATATAGCCGGTTATATCCTTTTTCTGTGCGGCGCAGCGCTTGCCTGCCGTCGCCTGTTGGAAAATTACGCCCTGTGGATCATGGGGGCGGGGATGATGGTGAATTTTTTCGGCACCGTGATCCCGAATCCCGGTTTCCAGTCCCTTGCCATAGGCGTGGGGTCAAATGCCGCTATCGTCTGCGCCATATCGCTCGGGGTTGTGGTCTGGGTTGCTTTTCTCTCTGCTATTTTTGTGCGCCTTATGGGCCGCAAAAAATTGTTTTTTAACCTGATTGTCTGTATAAAAATTGCCTGGCTGGCGGACCTGATTCTATTTATTTACGGGGTCTATGCGTTAACGGGTTGAACACCCGGGGGGTCGCAAAAGAAACATAAGCTATTTCGTGCTATTAGTATGTTCGGGAATTTTCGAACTCTCCCGTGCCATTTGGGCCGGGAGAGTTTTTTTATTGGCCGGACCATGCCTTCATGATAAGGTAGCGCCATGAAAACCATACAGTCGCGCGACATAACGATTGCCGTACAAGAGCTCTGCCAGAAGGTGAATTTCGAGCTGGGGCGGGAGGTGCTTGATGCTTTTGCAGCGGCGCGAGAGCAGGAGGCATCTCCCCTGTGCCGTGAAATCTATGACATTCTGACTGAAAACGCCGCTATTGCAAAACGGGACAGCGTGCCCCTCTGCCAGGACACGGGCTGCGCGGTTTTTTTTGTCGAGCTGGGCCATGATGTTCATATTGCCGGTGGCGGGCTGACCGATGCCCTGAATGAAGGCGTGCGCCGGGGTTATGCCGATGGCTATCTGCGCAAATCAATGTGCGATCCTTTTACCCGCAAGAACACGGGCGACAATACGCCCGCCGTTATTCATATTGACCTGGCGCCGGGCGACAGCCTGAAGATCATCCTTGCCCCGAAAGGCGGCGGTAGCGAAAACATGAGCCGTATCGCCATGCTCAAGCCCTCGCAGGGCAGGCAGGCTGTCAAGAACTTTGTCGTCGAAACGGTGGGAGCGGCAGGGGCCAACCCCTGCCCGCCGACCATAGTCGGCGTGGGTATCGGCGGGAATTTTGAAAAAGCAGCGCTTCTATCAAAAAAAGCCCTGCTGCGCAGGCTTGGGAGCCCCCATGCCGACCCAGGCCTTGCGGCTTTTGAAGCTGAAATTCTCGCGGCGATCAATGATCTCGGGATCGGCGCCCAGGGGTTTGGCGGAAGCATCACGAGCCTTGCCGTCCATATTGAGCAGCAGCCCTGCCACATAGCAAGCCTGCCGGTGGCGGTCAATTTGAACTGTCACGCGCACCGGCACGGAGAAATCATCCTATGACGCCTATCGTTCTTACCCCGCCGCTGACTGATGCTGATCTGGAAAGCCTGAACATCGGGGACCGTATTTTCATAACCGGCGATATTTATTCAGCGCGCGACACGGCCCATAAACGGCTTGTTGAGCTACTGGACCGGGGAGAGCCCCTGCCGTTTGATCTTCGGGGGCAGATAATTTATTATGTCGGCCCGACGCCGGCCCGGCCCGGTAGTCCGGTCGGTTCCTGCGGCCCCACGACCAGCTCCCGCATGGACGGGTATGCCCCGCGCCTGCTTGCTCGCGGGCTCAAGGCCATGATCGGCAAAGGCCAGCGCTCGGGAGAGGTCGTGGAGGCCATGAAGCTCAACCGGGCCGTCTATCTTGCCGCCATCGGAGGGGCCGGCGCAAAGCTTGCCCAGTGCGTAAAAAAAACTGACATCATCGCCTATGAGGATCTCGGGACTGAAGCCATCCGCAGGTTCACGGTTGAAATGTTCCCGGTTGTAGTGGTCAATGATATACGGGGAAATGATCTGTACCGGCAGGCCCGCCAGGAATACGGCAGCACAGCGTAAGCTTTTTTATGGTGTCGTCACCCTAGTGAAAATCGGGGTTCAATTTGCAGGGGCGTATGGCCATACGCCCCTACTGCGCAGAGCCAGCCGAGGGAGCGAGTTCCGAGAGCGGCTCCTCCGGCAGGGCGGATCCGTTGTCAGCCCCTTCTTCAGCCGTATTTTGCCGGGGCATGCCCGGGGCATTATCCTGTTTAAAGCATTCGAAATGCCAGTCCTCCCCTGCTGCCGGCGGCAGGCCTGTTTCGGGATTCACTTTTACAAAAACAATGCCGTCAGGGGCCTTGAACGGCTGCACCGGCTCGCCCTGCAGGGCCTGCTGCATGAAGTCCAGCCAGACCGGCGCTGCCACAACACCCCCGGTTTCATGTTTCCCCAGGGGGCTTAAATCATCAAACCCGATCCAGACGCCCGCGACAAGCTTCGGCGTAAACCCGATAAACCAGGCATCGCGCGAATCATTGGTGGTGCCGGTCTTCCCGGCGCAGGGCCGGTTCAGCGCGCGCACCTTCTTGCCCGTTCCCTCCTCCACAACGCTTTGCAGCATGCTGGATATGAGAAAGGCGGTCTCGGGGCTGATTGCCTGCCGGAGCTGGGGCCGGTTATCTTCAATGACCGTACCATCGCGGGCAATAATGCGGGTAATAAATATCGGCTCGGCCGCGACACCCTGCGCGCAGAAGACGCTGTAGCCCCGCACCAGATTTAGAAGCGACACGCCGCAGCTGCCCAGCGCCAGCGATAGATTGGGCTGAAACTCGCCCGACATTCCGAGATTTTTTGCATACTCAATGGCGTATTCAGGCCCTATATATTTTAGTATTTTCACCGTGACAATATTGCGCGACAGGGTCAGGGCCTTGCGCAGGTTCATGGGGCCGGTGAAGGTATTGTCATAATTATGCGGCTCCCAGAAAATGCCCGGCCCGGCCGCTTCAAAGACCAGCGGCGCATCAATAAAAATGCTTGCCGGCGTATAGTCTTTATCAAGGGCGGCGGCATAAATGACCGGCTTGAAAGCCGAGCCCGGCTGGCGCTGCGCCTGAGTAGCCCGGTTAAACTGATTGGCGCGAAAATCGCGTCCGCCGACAAGCGCTTTGACATGGCCCGTATAGGGATCCATGCACAGCAGCGCCGATTGAACTTTCGATGGCTCGTTTTTTTTGCCGGCGCGCTTATCATAGGCCTCAATGCCCCGCAGCACAGCCCCTTCGGCTGCATCCTGCAAGCTCGTATCAACCGTTGTTTCGATTTTCAGTCCGCCTTTATACAGGAGGTCAGCGCCGAATCGCTGCTCGATATCCCGGCGGACAAATTCTGAAAAATATGGCGTTTTGTAAATAGCGCTGGTATCGGTCGGCGCCGGAATAAAAGCCGGCGCGGTTTTTTGCGCTGCATCACGTTCATCAGCGGTGATATAGCCCAGCTCCTGCATGCGTCCGAGTACATAATGCCAGCGCTCAAGGGTTTTATTCGTATTGCGGCTGGGCGCTTTTGGAAGACCGGCCAGAAATGAGGCTTCCGGCAGGTTCAGCCGTGAGGCCGGTTTGCCGAAATAGCACCGCGCGGCAGCCTCGATGCCATAGGCGCCGCGCCCGAAATAAATCTGGTTAAGATACAGCGTAAGAATGTCCTGCTTGGTCAGATACTGCTCGATACGGGTGGCCAGTATCGCCTCTTTAATTTTTCGGGAAAATTTGCGTTCCGAGGTCAAGAGCAGCGACTTTACGATCTGCTGGGTGATGGTGCTGCCGCCCTGCTTTATTTCACCTGAGCTGATATTTTTCACCGCCGCCCGGACAATACCCAGGGGATCGATACCTTTATGCTCGAAAAATTTATCATCCTCGGCGGCTAGAATAGCCTTAATAAAGATGGGGTGTATGTCGGAATAATTTATTAAATACCGCTTCTCCAGGGCAAATTCGGCAAGCAGTTCACCGCGGCTGCCGTATACTTCGGTAACCAGCGGGGGGGCATAGTCCTTGAGCGATTCTATCCGCGGAAGGTCATGGCTGAAATACACATACAGCCCGACTACCGCCGCGGCAGGCAGAATGAAAAGAACGGCTAGAAAAAAAATGATAATAAATTTCTTAATGTGAGGTCTCCCGTATGCGTACTAGTGGTTTATGCCATTTGCAATTATCAGTTGAGATCATCCTCCCCTTAATCCCCTCACATCAAGGGCGGGGAGAAAATATGAACCTCCCTCACCCCTTGAGGGAGAGGGTCGGGGTGAGGGGTACCCTCAAAATCAAATGTGAAAGACCTCTAGCCGCGCGCAAGCTCAAACGCATTTTCTATAAAATTAATTATACCGCCGCCGCTGGAAAAATCCACCGCAATGACATCAAAGCGCGCGGGCCAGTTTTCAAGCTTATGGCGCTGCAGAAAATCCTGCGCCACGCGGCCGATTTTATACTGCTTGGCGGGGGTCACTGCTTCCTGCGGCAGGCCGAACCGCCTGGTTCGCCGGGTTTTTACCTCTATAAAGCACAGCAGCTTTTTTTTGCGCGCAATAATATCGATTTCCCCTGACCGGCAGCGGTAATTCCTGCAGACAATCGTGAAGCCCTTCTGCTCCAGAAAGGAAGCGGCCAGGTCCTCGCCCTGCAGCCCAAGGCTTTTGCGCCCCCCGTCGCGGTCGTTATTTTCCGCCATCTAGGGCACTCGCTTAAAGGTCCGGCGGTGAATGGGGCATGAGCCGTGCACAGCAAGTGCCCGAAGGTGTTCGCGGGTGCCATAGCCTTTATGTGCGTGAAAGCCGTACTGGGGATAGAGCGTGTGGTATTTCCGCATAATTGAGTCGCGCACCACTTTTGCCACGATGGATGCGGCAGCTATGGGAAGGCTTTTGGCGTCGCCGTCGACTATGGCAGTATGGCGGATGTGGGCCGGCATGCGATGTGGGCCATCTATAATTGTGTAATCGGGCTCCCGGCCGAGCAGTCCTACGGCGCGCTTCATGGCAAGAAGGCTCGACTGGAGGATATTGATGCGGTCAATTTCCTCAACGGTTGCGTACGCCCAGCTCCAGGAAAGCGCCTGCTCGCGAATGAAGAAAAACAGTTTTTCGCGCTTGCCGCGGCTGAGCGTTTTTGAATCCCGTATATCGTCGCAGCGCCAGCCTGGCGGCAGAATCACGGCCGCAGCAATAACAGGGCCGGCAAGGGGACCCCTGCCGGCCTCATCAACACCTGCAATACAGGAAAACCCCTGGTCCTGCAGAAAAAGCTCGGGGGCTGCGCTTTCCCTGAGCCGGTCTGCAAATTCCACGGGTCCCCTTATTAATAGCGCTGCACTTTAACGCGGGCTGCCTTGCCTTTAAGGTCGCGCAGATAAAAAAGGCGCGAACGGCGTACTTTACCGCGCTGGCTTATTTCAATCCGGTCGATTGAAGGCGAGTGCAGGGGAAAAATCCTCTCAACCCCGACGCTGTAGGAAATTTTGCGCACCGTGAATGAAGAGCGCATTCCGGCATTTTTGCGGGCTATGACCACACCCTGAAAAATCTGAATGCGGTCTTTTTCTCCTTCACGGATCTTCACATGTACTTTTACGGTATCTCCCGACCGGAATGCCGGAATATCAAGCCGCATCTGCTCCAGTTCAATTCTACTCAGTACGTTCATCACTATCTCCATTGTTGCAAGGAATTTGTATATAGTTTTTCAGGAATGCACGATCCATATCCGTAAGCCCCGCCTTTTTAAGCAGATCAGGCCGGCGCCGGGCTGTTTTTTTCAGTGACTCCTGCCGCCGCCAGCGGCGTATTTTTTCATGATCTCCCGATAAGAGAACCACGGGAACCTCAAGCCCCTGAAAATCAGGAGGCCGTGTATACTGGGGATGTTTCAGCAGCCAGCCGGAAAACGTATCTTCCCGAACCGATTCTTCATCCCCGACAACTCCCGGTACGAGCCGGGAAACAGCATCAAGCACCACCATGGCGGCCATCTCACCGCCGCTTAAAATATAGTCCCCTATTGAAATCTCATCATCAACAAAGTACAGCACCCGCTCGTCTACGCCTTCATACCTTCCGCAGACAAATACGAGCTGGTCATACGTATGCAGCTCACCGGCTACCTCCTGTGAAAACTGTCTGCCCTGCGGCGTCAGCAGCACGGTGCGGGTCTTCTTTTGGTCTAGGCGGATGCTTGCAAGCGCCTTGGCGATCGGCTCGACTTTCATCACCATGCCGGCGCCGCCCCCATAGGCGGTATCGTCAGCGGTGTGATGCCGGTCTTCAGCCCACGTGCGCAAATCATGCACCGCTATTTCTACAAGCCCGCGGTCCTGCGCTTTTTTCAGCAGACTTTCCTGCAGGGGCGAATCAAACATCCGGGGAAATAGGGTTATGATATCAAACCGGATCATGCAGCACGCAGAAAAGCTGACGCCAGCTGTTGAGCGGTATCGGAAGTCAGCCGGCTTGTGCGGATTCCGGCTGGGCCGAGTATGAATTTTTCCTGCTTCACCCGAGACCGGTATCGCTCCCGGAAAGTCGCACGGCGGCCAGGCAGCGCAAGCGCTTCCCCGCCGCTGATAATAAAGCTTTTCACCTGGTAAAGCGTATGCCTATTCAACGATTTCCAGCACAGCCCTTTTTCTGTTTTTAGCCGAAGCCGCGGACAGAATAGTTCTTATGGACTGAGCGGTTCTGCCGTGTTTGCCGATGATCTTACCGAGATCCTCTTTGGCCACGCGCAGTTCAATTACGGATGTCTGTTCCCCCTCGATCTCACTGACCGCCACTGCATCGGGATTGTCAACAAGAGCCTGAGCGATGTACTTTACCAAGTCTTTCATGCTAGCCTCCATATGAGTTGTTGTTGCCAGTTACCGATTTCCGTCAACGGAGCTTCTTTTTTTACCCCTTGAAAATTCCTTCCTTGCGCAGGAGTCGCTCGGCAGACTGCGTCGGCTGAGCGCCCTTTTTGATCCAGTCAATTGCTTTTTCCTTATTTATGGAGACCACTGCGGGATTGCTGCAGGGATCATATGTTCCGAGTACCGCTACAAAACGGCCGTCGCGAGGAGCCGTTTCCGGAGCGACAACGACACGATAAAAGGGTTTCTTCTTCTTGCCGAAACGAGCAAGTCTGATTTTAACTGCCATGTGCCAATCCTTCCTGTTATAAACGCTTAAAAAGTAAGCATGTCGAAAATCCAAAACGACAGCATATATATTTTTTTACAAAATTGTCAAGTGAATTTAGATTAAAAACAACTTGAAAAGCCTCAGGTGCTGTGCTATTTGTTTATATTAATTAAATTTTAATTTATATACTATAATTG